>Ga0055453_10000045_pt1 | contig 12830 bp, 10 predicted proteins | sample Goodyear_PhragA__FD_57741 | JGI IMG/M metagenome (GOLD analysis project Ga0055453, IMG submission 57741) | Wetland microbial communities from San Francisco Bay, California, USA, that impact long-term carbon sequestration - Goodyear_PhragA_D2 | ecosystem: Environmental > Aquatic > Marine >... | reverse complement strand
CCCTGTGCACCCTCATCGGCGACCGCCACGTCGCAGTACCCGTCGAACACGAAGCACAGTTCCGCCGTATCCTGCGCACCCTCGGATACACCGTCACGGCCCCGGCCGGATGAACCGCTCCACGACGACCCAAACCAACCCTTACTCGCCGCCAAGGCCACGTCCCAGCTCGTATTCCGACAAGTATTGCCCACCAAGCAAGACAGCCAATGGTTGGTGGTTGTCAAGCTTTCGGATCGTTCGCGTGCTGTGGGGCCGGCCGTAGGCGGTCAGCCTGGCGGTGCGTCGTTGGTGACGGCGTCGGTGGTGCCGTGCATCCGATCGCCCGCCGTACCGCACGGCGTACGAAATTCCTCGAAGAAGTCTCGGCGGAGCGTGTCGGATCGAGGCAGCGGCGTTCGTAGAAGGGGTGAGAGGCGGCCCGAGGGCGGCCACACGACGACAGGAGATGATTCCGATGGCGCAGTACCTGATTTCCGTGCTCGACGACACGTCCGACTCCGCCACCGCGGAGGAGATGGCCGCGATCGATGTCTTCAACGAGCAGCTTGAGGCCGAGGGCCGCTGGGTCTTCGCCGGCGGCCTCGCGTCGCCTAGCACGGCCACCGTCGTCGACGGCCGGGACGCGGAGGCGGTGTTCACCGACGGGCCCTACCTGGAGTCGAAGGAGTACGTCGCCGGCTTCTGGATCATCGAGGCGCCCCACCTCGACGTGGCGCTCCGGCTCGCCGCCCTGGGGTCGAAGCACTGCAACCGGAGAGTCGAACTCCGGCCGTTCCTGGGCGCGTGACCGACGTGGACGAGGTGATCGCCCGGGCCTACCGCGAGGAGTGGGCCCAGGTGGTCGCGACCCTGGCCAGGCGCTTCCGGGACCTCGACATCGCCGAGGAGATGGCCGCCGAGGCGTTCGCGACGGCCGTCGAGCGCTGGCCGGTCGACGGCGTCCCTCCGAGTCCCGGCGCGTGGCTCACCACCACCGCCCACCGCAAGGCCATCGACCGGGTCCGGCGCGAGGCCAGGCGCGAGGAAAAGTACAAGGAAGCGCTGATGCTGTCCGACACCCCCGAGCCGCTCGGCGCCATCGACGACGACCGGCTCCGCCTTGTCTTCACCTGCTGCCACCCCGCTCTCGCTATGGAGGTGCGGGTTGCGCTGACCCTGCGGATGGTCGGCGGGCTTACCGTGCCCGAGATCGCCCGCGCGTTTCTGGTCCAGGAGACCGCCATGGGCCGGCGGATCACCCGCGCGAAGGCGAAGATCAAGGCGGCGAAGATCCCCTATTGCGTGCCGTCACGTGAGGACCTCCCGGCCCGGGTCACCGGCGTGCTCGCCGTCCTCTACCTGATCTTCAACGAGGGCTACCTGGCCTCGGACCCCGAGAAGGAGGCGGTCCGCAGTGACCTGACCGCCGAGGCTATCCGGCTGACCCGGCTGGTCCGTGACCTGATGCCGGCGGACGGCGAGGTCGCCGGACTCCTGGCGCTGATGCTCCTGACGGAGGCCCGCCGGGCCGCGCGGGTGTCGGCGAGCGGTGAGCTCGTCGCCCTCGACGAGCAGGACCGCGCCGCCTGGGACCGCGAGCTGATCGCCGAGGGCCACGCCCTGGTCCGCGCGCGCCTCGCCTCCGGCCAGGCGCCGGGACGCTACCAGATCCTCGCCGCGATCAACGCCGTCCACACCGACGCCCGCGACGTCCGCGACACAGACTGGTCGCAGGTCATCGCGCTCTACGACCAGCTGGTCCGCCTCGACCCCTCGCCGATTGTGCGGCTCAACCGGGCGATCGCGGTCGCCGAGCTCGACGGCCCGCAGGTCGCGCTGGCGGAGGTTGACGGTCTGCCGCTGGAGGGCTATCACGCCTTCCACGCCACCCACGCCGACCTGCTGCGCCGGCTGGGCCGGAGCGAGGAGTCGCGGGCGGCCTACGACCGGGCCATCCGGCTGGCCGGCAACACCGCCGAGACGGCGTACCTCATCCGTCGCCGCGACCAGCTGACCGGCCCGTGAACCGCACCCACCCCGGTCACCGCCTCAGAGCCGCATACCCAGCAGCGGCAGGCGGTAGACGACCTGTCCGCGAAGATCCGCTGCGCGGACCTTGCCGCCGGGCTTCTTGACGCTTACCACCTCGGCGACGTCGTCAAACCGGCCCACCGCGAGCAGGCTGGAGAGCTGGCCGTTGGAGGCCGGCTTGGTAACGGTCAGAGTTAACGCCGACCGCAACATCGTGGATCTTGCGCTAGATGCGGACTGGCAGCATCGCGTATTCGTTGTGCGCGAGTTCGTGGGCGCCGCGCTGGTAACGGTGACGCAGTGAGGCCGCCGGCGGGCTTAGCATTTCCAGGTGGTGCCGGCGACGACAGGCCGCTTGGATTTCACGATCCACGTGCCGAGGCCCGGCGGACCGACGCAGTGCTCGACCCGTCAGCGGGTCGGTATCGTGCACGAGGCCGCCGGGCAGCGGGACGCGGTCAACCGCGCAGTCGCACGCGATAAACCCGGTGACGTCGGTGGTTCATCCCCGCGATACTTGCCGACGTGGAGGAGGTCGAGGTCGTCGTCGCCCATTCCGAGCGCGCGACCCTGCGCGTCGGTGACGTGTTCCTGAAGATCGACGCTGATCAGACGCGCACCGACGTCGAGGTCGAGGCGATGGCTCTGGCGCCGATCCCGACTCCGAAGGTCCTGTGGCGCAAGCCGCCCGTGCTCGCGCTCGCCGCCCTCCCAGGCACGGCACTTGGCCGCCTCGGCGAGCCGTCGATCGCGCACCCGGCGGCGTGGGCCGCGGCCGGCGCCGCCGCACGGATGCTGCACGACGCGCCCCTGCCGCCATGGCCCGGTCGGAACCTCGACGAGATCGCAGCGCGCCTCGACGGCGAATGCGAGTGGCTCGTCACGAACGGCGTCCTTCCCGCCGACCTCGTCACACGCAACCGCCGGGTTGCCGACGCTGCGCTGCGGCCGTGGACACCGGTGTTCACGCACGGCGACCTGCAGATCACCCACGTGTTCATCGACGGCGACGAGATCACCGGCGTGGTCGACTGGTCCGAGGCGGCTCGGGGCGACGCCCTGTACGACCTCGCCGTCTTGACGCTCGGACACGAGGAGCACCTTGGCGACGTCGTCGCCGGCTACGGCGCCGACGTCGACCTCGACGTGATCCGCGGATGGTGGTCGTGGCGAAGCCTGGTGGCGTTCCGCTGGCTGGTCGAGCACGGCTTCGACCCGTCCTCGCCAGGCTGCGAGTTCGACGCGTTGAGATCCCGGATGTGAGGCTGCACGAGCCCGGCGGCCACGAGTGCCGTTCTGCCGCATCGAGCGGGCCATCTCCTTCAAGCGCGTCGCCTTCCGGACCGACGAGGTCATGGTCCTCGAAGATCCCGGGCAGCCGGTCGGCGACATCGGAAGCCGGCGCACGACTCGACCGAACCTACGCCGACGTCCGGCTCGGCGGGGACTTCGAGCCGGTCACCGCATCAACGCCGAAGCAACGAGAGGCTCTGCCGGAGCAGGTGAGGGCACACGTCACCGCAGAGCTCGCGTCCCGACAGCCCAAGCGCGCGTAGGGGCGAAAGGACGGACAGACCGACGGCCACGCGCGCCCGTAGATCGTGATGGTTGCCGCGCGGGCTGCATAGTTATGCTCGACGATCCATGGCCAGACGGTCAGCACGCTGCGCCTTTTCGGCGGCGACCCCTTCATCGCCTTGCCGTGGCGGACGTAGCAGACCCCGAACTCGCCGAATTCGGCCGCGTGCGGGTTGGTGCCGAAGTCGGCCACGTCAAGCATCCGGGTCTCGTTGCTGCGCAGCCCGTACCCGTAGCCGACCTTCAGCAGCGTCGCGTCGCGGAATGCCGGACTATGACCGAGCCCGCCGCCGTACTGCGGCGACTGTCACTTCTCGCCCGCGAGCAGCGAAAACGCGGTTCTTTCGCGGCATTCCGTACCGAACGCTCGGTGGCGGATCCGGATGTTGAAGCGGCGCCCAGGCGACGAGTCGATACTCGCCGGCTGTGCGGGCTTCCGACCCGCAGCGGCCCGGCCGCGTGAAACACTCAAGCACGGCGTCAGGTGACACCCGTTGAGGCGGAGAGGGCTTATGAAGGCAGTGCGATTTGCCGAGTACGGCGGTCCAGAGGTGTTACGTCTCGTTGATGTCGCTGACCCGCATGCCGGACCTGGGCAGGTGCGTATTGCGGTTCAGGCGGCCGGCGTGAACGCGTACGACGGGAAGGTCCGGGCGGGATTCATGCGCGACGTGCAGCCGATTCCGCTGCCGGCGGGGATCGGTTTGGACGCGGCCGGTGTGGTCGATGAGGTCGGTGACGGTGTCAACGGTGTCGCGATCGGTGACGAGGTGTTCGGTCAGGGCTCGGCGACGTATGCGGAGTATGCCGTGCTGTCCCACTGGGCCGTGAAGCCTGCCGGACTGTCATTCGCCGAGGCCGCTGGTTACCCCGTACCGGTCGAGACCGCGATCCGGATCATCAACGAGGTTGGAGTGCAACCCGGTCAGACGCTGTTGGTCAGCGGCGCGGCCGGCGGCGTCGGCTCCGCTGTCGTCCAGATCGCTCGGCAGCGCGGCATCTCGGTTATCGGCACCGCCGGCGAGGCAAATCAGGACTACCTCCGCTCACTCGGCGCGCTCGCCACGACCTACGGCGACGGCCTCGTCGGCCGCGTTCGCGCCATCGCATCTGACGGTGTCGATGCGGCACTCGACATCACCGGGTCCGGCGTCATCGGCGATCTGATCGAGCTGACCGGTGAGCCGTCGAAGGTGCTGTCGATCGCCGACTTCAGTGCACCCGAACTGGGCGCGAAGGTGTCGTCACGCTCGACGGATCCCGCTGGCGCGTACGCCGAAGCCGCGCGACTGTTCAGCACGGGCGACTTTCATATCCCGGTGAAGAAGTTCCCGCTGACCGATGCCGCCAGGGCGCAGGCGGAAAGCGCGGCCGGCCACGTCACGGGCCGGCTCGTAATCACCGTCCCCTAGCTGGCCAGCGACACAAACGCGGCTGATCGCCGTCGCGCTGGCCAGCGCTCACGGCAACGGACACGTTCGCGAGCGTGCAGTCCAGCCGATGCTGGTGCCGGCATGAGCGGACGGTGCCTTGGGCGGCGTGCGCATCAGGTCAGCAAGCTTGCCACGGCATCGGCGAACGCCTCCGGAGCCTCTTGCGGAACGTTGTGTCCAACCCCCGGCAGGAGCCGGTGCTCATAAGGCCCCGTGAAGTGGTCGCGGTCTTGCTCCGCGCTCGGCCCAGCGACACCGTCTTCACCGCTTTCGAGCACGATCGTGGGAATGGTGATGGGCGGTACTTGCGCGATGAGGTCCTCGAGCTGTTGGTAGCGGGGGTCGCCGTCGACGAGTCCGTAACGGTGTCGATAGGAATGGATCACGACGTCGACGAAGTCGGCGTTGTGCAGACTCGGGGCGCTGCCAGCAAAAGCCGCGGAGGCACCCACCCAGCTCGGCGACCATGTGCGCCACAATAGTTCGCAGAGCTCATCACGGTTGCGATCCAGCCCGCGACGGCCGCGCTCGGAATGAAAGTAGTACTGGTACCAGTAGGTTCGCTCCCACTCGGGGGCGGCGGGTTCTCCTGCGTAGGCGAGGTTCTGAACGTTGTAGCCGTCAACAGAGACCAGGCCACGAACCCGGGCGGGCCACAACGCGGCCGCGATACACGCCGCCCGGCCTCCCCAGTCGTAGCCCGCGAGGACTGCGGTTTCGATGTCCAACGCGTTCATGAAGTCGAGCAAATCCTGGGCGAGCGCAGCTTGTTGTCCGGACCGGATCGTGGTGTCGTAGCGAAACCGCGTCGGGCCGAAGCCGCGCAAGTAGGGCGCAAGCACGAAGGCGCCCTTGGCAGCGAGAATCGCGGCAACATCGTCGTAGGCCCGCACGTCGTACGGGAATCCATGGAGAAGGATCACCGGGATCGCGTCGACGTCACCCGCATGCTCGTACGCGATATCCAGCACAGGCGTGGTGACCCGTCCCGACGAGGAGAAAGCCATCATCTGATCATCTCACCACCCGCACCGCAGGCCCTCGTGCCCGCCCGCACATCGGCATTTGCGTGAGTTGACGGCTCTTGATCAACGCACTACTCGCGGCATGAGGATGTGGGCCGCTTCAGCGAGGCCGCCTTCCGATCGGTGAAGGTGGCCTCGTCACTGGGTACGATTCTGTCGCATAGGCCGACCACATCGCCGCCGATGGGAGCGCCGTGACTCCGACCAGCACCGGCCCTGCGGAAGCCGCTGAGGACCCGCGCGCCGCCGGCCACGTCGACGTCCTGATCGTGGGGGCCGGCCTGTCCGGGATCGGTGCCGCCTGCCATCTCCAGACGGGGGCGCCCACGCTGTCCTACGCGATTGTCGAGGCCCGCGGCGTCAGCGGCGGTACGTGGGACCTGTTCCGTTTCCCGGGCGTGCGATCCGACTCCGACATGTTCACGCTCGGCTACGTCTTCCGGCCGTGGAAAAAGACCAGAGCGATCGCCGACGGGGGCGAAATCCTGCGGTACGTGCGAGACACGGCGGCCGAGTACGGCGTGGACGAGCGCATCACATATCACACCAGGGTCGTACGGGCCGAGTGGTCGACGGCCGAGGCGCGGTGGACCGTCACGGTCGAGAACACCGAATCCGGAGCCCGCAGCACCCGCACGTGCGGATTCCTCTACCTGTGCTCCGGCTACTACCGGTACGACGAGGGCTACACGCCGACCTGGGCCGGCCGGGACGAGTACACCGGGCTGGTCGTGCATCCGCAACACTGGCCGGGCGACCTCGACGTGGCCGGCAGGCGGGTGGTCGTCATCGGGAGCGGCGCCACGGCCGTCACGCTGGTTCCCGCGCTGGCGGCCACCGCCGCCCACGTCACGATGCTGCAGCGATCGCCGTCGTTCGTCATGTCGCTGCCCGGTCGCGACCCGATCGCCGCCCTGCTGCGCAAGGTCCTTCCCGAGCAGCGCGCATCCGCGGCCGTGCGGTGGAAGAACATCCGGATCGCCACCGCCATCTACACGATGGCCCGCAAGCATCCGCGCCGGATGCGCGCGATGCTGCGTAAGGCGGCCGTCAAACGGCTGCCGGTCGGCTACGACGTCGACACACACTTCAAACCGGCGTACGAGCCGTGGGACCAACGCTTATGCCTGGTGCCGGACGGCGATCTGTTCGCGGCGATCAGTTCCGGCCGCGCCGACGTGGTGACCGACCACATCGACGCCTTCACGGCGGGCGGCCTGCGGCTGCGCTCCGGCGCGACCCTCGACGCCGACATCATCGTCACCGCGACGGGGCTGAACCTGCATCCGCTGGGTGGCATCGACCTGACCGTCGACGGGGAGCCGATGCGGATCTCGGAGCGCGTCGTCTACAAGGGGATGATGCTCGACGGTGTGCCCAACCTCGCGTTCGCGCTCGGCTATACGAACGCGTCGTGGACATTGAAGGTCGATCTTGTCGCCGCGTACGTTACCCGGCTGCTGTCGGCCATGCGCCTCAACAATGAGGTTGTGGTCACGCCGCGACTCCCGATCGACCCGATGGACACCTCGCCGTTCATCGACATGACCTCCGGGTACTTCAAGCGTTCGCGCGACTTGCTGCCGCTGCAAGGCGACCGGGCGCCGTGGCGGCTGCGACAGCACTACGTCAAGGACTCCGCCCTCTTCGGCGACCCGAGCGCCGACCCCGAGCTGGAATTCCGGTCGCTCGTCCCACACCGCTGATCCGGCGTCATGTGGAACCGCCGAACCAACGTCGGATCCGAGCGGTGCCGAACTCCGCTTTGTCGGCGACGAGAGCCGGCGCCGAGTATCACGATCGCGTCATCCGGTCACCCCATCGATCACTCGCGACAACGGCGCCTCACCGTTATCGTGTGCCACGGCCAGGGCACAATGCGCCAACCGGGTGTCACTTCCCGGCTCGGTTACCGGCGGCTCGCGGCCAGTTGAGCGGCCGGATGCTGGATTCGGCGGCGAAGCCAATGCTGGGTCTTGTTGACCGGTAGCGCTGGGCTGAACAGGAATCCCTGACCATAGGCACAGCCGATCCGAGCCGCCAGGTCGCGCTCGTGCTCGGTCTCGATTCCCTCGGCGATCACCTGGAGGCCGAGAACGTCGGCCAACCCGACGATGCCCTGGACAAGCTCGCGCTGCTGCACCGAGGCGGCCATCGACTGGATGAACGAGCGATCGAGCTTCACGACGTCGAGCGGGACATGCCGGAGATAGCTCAGCGCCGAGTAGCCGGTACCGAAGTCGTCGATCGCGATCCGTACGCCGCGGCGTCGCAGATTCTGCAGGTCCTGCCAGACGCCGTCGTCGTCCCGGAGCAACAGGCTCTCGGTGATTTCCAGGGTGACCCGGTCCGGCCGGAGGCCACTCTCGGCGATGAGTCGCTGCACGGTCGCGGTGAACCCGGGCGTACGGAACTGGCGTGCCGACACGTTGATCGCGACGTACGGCGAATCGTCGGACGTGCCCCAGCTCCGGGCCGCGCCCATGGCAGTCCGCATGACCCATTCGCCAATCGGGGCGATGAGCCCGGATTCCTCGGCCACATCGATGAACTGATCCGGCGACAGCCGCCCGCGGCTCGGGTGCTCCCAGCGCAGCAACGCTTCGAAGCCCGCGGGCCGGCCATCGGCGAGAGCGACGATCGGCTGGTATTCGAGCACCAGCGCATCGTCATCGATGGCCTGCTCGAGCGATGAACGCACTTCGAGCCGCGCCATCACGGTGCTGCGCATCCACGACTCGTAGTGACGCCACTTCCCCTTGCCGACATTCTTGGCCGAATACAGCGCGAGGTCAGCGTTACGCAGAAGGTCTGGTCCGGTATCGGCGTCCTGAGCCGTCGTCGCGACGCCCACACTTGCGCCGCACGTCACCTCGTGGCCGGCGATGTGCACCGGTTGAGCGAGGGTGGCCAGGAGACGACCGGCAGCGGCATCCGCCGCCGACTCGTCGGCGACGTCCGCGAGCAGCACCGCGAATTCGTCCCCGCCGAGTCGGGCCGCCATGCTGTTGTTCGGCGCGCCGTAGCCAGCGACGAAGCTTCGCAGGCGATCACCGACGGCGCTGAGCAGGGCGTCGCCCGTCTCATGCCCGAGCGCGTCGTTGACCAGCTTGAGATCGTCCAGATCGACGAAGAGGACCGCGGCCAGTTCGTGGGCTGCGGTGGACCGCTCGACTTCTTCGGTCAGCCGTTCGCTGAACGGAAGGCGGTTGCCGAGACCGGTCAGCGGATCGTGGAACGCGCGTTGTTCGAGCTCGCTTTCCAGAAGACGTTGCTTGGTGACGTTGCGAAGTGTGAGCACCAGCCCGTCGATCGACGGGTCGCCGCGCAGATCTCGACAGGACACCTCGACCCGGGCCGGCCCGGCACCGTTGCCGTTGACCATCCAGTCGCCGTCACGTACGACGTCGGCGACGACCATGCCATCACTGGTAAGGCGCGTTCCGGTCTCCAGCTCGCGCGGTGTGGAGGCTTCGCTGGCCAGCGTGCCGGGCACGCCGGCGCGCGCCCGCTTGAGCAGGCGTTCGGCGGCTTCGCGATCGGATTGTGCCACGAGACTGGGGAGTTCGACACCGGTCAGCGCGGTCGCGCCGAACACCGATCCCGCCGACGGTGACGCGTAGCGAATGCGGTTGTCGTCGTCGACGATCAGGATGACGTCGGTGCTGTTCTGCACGAGCGTCCGGAAGTAGGACTCGCTGGTGTGGCGGGTGTTCTCCTTATTGAGCCGGATCCGTTCCAGCGTGAACGCCGCCTGCGTGGCCAGCACCTGAAGGCGCGGGCGGAGGGCGTTGAGGGACGACCGATTGGCGCGGACGAGAAGCGTCGACCCATAGTCGAAACCATCGGCGTCACAGATGCCCGGCCCGGCCGCGCTCCCGGCCGACGGCGCTCCGACGCTCGTCACATTCCCAACGGTTTCCTCGGGGCGCGGCTCCGACGTGCGCTCGACGACTTGAATCGCCAACGTCGGGCCTCGATAGCCGAGCTGCCGGGCGATCGGCGGCGGCAGTGCCGCGGTCTCAAACAGGCCGCCGGCCACGGCGTCCGGCCACGGTGTCTCGGCTGACGACCCCGGGTACGACACGATCGAGACCTGGTAGTCGGCGTCCGGCCCGAGCAGCCGGCCGACGGCGCTCTTGATCAGCGGTGCTACGGACGCCACATCCTGTGCGCCGGCGAGATCCGTGACCGTCTGCCGCAGGACGCGTTCACCTTCGACCTGCCTGCGCAGCTGCCGCGCCACGTCGACGATCCGGGCGAGCGCGAGGATCAGGATCAGCGTCGAGAAGATGACGATCAGTGGCTGATACGACGGCGGCTCCTGGAACAGCCCGAGCAGCAGAACCGCGGACGGCATCAACGCGAGGGTAGCGACGAGGCCGATTCGCAGCGGCGCACCGTCGCGAACGTTCGCGGCGGCCGGGGTATCGACGTCGACCATCGTCCGAGTGAGGGCGGCCGCGCCGATCCCGACCGAGAAAAGCAGCCACATGAGGTCGACGGACGTGCCGGCCAACCACTCCCCGTGAATCCGTCCGAGCCGGAACAGAACGTCGTAGGCGACGAGCCCGAAGATCGCGGCCAACAGCCATTTGACCGAGCGGTTCCAGCGCACGGCGGTGGCGAGGTGGATCCCGACCGCGAGCACGACGACGTCGCGGAACACGTACGCGACCCGGACCGCTCGCCAGAGGTCCCCGACGCCCGGCAGGTTCGCAAACGGGATCGCGATGAGGATGCCGCCGATCAGGCCGGCGCCGAGCACTATGATCGCCGCGTCGATCGCGGCGGACGCGCCCCGCAGCGTCGACCGGGCGAGGCCGAGCGCGCCGGCGATCAGCAGGACGAGCATGGTCAGATGCATCGACCAGACAATCCACGCCCACGGTTTCAAGCTGCCTGGTTGACCGGGCAGCGCGTCGTAGACGACTCGCGCGATCACATTGATCAGCACGGCTGCGGCCAGGAACGACCATGAGGCGGCGTGCGCGGGCCGGTAGCGGCGGAGGCCGTAGGCTACCGCGCCGGCCGCGGCGAGACCAACCAGGATGACGCCGGCGGAGGAGGCCGGTGCGTACCAGAGATGCAGCGCCGTTCCGGCGATCACCAGGCCGGCGTACACCGCCGCAACCCGACGAATCTGCATGCCTCACCCCCGGTGGACCCGGCGACGTCGGCAGCGTACGGCGAGCACCGGGTGCTTCTATGTCATCGCTCACCGTGCATCAGCAACTCATGGCGGCGCAACCGTCGGCCGCGAGTCCAGCCACAGCCGCACCACGGACCACAACACCGACAGAAAATGGGCCGTGCGCCGCTCCCCCATGGTACGAACGGTCAGGTTCTGGCGGCTGGCCATCGCCGCACGTTCTTTCCGGGCAACAGCCCGTCGATCAGCGGATTTTCCGCCCGAACGGATGCCGTTTCGAAGGTTGTCGAGATTGTCTGGCGACGACTGTCGATCTGAGCCCGCGCCGAACGTATAGATCGTGAGAGCCTGGCTGAAGCCGGGCCGCGACCATCGTGGAGGCATCGATGCCGCATTACCTGCTGAGCGTCTACCAACCGGACGGGCCGATCCCGGAGCCAGCCGTACTCGCGGCGATATCGCGCGACCTCGACGCGGTGAACGCCGAAATGAAGTCCGCGGGCGCCTGGGTCTTCGCCGGCGGCCTGCACGCGCCGGACACCGCCACCGTCCTACGACTGGCCGGCGACGACGTTCTCATGACCGACGGTCCGTTCACCGAAGGCAAGGAGCATCTCGGTGGCTTCACCGTCCTCGCGGCGCCCGACCTGGATGCCGCGCTCGACTGGGGCGAGAAGGTGACGCGCGCGACGGGTCTGCCGGTGGAAGTCCGGCCATTCCGCGACGCACCGGAGCATTGAGACGCGCGATGTCCGGTGCCACCGACCAGCCGCGCGAGCGACTTTCGGCCGCGCAGATCGAGCGCGTCTTCCGCGCCGAGTATGGCCGCGCGGTTGCCGTTCTCGTCCGCGTCCTCGGTGACATCGACCTCGCGGAGGATGCGGTGCAGGACGCGTTCGCCGCCGCGGTGCAGCGCTGGCCATCGGCCGGACTCCCGCCCAGTCCGGCCGGCTGGCTCATCACGACGGCCCGCAACCGCGCGATCGACCACCTGCGGCGAGAGGCAGCGCGTGAGCGGGGCCAAGCGCAGGCGGCGCTGTTGGCGGCGCCGGACGAACCCGTCGAGGAGGGCGCCGTGCGCGACGATCAGCTCCGGCTCATCTTCACCTGCTGCCATCCGGCGCTGGGCCAGCCGGCGCGGGTCGCGTTGACGCTGCGCTTACTCGGTGGCCTCGGTACGGCCGACATCGCGCGCGCCTTCATGGTGCCCGAGGCGACGATGGCGCAGCGGCTGGTCCGCGCCAAGGCGAAGATACGCGACGCGCACATCCCTTATCGCGTGCCGCGCGCGGCCGAACTGCCGGACCGGTTGGGCGCGGTCCTCGCGGTCATCTACCTCATCTTCAACGAGGGCTACATGGCTAGTTCTGGGGAGACGTTGACCCGCGACGACCTCTGCGCAGATGCGATCCGGCTCGGCCGCGTGCTGGTCCAGCTCATGCCCGATGAGCCGGAGGTTTTGGGATTGCTGGCTCTCATGCTGCTGATCGAGTCGCGGCGGGCGGCCCGTACGACACCGGACGGTGTGTTGGTGTTGTTGGCCGACCAGGACCGGACTTTGTGGGACGCCGATCTCATCGCGGAGGGCCATGCCATCGTCCGGCGCTGCCTGCAGCGCGCGGCACCGGG
>Ga0055453_10000044_pt1 | contig 12885 bp, 10 predicted proteins | sample Goodyear_PhragA__FD_57741 | JGI IMG/M metagenome (GOLD analysis project Ga0055453, IMG submission 57741) | Wetland microbial communities from San Francisco Bay, California, USA, that impact long-term carbon sequestration - Goodyear_PhragA_D2 | ecosystem: Environmental > Aquatic > Marine >... | reverse complement strand
CCCTGGGTCGTCCGGCGATCGTTGACGGGGTTGTGCAGCACGCCATTGTCGAGGCGGTAGCTCGACACCAGCTCGTTGTGCCAGGCCTCCGCGTCGATCGGGAGGGAGAGCTCGCGCGCCAGGCCGTAGCGATCGAGGATGAGCGTCTCCGAGGGCAGGCGGACGGGGCCGGCCCCGGCCGCCAACGCGAGCAAGCCGTCGATGTATCGTTGGATGCGCTGGTCGGCGGGGCAGAGGTGCTCCGACAGGAGCCGGGTCTGCTCGCGATAGCGGGCGAAGAGATCGCCGGCCAGATGGAGCACGTCCTCCTCGCCGGCTCCGGCCGGAATCCGCACGCCCATGGCCGCGAGCTTGAGCAGGATCGAGCTGACGGCGGCGCGCCGCTCCGGCAGCCACACCGCGCCGTCCGGCCTCAATCCCACTGTCCGCTCGAGCTCCATGTCCTGCCTCCGTGCCTCCGGGTAATCGAGGCGTTCAACTCAACGTCTCTCCCGGGCACTCATCCGTCAACCGCAGCTTGGCCCCGGGACATCGAGGTGCTCGACGATCGTCCGGGGCACCGCGAGCGGACCGAGACTATCGGTCACGGCGAGGTAGAGCGTGTCCGGTGCGAGGGCGGTCATCCGGCCCCGGAGCCGACGGGACGACGACTTCATACCTCATGGCTGCCCAAAACCGGTAGTCGCCGCCGCTGATCGCGGCCTGGGCGTCATCCACAGGATTATGCGCCTCAAGGCTGTCGAGCGATCGACGTAACCCTATCATTGCAGGGCATCCAGCAGTTGCCCGCCCCTGCTCCTGAGCGGCGGCCATGGAGGCCGCCGACAGGACGAGAAGTGCTGCCGTAATCAGTCGCGGGTGCCAGGCGGATCGGCTCATTCGGTCGTGCGTCCTAACGAGATGCGCATCAGCTGCAGGCCCTCATGTCGGCGCCCGCGCAAACCTACGTTCCACAGCGCGCTCGCGGAGCGTCTGCCCGAGCGGGGCCGCGCGACCGTGCGGCCTGTCGGCTGCATGCGCGGGTTAGGCGGTGCCTGCCGGATGGCGCAGCTCAATCGCGCGCATAGACCTGCCGGCCTTGTCTCAAGGCATAGCGCACTCGTGCCAGGGCGCGGATATCCTGCGCAGGGTCGCCCTCAAGGACGACAATGTCCGCCTCCAGCCCGCGCTCCAGACGACCGGTCGTGCGCCCCGGCTCCCCGAACCGGTTGGCCGGGGCGGTCGTCAGGGCGGCGAGGATCTGGCGAAACGACATGCCCGCGCGCTGCATGTAGAGATACTCATCGGTGGGGTCGTATTCGGTCATGTACCCAACATCGGTCCCGAATAGAATCTCGCCACCCCGCTCGGCATACCCGCGCAGCTGCCCGATTGCGACGCTCAGGAATCGCTGGATGGTGGCCTGATCTGCTCCTTTGCGCACCAGCTCGAACGTCCAAAGCTTCAGGGTCGGGATCAGCGCGAGGCGTGCTCGCTTCATCCGCTCTGGCAGGCGCGGCTCCCAAGGACCGCCATCCGGCGTGGTGTGGGCCAGGATGTCCACCCCTCCCTCCAGCGCGGCCTCGAGCCCATCGTTGTTCGTGGGATGGGCGAGTACCAGTCTTCCGTGGCGGTGGGCCTCCATGGTGGCGGCGCGCACAACGGCCAGAGGCATGGGCACCACGAGAGCAGGAGAGGCAACTGACCCGGTGAACAACTTGATCGCATCGGCACCCTCCTGCAGGCGGGAGGCCACCTGCGCCTTGGCGTCGGCCGGCGATTCGAGATCGGGAAGCCGAGCGGGCAGAATATAGAATGGACTCGCGTGCCGGGGGACGAAGCCCGGCCCAGTTGTGAGAATGGCAGGGCCGGCTACCTCCCCGCTATCGATCCGCCGGCGCAGCGCGAGGGTATTTGCGAGCCAGGAGCCGGTGTCCAGCACCCGCACGAATCCGTACTGGGTCAGCATCTCACGAAGGTGCCGTGTCAGAGAGGGAGCCGGCAGCGTGTCGGCCCCGTTCCAGTGCGGTTCCGTGAAGTGGACGTGACTGTTCCAGAAACCGGCAACAATGACCGCCCCTGAGCACTCGAGCACCTCGGCGCCGGCAGGAATCGGGACCGCGTCCCGCCGGCCGACGGCAGCGATAAGCCCATCTCGGACCAGAACGACCCCGTCATCGAGTGGGGCGGAATCCGGTGAGCCGTAGATCTTGCCTCCCACGAGCGCCAGGATGTGGGTAGTGTCGGACCCTGCCGGCAGGCTGGCAGGGCCCGCGGTGCAGACTGAGGCGAAGCCAAAGGAAGCAGCCAGGTGGGCCGCGTGCCAGGCAATACGAGAGCGCATTGAGAGCCCTGAAACAGCTGGGTCAAAGGGAGGGACTTGGGTCAATGCTGGTCAGCCCTACGACAGCCCCTGGTGCGAGGATTCACGGAAGCACATCGCCGGCCGGAGTTGCTGGTGATACCCGGAGCCAACCACCCTCAAGCTTGCGAGCTCCCGGGACCCTCCTGCTCAAATGCCGCTCTATCAGGGTCCTTCGCTCCCGATCGTGAAGGAGCTAATTAGCGAGCGGATCGTGGTCTGGGTCTACTCGAAGGCTCGATCGTCTCTGCATTGACCCCAGCGCGCTTGGCGAGCGAACCCCGAAGATCTCTGATCGTCCCTGGCTGCCCATGCACCGGAACGATGGTCTCGATGTCCAGACCGAGTTCCGCGATCCGATCCGCCAGACGCTGGGTGTCGCTGCCGCCGCTCCGGGTGTGGCCGGGAGCCGGAATATCGAGGGCGTCCGCCACAAAGAGGGTTCTTGCCGCGGGGATATAGGCGAACAACATGGCCTCGACGTGGGCAGTGGGACCGAGTTGATAAAGCTGCACTTCGTGTCGCCCGTCGCGGATAATGCGAACGGGGCTGTCAACGACTTCGATGCGCACCGGGCGTGGATTCCGCGAAAGCGAATCCGGCGCCATCAGGTGGAGCGCCTTTGCGGCGTATTCGATGACGGCGCCGGCAGCGCCGGTACTCAGAAACGTCGCACCCGTCGCCACAAAGGGACGTATCCCGGCCAGATGATCGTAATGCGCATGCGTTGCCAGCACGTAGCGGATCGGTTTTCCCGGGGCGAGCCGTCGTGCCGCGTCGATGACGGTCTGGGCATCGCGAGGGGACCCGCCGGGCTCCAGGACCATGACGAAATCGTCGAATACAGTCACCATGCTCTGATAGCGCGTCTGGACGACATATACGTCTGGGGCGAGTTCCACCACCGTGCCATCGCCTCCCCGGATCGCCAGGGCGTGCGAGGGCCACGCAAAGAGAGAATCGTGTGGCGTTGGTCCCACGGCCAAAGAGGTGAGTCGCTGACGCTGGACCTCACGACCTGCCACCAGAATCCGGACCTCGTGCGGCACCCGGACCCCGGAGACCTGACGCCAGTCGAGATACAACGTCTCGGTCATCACATCGCCACGGACCGGATCATCGTCCACGGTTTCGGATTTGATCGGAAGGTGAGTGTCGCGGGCGACGTACAGGGTGAGGGTAATGCCTGCGGCGTCCGTGAAGGTCAGCGCCGAAGCCGGTACCGTATCCACCAGAGTGTTGGCGAGCCAGCGCACTCCCGGAAGTGCTCCCCATGCCGCGAGGAGCAGGCCCTCGATCTCTTCACGCTGATATAGTGAACGCCAGAACCGGAGGGCGGTGCCGGTGGTGAGACGGAGCGTCCCGGCATCGTACATATACGTGTACCCAGTATCCCCACGAATCACCGAGCGGAGTGCAATCGGTTGGTCACCGGGAATCGTATCGGAGGAGAAATCGGCGAAAACTCCCTTCTCATAGTCCCGAATGCGGACCAAGCGGGGCCGCCCATTTACCGGCTGGGCCAGCCCGGCTTCCGCAGGACGCACGTTCTGCCCCTCATCCGTTCGGATTCCCTGGTATTCACGGGTCAGGTGCAGGCGCTGGAGCTTTTCCAGGCCGCCAACCGCACCGATCGCTTGCGCCAGGATCGCGCGACCCCGGAGGGCTGAACGCAGGGTGAGGGAGCCGTCCGGGAGCCCGGAAGCTGGCGGGAGGGAGTCGGAGTTCACCATGCAAGTCGGCAGCTCGACGTAGCTTCCCGGCAGCCACTCGATCCGAAGCGGCGTTTCCCCATCGCCAATTGACTCGTCGCTGACATCCTTGCCGGTGCCATAGTTGATCTGCTGGTTCGGACTCTTCGGAACAGCCAACACCAGCACCAGACGGCTCCCCGCCGCCACTTGCCGGCTCATCAGCCGAATGGTGGCTTCGAAATTGAGGGTTTGTTTCGCACCTGGTTTCAGGAGCCGCCGTGTCTCCGGGGTGGCCGCGTAGCTGGCCCGGGTGAGAAAGGGCGGCAGCTGGAAGTAGCTGCCATCCGCCATCAGTTCATAGGGTGTAATGCTGAAGTCGAAGTCCTGTTTGTTGACGATCAGCTCGAGATGACCCGACAAGAGGCCGCCGATTTCGATGGCATGATCCATCGGCTCACTGACCAGCACTACCGCATTCGCGGTATCCACCACACGAGCCACAATGCCTCCGACGAGGGCCCGGTCGACATCCGACCGGTCCGCGAAATTCACGGTCATGGTTATCGCCTCCGTTGAGGCAACCGGAGCTCGATTCAGGCCATAAGCACCGCCGGACCGGATCGGATCGAACCAGAGCCGGAGCCGGCGATTCGCCATCGACTCGAGGCTCGGGGCATGTCTCCAGAGATTGGCTCCCGGGACCTCGTAGTTGATCCGGTCCTGAAGCAACGCTGGCCGGGGGGCACCACGCAGCACGTGATCAAACCACTGGTAGCGAAGATCGGCGACCAGATCGACGCGGGATACCGGATCGGTTTCATAGCCCGCAATGAATCGGGTAGTATCGCCGCCGGGGCGCACGACGCCGCGCTGAGCCTGCGGATGGTCCCAGGGCCCGATCACCAGGTAATGCTGCGCACGCGGGTTATGCCGATAGTGCTGGCGCAGGTACCACACGGCTGCGCCCGGCCCGCCGAAGAAGTACCCCGCGGTTTGCAGAACGGGGATCGTGATGGCGGAAAACTCTTTCGGAGTGGGCAGCATGCTCCGCCAGAATTCATCGAGACTCGGGTGGGCAATCCATGCCGCGAATCCGGGATTTGGCGTGCCGTCAATTTGCTCCAGCTCGCGATAAGGCCGTCCGGTGCGGTACCATTCGCGATTCAGGCGGTTCCAGCGCGCGAAGTCATTGTAGGTCGCGGTATCCAGCCACGCCGTGTTGAGTGTGTAGAAGGGCCAGGGGTAGAGGAAGTTGAAGAAGACATTTCCTTCCATCGGCACGTCCATTCCCGGACCGACCGGGGCCCCGACCATAATCGCCCTGAGGGGAGCGGGGTGGTATTTGGCGGCCGCCCATGCAGTGAACCCCGAGTAGCTCCCGCCGTACATCCCAACCCGTCCGTCGCTCCAGGGCTGCCTGGCGATCCACTTGATCAGGGCCGCGGCATCCTCTCCATCATGCAGGTAGGGGATGGTCTCACCGCGACCACAGCCCTTGCCCCTCGTGAACCCGACCACCCCGACGAACCCGTTCGCGGCGGATCGACCTGCTTCCCGGATCGCGGCCAGCGAATCGGCATAGATCGTGAAGGTGAGGAGCGTGGGCCGCCTGGCTTCCGCCCGTCGGGAGCGGGCAACATAGGCGCACACCGCCGCGGTCCCGGCCGTGGGCACCTGGATATTGCCCTCGATGAGGTATTCGCCATTCGAAGGCGGACTCCCTTGCGCCGAGGCCCACGGGCCGGAAAGCACCAGCGGGATGGCGATCGCTTGCCACAGATGTCGAGTCATGACAATACGATAGAAACGACGGGAGTTTGCCGAAAGGAAGATGCGACAGAAGTGCCTGAGCGTGCGACGAACGTGCGCTATCGGATCAATTGCCTCACCCGGTCCCGATAGGTCTTTCCAGTCCGAACCCTCGCCCCGCTCCGCAGGATGACGATGAAATTGCCCCGGAACCAGGGCTGGAGCTCGGCGATGGCCCCAACATTCACGATGGCTGAGCGGCTTATCCGCAGGAACTGATCGCCCGGCAGTCGTGTTTCAAAGGCCGACAGCCGCTCACGGACACGGTGGGAGCCGTTTCGGGCATGCACCACGACATGGTCCCGATCGGCCTCGAGCCAATCGATCTGGTGGGGTGATAGGAACACCACCCGCTCCGGGGTTCGCAGGGCGATGACGGAAACCGCGGATGATCCGGGCCTGGATGCTGCACCCCCCGTCGCCTCGACGCGGACGAGCCGACGTGATCGGGAGCCCAGGACGATTAGGGCAAATACGAAGGCCCCGAGAACCGCCTGGTGCTGCAGCTCGAAGCGCGCGTGCCACAGCGGACTCTCGGGGACCAGGCTGGGAAAGGACCACCACCAACCGATGCCGAGACCCGTCAGAACTGCCCAGGCGAGGATGCTCGCGAGACCCACCCCTGCGTACACCAGGAAGCGATATCCGGCCGACCTTGACCCCAGCCTGGGGTTGCGTAGCGCGACAATGAGCAACGGGGTGAGAAGCGCCCAGGCGTACCACCGGATCAAGTGTCCCTGGAAAATGAAGGACAGGGATCGCTCGGTCCCCGCCGAGGCGTACCAGGCTTGCACGGTCATAGCCAGGGCAACCGCGGATGCCAGCCCGAAGGGAATCAGCCACAGGCTCAGGCTGGCGAGACGATCGCGCGAAGACGAAGCATCGGAAAGGCGGAACATGGGACGCTCCGGATCTGCCCTCCAACTTATCACCCAAACGGATCTGGTCGGCCTAACCAACGACCAATGGATAAGCTGCAGCCGCCAGCGGCGGCTGTCAGCTCATCCATTTGTTAGCCAGCGCCGCGCGTGCTTTGGGAATGGGGTCGATCACTGTTGTCCATGTCTCTTGCCACCTTCCACGAACCGTCCGGCTGCCGGTGCAGAACCACCAGGTACTTGCCGAGGTCGTCGACGGGCTCGCCACCCTTCCGGGGCACACCGCGCCACCGAACGGTTCCCCGGTCGAAAGCCCACGGTCCGGCGACCTGGATCTCCTCGGAGGTCAGCTCGAACACCTCTTGCGCAAACTCGGCGAAGAATCCCCGAAAGTAGGTAACGATCTCTGCTCGTCCCCGCACTGCCGGCTGATTGGGATACAGAACCAGCGCATCGGGAGTGTAGAGGAATGCCAGTTGCTCTGCGTCGCCGGTCTTCCAAGTGGTCGCATACCGGATGCGAACCGAGTCGATGGCGGCCCGGTCGCGGACGACACTCGAATCGGACCTCGAGCGCTCCCCGGCGGTGCTCGGTGGCATGTCGAACAGGCCCGTGTTGGACACCTCACTGGCCGGTGCGATGACATCCTGGGCGGCGACAATCACCCACCGTCCGCCGCGGCGGACAAGCACATCGGTCCAGACGAAACGGCCCTGTTGCCCGTCCTTCCGAGCAAACGTTTCGTCGCCCTGCGCGACCGCCACATCGCCCAGGAACCGCACCTTGACGTCATTCAGTTCGTTGGACGCGAACTCAAGGGGGTTCGCCTTGGTGTCAGCAATGAACTCGCGCTTCGTGTACTGCTTGCCGTCAGGTGTAACGCCTAGGAAGTCGTCGGCGAAGATCCGCTCGACGACCGAGGCGTCGCCTGTCACCGCGATCTGGGCCCAGAGGTGTTCGATCTCGCGGATGTCAGCCTCCGCGCCGACTCGATCATAGGCCGGAGGCGCACCGCATGAGGAGAGACCGGCGACCACAAGACCCCAGCAAGCAATAGATCGGACAATGATGGGCATCGGTCAGATCCTCCGCGAGCTCGTGTTGGATAACACCTGAGCCTCGTTCGCGACTGGCTAACGAACGGCTAATCAGGGCAGTAACATACTTGACGCACCTGGCGGGAGGAGCGCATGATTGAAGCGCCTGCCCGTGAAGTCCTTCCCGGCGCGATTCCCTGGCAGGCAGAACCGCGACGAGCATGGAGCCTGCTTGAGATGCTAGTCCTGTATGCTGGAAGCTTCGCGGGTATCGCCCGCGCGCTAGAGTACACCAAATGGTGTTTGCTTGCCCCTGCGAAAGCAAACGGGCAAGCGGCAGCCGCGCACAAAATGGCCGAAATTCTGCCAAGCCTTGAATCGTTTCCGCTCTCATTGTCATTCAAGGAGCAGGCGAAACGCTTGGTCGGTCGCCTAAAGGGCGAGGGAGGATACGGCGTGGACGCCCTGGTCCTGTGTGTCGAAGAGTTACAGGACAATTTCAGAAGTGAACTCGACCAACACGCTTTTCTGTGGATCGTGGAATCGCGACGGGAGATGTTCGGTGACCCGCTCCGCTGGTTTGGCGAGAAACCGGCCAACAAGTACCAAAGTGCGCGACGTGACATGCGAGACTGCGTCCGGTGCTTCGTTCTAGAGCAATGGAGCGCGAGTGTATTCCACGCCATGGGCGTCATAGAATACGGACTCCGCGACCTTGCGGCCAGGGTGCATGTCCCCATGACCGCCCAGATCGAGATGGAGAACTGGCACAACATCATTGAAGGAGTTGAGAAGCAGGTCAAGGCAATGAAGCAATTGCCGAAGTCACAGCAAGACCCCATTGAGATCTCGTTTTGCGCAAGCGCGGCCAGCCACTTCTTCGCCGTAAAAGAGGCTTGGCGCAACCACGTTGCGCACGTTCGCGGGCGCTACGACGAGGATGAGGCAACGAGAATCATCACCAACGTGCGAGACTTTATGCGAGCTATGGCAGCATGAACGATCAGACGCGGGGGCGGCCAGGAGTTGAGCCAGCCCAGGCATTCGTCATTCCCTCGTACCAGTGGATGTTATCTCGCTTGGCGGCGGCGGATTCGCGCATTCATACGCTACTCACATTCGTCGCTACGGTCACGTTTGCTGTCCCGACACTCGGAAAGGCGATCCGGCCAGATATTCCCCTGGAATCTCCACCGCTTTTCATCGCGCTCTTCATTGCGTTGAGCATCTGCGCGTTTGGTGTCTATGCGCGGACCCACGGTGGCATACAATTACCCCACCCACAGAAGTTCTATGACAGGTGGCGCGGCAAATCCAAAGACCAGTTTGAGAATGATGCACTCTACTTCGCCGCCCAGGCGTTCGAGGACAACAAACGCTTAGTGGAGTGGAAGGCCGATGCCGTCAACCGCATGAGCGGGCTATTCGCCGTTGAGTTGCTGTTTTTTTTCCTTTGGATTAGCCGCGTTTGATGATTAACGGCTTCCCGCTTTTTACTTCGACGTTCGGGTTGTCCTCGACGGGCGGTGTGTCATTGCCCGTCGCCGGCTTTGACGTGTCCTCATTCGGCACCTGGCTTGCCTCGTTCGCGATCAATTTCGGCCTTGGGCACAGTTATCAGTCGGCGCGTGAACTCCTTCATGCGCTCCAAAGCCGACGGCTCCGGCGTGTCTTTCGCCGGAGCCTTAGGGGTGTCTTTCACCGCTTTTTCCTCCGTTTGCCGCGCCTCTTGTGCGGCTTGCTCTTGAGGTCACGTCGTAGCGGGCGCGAGGTTCGCCCCGATCAGGTTGGCGTAGGTCAAGCGCTTGCCGATCACGTCGCGCACCACGAACACGAACCGCTCCGCGTCGCACACCTTCCGGTTGTTGAACCGGAACACCTGTTCGTCCAGATACCGGAACACATGGTACGGGTCCACGCTGATGTAGGTCCCTTTGATCGTGCGCTTGAGGCAGCTCCAGAAGTTCTCCAGGCAGTTGGTATGAACCTCGCCCCGCACATACTCAACGGCGTGGTCAATGAACTCGTGGCGATACTCACCCCCGAGGCCGAGATAGGCGCGCTGCGCGTCGGTGAACAGGTCCGACCCCAAGGCCACGTTCTCACGGACCATAGGCTGCAAGTCGTGGCGAGTGGTGCCCGCCATGACCGAGGCCATGACCGTACTGTGCCCCTTCTTCCCCTTTCGCTGCAAGAGGCCCATCACGGCGGTCTTATCCGAAGGGCCGGGGCCAGTGATGCGCCGCGCCTTCACGCTCTTGTGCATGAACCTCGCTTTGCCACCGATGAAGGTTTCGTCAGCTTCGATCTTGCCCCGCATCTTCTTGAACGTGCGGGTCTGCATTGCCAGCCGGATACGGTGGAGCATGAACCACGCGGTTTTCTGAGTCACGCCGAGCGCCCGGTGCAGTTCGTAGGAACTGATACCGTTCTTCGCGTTGGCAATCAGCCACAGCGCGGGAAGCCACTTGTCGAGGCCGATAGCCGAGTCCTCGAAAACCGTCCCCACCTTCACGCTGAACTGCTTCCGGCAGGACCGGCACTTCCAAATACGCCGCGTCTTGAGGAACGACGGTTCCTTGGCGTCACAATGCGGGCAGGTGACGCCCTCCGGCCAGCGGAGGGACGCAAGAAACTGCAAGGCGTCGTCGGGGTTGGAGAAATACCGGACGGCTTGCTGGAGTGTATTGGGGGTGACGGTAGTGTTGTCCATGGCTCAGAATATAGCATCGAGCCGTGGGTGTGTCAAGTATATTATTGCCCTAATCAGCTGCAAACGACCTTTCACAACCTTATGGTCCACAGCCTCGCTAGGAGGCTCGCGAGCCCCAGGAACTACGCACTGTTCGCGTTTGTCGGCTGCATTAGCGGGTTAGGCGGCAGGCTCGACGGGCCCACTTTCGGGATCACGCCGACGCTCATAATGTAACAGGCCAGTGGCCGGTGCGCGGCTAACCAGCGTGAAACCGGTCTTCCTCAGTACGCCAATCGAGGGCTCGAGCACCTCGTAGGTCGTCGCCATGACCACGAGCAGCTTGGGTTGATGCCACGCCCACGCGACTAGGGCGCGGACGGCCTCGGTCGCGTACCCCCGCCGTTGATGTTCGGCCGCGATCGCATAGCCGATCTCAACGGCGCCTTCAGCCGACGGGGGGCCCGCGTAGCCAGCGACACCCACTAGTTCACGCGGCCCGCGAGTGTCCGCCATCCGCTGGACGAGATAGTAAAGTGTCCAAGCCGAACTGGCCGGATCACGCTCGAGCTGCCGGCGGAGGCGCGCGACATCATCCGGCTCGAACACGGGAGGTGGCCAGGACGCCGGGACGCGCACGCCCAAGGCCTGACCAACCGCCTTTGGCCCTCGTGCCTCGGCCTCACAGAGAGCGACAGTTGCTGGAATGAGTTCGAGTCGTTCGGTGATCATTCACGCCCGAGATGTTCGTCATGCCGCCTAACGACGCTGCGCTTCTGCCGCGAGGCCAGGTGAAGCCGCCGCAGGACCCCAGAGGAAGCCCTACGCGGCTTCCTATCAGTTGACCCCGCCAAACTCAAGAAGCCCACCAAGCGTGCTCCTAAGAAAACCGATCACTAGACCCGCCCTATCGGGTTTCTCAAGTGCATAGTTGCGACTAGAATTAGACTGCATCCGATCCCGCCACCCCACAACCCACCCACCCCCCAGCACAGCCCAAGCGTCCGTTACAATCCCATCCCCTGCACCGACTCCACAACTCACACTCAGCCGATGCCATTCACTGTCAAGAAACCACCTGCCAAAATGGCGCTGCAGAGAACGCAGCGTTTGCCGGCTAGCGTCCGAATACCGAAAATGGACGCGATAGCCCCTGCACAGCTCCCGGACTCTGCTTCGGTCGGCCAGCACGAGCGTGCAGCTCCCGCTGACTCGGCCACGCCGCTCGGGCACCCGGCTTCGCGGGGCTCGCGCGCCCGCGAGCGGCGGCAGGCCACGCCTGCGGATGCGCGGTTCCTGCTCGAGAGCCTCGCTACCGCCGACCCGTGCGTGCGCGAGCTGGCGATCCGCCTGCTCGCCGGCCTGGTGTGCCGGCCGTCCAACCATTTGGTCGAGCCCGGTGTCCAATGCTGGACCTCTTACGGAAGATTCACGTGACGGCATGCTTCGGAATCCTGCTGGCTCTCCAGGCACAGTCCATCGCGGCCGCGCCGACGCCACGCAGTGCCACGACGGTCCGGGCAACGCGCACGGCGACGGCGCCCGAGCTGGACGGGCGGGATGACGACGTCGCCTGGCAGTCTGCGCCGCCGATCGATCAGTTCCTGGAGGCCAGGCCCACCGAGGGCGCCAAGCCGAGGCTCCGGACCGAGGCCCGGGTGGCCTACGACGAGCACAATCTGTACGTCTTCGTCCGCGCGTTCGACCCCCATCCCGACAGCATTGTCGCCCTGCTCTCGCGGCGGGACGACCAGACGGCTTCCGATTACGTCACCCTGATGCTCGATCCCTACCACGACCGGCGGACGGGCTATGAGTTTTCGGTCAATCCCGCCGGCGTCAAGACCGACTACGCCATCTACAACGACGGCGACGAGGACATCGCCTGGGACGCGATCTGGGACGCCGCGACCCGGATCGACTCGCTGGGCTGGACGGCCGAGTACCGCATTCCGCTCTCGCAGCTGCACTACTCGTCCAAGGGCGGGGGCACCTTCGGCCTGCTCATCTGGCGGGTGGTCCAGCGCCACACGGCTACGATCACCTGGCCGCTCTACCGGACCTCCGCGTCCGGTTTCACCTCCCAGTTCGGCACGCTGACCGGCCTCGACGGGCTGGCGAGTCCGGGCCACGCGGAGATCACGCCGTACGTCGTCACCAAGAACGTGACGGACGCGAACTCGGCCGACTTCGGCCGGAACCAGGATGTGTCGGTCGGCGGCGACCTCCGCTACCGGCTCGCGTCCACCCTGTTCCTCAACGCCACGGTCAATCCGGACTTCGGCCAGGTGGAGGCGGACCCGTCGGAGCTCAACCTGAGCGCGTTCGAGACCTTCTTCAGCGAGCGGCGGCCGTTCTTCGTGGAGGGCAAGGGACTCTTCAACTTCACCGTGAACTGCGTCGTCGTGGTCGACTGCAGCACGGGGGAGGGGCT
>Ga0055453_10000043_pt1 | contig 12952 bp, 10 predicted proteins | sample Goodyear_PhragA__FD_57741 | JGI IMG/M metagenome (GOLD analysis project Ga0055453, IMG submission 57741) | Wetland microbial communities from San Francisco Bay, California, USA, that impact long-term carbon sequestration - Goodyear_PhragA_D2 | ecosystem: Environmental > Aquatic > Marine >... | reverse complement strand
CGCGCGGCCGCGCAGATACGTGTCGTACTGCGCCTCCAGCGACTCGACGAGCGCGGCCGCCTCCGGGTTCTCGCCGATCTGCCGGTCGACCTCGGCCCGGACCTCGGCTCCGGTCGCGCGCAGCGCGTCCGTCGACAACAGCAGGCCGGTCGTGCGCGACAGCGATGTGATGAGCTGCTCGGCGGCCTGCGGGAACTCGGTCTGCGCTAGGTAATGCGGCACGTGCACGGCGAAGCCCATCGCGTCGTGCCCCTGCTGGCCGAGCCGGTATTCCAGCAGATGACCCGCGCTGCCCGGCACCTGGACGCGCTGCAGCCACGGCTCGTAACCGGCGATCAGTTCGCGCTTCGAGGCGTGCGCGGTGACACCGGTCGGCCGCGTGTGCGGCACGGCCATCGGGATGGCGTTGAAGCCGACGGTCAGCCGAACGCCCATCCGCTCGACCAGGTCGATGACGGCGGCGGTGAAGCGTTCCCAGGTCAGGTCCGGCTCGGGTCCGGTCAGCAGCAGGAACTGCGTGCCCTGCTCGTCGGCCGCGCGGAAGATGGCGAGCTGCGGCTCCTCGTAGCTCTCCCAGTGGTCCTCGACGAACTGCATCGTCGGGCGGCGGGACCGGTAGTCGAGCAGCGCGTCGATATCGAAGCGGACCAACAGCTCCGTGTCGTCGGCCGCCAGCAGCTGGTCGCGGGCGAGTCGGGTGGCGCCACCGGCGTCGACGAAACCGGTCATCGCCTGCACCAGCGCCGGCCGATCCAGCTTCGGCAGGTCACCGGTCAGTTCGTACAGCTCATGTGCGTCGGGCATCTGCTGACCACCTCCCGGTGTCGCGCGGCCGGCGCCGTGATGGCCGGTGTCCCCATGGATCGCGTACTTCGAAGGCTATACGGCGCATCGGTCGACTCCCCATGCGCGCTCGCCGGCGTGGCGTGAGACCGATCACGGACGGTGACGAGCTCGCCGGCTCGCCGATCACCGGTGTGACGGCAGGACCGCGACGCCGTCGATCTCGACGAGGGCATCGTCGTCCCATAGGCGCGCCACGCCGATGCCGGCCATCGCCGGGTAGTCGCGGCCGGCGAGACGGCGCCAGACCGCGCCGATCTCGGCCGCCGCGGCCCGGTAGGCCGGCACGTCCACGATGTAGATCGTCACGCGTACGAGCTGGTCGGGCGCACCGCCCGCGGCGGCCAACACGGTCAGGAGATTGGTCAGCGCCTGCTCGAACTGGGCAACCATTCCGCCGTGGACGATCGTGCCGTCGGCGTCCATGCCGGTCTGGCCGGCGAGATACACGGTGGCCCCGGACGCTCGTACGGCATGACTGAAGCCGGACGGCCGGCCAAGGACCGGTGGGTTGATCCGTTCGATCACGCCTGCACGGTACGCCGCCGGGCCACCCGTACCGGGTCACAATCGAGTGGGAATTCGGCTCTGAGCGGAAGCGTTTCAAACTTGAGTCGACTAGACTCAACTCCGGTCGCGGTGAGGCCGGGACCCGAACACCGCAAGATCCCCAAGGAGAACGATTGAACGCCGAGCGCCTGACCACGAAGAGCCGCGAGGTCATCAAGGCCGCGGTCGATACGGCCGCCCAGCGCGGCCATGCCACCGTCGAAACCTGGCACCTGCTACTCGCCCTGCTGGACACGGGCGACTCCACGGCACCGGCCCTGCTGCGTGCCGTCGGAGCGAACCCGGCCGACGTACGCCGTCAGGCCGTCCACGCCGTCGAGCGCCTGCCCGCGGCGAGCGGCTCCAGCGTCGCCGAGCCAAGTCTCGCGCGCGAGCTGGTGAACGCGCTCAACGCCGCCGAGGCGATCGCCCGGCCGTTGGGCGACGAGTACGTGTCCACCGAGCACCTGCTGGCCGGCCTCGCCCGGACCGGCGGCGCGGTGTCCGACGCGCTCAAATCCGTTGGCGCGACCGAGGACGCGCTGGTGGCCGCGTTCCCGCAGATCCGTGGCGGCAACCGGCGTGTCACGTCGGCCGACCCGGAGCAGCAGTACCAGGCCCTGGACAAGTACAGCGTCGACCTCACGCGCAAGGCCCGCGAGGGCAAGGTGGATCCGGTCATCGGGCGCGACTCGGAGATCCGCCGCGTGATTCAGGTGCTGTCCCGCCGTACCAAGAACAACCCGGTGTTGATCGGCGAACCCGGCGTCGGCAAGACGGCGATCGTCGAAGGTCTGGCCCAGCGCATCGTGGCCGGCGACATTCCCGAGTCGTTGCGTGACAAGCGATTGGTGAGCCTCGACCTGGGTGCGATGGTCGCCGGCGCGCAATACCGCGGCCAGTTCGAGGAGCGGTTGAAGTCCGTCCTGGAAGAGATCCAGAGCTCGGACGGCCAGATCATCACGTTCCTGGACGAGCTGCACACCGTTGTCGGCGCCGGCAAGGGCGAGGGCTCGATGGACGCCGGCAACATGCTAAAGCCGATGCTCGCGCGCGGTGAGCTGCGCATGGTCGGCGCAACCACGCTGGACGAATACCGCTCGAACATCGAGAAGGACCCCGCTCTGGAGCGCCGCTTCCAGCCGGTGCTGGTCGGCGAGCCGACGGTCGAGGACACCATCGGCATCCTGCGTGGCCTCAAGGAGCGCTACGAGGTGCACCACGGCGTGCGGATCACCGACGCTGCCCTGGTCGCGAGCGCGGCGCTGTCCGACCGCTACATTGCCGACCGGTTCCTGCCGGACAAGGCGATCGACCTGATCGACGAGGCCGCGTCGCGGTTGCGCATGGAGATCGACTCGCGCCCCGTCGAGGTGGACGAGATCGAGCGGACGGTACGCCGCCTGGAAATCGAAGAGATGGCGCTGGAGAAGGAGCCCGACCCCGCGTCTGCCGAGCGGCTGGAGCGCCTGCGCCGCGAGCTGGCCGACCGGCGCGAGGAGTTGACCGCGCTGTCCGAGCGGTGGCGCAACGAGAAGCAGCACATCCAGGCGATCTCCGAGACGAAGGAGCGGCTGGAGTCGCTGCGCGGCGAAGCGGAGCGCGCCGAGCGCGACGCCGACCTCGGTCGGGCCGCCGAGCTGCGGTACGGCAAGATCCCGGAGCTCGAGGCCGCGCTCACGCAGGCGACCGCGGAGCTCGAGGCCATCCAGTCGAACGGCGCGATGCTCAAGGAGGAGGTCGGCTCCGACGACGTGGCGGCGGTCGTGTCGTCATGGACCGGCATCCCGGCCGGCCGCTTGATGGAGGGCGAGACCGCGAAGCTGCTCCGCATGGAGGAGTCGTTGAGCGCCCGTGTCATCGGCCAGCACGAGGCCGTCGTCGCGGTCTCCGATGCCGTACGGCGGGCCCGCGCCGGTGTCGCCGACCCGGACCGCCCGACCGGCAGCTTCCTCTTCCTGGGCCCGACGGGTGTCGGCAAGACCGAGCTGGCCAAGGCACTCGCCGAGTTCCTCTTCGACGACGAGCGCGCGATGGTGCGCATCGACATGAGCGAGTACGCCGAGAAGCACTCGGTCGCCCGGCTCGTCGGTGCCCCGCCCGGCTACGTCGGCTACGAGCAGGGCGGCCAGCTCACCGAGGCGGTGCGCCGGCGGCCGTACTCAGTGATCCTGCTGGACGAGGTGGAGAAGGCGCACCCGGACGTGTTCGACGTGCTGCTTCAGGTGCTCGACGACGGGCGGCTGACCGATGGCCAAGGCCGTACGGTCGACTTCCGCAACGCGATCCTGATCCTCACGTCGAACCTCGGCACGGCGGCGTTGAGCGACCCCACCATGAACGACGAGCAGCGGCGCGCATCTGTGCTGGGCGCCGTCGACATGCACTTCAAGCCGGAGTTCCTCAACCGGCTCGATGACATCGTGGTGTTCCACGCGCTCGACGTGACCCAGCTCAAGGCGATCGTCGGGATCCAGCTCGCCGCGATGGGCCGTCGACTAGCCGACCGCCGGCTCACCCTGGACGTGACCGACGCGGCGAAGGAGTGGCTCGCCACGAACGGGTTCGATCCGGTCTACGGTGCCCGGCCGCTGCGCCGACTCGTACAGTCGGCGATCGGCGACAGCCTCGCGAAGGCGCTACTCGCCGGCGAGATCCGCGACGGCGACCACGTCGTCGTGGACTCGGCGGCCGATGGGCTGAGCGTGATGGCCGCCCTGTCGACGGCCACGCCCGCCTAACCGGCACCCGCTGCTCGCACTTGCCGGCGCGCTTGCCTCTCGCACTTGCTGCTCGCTTGCCGCTCGCTTGCCGCTCGCACTTGTACGGGAGATGGCCGGTCGGCGCGCGGATTCGCGCCCGACTGCCGTACAAATGCGAGCGCTGCCGGCTGTCGTACCGTCGCTTGACGAGGTCGACGGGGCACGGGAGTCTGGTCAGGCCGGTGCCTAAAGGGGGGTCCATGTCGGTCGGGATGCTGCTCGGCGGCCGCTATGAGCTGCGTGCGAGCCTCGGCCAAGGCGGGTTCGGCACCGTGTGGCGGGCACACGACCAGGTCCTCGGTCGCGACGTCGCGGTCAAGCTGATCACATTGGACACCGCGCGACCCGAGACCCGCGAGGAGATCGCGGAGCGGTTTGAGCGCGAGGCCAGGGCGGTGGCCGCGTTGAACCACCCGAACGTCGTCACCGCCCACGATTACGGCGTCGAGGGGGAGACCGCGTATCTCGTGATGGAGTTGATCCTCGGCGGCTCGCTGCAGGATCAGTTGGCGCAGCGGGCGCGCGGGCATCTCGGGCCGCTCGACGCACGCCGGGTCGTGGCGATTGCCGAGGAGCTCTGTGCCGGCTTGTCAGCCGCGCACGCGGCCGGGCTCATCCACCGCGACCTCAAGCCGGCGAACGTGATGGTCGCCGCCGACGGTGGCCACGTGAAGATCGTCGACTTCGGCATCGCCCGGGTCGCGGACAAGTCCCGCATCACGCACACCGGTGCCTACCTCGGCACGCTCCGGTACACCTCGCCGGAGCAGATGGGGGCCGGACCGGTCGATCCTCGCTCCGACCTCTACTCACTCGGCTGCCTGCTGTTCGAGATGGTGACCGGGCGGTCGCCGTACACAGCGGAGACGCCGTTGCAGTGGATGGCCGCGCATCAGTATGCGACGCCGGTACCGCTGCGGTCGTGCGCGCCGGAGGCGCCGGCCGATCTCGAGGCGCTGATCTCGCAGATGCTCGCCAAGACTCCGGACGGCCGGCCGGCGAGCGCGGTCGAGGTGCGCCAGCGGCTGGCGAGCATCCGATTCGACGCGACGTCGACTCCGTCGTTTCCGGAGCAGGCCCTGGCACCGGCCGCCCCGCTCCAGTACCAGCCAGCCCCACCCGCTCCGCCCGTCGGCCGCCCGGCAGCCTACGGCCAGCCCGCCAATGCCTCGCGGGTGGCCGGCAACGCACCTGTTCCGCCGCACTACCCGGCCGGGCCGGCGGCGGCTTACCCGCAGGCGTACCCGCCGTATGGCGGCCGTCCGGGACCGGGTAACGGCTATCCGCCGCCAACCCCCGCGTGGGTCATGCCCGGCTATGCCCCGCCGACGCCGCCGCCGACGCTGGTCGCCGCGGCCCGGTTCTTACAATTGACCGCCGCGCTCACCGGCGTGCTGCTGCTGTGTTACATCATCGGCTACCACCGGATCGCGGCCGAGTGGCAACTTGCCTTCGCCCGCGTCACCCGCGGCTCGGACGAGCCCGGCCTCGGCCTCGTCCTGGTGTTCGTGGGCGCGGTGCCGCAGATCGTGGGCGCGCTCGTGCTGGCCGGACCGGTGCGCCGTGGCAACCCGGTGGCGCGCGTGCTGGCCTGGATCTTCATCGTCGGGAATCTGCTGTGCTGCTTTGCCACGTTCACGTCGTCGAGTGCATTCACTCCGGAGTCGTCCGACTACTCGACCTCCAACCAACGACTGATCGACTCCGCCGGCGCCCGCTTCGCCGACGCCTTCCCGCACTGGCTTACGGCGGTGACCGCCGCCGTCGCCGTCATCGGCATGCTCGCGCTGATCGCGGCCGCAACGATGATGTCGGTACGGCCCTCCGTCGCCTACTTCCGAGCCATGTCGGCGATGCGGCCCCGTCGCTGATCGAGCGGTTCCGAAGTCACCGCATGGATCGTCCGGCTTGGTGGCTGGGCGTAGGTTCGCTTGTATGGGGCAGACGCGTGACGGTGAAGCATCACCGCGGACCGTGCTGATCACTGGTGCGACATCCGGCATCGGAGCGGCCTTCGCGCGGCACCTTGCCGCGCAGGGTCACCGCCTGGTGCTCGTCGCGCGGGACGCCGAAAGGCTGGCGGCGGTGGCCGACGAGTTGTCGGCGAAGCATCATGTCGACGCGACGGTGTTGCCGGCCGATCTCGCCACAGCCGCCGGTTGTGGCCCGGTCGAGGAGCGTCTCGCGGCCGTCGACGATCCGATCGATCTCTTGGTCAACAATGCCGGTGTCACGCTGAACCGGTCGTTCCTCAGGTCCACGGCCGACGACGAGGAACGGTTGCTTGGCCTGAACGTGCTCGCGGTCATGCGGCTGACCCACGCTGCGCTGCCCGGCATGGTGGCGCGGCGGCACGGCGGCATCATCAACGTCTCCTCCGTGTCCGGCTTCGCGGCCGTCATGCCGGGCTCGACGTACCCGGCGAGCAAGGCGTGGGTAATGCACTTCTCCGAGGCGATCGGGCTGGCCGTACGGCAGTTCGGCGTACGGGTGATGGCGCTGGCGCCCGGATATACCCGTACCGAGTTCCACGACCGCGCCGGCATCAACATGACCAAGACACCGCCCTGGCTCTGGCTCGATCCGGACGACGTGGTACGTGACGGTCTGCGTGATCTCACACGCGGGCGCCTGGTGAGCGTGCCCGACTGGAAGTACAAGACGGCCGTGTTCGCGATGCGTCATCTGCCGCGCCGGTTGCTGCATCGTGCCTCGACGGACACGCGCGGCCGGATCGGTCGTGACGAAGTCGATCGCGAGACGGCCGGCCGCTAGGTCGAGTTACGCCAGCCGAACGCCTCGAATCGATGAGCCGTACGGCGAAGTGGAATGTCTAGATATAAGAAATAGATGCTGGTTACTCGCTCGATTCGCTAAGCTCGATGACGTATCACCGCACGTCGGCGGGTGGGCTGCCAGCTACGGCACCTCTACCGACAAGTACGCTTCACCCCATGTCCAGCCGTGACGACCTGCGCAAACTCATCGTAGATCTGGCGGTAGTGCATGGCCGGGTGGTGTTGTCGTCCGGGCGGGAGGCCGATTACTACGTCGATCTCCGCCGGGTGACACTTCACCACGAGGCCGCACCACTCGTTGGCGAGGTGATGCTCGACACGGTTGCCGATTGGCAATTCGACGCAGTCGGCGGCCTGACGCTCGGCGCCGACCCGGTGGCCGCCGCGATGATGCACGCTGCGGCGGCTCGTGGGCGGGCGGTCGATGCGTTTGTTGTTCGTAAAACTGAGAAGGCGCACGGATTGCAGCGTCGCGTGGAAGGTCCCGATGTGGCCGGACGACGCGTTGTGGCGGTCGAAGATACGTCGACGACCGGAGGAAGCGTGTTGACAGCGGTTGATGCGTTACGAACGGCCGGAGCCGAGGTTATAGGGGTAGCGGTTATCGTCGATCGGGGAGCTGGTGACGCCGTACGCGCCGCCGGACTCGACTACAGATCCGCTTTCTCGTTGGCTGACCTCGGCCTGACGGCCTGAGAATTTTGCCGATTCGTGCCGGCAGATATGTAGTTGTGTCGATGGCCCTGGTGGAAGGATGAAGTACGTGGGAACTGCGTTGGCTGAGATGACTATGCCCCAGATTTCGCCGCTAGCCGGCGAGCCTATTGAGAAGCACGACGCCGAGCGACTCGCCGGTGTCTTGAAGGCGCTCGCCGACCCGGCGCGCCTTCGCCTACTGAGCCTGATCCAGTCCGCACCGGACGGCGAGGCTTGTGTATGCGACCTGACGGCCCCGCTGGGCCTGTCCCAGCCGACGGTCAGCCACCACCTGCGCATCCTCACCGAGTCGGGCCTGCTCGAGCGCGAGAAGCGCGGCGTGTGGGCCTACTATCGGCTGGTGCCGACCGCGATCGGAGCGATCGCCGACCTCCTCACGCCGCCGCGCAAGCGCGGCACGAAGCGCGCGGCCCGCTAGCCCGACGACGTCGATCGGCCCGCCCTCGGATCGCCCGCTCATCAGGGCCGGCGGCAAGATCCGGAAGTCCGGGTAGCGCCGAGTGATTAGCTGACATCGCAAAGCCGATGGCCGGCGGCTCTACCGTGAGCCGCCGGCCATCGGTGCATCGGGCGCGGTGGCGCCGTCTCGGCAGTTGTGGCGCGGCCCCGATCGTTGCTGCCGCCGACCGTCGCCGCTCCGGCCATTTGCCGTCCTGGCATTTGTACGGGAGTTGGGCCCGATTTCGCGCGTCGACCGCACAAGTCCCGTACAAATGCGGGCGCAGGGGCGCAGGGGCGCAGGGGCGTGCGGGCGTGCGGTCGTGCGGTCGTGCGGGCGTGCGGGCGGGCGGGCGCGAAGGCGCGGCGGCGGGGGCGGCGACCTTACCGGCGGTGAGCCGGCCGGCGCCGTACGCGCCGCTTGCGTACGATATCGATGATCAGCGGGAGCGCGGCGATCAACACGATCAAAATGATCACTGGTAACAGATAGTTGTCGATCTTGTCGGGCGGGATGCGGTCGGTGATCTGTCTGGCCAGCAGGTGCCCGGCCAGCAGGATCCCGTCGGCCCAGACGATCGCGCCCGCGACGTTGGAGACGAAGAAGCGCGCCGGTGAGACCTCGAGCACGCCGGCGACCGGATTGATGAACGTTCGAACGATCGGGATGAACCGGGCGAGCACGATCGCCTTGGCCGCCCCGAACTTGTTGAAATACACTTCCGTCTTCTCGACGTACTCCCGCTTGAAGACCCGCGAATTCGGCCGGTCGAACATCGCCATGCCGAACCGACGGCCGAGATAGTGGCCGAGCTGGGCGCCGGCGATCGCGGCGATCGGCGTCACGATCAGCAGCGGCGCGATCGGCAACTTCGCCTTCAACACCTCGGCCGCGAACGGCGAGGAGGCGACGCCGGCCAGGAACAGGATCGTGTCGCCGGGCAAGAAGAAACCGATCAGCAAACCTGTCTCGGCAAAGATCACGATCCATAGCGCCCATACGCCGGCCGATTCCAGCAGCGATTGCGGATTCAGCGGATTGAACGCCATCGGGCCGGTTGCCATCAGCTGGTGCACGGCCTGGATCTTGTCGAGGGGAGTCACGAATGAGAAGGCTATATCAGCTCGGGAGTATGGCGACGTGGCCGAGCCGCCTCCTCCACCTCGAGCAGGTTCGCCTCGTGCCGCTCCGCTTCGTACGCCGCCTTGCCGCCGCGCAGCCCGAACAGCCGCTTGGTCACGAGCAGATAGACGACCGCACCGATGTTGATCAGCAGTGCGACGACGCGGAGCCAGGTGATCCGCTCGACCAGCTCGTACACCTCGATCGGGATGAACGCTGCGGTCGCGACGACGGCGAAATACTCACCCCATCGCTGGGCCAGCCAGAGGCCGGTCGCCTCGATGAGCTGGAGCACGCCGTAGATCGCGAGGCCGAGGGCGAGGATGCCCAGCGTGCTCTGCTTGAACGTGAGGAACGTGTGGATCGCCCGTACGACCGCGGAGTCTTCGAAGTTCCAGTGCAATTTGTCGGCCAACTTCTGGATCAGCGGCAGGTCTTCGTTGAACGCCTGCTCGATGCTTCCCTGTCTGCTCCGGAAGCGGAACACTCCGTAGGCCACGAGGAGCACCAGGAGTCCGCGTGCCAGCCGTTCCACCGCCAGCAGCCGCAGGATGACCAGATCACGAAGCGCCCGACCACGGATGACCTCCGGCGCGTCCACGGCCGGTCCGTGACCGCTTGGCTCGCCCACGACGAAGTCCCCACACCGAAGGCACCGCCAGGCGGTGCCGATGGGCGTCTCGGCCCACAGCCGTGCCCGCAACTCCGGTTCGTCCGGCGCGTACGTCGCGTGACCGCGGCGGCCGCAGGATCGAAGGCTCCAGTCCAGGTGCAGGAAATGTCGGCGATCATCGGGTCCCACGGTCACCGGTAGTCGTCGTCCAACCCGACGCTGCGAGCTTGCTCGGCGGCGTCCGCATCGTCGACCTCAAGGCCACGGTCGAGAATCGTGTCGGTGGTCTCGTCATCGGCGTCGTCGGTCGAGGCTGGTAGCGCCTGTTCCGCCGCGTCGTCGGCCGGTGTTTCGATGGATACGTCGACCGCGTCGTCCAAACTGTGCGCGGTCGTGTCCTGGTCGGGTGCCGGTTCCATGCGTTCACGCTACTGCCGGCCGGCCAGTCGCGCTTGCCGCCGCCCTGGCTCGCGCCCGGCCGGCGCCGATTGTCCGGCCGAAGGGTCGGCGGGCGGAATCGCCGGCCGATGGCGTGCGATGGGGCCCGGTGCGCGATACTGCCCTGAGCGAGGACAGTGCCGCCGTCGCGAGGGGCCGCGCTCCAACGCCCCACCGTATGCGAAGCCGGTGCCGCGCCGCGCCGGCCGCGACCAGCCGAGATCGTCCCAAGGAGAGATCATGCCTATCGCCTCACCCGAGGTCTACGCGGAGATGCTTGACCGCGCGAAGGCCGGCGCCTTCGCCTATCCGGCCATCAACGTCAGCTCCTCGCAGACGCTCAACGCGGCGCTGCGCGGATTCGCCGATGCCGGTAGCGACGGCATCATCCAGATCTCCACGGGCGGCGCCGAGTATCTGTCGGGTCCCACGGTCAAAAACATGGTCAGCGGTGCGGTCGCGCTCGCCACGTTCGCGACCGAGGTGGCCAAGAACTACCCGATCAATGTTGCGCTGCACACCGACCACTGCCCGAAAGACAAACTCGAGGGATACGTGCGGCCGTTGCTGGCGATTTCGAAGGAGCGCGTGAGCCGAGGCGAGCTACCGCTGTTCCAGTCACACATGTGGGACGGGTCGGCGGTGCCGCTCGAGGAGAATCTCACGATCGCCAAAGAGCTGTTGGCCGAGGCGGCCGCGGCGCACATCGTGCTCGAGATCGAGGTCGGCGTCGTCGGCGGCGAGGAAGACGGTGTCGAGGGGGCGATTGACGAGAAGCTCTACACGACCGTCGGTGATGGCATGGCGACGGTCGAGGCGCTCGGCCTCGGCGAACAGGGTCGCTACATCGCGGCGCTGACCTTCGGCAACGTGCACGGCGTCTACAAGCCCGGCAATGTCAAGCTTCGTCCCGAGATCCTCGGCGAGATTCAGGCCGCGCTGGCTGCGAAGTACGGCAAGGAAAAGCCGCTGGACCTCGTGTTTCACGGCGGATCCGGCTCGCTGCTGTCGGAGATCCGGGAAGCGCTCGACTATGGCGTGGTGAAGATGAACGTTGACACCGACACGCAGTACGCGTTCACCCGGCCGGCCGCGGCGCACATGTTCACGAACTACGACGGCGTGCTGAAGGTGGACGGCGAGGTCGGCAACAAGAAGGCGTACGACCCGCGGTCGTGGGGCAAGCTGGCAGAGGAGGGCATGGCCAAGCGCGTCGGGCAGGCGTGCGAGGACTTGCGGTCGACCGGCACGTCAATCGGCAGGTAGGCGGTCGCCCGCCGCCTCGCGGTCGGGTCACCCCGCATCGGTAACTCGACCGCTCGCGCATCAGTCGTACGCTCACACGCGGCGGGCGATCGTGATTATCTCGCTGGCGACGGGCGTGAACGGACTGGGGACCCAGTCACCGTACTGCGCGTCGATCGTGAAGCCGGCCTCGGTGAGGAACGCGGACAGTGCGTCGACGCCGAGGAAGCGCAACTTCCCCTTCTCCACGTAGGGCTCGTCCCAGCTCGGGCTGCTCAGCGTCTCGGTGACCGTGACAACGTCGCCGTCGATCGGCTCGGTTTCGTACGAGGCCCGGATCACCGTCCCGTCCGCGTCGACGACCTCGAACGGGTTGTCGGGATTCCAGCTTTCCCACCCCGGTACCAGTGGATTGCGGGTTTCGAACGCGAACCGGCCACCGTCGACGAGCGCCGAGCGGATCGCGGCCAGCGAAGCGCGAAGGTCATCGTCGGTGACGAAGTTCTGGAACGCATGGCCGGCCATGACGGCAAGGTCGAATTCCTGGTCGAACCGTACCGAGGCCGCGTCACTCAGCACCCATTGGATATCGGTACGGCGGCGGGCCCGGTCGAGCATCGCCGGATCGGGATCGATGCCACACAGCCGGCCGGCGTGACCGTCCCGACGGGCCCGATGGAGCAGGGTTCCGGTGCCGCAGCCGACGTCGAGGACGGCGCCGGCGTCCAGCATGAGCACGAGGTAGAAATCGTCGCTGGGCGCCCACGCGTTGAACGTGTCGTACGTTTCGGCGGCCCGGTTCGGCTTCTGCCCGTCCTGCCCACTCTGTCCAAGATCATTCACGGTCGACAGTATTCCAGCCGCCTCCGGCGGGAGACACCGAATTAGCGGCGGCCAGAATTGCGAAATTAGTTCAGCCGGTGGGCGGCAGGAACTGTGATCGAACTCAGCCGTGGGCGAGCAGCAGCTCGGCCGCCTCGTGCACGTCATCGGTCACGTGAATCAACACGGCCAGGTCACCGAGTGATGAGGTGGCAAGCAGCGGTCGGAGCAGCCCTTCGACCGGCAGTCGGCCGGTCCAGTAGTCGCGGCCGAGGAACACGAACGGACCGGATCCGCCGTCAGTGCCGTAGAACGTCATCGTCGCCGCCTGGAACACCTCCTGCACGGTGCCGGCGAGGCCGGGCGCGAACACGATGCCGCCGCGGGACAGGCGCAGGATGAGTTCTTCCCGCACGCTGTTGGAGAACAGCTTGCCGACCCGGGCCGCGAACAGGTTCGTCGGCTCGTGGCCGTAGAACCAGGTTGGGATCGCGAGCCCGCCCTGCGCGGCCCAGGTCGTGCCCGGATCCGGGCGCAGCCGGTCCCGTACGGCGAACGCCGCCGCCGTGTACGCCTGCGGGGAGTGGTAGTCCGGCGCGCGGGC
>Ga0055453_10000042_pt1 | contig 13002 bp, 12 predicted proteins | sample Goodyear_PhragA__FD_57741 | JGI IMG/M metagenome (GOLD analysis project Ga0055453, IMG submission 57741) | Wetland microbial communities from San Francisco Bay, California, USA, that impact long-term carbon sequestration - Goodyear_PhragA_D2 | ecosystem: Environmental > Aquatic > Marine >... | reverse complement strand
TCGATCAGGCTCGCTGCGCTGATGAAAGCCCATGTCGTTTACGTCTTTACCCACGACTCCATCGGCCTCGGGGAGGACGGACCGACCCATCAGCCGATAGGCCACCTCACAAGCCTCAGGGCAATGCCCAACCTGGCCGTCATCAGACCTGCGGACGCAAACGAAACCGCGGAGGCATGGAAAGTCGCGATAAAGGACTCAAACAGGCCTCATGCGCTCATCCTGTCGCGCCAGAACCTGCCGGTTCTGAACCGGAAGATCTTCGCTCCGGCGGAAGGTCTCCACAAGGGAGGCTACATCCTTTCTGATTCGAAGGGGACCCCGGATATCATCCTTCTTTCGTCAGGGGCAGAGGTCCACCCCTCGCTTCAGGCTGCGGATATCCTTCGGAAAAGCGGGGTAAAGACCAGGGTGGTCAACATGGCCTGCTTTGAGTTCTTCGAGAACCAGCCGGAAAGCTACCGGAAGAAGGTCCTTCCTCCGGGCGTTGAAACCAGGCTGGCAGTGGAAGCCGGCGCATCCCTCGGGTGGTACAAATACGTCGGTCTGAAAGGGGATGTCATCGGGATAGACCGGTTCGGCGCCTCTGCCCCGGCCAAGGTCCTTTTCGAGAAATTCGGGATCACCACCGATAACATCGTCTCGAGGGCCAAAAAGCTGCTTCGCGGGAAGTAAGCCGGGGAGGTCCTTAACCGGGCTTTATCAGGTGCCGGCTCTGCCGGGACACACGCTTTCAGTATTTTTATCATCACATGATAATTTATCTGTTATTTACTGCTCCTCAAAGACTGCGGCGCTTTTGTCATCTCCCTTAAAGGGTTCTTTTTTCAGGGAGTCGGATAAGAACACTGAAACCGCATGCCCCGGACTGCAGCGACGAAAGCCCGGCCGGGGCGCAGCATAAATACTTAATAGCTGCGAACCCCTCTTTCGCACCACCTCCGTTGTATAATAAAAAGTCATGTCGCGACTCGAAGAGGAACTCGCAAGGGAAGAAAAAACTTCGGGGACCCGGAAATGGTTGCTGTTTTTCCTGCTTCTTTCCTCACTCCTGGGTTCTCTGGGAGGATTTGTTTACTGGACCCTCTCTGACCTGCCGAGAGTCAATGCAATCGAAGAATATGTTCCCGTCGAATCCTCGAAGGTCTATTCCGGCGACGGGAAGGTCCTGGCCGAATTCTACTTCGAAAGGCGGACCTTTGTCCCCTGCTATAAGATCCCTGATCACGTAAAGAAAGCCTTTATCGCAATAGAGGACGTGCGTTTTTACAGCCATCCCGGCGTGGACTTCATCGGTACGCTCCGTGCCCTGATCAATGACCTGAGGGCGGGGGGCATGGTCCAGGGTGGAAGCACGATCACCCAGCAACTAGCCAAGATGCTCTTCCTGAAGCCCGAGAAATCGCTCATGAGGAAGATCAAGGAGGCCGCGATCTCGATCCAGATCGAAAAACGCTACACGAAGGATGAAATACTCGGCCTCTATCTGAACCAGACCTATTTCGGGTCCCGGGCCTTCGGCATAGAGGCCGGAGCCCAGACCTATTTTGGGAAATCGGTTCAGGACCTGACCGTGGGCGAGGCCGCCCTGCTTGCATCGCTTCCGAAGGCGCCCTCTCTCTATTCCCCCTTCAAGAACCCCCGCAAGGCCCTCGAACGGCGGTCCGTCGTACTCAGTATCATGCTGAAGCACAGGTTCATAACCCGGCCTCAGTACGAAGAGGCCATGAAGGAAAAGATTCCTTCGACGCCGCATTTCCGCAAATACGAGGCGCCTTATTTTATCGAAGTGCTCCGCCAGCAGCTGGAACACAAGTATGGCAACGGTCTGTACACAGCGGGGTACAAGATCTACTCAACGGTCGACTTCAGGATGCAGAAGGCCGCCGAGGATGCAGTTTCAAACGGCATCAAGCAGATCGAAAAGAGAAGGAAACCGGGCATTCAGGCCGCGCTTGTGGCTGTCGATGTTCATACCGGCCATATCAAGGCAATGGTCGGCGGGTCTGATTTCTGGAAGAACCAGTTTAACAGGGCGACCCAGGCGCTCAGGCAGCCGGGCTCAGCGTTCAAACCCTTTGTCTATGCAGCCGCGCTGGAAATGGGGATGACCCCTGATGATGTCATTGCCGATTCTCCAATCTCCTTCAAAGGGGCGCGGGCAGGACAGGTCTGGTCCCCGCATAACTATGACGGAAAATATCACGGAGTCGTCTCCCTGAAGACGGCTTTGTCAAAGTCCCTCAACGCAGCCACGGTGAGGCTTGCAAGCATGGTCGGAGTAGACAACATCATCGATGAGGCCAGGAAACTCGGCATCAGAAGTGAGCTTCAGCCATATCTGCCCCTTGCACTCGGGGCTTCGGATGTTACCTTGCTTGAAATGGTCGAGGCATACGCCATCTTTGCAACCGGCAAGACCACGGACCCTATTTCTTATGAGAGGATCGAAAACCGGGACGGCATAGTGTTGGAGGAGAAATACCCCAAGTTCAGTGACGTTCTGGACCCGGACACCTCTGCCGGTCTTAAAACACTCCTTGGCGCCGTGGTAAAAGAAGGTACAGCAGTCAAGGCCAAACAACTGGGGAGAACAGTCTACGGCAAAACAGGGACCACAAACGACTTTACGGACGCATGGTTCATAGGTTTCGACGACGATCTAGCCGTCGGGGTGTGGGTCGGACGGGACAACCATACCCCCATAGGCAACAAGGAAACCGGGGCAGCGGCGGCCCTGCCGATCTGGATGGATTTCATGAAGCAGGCGGGTCAGTACCTGCACAGCGATTCAACCCCTTAGCCTTTATCCCTTTGCCCGAACCCGCCCTTTCTCCCTAAGGCCAAGGGGAGGAAGGGCGGGTTGTATTTACCTTATTTCTTCGGCGCCTCTTTCGGCTTCGCAGCTTCTGCAGGGGACTCCGCAGCCTTTTTGCCCTCTTCCGACGGGGTCGGGAGTTTGGCGAGGGCTTCCTTGTTCACTTCCACCGAATAATTCTTTCTCAGGTCGGTCATATACTGATCAAAGGCCTCCTTCTGTTTCTCGCCCGAAAGCCTCTGAGAGATGATATCCTTGACCCTGTCGAAGTCGACGACGGGCCCCATTTTCTTGTCTACCACCTTGATAATGTGATATCCAAAGGCGGTCTTGACAGGGGCGCTGATTTGCCCGGGCGTCAAAGCAGCGGCAGCTCTCTCGAATTCCGGCACCAGCTGGCCTTTCGAGAAGTAACCGATATCACCGCCGTTCTTCGCGGAAGCCTTGTCGATAGACTCCTTTCTTGCAATATCCTCGAACTTCTCACCTTTTTTCAGCCGCGCTTCTATATCTTCCGCCTCTTTTTCGGTCTTCACGAGAATATGGCTCGCCTTTATCTGACTGGTCGAGGCAAAGTCCTGTTTGTGTTTGTCGTAGTATTCCCTGACATCCTTGTCCGAAACAGCGGCCTTCGACATAATCTCTTTTTGAAGAAGTTCCGAGATAAGCGTCAGTTTTTTGAACTCCTCCAGCTTCTTGCTGAAGTCAGGGCTCTTGTCCATCCCCTTTTTCAGGGCCTCCTGATAAAGGATCTCCTTCTTCACGATTTCGTCCAGGAATTTCTCCTTCCCTGCCCCGTTGTCGAACATCTGTTTTGCGTAGTCTGGCAGGGCCTGGAATTCCCTGTCGTAGTCGGCCTGCGTGATCCGGGCACTGCCCACTTTTGCGAGAAAAGGCCCCGCATTAGTCTGGCCCATCTCCTTCTTAGAGCAGGCAAAAAGCGCCGTTACCACGAAGACAATCAATACTATTTTTTTCATGAAATTCTCCTCCGGAATTTTCGATATGGTTTATTCTATAACATGGATATGACATTTGTAATCTCTTTTTGACAATCGACCGTTTACTGTGATAAATTAAGTAGTTTGGAGAAGAAACTGAAAAAGTTCAGCAAATCCAGGAGACTTTACCAAAAGGCCGCAGCCGTAATCCCGGGCGGGGTCAACAGTCCTGTGCGGGCCTTCAAAGCCGTCGGCGGTAATCCCCTTTTCATCAGCCGGGCCAAGGGCTCAAAGATATACGACGTCGACGGCAATTCCTATATCGATTATGTCCTGTCCTGGGGGCCCATGATACTCGGTCATACACACCCCCGCGTCGTCAAGGCCCTCAAAAGGGCTGTCGAAAACGGAACGAGTTACGGAGCACCCACTGCCCTCGAAGTAGAACTGGCCGAACTCGTGCTGAAGGCATATCCTTCCATGGATAAAATAAGGATGGTCAACTCCGGCACCGAGGCGACGATGAGCGCGATCAGGGCCGCCAGGGGATTCACTGGAAGAGACAAGATAATAAAGTTCGAAGGCTGCTACCATGGGCACGCTGACGGCCTTCTCGTAAAAGCCGGGTCGGGCGCGATGACCTTTGGGGTTCCCGACAGTCCCGGTGTACCGAAATCTTACGCGAAAAATACGATCACCCTGCCCTACAATGACGTAAAAAGTCTGAAGAAGGCCCTCGATGCCGAAGGCGATTCGATCGCCTGCGTCATAGTGGAGCCGGTGGTAGGCAATATCGGCTGTGTCCTGCCTAAACAGGGCTTTCTGAATACGCTCCGGACGCTTACCCGCAAGCACGGCATAGTCCTTATCTTCGATGAAGTCATGACTGGGTTCAGGGTGGCCTTCGGCGGCGCCCAGGCTCATTACGGCATAAAGCCGGACATGACCTGCCTGGGCAAGGTCATCGGCGGCGGTCTTCCGGTAGGAGCATATGGCGGGAAGAAAGAGATCATGTCCATGATTTCTCCGGAAGGTCCGGTCTACCAGGCCGGCACGCTCTCGGGCAACCCGCTGGCCATGACCGCAGGCATAGAAACGCTTAAAGAGTTATCTAAAAAGGGAGTATATGAAAAGATCGAGGCAAGTTCAGCCATGCTCGAGGCCGGACTGGTCGACGCTGCAAGGCGTGCCGGCGTGGCAACGCGTTTTTACAGGGCCGGGAGCATGTTCTGCACCTATTTTACCGAAAAGGAGGTATTCGATTATACAACTGCAAAGACGTCCGACACTGCGAAGTTTGCGAGGTTCTTTTCTGGTATGATCCAGAGGGGCATCAACCTGGCTCCGTCGCAGTTCGAGGCAGGGTTTATGTCATTGGCTCACAGTAAACGAGACATTGAAACTACTATAAAAGCGGCCTACGAAGCGCTGAAAGAAATTTAGCATCCTCAGGGGAGGTAAAAAAGATGTTCAATCCGTTCAAGCCTGTGCGGAGGCTTACCGCCTGGTTTAACGAGGGCTTGTCCTCGAAGGCGAAGATAATCATCGCACTTATAGCACTGTCCTTTCTGGTAGGCTCCGGCTACGCCGCCTATAAAATCAACGATTACTTTGAAAATGATCCCAACGCGTGCATGACCTGTCACGTCCATGATAAGGCCAACCAGGCATGGGCGGTAAGCGTGCATAGCGCTATCAATTGTCACGAGTGTCATCACTCAACAAAGAAGGACCAGGTCACCCAGATGTATAAGTTCGTCTTCCTTGGCCAGAAGACTGTTTCGCCCAGGCACGGCAACGTAATCGTCGCCTGGAAGATCTGCATACAGTGCCACTGGGAGCGCAACCCCGAGTATCCGCAGGCCAAACAGATCAACAAATCAAGACTCCACGCAAAGCACGTTTGGATTGAGAAGATCGAGTGCGTGAAGTGCCACGGCTACAATATCCATAAATTCAACGCAGAAGCCAGGTTCTGTGTCAGGTGCCACAAAGACAGAGAGGTCCACGGCACCGGAATGGAGGGGCTCGCATGCCTCAACTGCCATACGGACAGGACCAAGGACCTTAAACCGGGCCCGAAGAAGTGTCTCTTCTGCCACGGAGATGAAAAGATCAGGCAGGAGTTGATAGCCGGCGGCACGCTTGACGTTACACACTACCAGCCCGATGAAAAAACCATCAAGAGGGCCATCAAGATCAACCGTCCCGAAGGGGCGCCGATGCAGTTCGACTGTTATCAGTGCCACAAACCTCACAAATCGGCAAGACCTGACTGGGGCAACTGTTTCTCCTGCCACCAGAATATCATCGAGGTCGGCAAGCACAAGCTCCATATACAGGACATGGGACTCAAGTGCAAGCAGTGCCACATACCTCACGTCTGGCGGGTATCGCCGGAGCAGGCCAAAAAGGACTGCACCAGCTGTCACGAGTATAGAGACCCGAAGGCTTTTCTTAAATAGGGATACGAAAAGGGGCCGGAGATTAAATCCGGCCCCTTTCCATTTGGGTGAATTTCCGTATAATGAAGTAAATGCATCCAAGAAAGTGAGGCGCCTCGGATGAAAAGTCATGTATACAGACCTCTCTGGGTAGTTCTCGGTCTCGTCGCAATTGTCCTTGTTTTCCGATTTTTTTATGTGCCGAAAAACTTCGGTGTCGGCGAGCGGGGATACATGTACGGCTGGCACAGGGCTGCCAATGAGGCCGACTGGAAGAACTTCACGGTCAAGTACAAAGGCAATTCCGACTACTGCAACAGCTGCCACCCCGACAAGTACGAAAGCATCATGAAAACTCCGCATGCCATCATTATCTGCGAGGATTGCCACGGTCCCGCTCTCGAGCATCCGGAGAATCCTCCCAAACTGGCCATCGAAAAGAGCAGGGACCTCTGCCTGAGGTGCCACACCTACCTGGCTTACCCCACGAGCGGCAGGGCAAAGATACGAGGCATAGACCCCGATGCGCACAACCCGGGGATGGAGTGCGTAATGTGCCACAACCCTCATAACCCCATGGAGGGACTGAGATGATATCCAGAAGAAACCTCTTGAAGAACACGGTCAGAATAATCGGCGGCATTGCGCTGCCCCTGTCAGCTTTCAGGATCATAGACCCTAAAGAGATTTTTGCGGCGTACAACGACGGCACAAAGGTGCGGTGGGTGTTTCTCGTCGATACTTACAAGTGCGTGGGCTGCGGTATGTGCGTCAAGGCCTGCAAACTCGAAAACGAGATACCGTATGACGCCAACGTCACCAGGACCTGGGTAGAGAGATATGTGCTCACCAAAGACGGAAATGTCCTTGCCGATTCGCCGAAAGGTGCGAGGGACGGTTTCACCAACCCCAGGATCGATCTCGGTCTCGGACAGTACGCGGATATAAAGCCGGCAGAAATAGACAAGGCCTTCTTTGTGCCAAAGCTCTGCAACCAGTGCGATAAGCCGCCCTGCGTTCAGGTCTGTCCGGTGGGCGCAACCTACCAGGTCCCGGAAGGCGTTGTTCTGGTCGACAGGACATGGTGCATCGGATGCGGCTATTGCATTATGGCCTGCCCTTACGGGGTGAGGTTTTTCCATCCGAAATACCACACGGCCGAAAAATGCACCTACTGTTATCACAGGATCACGAAGGGCATGACAACCGCCTGCGTTGCCGCCTGTCCTTTCGGGGCGCGTCGTATCGGCAATATCAAGGACCCCAATGACCCCGTGACAAAGATCATCATGACCGAAAGGGTCGGGATACTCAAGGAAGAGTATGGGACAAAGCCTCAGAATTATTACATCGGCCTGAGCAAGGAGGTGAAGTAACATGGTCCACGGAGAACTCTGGACGGCGAAGGAACTCTTCGTCTATCCCAATGAATATATCTACTGGAGCATTCAGATCGTCATGTACCCCTTCATGACAGGACTCGTCGCGGGGGCCTTCGTCCTCTCCTCTCTCTATCACGTCTTCGGGATAAAACAGCTGAAGGAGATGGCGCGTTTTGCCCTGGTCTTTTCGTTTGCGCTCCTCTTCATCGCTCCGATGCCGTTGCTCTTTCACCTTCTTCAGCCTTTCAGGGGAATAAACGTGTTCATGACCCCCCATTTCACGTCGGCAATCGCGGCCTTCGGTATCGTCTTTTCAGCCTACGGCGCCATTGTGGCCTCTGAACTCTGGTTCGTTTACAGGAAGCGTTTTGTGGACATTGCTCTTGCACTCAGGAACAAACAGGACAGAAGCCTCTGGGAGTCGATACAGTACCTGGTTTATTGTACGCTAACGCTGGGCTCTTATGATGTGAGTGAAGAGGCCCTGGATAAGGACCATAAGGCGATAAAGATCCTGGCAGCAATCGGCATACCTGTGGCCTGCTTCCTCCACGGTTACGCGGGGTTTATCTTCGGCTCGGTCAAGGCCAACGCACTCTGGATGACGCCTTTGATGCCGGTCATATTCATCATGTCGGCCATCGTATCGGGCATTGCTCTTTGCATGCTGACTTATATACTCATCATGGAGATCAAGAAACTCCTCGCTTCCCGAAAGAGTCTCAGCCGCTCCTCCCTCTACCAGTCGAAGGAGGAAATAAAGGGCGTGGAGATCAACGTTGTCAGGATGACGGCAAGATATCTCCTCTTCTTCTTAGTCTTCGCCATAAGTCTTGAACTTCTCGATCTGGTCTTCCGCGGCTATACCGCGGTCAAGTCCTGGGACGTGCTGAGGAGCGTTATCTATGGGAGAGATTTCACAGACATCTTTATCTTGCAGTACGGCATCGGAAATCTCATTCCGCTTATCCTTCTGCTCCTGCCCCGCATTACCATAAAAAGGGCGTTGCTCAGCGTATCATTGATTCTCTTCGGGGTCTTCATGATGCGGTACAACGTCGTTATCGGCGGCCAGGCCTTTTCGCTTACCTTTGCCGGATACATGCACTACCACATGCCTATAGTTCCGTACAACTGGGAGACGTTCAAGGAAGGGCTTGCCGGCGCCCTGTTCGTGGGCCTTATGCCCTTCCCTCTTTTCTGGTTTTTCAACAAACTCTTTCCGGTCTTCGACTAGACCTGAATGTCAATGAACTTCCCGGAGCGCGGGCCGACGGGCCTCTGCTCCGGGGCGGTTTCACCGGTGAGAAGCAAGTCAGGCAAGTATTCGCTTAGCCGCTTCGTTTGTGAGACAGGGAAGAAATGTTAATATGATGTCATATGCTTTTTGAAGAAATGAACGCCGACAGGTCGGAGGCCTACAAGATTCTGTCCGACCTTTTTCTGGGACCGCCCGACGCTGACACGATCCGGGAACTGAAGGAAGATCTCGAACTCAAGTCAAAAGACACGCCTGAAGAAATCCTTGAAGACTACGTCTTTTTGTTCAAATTCCCGGGAGGCAGGCTTGTTCCCATTGAATCGGTGGCGGTCGGGTCTGCAGGGGCGGGCATAGCCGACAGAGTTGCCGGGTATTACTCGGACGCCGGACTGACAATCGATCAGGAATTCGGGCTGCCTCCGGACCATCTGGCTCTCGAACTGCTGTTCCTTAGTTATCTCGTCGACACGGACAATATGGATCTCATGGAAAATTTCCTTGATGAACATGTCATGAATTGGGTACCCTATTACTGTCAGGACGTGACCGAAATGGCGAAAACGGTTTTCTATCGCGAAGTATCTGCGATAACCAAGGATTTTCTCGAAAGTGAGTACGAAGGTCTTGAATAGACATAAAGGCGCTGACATTGGCTGAAAGACCGCTCTTCAAATATTTTTGGCAGGCCAGCAGCGTCGGCCTGAACCTCGTTTTCTCGACCTTTATCGGCCTCGCCATGGGCTATGGACTGGACAGTCTCTTTGGAACCAAGCCGTGGCTGATGATCGTCTTTACCATCCTGGGCATCATAGCAGGCTTCCGGGAACTCGTGCGGATGGCGAAGAAGCAGGAATCTGACCAGGATGATGATTCTGAAGGAAAAAGCAACGATGGACCTGGTTCGAAACGTCTTTAAGAAATCCGCCCTCGTTTTACTGCCCCTTGCAGCGCTTTCCCTCTTTATGGACGCTAAGAAACTGCCTGACGGTATCCTGGCGGGAGGAATATTGGGACTGCTCAATATCAAGGCGCTTTCCTGGGGCGTCCGGGGGCTGCTGGGCTCGGAGAAGGCTACGGCAAAGATGGTCTTTTTCAGCCAGTTCCGGCTCTTCGTGCTCTTCACGATCCTTGCTGCTATTGTTTATCTCGGACTGGTAAATGTATTCGGGCTGCTCATCGGGTTTACAGTCGTCTTCGGCATGCTCCTCGGCGAGGGCTACCGGCTTTCCAAAAAAAACTCCGGCTGACTTCGAATATCGCCTGTCAGGACCTTCCTGCGCCGGGGCTGAAAGTATTTCGCAGAAAGGCAGTCACGGTCTTGACCCCATCGCCGGCATCCCTGCGAAGCCCCCATAATTCCAGGATGGTCCTCCTCAACTGCACCGCCCTGGAATATCCCGACATCCCTGCATTTTCGATCTCGGCCCAGTCACCGTCTTGACTGAACCGGCGGAACGCGGCGCCGATTTCGGGAAAGACTTCCTTCCTTATGCCCTCGAGAAAGACCATGTATCCATATAGCAACTCACTATCTTTCCTTCTTACGATTTCAAGGAGTGGCCCCTTGGTTGACGTATCTGCCAGCAGGTCTTTTACAGCCCTCAGGTAAAGTTCTCCATACTTGTCGAACCCGGCCGAAAGGACCGCGTGCCACTCGTCAGAATTGTCGTCTTCAAACGCCTCACCCACTTCGTGCAGGACGAACAGGTCTGAAATCCCGCGGGCCATAACATCTATAGTCCCGTAAAGTCCGCCTGAAGCGGCCGGGGCTTTCGTAATTTTGTACCTGCGAAACAGCTCTTCGATCAGCCCACCCTCCCGCCTCGACCTCATAGTCTGGAACTTGTCCCAGACTATGGCCCGAAGCACATCTGTGCGCAGATAGATGCACCTTCCCTGCAGCATCGCCGGCGAAGCCGAAAGGTCCCGGCAGAGTTCACTACCACAATAATAGATCCGGTAATCCAAAAGCTCCTTCACCTCCAGGAGTTTTGCCACGAGAAAACCTGGTTTCTGAAAGAGGCCGTAACCGCTGCCGTATAAGAGACCGGCATTCCCTATAGAACCGTTCACACCGTCGACATCAAAAGGGTCATAAAGCGATCCACCGGCCGGCAGCCGCTCGAAGTCCTTTTCTTCCAGTTCCTTCCAGAGGGTTTCGCGCTCATGGATCCATGAGGAAATTTCCTCTGAGGGGATGTCGTCCCACGGCAGAAGGCCGCGCTCACTGCGAAAGAGCTCCCGCAGCCTCATTAAGAGTCCGCAGATCGAGTAATAACCCCAAGCCTTCGCATCGGACACATTACAATTGCGTTTTACGGCACGCAAAAACCGATCATTGTCCATCACCTCTAAAATAAACGCCAGCAGAGGGAAAAGACAAGAAAATTGCGATGAGACTGAAACCCGGTCCGATGCCCATCACTTGGGTTTTCTGGGCGGCACCGGCGGCTTTGGCGGCAGAGGCGGTGTGGGCGGCTTTGGCGGAATAGGCGGCTTTGGCGGCATGTTATCTTCTCCTCCTTTCATGAAATCCTCAGGACTTTCGCACCCCGGATCTTTCCCTGTCGTATCTCGAGAAGCGCCTTGTTGGCGTCTTCCAGGGGGAACTCCTGAACCTCGGGTTTGATGGGAATCTCGGAGGCAAGCTTTAGAAAATCCGAGACATCTTTTCGTGTGATATTCGCTACGCTCCTGATCTCTTTTTCCATCCATAGGTCCCTCGAATAATCGACCTTCAGAAGCTCCTCCTTATCACCATCCTCTTTCCTGATCGCGTTTATTACAAGCCTTCCGCCTCTCTCCAGATTCCTGAGGGCCGCAACTACCGGTTTCCAGACCGGCGTCGTGTCTATAATAGCCGCGAGCTTTTCCGGAGCCTCATCCCCGATGTCCCCGGACCAGAATGCGCCCAATTCCCTGCCGAATTCTCTTTCCGGTCCGCTCCTTGAAAAGACGAATACCTTCGAATTTGGATACTGGAACCGGACCATCTTGATCACAAGGTGGCCCGAAGCGCCGAAACCGATGAGCCCGATGTTCTCCCCGTCCTTCAGTCCTGTGAGCCTGAGGGAACGGTAGCCGATCGCTCCGGCGCAGAGCAAAGGAGCTGCCTCTCCATCCGAAAATATTTCAGGAAGCGGATATGCAAAGTCCTCCGATACGGCCACGTACTCGGCATAACCGCCGTCGGCATCCCTCCCGGTCGCCATGAAATCCGTGCAGAGATTTTCCCTCCCTTCCAGGCAGAATTTGCATTTTCCACAGGCCCAATAGATCCAGGCAACCCCTGCCCTGTCGCCCGCGCTCAACCGTACCGCGTGCCTGCCGGCCTTTTCAACCCTGCCCACAATCTGGTGGCCGGGAACAACCGGGAAATGCAGCGGTGGAGTTCTGCCTTCGATCTCGTCAAGTTCAGTGTGGCAGACTCCGCAGACAGATACTTTCAGCAGGACCTCTTTATCCTTCGGGACGGGGACCGGCAAGTCGACCAATTCAAGTGGAGACTCACCTGACTTCAGGTCAGTGATCTTTCTTATCGCCATTGCCTTCAACTTTAATGTCCTCACCTCCATCTTAACATGAGAAAACTACTTCTCCTAATTCACGCCATGAATGAACCCGGTTGTTCGGACTCTTTGTTGAAGGCGAAGATGTGAACGAAGATATTGCATCCTTTCACCGTTATTATTTTTTGAAATGCTCAGGCCCCGCGACCCGGACCAAAAAAATTGCTATAGTTTTAAAAGGAGGAAGTTTATGACGGAAGAAGACAGCCGGTCTCCCTGGAGTTACGTGACTCTTGATAAATATGTCCGCCCGCCGGAGCCGGCGTCTGAAGTTGCCACGACCGGCCTGAAGGCAATCTGGAACAGACTTTATGCAGGAAAATCTCCCGCCCGCAAAAAGCCGCAGGAAGAGCTGCTCTCCGTCTCTGCAGACCTTCTGGACGCACTGGCCCATGTTCCGGACTGGGATCCGGCGGTTGACGCCCTGGCATCGGCGCTCCGGCCCTGGCTCAGGGATGAGTCCCCGGCTTCTTTCGTAAAACTGATCATCGGTCCACCCGGCGCCGCAATACAGCCTGTTGTGAACAAGCTGGCCAAGGTCATGGAATGGCACATTCTGCCTATCCCTTCCCCGAAGGAGATCCTTG
>Ga0055453_10000041_pt1 | contig 13048 bp, 14 predicted proteins | sample Goodyear_PhragA__FD_57741 | JGI IMG/M metagenome (GOLD analysis project Ga0055453, IMG submission 57741) | Wetland microbial communities from San Francisco Bay, California, USA, that impact long-term carbon sequestration - Goodyear_PhragA_D2 | ecosystem: Environmental > Aquatic > Marine >... | reverse complement strand
CGGGCCGCTCGAACCGCAGGTCGCGCTCGCGATCCTCAAGGGATCGCTGCTCGGCCTCGCGGCCGCCCACAAGCGGGGGCTGCTGCATCGCGACTTCCGGCCGTCCAACGTCCAGATCAGCCGCAACGGCATTCCGAAGATCGTGGACTTCGCGGTCGTGCCACCGGTCGACAGCATGCGACCAGGCGACGGCACGCCGCTCTATCAGGCGCCCGAGCTGTGGGACCGGAAGCCGGCCGACGCCCGGACCGATCTCTACGCCGCGACCGCCACGTTCGTGGAATGCCTGACCGGCCATCCGCCCTACCCCCCGGGCAAGACGATGGCTGAGCTGCGCAAGGCGCACGAGGAGGCGCCGATCCCGGTCGCCGGCATCCCCGAACCGCTCCGCGATCTCGTGACCCGCGGTCTGGCCAAGGATCCAGCCGATCGTCCGGCAGACGCGACCGCGTTCCTGCGGTCGATCGAGCACGTGGCGAACATGCGGTACGGCTCGGATTGGGAGCGGGCCGGCGAGTCCATGCTGTTGCGCCGGCTCCTCTTGCTGGTCGCGCCGGCCGGGCGCGACATCGAGGTGAAGAAGGAGCGGCCGGTCAGGTCGATTCTCGGAAGCGCGCTCATCACCCGCGTGCTGGTCGGTGCGGCCGTCGCCGCGGCGATGGTCATGCTTGTCGACTCCGGCATCGCGGCGGCCGGTCCGGCCGGCAACAACACGGCGACGACCGACCCAGGGTTCGCGGTGGTGCTGCCGAACGCGGCGTCGTCGTCGGGCGCTCCGACGTCGATGCCGACGCTGCTCATCATGCCGACGCCAGGCGTGACGCTGACCGCTCCGCCGGCCCGTGCGACCGGCGGCCCGATCGCCGGGAGGCCCACGCCGATCAGTCCACCGACCATCCCGCCGACGAAACCGACTAAGGGCGGCCCGACGCCGACTGGCAATCCGACCACGCCGACCGGCAATCCGACCACGCCGACCACGCCGACCGTCACCGCGACACCGCCGGCCACGCTCGTTGGCGCGCATCTGGTCAGCTTTGGCGGCGACGGCGGCTTTACCATTGTCTTCACCACCGACGGAACTGGGTCCATAACGTTTGATGTTTCGGTGTCGGAGTCTCCCGGCACGACGACGTCAAGGACCTTCTCGGAGGCCGGTGGCTCCACCTCCTACACCGAAAGTGGCTCCGTGCCGGTCTCCACCGCCGACTGCGGCACCGTCACGCCGACGTTGACGATCAAGACCGGCGTCACGTTCGATGCGAGCAGCGTGCCGCAGACGGTGAATATCGTCTGCCCGCCGCCCGGGCCATGATTGGGCTGACGCCTACATCGTCGCGACGCGGTCGAGGTCAGGGTCGGTAGCGACGCCGTTTGATCTCGCGTACGTCGCCCACCGTGCACCACTCGTCACGGCCGAGCCGGGCGAGCGGCCGTAGCAGGTGCACGTCTGGGTGGCCGTCGACGAGCACGTCGGTACGGATCGCGGCCCGTACGATCTCGCCGAGGATGAGGTGGCAGTCGCCGACCGGAATGATCTGATGGAGGCGGCACTCCAGCGCGACCGGTGATCCGGCCACCCGTGGCGGCCGGACCAGCGCGCTCGCTTCGCGTTCGACTCCCGCGGCGTCGAATTCGCCGATGTCCGGTGGGTAATCGGTTGCGGTCTCGTTGATCTGCTCGAACAGCGGCTCGGGGGCGAGGTTGACGACGAACTCCCCGGTCTGGCGTACGTTGCGCAGCGTGTCCTTCGGCCCGACCGACGTGAACTGCACGATCGGCGGAGTGACGCTCGCGACGGTGAAGAACGAGTGCGGCGCGAGATTGTCGACACCGGCGGCCGACGTCGAGGAGACCCAGGCGATCGGTCGCGGGACCACGACCGAATTCAGCAGCCGGTAGAACCGGACCGGTCCCTCGGTCGCCGGATCGAAGTTGGTGCGCACGCCGCCATTATCCGTACGGCGCGATGGGTCACCGTCCCGGCCGCCCGCAACCGGGGGCGGCGCATCCGGGCGTACCACGGCATCATCGTCGGGTGACGACGGACCCGACACCCCGCTTGGTTTTGATGTGCGGCCTGCCCGGCGCCGGCAAGACGACGGTCGCGCGGCGCCTGGCGCGCGAGATCCCGGCCGTGCGGCTCGCGCCCGACGAGTGGCTCGACGACCTTGGCATCGACCTCTTCGCCGAGGAGGTCCGCGACCGGCTGGAGACCCGGTTCTGGTGTCTCGGGCAGGAACTGCTCGCGACGGGCGTGAGCGTGATTCTGGAATCGGGGTTCTGGGCGCGCAGCGACCGGGACGAGAAGCGCCTGGGCGCCCGAGCCCTCGGCGTACGGGTCGAGCTGCACTATCTCGACGTGCCGTTCGACGAGTTGTGCCGGCGGGTGTCGGCGCGACCGGGACCGACACCCGACGCCCCGTCACCGTTCACGCGCGAGCTGATGACGTCCTACGTCGGCCACTTCGCGGTGCCCGACGAGGCCGAATTGGCCCTGTTCGATCCGCCGTCCCAGTCCGAACCGAATAGTGTGAATGACGCATAAATGCAGAAAACGCCACAGCGCTCGCCGGCCACTCGGGTGGCCGAAACCGCCGCTGGGTGAATGTGACGTTGGCGAAGAATGCCAGCACATGGCCGTTTACCACCGTAATCGGGGTAATGGCGATAGCGTTCGAATTGGCGACTCCGGACGCGTACGCCGGACCCGCGACGGGTGGCCGCCGCGTTCGACCTCGTGAGTGGCTGGAGAGGTGTAGCGAGATGACCAGCGCAGAGACGAATCCGGAGAATCTTGTCGACGCAGCCGGCGGCGGCGCGGGCACCGAACGTCCGAAGGCCAACGGCAGCGTCCCGGTCGATCGTGGCGTCCCAGATCGCGGCGCCCCGACCGATCGCGGCGCCCCGACCGAGGCGGCCGAAGCGAGCGGACAGCGCGACGCGACGGGTGACGCATCGGGGCACCCGGTGGGATCGGAGCCCGCCTCACCGGGACCGCGAAGCACTCAGATCAAGCTGGCTCAGCTCGCGGTCGGCACCGCGGTCATCGCCGGCGAACAGGTGCGCGGCAGTGTGAAATCGGTGGGCGGCCGTACGGCCTCGGTCATGGTCGGACTGCTCTCGAAGGCGGTGACCCAGACCGAGCAGGCCCGCGACAAGCTGTTCGGAGCCATGGACGACGCCGAGCGCCGGGGCCGCGAGACACTGGCCGCGCGGCGGCAGGGCGCGGCGTCGCTCGTGAACACGACGGTCGAGGATGCCATGTCGTGGGCACAGGTGAAGGTCGTCCCGCAGTTCGTCGACGACCTCGTGCCGCATCTGATTTCGGATGTGATGCCGCGGCTCATCGACGGTGCCCTGCCGGAGATCCGCGACCGCGTCGTACCGGTGATCATCGAGGACCTGACCAACGACTCCCGCGTGCAGGAGCTGGTGATGGCGCAGAGTCGTGGCGTGATCGGTCAGTTCGCCGAGCAGTTGCGGACGAACAGCGTACGGGCCGATGACCGGCTCGAGGCGGCGGCGCACCGGGTCGTCGGGCGCGACAAGAGCGCGACGGCCAAGGGCCTTAATGAGATCCGAGGCGTCTGATCCGGACGGTCGCCTATCGCAGCCTGGCAGGCAGCCATCGCCCGGTGCGTCGAGTCATGTGTCGACCCATGCGTATGCCGGCCTCGCCTCGCGGCTCGTCTCCCTCACCGTCGACGTCGCGCTGCTGACCATCGCCGGTCTGTTTGTCAGTATTCTGCCCGGGCTCGCGTGGGCTCAGGTGGTCGGCGATCCGCCGGGATGGTTCACGGCCACGTGCGCCATCATCGCGTCGGCCTTGCCGTGGGCGTACTTCACTGCCGCCTGGTGGCTCGGCGGCCAGACGGCGGGCGGTCTGCTCGTCGGCACGAGAGTCGCTCGGACCAACGGGCAACGACCGCGGCTGGCCCAGAGCGCGCTGCGCGCGTTCGTCGGGCTCCTGCTGGTGCCGCTGTGGTTGATCGGGCTCGCCGGGGTGCTCTGGGACTCGCGCCGTCGGGCCTGGCACGACGTCGTGTTCCGTACGGTCGTGCTGCGCTGCATCGAGCCGGCGCAACCGGCGGCGCTGGCCGCGACGATGATCGCACCACCGACATCCTCGACGCTCGGGACCGTACGGACCGTGCGGACCACCGGCCAGCGGCCCGACTAGCGCGATCAGTCCCGGTTGGGGTCGTGGATCAGCGTGTCTCCACCAGCGACCGCGTGAGATAGACGATCGAGATGAACGCCTGGAACAGGCTCATCGGATCATCGCCGGTCAGCGACACCGTGCGGGCCCCGGTCCGCGTCACGTGCCGGATCCAGGTCGCCTGCGTGGCCATGTCGGGGGACAGGAACTCGATCTCGATCGTGGCCGGCATCGTGATCGTCGGTGGCTCGGTCCCGCGCCGCAGTGCGTCGGCGACGCCGTCGCGGATCATCTCGCGCGCCGTCTCCGGGTGCTCGTGGCGGGCGGCGTACCGACTGATCGAGGTCTTGACCGCAATCGCCGCGATGCCGGGGCAGAACGGCGCGGCCTCCGGCCCGACGTGCTGGTCGCCGCTGATCGCCGCGATCGGCACCCGGAAATGCTGGGCGACCAGCGCGTTCAATCCGGCCTCGCCGGTTACCGTGCCGTTGATCGTGACGTTAGTGATGGCCCGCGGGTTGTACGTGTGCGACAGCACGCCCGGCGTGGCCATCGCGGCGTGATAGCCGAGGAACACGATGGCATCGAACGATGCGTCGAGACCCTCCATCATGTACCAGGGCTTGAACCGCCCGGACAGGTACGCGGCGCGGCCGGCGAGCGCTGCCGGCGGTAGGTTGCGCATGGCCGAGTGCGCGTCGTTGACCAGGATCTGCGTGGCCCCGGCGGCCACCGCGCCCTCGATCGCCGCGTTGACTTCGCCGACCAGCAGGTCACGGCCCAGCGCATAGTCGTCACCGTCGGCGATGCATTGAGCCCAGTCGGCGATGCCGGCGACGCCCTCCATATCCACGGACACATAGATCTTCATGCGAGCGAGCCTCGCATATCGGCGCGTCGACGGTCACCCTCGCTCGATGACGATGACGTCTGGCCGGGGTCGTTGGCGGCGTCTTCGATTCGGCGTTCAAGGTGGAAGTCGATTGAACGTTGCGGTTGACACGACCGGCCGAGTCGGTACATAGTCAACTCAATGGTTGATTAACCAGTGAGTTGAGAACGAGTTGAGGTTCCCATGGCGATGGAAGATCCACTGAGCGTGACTTTCGCCGCGCTCGCGGACCCGACGCGTCGTGCGATCCTCGCGCGGTTGGCCGTGGGAGAGGCGACCGTCAATGAACTGGCCCAGCCATTCGCGATGAGCCTCCAGGCGATCTCGAAGCATCTGAAGGTGCTCGAGCGGGCCGGCCTCATCACTCGCGGCCGAGATGCGCAGTTCCGGCCGTGCCGGCTCGATGCGGCACCGCTCGTCGACGCCGGCGGATGGATCGACGAGCACCGCAAGGCGTGGGAGGGCAGGTTCGACCGCATGGCCGAACATCTGCGTGACCTACAGTCCGGCGTCGCGCCGCAGCGGCGCACCATCGAAGAGAAGGGCTCCACATCATGAACCACACCATGACCGGCGAGACAACCTTCACCGTCGAGCCGAACCGGCAGGAAATCACCATGAGCCGGGTCTTCGCCGCGCCCCGGGACCTGGTCTTCCACGTGGCCACCGACCCGGAGCACGTGGCCGAGTGGTGGGGTCCGCGCGAGTACGCAACGACCGTCGACAAGGCCGACGTACAGCCGGGCGGCCAGTGGCGTTACGTACAGCGGGATCGGCAGGGCAACGAGTTCGCGTTCCACGGCGTCTACCACGACGTCGTCGCGCCGGAGCGGATCGTCGACACGTTCGAGTTCGAGGGCATGCCCGGGCACGTGTTGCTGGAGACGACCACGTACGAGACGGTCGACGGCGGCACGCGGGTGACGACCACGTCGGTGTTCCAGTCGCTGGCCGATCGCGACGGCATGGTCGCGTCCGGCATGGAGTCGGGCGCGCGGGAAAGCTGGGAGCGGCTGGCCGAGCTGGTCGAGAAGGCGTCCTGACGCCCGCCCCATCGGGTAAGGGGCAAACCGGACGACCGACATATCGGACAACCAGCATACCGGCCGATCGATGTCTGGATGGGCGGCATAGAGTCACCCTCAGCGATGAGCGGGCCAGCAAGGGGAAGGGGCCCGCTCATCGCTTTCTCGTGCGCCACACTGCCGCGCTGCGCGGTCGCCCGGCGGGCGCGGTGTCAGGCGGTCGCTGGGGCGTGATGGTCGGTCTCGGCCCCGGCCGGGTCGGGCCGGCGCATCTGGCGCCACGCCGGGAACACGAACGGCGCCAGCGTGGTGAGCAGGTACGCCGCACCGGAGATCGCGATCGCCAGACGGACGTTGGTCGCATCCGCGACGACGCCGGCGAGCAGCGCACCGAACGGGAGGCCGATCCAGGCGCTCGCCCGGATCACGCCGAGCACGCGCGCCTGCATGTGCGGGGGGATCCGTTCATAGGACGTCGCGCCGATGACCGAGTTGAGCGAGCCGCCGAAGATGTCGGCGACGAAGCTGACGGCGAGCACCGGCGACAGCGTCGACGCGATCGCGAGGATGAAGAACCGGGGTGCGCCACCGAGGAGGTAGCCCACGCTGTAGAGGGCGCGGCGGGATACGCGCGGTCCGAGCCACGCACCGGCGAGATTGCCGACCACACTGCCGAGGCCCATCGCGCCGCCGAGGATGCCGAGGGCCGCGGCGCTGTGCAGCTGTTCGCGGACCCAGACCGGCAGCAGCACGGCCGACAGCCCCTGGTCGAGCAGGTTCGTCACGGCCACCATGGCGACGATGCCGAGCAGCAGCCGGTCGCGGCCGAGAAAGCGCAGTCCGTCGGCGAGATCCCGGCCGTAACGGCGCAGAACACCCGGTGAACGTGGCGCAGCGGCCGCCCCGACTCGGTCGGGTGCCGAAGCGGCCTCGGCATCGATCCCGCGCACGCCGACGGCGACGATGATCGCGGCGACGGCGAACGTGATGGCGTCGATCAGCACCACAGTCGCCGAGTTCGTGACCGTGACGAGCACGCCGGCGATCGGCGCGCCGAGGAGGATCGCGGTCCGGTTGGCGCCGGCGTTCAGGCCGGCGGCACGTTCGAGGGCGATCTGACCGGCGCGGGCGGTGGCCGGCACGAGCGCCATGTTCGCGCAGTCGGCCGCGCCGCGGACGGCTCCGGCGACCGCGACGAGCCCGATCAGCACACCGAGCGTGAGCGCGCCGGTCGCGTACATCAACGGGACGGCGCCGACGGCCACGGCGGCGGTGAGGTTTCCCCAGACGTACGAGCGGCGGAACCCGACCCGATCGACGATCGGACCGGCGAGCGCCTGCATCGTCACGTACGGCAGCATCTGCGCGAACGCTACAAGCCCCGTCTTGCTGGCACTACCCGTCGTCGTCAGGACGAGCCACGGCACCGCGAGCTCCGACATGGAGGTGCCGAGCATCGACACGACGTACGCGCTCAGCAAAGCCGCGAACGGCACCCGTCGCGGACCGGCGATGGCGCCGGTCATCCGGGGTTGACCTGGTCGGCGTCGGCGGACGGGTTCACCTCGTCGATGTCGCCGGACGAGACCGGACCAGCCATCGGCTGGTCGTCGGGCAGCAGCTGGAACATGAAGATTGCGTCGACGGCGTCGGTTCGCTCGTCCGCACGCGCGGACGGTTCGCGCCGATAGCGTTCGATGAGCCGGTTGACATCGGCGGACAGGGCGCGGGCCTCATCGAGCGTCAGGCGGATCTGCGTATCGCCGAAGCCCCAGGGCAGCGACGCCAGCTGCTCGCCGCGGGCGATGAAACTGTCGACGTAGCCGACCATCCGCGCGTAGTGGTTGTCGACGACCATGCGAACGTACTGCTCGGCGACCTCGACGTTCTCGGCGTCCAGCGGGTCGTCGGGCGAGCGGAGCGTGAACGCCGTCGTCCGGTAACGCGACCGCCACCAGCGATCGCGCCCGTTGCCGCGGTCCGTGTCGTCGTCGATGAATCCGCGATCGGCCAGGATCCGCAGGTGGTAGCTCGTGACGCCACTCGATTGGCCGATGCGGCGGCCGAGCTGGCTCGCGGTCGCCGGGCCCTCCTCCTGCAGCAGAGTCAGCAGCCGAAGCCGGATCGGATGGACGAGCCCGCGCAGGCGGCGTGGCGTCAGCATCGCGTCCCGGGCCGGGTCGAACCAGTGCGGCCAGCCCTCGGGTAGCGATGCGCCCTCGATCGGGAGGTCGCGTCCCGGCGGGAGGTCCGCTGGCGTAGTCCCCGCTGGCGTAGTCATGGACGCAATTTAAATCGCAAAGACAAATTTGCAAATGCTTTTTTGCAAAGAAATAGTTGCGATCGTGGGCCTGAACGTGCGCCGGCCCAGGTACCCGAATCTGGTCGCATCTTGACGGCTGGCGTCAAGTACTTGACAATGAGCGTCAAGAAGCGACCCCGGGAGCCGTCATGGGCCTACCGACTCGAGCCGAGCTGGCCGACCATCTGATCCGGCTGATCGGCGTACGGCTCGTCGATCCGTTGGACGTGCTGCTCGACGGCCACGATGCCGTGCGGTCGGCCCGGACGGTGCTCGGTGGCCGGGCCGGCATTTGGGCGCATCGGCTGCTGCAGGGCACCGACGCGGAGGCGGTCGGGCTGATCGGGCGCTTCATCGCCGCGCTCTATCCGGGCGACCGAGGATTCGATCCTCCGACCGAGTGGTGGCGCACCCCGCTCGGCCGCGTCGTTGTCTGGCGCGCCGGCTACCCGGGCGCCGACGCGGTCTCGTACGCCACGGCCGGCGCCATGCTCGGCATCAGCCGGCAGGGTGTCCACGATCTCGTTCAGCGCGGCAAGCTGCTACGCCATCCGGACGGTGGAGTTGTCCCGGCCTCGGTAAGGGCACGATTCATCGCAACGTCCGTCACGGACCCGGCAGCCACCGGGTCCGCCCGGTCCACCCGGTCCACCAAGTCCACAAAGTCCACAAAGTCCACAAAGTCCACCGAGCCCACAGAGTCCACCGGTTCCACCGGCTTCGGCGCGGAACACACATCGTCGGAGGGTCGCGCGCATGCATGACGTACTCGTGACATCGGGCGGCGTGCCGATCGCGGCGCGCGACTTCGGCGGCGACGGGCCGGCGATGCTGCTGCTGCACGGCGCGGGCGGCAACCTCGCCCACATGACCCGACTCGCTCGCTTGCTGGCCCGGACGTACCGTGTGGTCGCCGTTGATCTGCGCGGGCACGGACACTCCGGCGATGGGCGCTGGAATTGGACCGATGTGCTCGCGGACCTCGACGCCGTCGTCGCCGACCTTCGCCTCGGCGCGCCCGCCGTCGTCGGCATGTCGCTCGGCGGTATGGTCGCGACGCTGTGGGCGGATACCCATCCGGGCGGACCGGGCGCGGTGAGTCTCGACGGCAACCCGACACCGAGCCGTCCGGACCAGCTGGCCGGGCTCGACCCGGCGACCGCCGCCCGGGAACTCGACCGACTGCGGTCCATGTTCGACGACATGGCGGCGATGCTCGCCGCGCCGATCAACGACGACCAGATCACCGCGGCGCGGGCGGGCCAGCGCGCGATGGCCGATCAGTACGGCGACGACGAGGAAGCGTGGGTCGAAGGTTTCGATCGCAGTCTCGTCGAGCGGAGCGGCGAGACGTTCCTGCGCCCGGATCCCGCCACCACGGCCGAGCTGCGCCGAGCGATGGCCGAGCTCGATCTCGGACCGGCGTATCGCGCGCTGCGCTGCCCGCTGCTCGTCGTCCTCGCCACCGAGGACATGCCCGAGCAGGAGCCGTTCCACGAGTTGTACGTGGCGCACCGTTGGTTTGTCGCTGCCCAGCTTGCCGAGGTCGACAACCACTTCCTGCGGGTGCTGCCGCTGGCCGGTACGAGCCACGCGATGGTGGCCGAGCGTCCGCGCGAACTCGCCGACTTGATCGTCGACTTCCTCGCGTCCGCCGACTGAGGCGACTGACCGGTGAGCGAACGACCCGAGACTCGGTGATACATGATCATGGGTTTCGGGGAAAGATCGTGGCATGACCAGACTTCAGGGACGCGTCGCCGTTGTGACGGGTGCCGGCCGCGGCATCGGTGCCGCCGCCGCACTCCGCCTCGCCGCCGACGGCGCCGCGATCGCGGTCGTCGACCGCGCCGAGGACGACACCATCGACACCGTTAACGCGATCCGCGCGGCCGGCGGGACCGCGGTTGGACTCGACTGCGACGTCTCGGTCGGGGAGCAGGTGGAAACAGCCGTCAACGCGGCCGTCGACCATCTTGGTGGAATCGACATCCTGGTGAACAACGCCGGCATCACCCGCGACAACCTGCTGTTCAAAATGACCGAGGACGACTGGGACGCGGTGCTCGCCGTACATCTGCGCGGCGCGTTCCTGTGCTCGAAGGCGGCTCAGGCCTACATGACGGCCAATCGATGGGGAAAGATCGTCAACCTGAGCTCCACGTCCGCGCTCGGCAATCGTGGCCAGGCCAACTACTCCGCTGCGAAGGCCGGCATCCAGGGCTTCACCCGGACGCTCGCGATCGAGCTCGGTCCGTTCAACATCAATGTCAACGCGATCGCACCGGGATTCGTCGCGTCGGCGATGACCGATGCCACGGCCGAACGGATGGGGATCACGGTCGACCAGTTCCGGGACACGGTGGCGGCGGCGACGCCGCTGCGGCGCATCGGGGTGCCCGACGACATCGCCAACGTCGTTGCCTTCCTGGTCAGCGACGACGCCTCGTACATCACCGGCCAGACGGTCTACGTAGACGGCGGGCCGCGCGGATGACCGAGATCCACGAGCTGTCCGCTCTTGCCCAGGGCGCCGCGGTCGCTGACGGCGAGGTGAGCCCGGCCGACCTCGTCGAGCATTACCTGGCACGGATCGAGGCGTACGGGGCGGGCCTCGGCGCCTTCGTCACGGTGACCGCCGATGCCGCCCGGGCCGAGGCCGCCGCCGCGTTGCCCCGACCCGAACATGCCGGCCCGCTCTACGGCGTGCCGACGGCCATCAAGGACAACACGACGACGGTCGGCGTACGCACGACGTTCGGCTCCAAGGCGTACGCCGACTACGTGCCAGACGTCGACGCGCACTGTGCGGCGCTGCTTCGCGGCGCGGGGACGATCAGCCTCGGCAAGACGAACACGCCCGAATTCGGGCTGTCGGCGTACACCGACAACGACGTGATCGGGCCGGCCGTGACACCGTGGGATTGCAGCCGCAATGCCGGCGGCTCGAGCGGCGGCGCCGCCGCCGCGGTCGCCGCCGGCCTGGTCGCGGTGGCGCACGGCAACGACGGCGGCGGGTCGGTGCGTATTCCGGCGAGCGCGTGCGGGGTCTTCGGGCTGAAGCCGGCGCGCGGCCGGGTAAGTCCGGGTCCGGTCGGCTTCGACCTGTTCGGCCTCGGTGTGCAGGGCATCCTTGCCCGCCACGTCGGCGACGCGGCCGCGTACCTCGACGCGATGGCGGTGCCGATGGTCGGCGACGCGAACTGGGCGCCACCGCTGCCGCCGGGGGAGACGTTCCTCGATGCGATCCGGTGCGAGCCGGGCCGGCTGCGGATCGCCCGCTATGCCGGCACCGGCCTGCCCGATGTGGCCGTGGATGCGGAGTGCGTGGCGGCCTGGGAGGCGGCGAGCGCGGTGCTGACCGGTCTCGGACACGACGTCGAGGACATCGTCAATCCGTTCCCGCCCGAGATCGCCGGCATCTTCGACATCATGTGGGCGTCGCAGTCGCTGCTGTTTGCGGTGCCACCGCAATCCGAACCGGTGCTGCGTGCGGTGAGCCGGCATTGGCGGGAGCGCGGGCGCGCCACGGCGGCCGAGGAGTTGGTCGGCGCGTTGGGGCGCTTGCAGATGATCGCCCGGCGCGTCGTCGAGATGTTCTCGGCCTACGACGCGATCCTGACCCCGACGCTCGCGCTGCCACCGCAGACGTCCGCCTGGTTCGCCGCCGACGGCGACGTGCCGGTCGAACTCGAGCGTCAGGTCGCGTTCGCGCCGTTCGCCGCGACTGCCAATCTCACCGGTATGCCCGCGGCGAGCCTTCCGCTGCACTGGACGGCGGACGGCCTGCCGATCGGCGTTATGCTCACCGGGCGACCGACCGGCGAGGCCGCCCTGCTGTCCTTGTGCGCGCAGGTCGAGGCCGCCCATCCGTGGTCGCACCGCTGGCCGCCGCTGTAGTACGGCTGCTGTTATCCGGCTGCTGTGGCACCGCGGCGATCAAGAATCCCGCTGCGTGCGCAACATCCGTTCCGCCAGGTCCGCGTGCAGCCGGCCGATGCTTTCCGGGGTACGGCTGCCGCCCGATCGATACCACCGGGCGATGTCGATGGCGAGCGAGAGCAACGCCAGAGCCGCGCCGCCCACGTCCGAGACGACGAACGCGCCGCGCTCCACGCCGTATTCGAGCGTCTGGCGAACGACCGCGTCGATCTCGCGCCGCAGCGCCGCGATCTCGACATAGTGCGCGTCGGACAGCGCACCGAGCTCGTACTGGATGACGCGGGTGGGCACGTGCCAACGGGCGTGCCAGGAACTGAACGCGCTGACCATCGACCGCAGCCGCTCGACCGGGTCGTCGACGTCGACGACCGAGGCGCGGATGTGGGCCAGCGCGTGTTGGTGACCCACGAGGCTGATCCGGTAGAGCAGCTCCTCCTTCGACCGGAAGTGCACGTACACGCCGGCCGGTGACAGGCCGGCGCGTGCGGCGATGTCGCGCGTCGTGGTGCCGTGGTAGCCGCGGACCGCGAACTCCTGGGTCCCCGCGATCATCAGCCGCCGCACGACGGCCGGCTCGACCTCCGCCCATGCCTCGTCGAGATCGCGAGCGACGGCGTCGTCGAAGTCTCGGGGCGCGCCGGCTAGCGCCATGGGCTCCTCCACGGACAACATGCGCCTCGCGGCTGCGCTACGCATCGGCCACAACATGCGCCTCGCGGCTGCGC
>Ga0055453_10000040_pt1 | contig 13128 bp, 11 predicted proteins | sample Goodyear_PhragA__FD_57741 | JGI IMG/M metagenome (GOLD analysis project Ga0055453, IMG submission 57741) | Wetland microbial communities from San Francisco Bay, California, USA, that impact long-term carbon sequestration - Goodyear_PhragA_D2 | ecosystem: Environmental > Aquatic > Marine >... | reverse complement strand
CAAGCCGGCCGGTCGGCCCGCTGCCGAGCGGGCCGCCTGACTCGCCCGACACTCACCCTCCGGGCGACGATCGCCGTTCGTCCGACGGCCGGCGCAGCTCCGATCGTGAGATGCTACCGGCGATGTCTCCCCGGCACCGTGGTGCGCACCGCCGTTCCCGCCGCCGCTATCAGCCGTTCTTGGTTGCGCTGCTCGTGCTGGTCGTGGTCGGCGCGGGCGTTGTCCTGGTCGACCATTTCGACATCGCTCGGGCATCGTCGCCGGGCGCCGACCAGCGCGTGGGCGTGATCGTCGACCCGTCGGCATCGAGCGGTGCGTCGGCGGCTGCAACAATGTCGTCGCCGAATCCGTCGCCATCGGTCGCCGCGCAGCCGATCATCTCGCTCGACATCCCGTTCCCGCACGCTGGTCCGCAGAAGTTCCACTACGCGACGAGGACCGGTCCGGTGCTCGGCACGTCAGGACCGATCCGACACTTCCGGGTAGCGATCGAGTCGAACATCCACGTCGTCTCGATGGCCGACTTCACGGCGAAGGTCGACGAAACGTTGGGTGACCCGCGCAGCTGGACGGCCGGCGGCAAGTACCGCTTGCAGCAGGTGCCGTCGTCGAGTTCGTACGAATTCACCGTCTACCTAGTCACGTCGAACACGACGCGGCACATGTGCGCCCCGCTGCCGACCAATGGATTTACGTCCTGCCGGCAGGGGTCGCACGTCGTGTTGAACCTCGACCGCTACATGACGTCGGTCTCCGGGTACCGGTCGGCGAATGTACCGCTGGACGTTTATCGGACCTACATGATCAACCACGAGGTCGGCCACGCGTTGGGGCACAGTCACGAGCGGTGTCCGGCCAAGGGCGCGCTGGCTCCGGTGATGCAGCAGCAGACTCTCGGGCTGCACGGTTGTGTCGCCAACCCTTGGCCGTACGTCGACGGCAAGCAGTACGACGGGCCAGCCGGCTCCTACTGACCCGACGCGAGCCGTCGCACACCCGGCCGAGCCTGCTCGGCAAATCACCGCAAATTATGCGGAAGGTCATCGCTCGATCTGACGTTTCACCGATCCCATGGCAGGCTTGGCCGCAATGTCTCCGACCAATCCCTCCGATGACATGCCCGAATTGCACTCGGACGCCCGCCCACCGCGGCATCGAGGGCTCGGTCGCCTTCGGCGTGAACGGGAACCGGCCGACCAGCACCGCGACGACGACACCGACCTTTGGGTGCGGATGCTGACGCCGACGGACGAGGACGAGCAGCGCCTGCCGTTGCGGCGGCCGGATGCCGCGACCGCCGACATCACCAACACGGCATCTGCGCTGCGCCCGGATCCTCGTGGCGAGCGGCCGGCCGACCCCGGGCCGCGACCCTCGCGCAGCGGCGAGCAGCGACCGACCGGCGCACCGGCTCGCGGCCAGGACCGGCGGTCGGCGTTCGGGACTACGGAGGGCCGTCGCGACCCAGAACCCACCACTGGTCCGGCCGCCGGAACGCCCGCTGGTGCCGGTGGCGTAACACCCGGCCCGGCTGCCGTTCCGCCGCAGCGGCCCGAGCAGGGTCGGTCCGCGTTCGATCAGCCGTCGTCCGCACGGCTCCCGTCACAACCGAGCGGCAAGCAGCGGCCTTGGGTTCCGTCGCGCACGGGGCGATCGTCATCGGGTGGCGAGCAACTGCCCGGGGCGATCCCGGATGCGGCCCAGCCGCCGCCGAGCGGATCGCTGCTTCGGTCACCCGGTGACCGGGTCGATTGGGCGGCCCGTGGGTCGGCGGCACCGGCCGAACCGGAAGTCACGGGCGAGATGCCTGGTGGCCGGCATACCGACGGCCGTGGCGGACGGCGGGAGTCGATGGAGTGGCCGCCGCGCCGAGACCCGTCGCAGCACGAGGTGCCGCCGCGTCAGCGGGACAACCGCCCAACCCCGGCGCGCCCGGACCCACGAGCGGCCGAAGCCCGACCGCGCGACGGGGGAGCCTGGCCGCCCGGCGACCACCCCGCTCCACCGGCCGGCCCGAACGATGGCACGCGGCGAGTGCCGGACGGGACCGGACGCGGCGACGCCAGTTGGGGCGATGCCGGCACGCCGACCAGGTTGCGCACTGAGACCGGCCGGCATTACAGCCTCGACGACCAGGCGGCCTATCGGCCGGCGCCGCCATACCTGCCGGGCCGGGAACGGCATCTTCGCGGCGCCGATGCACTAGACCCGGGCGAGCGGTCGGCGCGCCCGGGCGGCCAACCCGGGACACCACAACCAACCCGTGGTCGGCACGCCACTCCCGACGTCGATGGCCTTCACGACAGCCGAATGAGCGGTGGCTTCGCCAATACCAGTCGCCTCGGGACGACCAATACCAGTCGGGTCGGGACGGCGACGCCGAGCGGTCCGGCGCCGCCGACGTACGGCGTGTCGAGGCCGACCGCTGAGCCGACGACTCAACTCAAGCTCGCCACCCGGCCGCCGAACGATGTCGTGCGCGACCCGGTCGTACCGGCAGAGCGTCTCGGGGCCACCGACGCGGACGGTGACGCCCTCACCGCGACCGCCGCGAAGCTCAGCCATCACCAGCAGCGACGGGTCATCATTGCCCTGGTCGTCGCGGCCCTGCTACTGCTCGGCGGCTTCGGCGTGAGTCGCGTGCTCGGGCGTGGACATCACGACGCGCCACCCACCGCCGCGCCGAACTCGGCCGCCGTCAGCGGCACTGCCGCCCCGAGCCCGGCGGCGAATCCGTCCAACATGCCGACCACGGGTCCGGGCACGTTCACGCTCGCGACCACGACCTCGGCCGTGCTCGGGACGGCCGGAACCGTCCAGACATTCCACGTAGCCACCGAGAAGGGGGCCGAGACCGCCCACGGCGGCGAGGATGCCAACGCGTTCGCCACGGACGTGGTGGCCGTGCTCGGCGATTCGCGCAGCTGGATCGCGAGCGGCAAGGTGCGGTTCCAGCAGGTGCCGGCCAAGACGAAGGCGGCCTTCACGATCTACCTCGCGACCGAGACGACGTCGGAGAAGATGTGCGCGGCCGGCGGCTTCCACACCGACAAGATCACGTCGTGCCGCCTGCCCGGCAAACTGATCATCAACCTGAGCCGGTGGATGATGTCCGTCGACGGGTACGGTGCGTCGCTTGCGACCTATCGGGCGTACGACATCAATCACGAGGTCGGCCGCCAACTCGGACACCAGAACGAAGCATGTCCGGGTGCTGGGAAGCCGGCACCCGTGATGATGCAGCAGGCGCTCGGCCTGCAAGGCTGCGTGGCGAATGCCTACCCGTACGTGGGCGGAGCGCTCTACTCCGGTCCCGTCATACCGTGACCTCGATCGCCTCCGGAATTCTCGAGGCCCCCGAATCGTTGCGTGTGTGATCACGGACCGAAGTCTGGGCCGTGAGTGACAATAGGGGTCTGCGAGATGTGTCGGCGGGTCCGGTGCGAGGCGAGATGCACCGGCGCGTCCGGCGCCGAGCCTGCCGCCGCAGGCGCCACAAGCTGAAAGGTCATGTCCGTGTCCTTGCCGCCCTTGGTCGAGCCAGCCGCCGAGCTGAGCGTCGACGAGATCCGCCGCTATTCGCGCCATCTGATCATCCCGGATGTCGGCGTGGCCGGTCAGAAACGGCTCAAGAACGCCAAGGTGCTGGTCGTCGGCGCCGGCGGCCTCGGGTCGCCCGCGTTGATGTATCTGGCCGCCGCCGGTGTCGGCACGCTCGGCATCGTCGAGTTCGACACCGTCGACGAGTCGAACTTGCAGCGCCAGATCATCCACGGCCAGTCGGACATCGGCCGGCCGAAGGCCGAATCGGCCCGCGACTCGATTCTCGAGATCAACCCGTACGTCACGGTCAACATCCATGGTGAGCCCCTGTCCCGCGACAATGCGATGCAGATCTTCGCCGATTACGACCTGATCATCGACGGTACGGACAACTTCGCGACGCGCTACCTGGTCAACGACGCGGCCGTGCTGCTCGGCAAGCCGTACGTCTGGGGTTCGATCTACCGCTTCGACGGTCAGGCCAGCGTGTTCTGGGCCGAGTACGGCCCCTGCTACCGCTGCCTCTACCCGGAGCCGCCGCCGCCCGGCATGGTGCCGTCCTGCGCCGAGGGTGGCGTGCTCGGTGTGCTGTGCGCGAGCATCGGGTCGATCCAGGTCACCGAGGCGATCAAGCTTCTGGCCGGCATCGGCGAACCGCTGCTCGGCCGGCTGATGGTCTACGACGCCCTGGAGATGAACTACCGCACCGTCAAGGTCCGCAAGGACCCGAACTGCGCGGTCTGCGGTGACCACCCGACCGTGACCGAGCTGATTGACTATGACGACTTCTGCGGCACGGTCTCCGACGAGGCGGCCGAGGCCACGTTCGGCTCGACGATCACGGTCGGCGAGCTGCGCGACTGGCAGAACGCCGACAAGCCGATCGACCTGATCGACGTCCGGGAGCCGGCGGAGTGGGAGATCGTCCGGATCCCCGGCGCACGTCTGGTCCCGAAGGGCGACATCCTGTCCGGCCAGGCCCTGGCTGACCTGCCCCAGGACCGGCAGATCGTTCTCTACTGCAAGACCGGCGTACGGTCGGCCGAAGCGCTCGCCGCGATCAAGGCGGCCGGCTTCAAGGACGCCGTACACGTCCAGGGTGGAGTGACCTCCTGGGTCAAGCAGATCGACCCGGCGCTGCCGAGCTACTAGCCGTTCCAGGTCGTCTTCCGCGTTAAGCACCGGGTCCTCCGCGTTAAGCACCGGGTCCTCCGCGTTAAGCACCGGGTCCTTCGCGTTAAACACCGGCCGAGCAGAACTGCCTGCTCGGCCGGTGTTTCGCATCCGATCGCACAGATATCAAGCAGCATCACGGAGGAGAGGGCGACATCGCGGTGACAGGTAGCCTTTGCTTCATGGTCGACATTGACGCCGCGATCGGGTTCGTCGTCGCCCGCGGTGATCAGGTAGACCGCGCTCGACTTTCGTGGCTGCGTTCCGAGCTCCCGGCGCACCCCGACATGATCGCGAAGGTCGAGATGGGGCAGACCCCATCCGGTGGGTGGCCCGCATTCTGGGGCGGCGATCGGCCGTCCATCGACGCGACCTGTTTCCGCCTGGCCGAACTCGACGACCTCGGTGCGCTCGATCGTGATGCGGCCCGCGCCGCGGTGCGGTGGCTCGCGAGCCGCCAGCGGCGAGACGGCACGTGGCAGGAGGACGAGTCGCTCGCCTCGACCGCGCCGTCGTGGGCCAAGCCGGGCGATCCGGAGGCGACTCTGTACCTGACGGCGAATGCCGGCTTCTGGCTCACGGTCGCCGGTCCACCCGTACCGGCGCCGTCGCCCGAGGCGACCACCCATGCCGAGGTGGTGGCGCGCGCCACCCAGGCGTTCCGGGCCGCGCTGCGCCCCGACGGTTCGTGGCCGTCGTTCCTGGTCGCCGGCTGGCTCGGCGGCGCGATGCTCTACCACGCCGGTTGGTTCTATGAATCCGCGCAGATCCAGCTCCGCCTCACCGACCGCATCCCGGACATGAGCGCCGCCGATGTCGCGTGGCTCGCCGCGGCGTTCCGCCGGGTCGGCTTGTCGCCGCTCGACGGAGTGCTCGAGGCTGCCCGCCTGCGACTCGGGCAGACACAGCGCACGGACGGCGGCTGGGCCAGCGACGATGGCGAGGCGTTCGACGTTCACACCACGCTGGCGGCGATTCGCGGCCTCCGCTGACTTCTCGTCCGGCCGTGGCCGACCCAAGATCCGTGACCTTGAGCGGCTACGGGTCCTTCCCGTTGTCGGAAAGGCCCCTGACATTTCGAGATCACGAATCATGAGGCGCTACAGCCACACGCCACGCCAGCGGCTACCGGGTTTGGCCGGTGCCGATGACGACGTACTTCGTGGACGTCAGTTCGGCCAGGCCCATGGGACCGCGCGCGTGCAGCTTCTGCGTCGAGATCCCGATCTCGGCGCCGTACCCGAACTCGCCGCCGTCGACGAACCGGCTCGACGCGTTGACGAGCACCACGGCGGCGTCGACGGCGGCGGTGAACTCACGGGCGCGCTCGAGCGACCGTGTCACGATCGTCTCCGAGTGGCCGGTGCCATAGCGCCGGATGTGGTCGACGGCCTCGTCGACCGACTCGACAACGCGGGCGGACAGGTCGAGCGACAGGTACTCGCGGCCGAAGTCGTCGTCGGTGGCGGCCGGGACCGTCACTCCCACAGCGGCGCCGGCCGAAACCACGTCCGGGGAGCCGTGCACGGTCACGCCGGCGGTGTCGAGGGCCGGCAGCGCCAGCGCCAGGAAAGCCGGCGCAATGGACGCGTGGACGAGCAGCGACTCGGCGGCGTTGCAGACCGACGGCCGCGACGTCTTCGCGTTGAGCAGGATCTCCAACGCCATCTCAAGGTCCGCGCCGGCGTCGACGTACACGTGACAGTTTCCGACGCCGGTCTCGATCACCGGCACGGTCGAACCGTCGACGACCGACCGGATCAGATCGCCTCCGCCGCGCGGGATCAGGACGTCCACGAGGCCGCGGGCGGTCATCAGCTCTCGTACGGTGTCCCGGGTGGACGCGTCGACCAGCTGGATCGCGTCGGCCGGCAGCCCGGTCTTGTCGACCGCCTCACGAAGCGCCGCGACGATCGCCGAGTTTGACCGGAACGCCGACGACGAGCCGCGCAGCAGCACCGCGTTGCCCGACTTCAGGCACAGCCCGGCCGCATCGACGGTCACGTTCGGCCGCGCTTCGTAAATCATGCCGATGACGCCGAACGGAACGCGGATCTGGCGCACCTCCAAGCCGTTCGCGAGCGTCGAACCGCGGACCACGTCGCCGACCGGATCGGCGAGCCGAGCGGTGTCGCGCAGACTTTGGGCGATGGTGGCGACCCGGGCCGCGCTCAGGGCAAGGCGATCGATGATTGCCTCCGGCGTGCCGGCGGCGCGGGCCGCGTCCACATCCGCGGCGTTCGCGTCCAGGATTTCGCCGGTACGGGAATCGAGCGCGTCCGCCATCGCGTGCAGCGCCGCGTCCTTGATATCGCGGTGGGCGTTGGCGAGCACGGTCGCGGCGAGGCGCGCGCGGGTGGCGAGTTCAGTGACCGTGTTCGGCGTCTCGGTGGTCATCACAATTCTCCGTAATTGTTGTTCAGAGAAGGACCAGGTCGTCGCGGTGGACGACCTCGCGGTCGTACCCGGGCCCGAGTGCCGCGGCGAGTTCGGCCGTCGATCGACCCAGCAAGCCCGGCAACTCGCCGGCATCGAAATTGACCAGGCCGCGAGCGACGGCCCGGCCGCCGGCCTCGACGAGATCGACCGGTTCCCCGGCGACGAAATTGCCGTCCACTCCGGTGATCCCGGCCGGCAGCAGCGAGGCACGACGGCCGACCACGGCCCGCACGGCGCCGTCGTCGAGATGCAGGCGCCCGCGCGGCGTTGTCGCATGCGCGAGCCAGAACAGCCGCGACCGGGGACGCCGGGCGGCCGGCTCGAAGAACGTCCCGATGTCCTTTCCGGCCAGCGCCTCCGGCACGAGCGGTGCCGACGTCAGGACGACCGGGATGCCGGCGCCGGTCGCGATCCGGGCCGCCTCGATCTTGGTGACCATTCCGCCGGTGCCGACGCCGGCCGATCCGGCCCGACCGATCGTGACGCCGTCCAGGTCGGCTGGCGTGGTCACGACGTCGATCCGGCGGCTCGTCGGCAGCGACGGCTTACCCGTGTAGAGACCGTCGACGTCGGACAGCAGGACCAGCGCGTCGGCGTGGATCAGCGCGGCGACGAGCGCGGCGAGACGGTCGTTGTCGCCGAAGCGGATCTCGTCGGTGGCGACCGTGTCGTTCTCGTTGACGATCGGGACAGCGTCGAGGTCGAGAAGCCGTCGCAGCGTCCGGTACGCGTTGCGATACTGCGCGCGCCGGGTCACGTCGTCGACGGTCAGTAGTACCTGTCCCACGGTGGTCGCGTGGCCGGCGAACGCCTCCGTGTACGCCCGCATGAGCAAGCCCTGCCCGACGCTCGCCGCGGCTTGCTGGGTGGCGAGGTCACTCGGTCGCCGCGGCAGGCCGAGCGGGGCGAGACCGGCCGCGATGGCCCCAGACGACACGAGGATCACCTCTCGGCCTTCGCGGACGGCGCCGACGAGGGCGTCGACGAGCGCCGTGACCCGCCCGCCGTCGAGCCCGCCGGCGGCCGTGGTGAGCGACGACGAACCGACCTTGACCACGATCCGTCGCGCATCGGCCACACCCTGACGCATTTGCCCATTCTGCGCTGGTGGTTCGGGCGGGACACAATCGCATTCCATATGGTGGAGGCGTGGATCGCCGTACCGCCAAGACTCGTGCGCCCGCCGCCGCGTCCGATGGTGTCGAGGAGTACGTCGAGGCGGTGTTGAGTCTCGTCGAGCAGATCCCGGCCGGCCGGGTCATGACGTACGGCTCGATCGCCGAGTGGCTCGGTCGGGGCGGCCCGCGCCGGGTCGGCACGATCATGGCTCAGTACGGCGGCGGCGTCCCGTGGCACCGGGTCGTCAACGCATCCGGCCGGCTCGTGCCCGGCCACGAAGTCGAGGCACTGCGCCGCCACCGCGCCGAGGGCACGCCGATGCGCGGCCCGAACCACGACCACGTCGACCTCGCGGCCGCGTTCTGGCACCCGGACGCCTGACCACTTCCGCGAGCGCGTCGGGGGAGCGCGTCGGCCGCGGGGTAGCGTCATGACTGTGCCTGAGCTGCCCGCCGCTGCCGGTGAACCGATCCGGTTCACGATCGACTGGGGTCGTCGCTATTCGCTCTGGGTGTTCAACTTCGGACTCGCGTGCTGCGCCGTGGAGTTTGTCGCAGCCTCGATGAGCCGGCACGACCTCGCCCGGGCCGGCATCGATCCGAACACCGGCGGCCCACCGAAGGTTGACCTCCTGGTCGTCTCCGGCACCGTCACCGACAAGATGGCCCCGGCCATCAAGCGCTTCTACGATGAGATGGCCGAGCCGCCGTACGTGATGTCGTTCGGCGCGTGCTCGAACTCCGGTGGTCCCTACTGGGACTCGTATTCGGTGACGAAGGGCGTCGATCAGCTCATCCCGGTCGACGTCTACGTGCCGGGCTGCCCGCCGCGGCCGGAGGCACTGCTGCGCGGCATTGTGCGCCTGCAGGGCCGGCTCGCCGAGCGGGCGGCCAACGCCGAGCCGGTCAGCACGTCGCGGCCCGACCCGGCTGCGCTGACAACTCCACTGGTACGGCCGCCGGGCGGCGTCACCTGAGTGCGTCTGATCATCCGGTCGACAGGGACACGGATGGGCGGCGCTGGGCGGGAACCGTCGGTGGCGAAACGATGTCGAGCACCTCGGTCAGTGTCGCGATCTCCGATCCCTGCCACGGATCGCGGCGGAATACCAGATGCCGCCCGAGGTCGGCGGCGGCCAGCCTCACCGGCGTCATACCGACCGCGGCCGCTCCGCTGAGTTCGTGGCTTCCGCCGTCGCCGACGTAGAGACAAGACGCCGGCTCAACGTCGAGGCGTGCGGTCGCGGCGGAGTACATCCGCGGATGTGGCTTGTGATGGCGTTCCTCGGTCGAGAAGACCCGGGCGTTGACAAGCGCGGCAATCGGCAGCTCCGGCCAGAACTCCGCCAGTTCGGGCGTGCAGTCGCTGACCACGGCCGTACGCAGGCCGCGCCGGCGAAGCGACCGCAGCACGGTGACGGCATCCGGTCGCAACCGGGTGTCGGCTCGTACGGCATCGACCCGGGCCGCGTACGCCGCCCGCAGCACCGCGATCGTCGGACGTGCACCGGCCAACCGTGCGACAACGCCGAGGGCTCCGATCGCGTCGCCGAGCGAAGCCGTCGACCGGTCGGTGAACGTCTCGTCGAGCGCCTGGGCGAGCGCCGCGGTCTGGCAGCCGAGCAGCGCGGCGACGCGGTCGTGACCGGGTCCGCGTTGGACCGCCTCCGTCAGGGTGCCGAAGAAGTCGAACACGACGGCTCGGTAGGCGCGCGCGTGGGACATCCGACGTAACGCTCCGGCGGGGGATGAGGAGGCAGACCGACAAACGCCAACCGAAAGTATCGGCACGATTACACTCTGCACAATCGGCCGGGACGCCGCATCTCAGTGGACGGACAGCGCCTTGTGCGCTCGCCATTCGCGCCTGTCAGGATTAGCGACCGTGCACGACCGAACGCCAGTCCACCTCACGACCGTCCTCGCGCTGTCGCTCGCCGTCGTCATGATCTCGTCGTCGGCACCGATCATCGCGTACGCCGCCGCGCCGGCACTTGCCATCGCGTTCTGGCGCAACGCACTGTCGACGGTCCTGCTGGCCCCGGTGGCCGGCGCTCGGCGGCGCACCGAGTTTCGGGCACTGGTGCGCCGCTCGGGCCGGCCGATCCTGATGAGCTGCGTGCTCGCCGGTGTCGCGTTAGCGTTCCACTTCGGCACCTGGGTCCCGAGCGCGAAGCTGACGCATGTCGCCGACGCTGTGGCGCTCGGTGCGACGCAGCCGGTCTGGCAGGGGCTGATCGCTCGTGGCCAAGGCCGCCGCCCGCCGCGGATCGTGTGGATCGGCATCGGCGTCGCGGTGTCCGGCGCGCTGGCGGCGACCGGTGCCGACATCGCCGTCTCCGGCCGGGCAGTGGTCGGCGATCTCCTGGCCCTGGCCGGCGGATTGGCCGCCGCCATCTACACCGCGTTCGGCGAACGAGCGCGTACGGCCACCAGCACGGTCACGTACACGACGATCTGCTACGGCGTGTGCGCGGTGCTGCTCGGTGCGGTGTGCCTTGCCTTCCACGTCCGCCTGTCCGGCTATCCCGCCACCACGTGGCTTGCGATCGCCGGACTCGTCTTGGGCGCCCAACTGCTCGGCCACTCGATGTTCAACTACGCGTTGCATCGCATCACGGCGACGACCGTGTCGGTCCTGATCCTCCTCGAGGTACCGGGCGCGGCGCTGCTCGCCTGGCTCTGGCTGGGCCAGGCACCACCGGCCGGCTCGTGGCCCGGACTCGCGTTGCTGCCGATCGGCGTTGCGATCGTCGTGCTGGGTGGGCGCCGCGGTCCCGCCGAACTGCCGCACGAACTGGCCGGGGCACCGGAACGTACCGTCGAAGGGCTGGTGCCGGCCGCGGATGCGAGCGCGGGTCCGGACCCGCAGTCACCGCGGAGCTAGCCAAAAAGCGCTGCGCTACGCATCGGCTGGCCAATGGCGCCTCGCGGCTGTGCTACTAGATCCCGACGGCGGCCTCGCTGGCCGACCACAGCGCGGTCGCGGTCGCCGGGTCCGACGCGGCCGGGGATGGCGTGCGGTGCTTGCGATCCTGGTAGTAGCCGCCGTTGTCGAGTTCGGCGAGCGGTGCGCCGGCCAGCCAGACCATGGTGTCGGCGCCCTCCGCCGGCATACGCAGGCCGGGCATCAGTTTGTAGAAGGTGGACACCACGAGGCTCTGCCGGCCGAACCGGGTGCGCACGACGCCCGGGTGATAGCTGAACGAACTGATCTCCGGCCAGCGCCGGGCCGCCTCGGCGGCGAACAGGACGGTGGCCTGCTTCGACGCGCCGTAGACCGGGAAGGTCCGGTAGCGCCCGGGAGAATTGAGGTTCGCCGGGTCGAGATGACCGAGCCGATGCGCGTCGGACGTTGTGTTGACAACGCGTCCGCCGACGATCCGGTCGTGTAGCAGGTTGGTGAGCAGGAACGGCGCCAGGTGATTGACCTGGATGGTCAATTCGAACCCGTCCACCGTCGTGGTCCGGCCCGCGAAGGACCCACCGGCGTTGTTCGCCAGCACATCGATGGACGGGTACGCCTCGGACAGCTTCGCCGCCAGCGCGCGGACGTCGTCGAGCCGGGCGAAGTCAGTCTGGTACGCCGCTGGCGCCACATCGCTTCCGCGGGCCAGGGTAGCCACGAGACCGAGTGCGTCGGAAAGGCGCGCCCGGTCGCGGCCGACCAGCGCGACTCGTGCGCCCGCGGTCGCGAACGCCTTGGCGGCGGCGAGACCGATGCCGGAGTTGGCGCCAGTGACCACGACCGTCTGACCGGTGAATTCGTTCACAGAATCGTTCTCGTTCCGCACGGCCTGAGGCTACCGTGACGCGAGACGTGGTAACCCGTCAGTAACGCCGATTCGCCGATCGCCTGGTGCGACGATCGAGGGATAGCTGGGAGGCCGAAATGAGCGCAGCCGGACGCCCCCGACGCTCGTGCCTGGCGGTGCCGGGGTCGAGCCTCAAGATGCTTGACAAGGCGCAGAGCCTCCCCGCCGATCAGGTGTTCCTCGACCTTGAAGACGCCGTGGCGCCGCTGGCGAAGCCCGGTGCGCGCAAGAACGTGATCGCCGCGCTGAACAACGGCGACTGGGGCGGAAAGACCCGGGTCGTACGGGTGAACGACCTGACGACCCACTGGACGTACGGCGACGTAATCGAGGTCGTGGAGGGCGCCGGGGCGAATCTCGACGCGATCATGCTGCCGAAGGTGCAAGAGCCGTCGCACGTGCAGTGGCTCGACCTGACGCTGAGTCAGATCGAGAAGCAGATGGGATTGGTCGCCGGCAGTGTCGGCATCGAGGTGCAGATCGAGAACGCGCGCGGCCTGGTGAATGTGGACGCGATCGCGGCCGCCTCCCCCCGCGTCGAGACGATCATCTTCGGGCCGGCGGACTTCATGGCGTCGATCAACATGCGGTCGCTCGTCGTCGGCGCGTTGATCCCGGACTATGGCCCCGGCGACCCCTACCACTACATCCTCATGCGCATCTTGATGGCCGCCCGGATGCATGACCTGCAGGCGATCGACGGGCCATTCCTGCAAATCCGGGACGTCGACGCCTACACCGAGGTGGCCAAGCGGTCGGCCGCGCTGGGCTTCGACGGTAAGTGGGTCCTGCACCCCGGCCAGATCGACGCGGCCAACGCGGTCTACTCGCCCTCCCAGGAGGACTACGACCGCGCCGAGCTGATCCTCGACGCGTACGACTATGCGACGTCCGAGGAGGGCGGCAAACTCGGCGCCGTGATGCTCGGCGACGAGATGATCGACGAGGCGTCGCGCAAGATGGCGCTCGTGGTATCGGCGAAGGGCCGCGCGGCCGGCATGCATCGCACGAGCGCGTTCACGCCGCCGACGAGCTGACCC
>Ga0055453_10000038_pt1 | contig 13398 bp, 10 predicted proteins | sample Goodyear_PhragA__FD_57741 | JGI IMG/M metagenome (GOLD analysis project Ga0055453, IMG submission 57741) | Wetland microbial communities from San Francisco Bay, California, USA, that impact long-term carbon sequestration - Goodyear_PhragA_D2 | ecosystem: Environmental > Aquatic > Marine >... | reverse complement strand
TCGAGTTTATGTTATCATTGATATTTCATGGAACAGAGACTTCAGAAGATCATAGCTGAGATGGGAATTGCCTCGCGCAGGAAGGCCGAGGATTTGATTGCCGAGGGCCGGGTTGTCGTCAATGGCAAGGCGGCTGTAATCGGCATGAAGGCCGACCCCCTGAAGGACCATATTAAGGTCGACGGCAAGCTCCTGCTGAGGGTTGAGAAGAAAGTCTATTATATCCTCAACAAGCCAAGGGGCGTGGTCACTTCTTTGAACGATCCGCAGGGGAGGCCGACGGTGAAGGATTTTCTGGGGCGCATAAGGGAGAGGGTTTTCCCCCTGGGACGTCTCGACTACGATTCCGAAGGGATGCTGATCCTTACCAACGACGGGGAGTTTGCGCAGGCCATACTCCACCCGTCAAAGAAGATCCCCAAGACTTACCTCGTAAAGATCAAAGGGGTGCTCGAAGAGGAAGAGATTGAGAAACTGAGGAGCGGCATCCGGCTTGACAGGGGCATGACCGCTCCGGCAAAAGTTAAGAGGCTGAGAAAGACAGAGCAGAATTCCTGGATAGAGATGACTATCCACGAAGGGAAAAAGCGTCAGATCAGGAGGATGCTCGAACGGGTTGGTCACCCCGTGATGCGGCTGCTGAGGGTGAGGATCGCCGGGCTTGAAATGGGAGAACTCCAACCGGGGGCATACCGGCGCATTTCGCCCGATGAGCTGGATATGATAAAGAAAGAAGTTTTAGGCTAATCCGGACTATTGCTGGACTATGGCGGTTAGGAAAGGACGTAGTATTTTCGCTCGTTCCCGCTTCGCTCCGAGGAACTTGTCCTTTTTATTATCGGATACATGCTGTCTGACTGTCGGGCAAGTAAAGCCGCTCAAATACCATGTGCTTTCCGCATTGGTGATAATCCGGGACAATAAAGTGGGCTAAGGAGGCGATATGGTTCGCGACAGGTATTGCGGTGAGATCAGGGAAACGGACATAGGCTCGACAATGACTCTGGCCGGGTGGGTCTTCAGGAGAAGGGACCACGGCGGCCTGATCTTTATCGACCTGCGGGACCGAAGCGGGATCTGCCAGATCGTCTTTAGTCCGGACGCAGCCGCCGGGGCACATGAACTGGCTCACGATATCAGGGCCGAGTATGTGCTTGCCGTTTCAGGCGAGATCAGGAAGAGGCCCGAGGGCACGGAAAATCCCGCTCTTCCAACGGGCATGGTTGAGCTCTATGTGTCGGCCCTTGACATCCTCAACGAAGCCGCTCCGCTGCCATACACGATGGAGGAGGCCGCAGAAGCAAATGATGCGCTCAGGCTGAAATACCGTTATCTGGACTTGCGAAGGCCGGAGATGCAGGGAAACCTCATCATGAGGCACCGTACCACGAAGCTCATGAGGGATTACCTCGACGAGAGGGGGTTCCTGGAGATCGAAACGCCGATACTGACCAAATCTACCCCCGAGGGCGCGCGGGACTATCTCGTGCCGAGCCGCCTGAACCCGGGGCAATTCTATGCTCTGCCCCAGTCTCCCCAGCTCTTCAAGCAGATATTGATGGTAGCAGGTGTGGAAAAGTACTTTCAGGTCGTCAAGTGTTTCCGGGACGAGGACCTCAGGGCCGACCGCCAGCCCGAGTTCACCCAGGTCGATCTCGAAATGTCCTTTGTAGATCCGGAAGACATCTTCGCTCTCATGGAAGGCATGATGAAGAGGCTCTTCAATGAGGTGATGGGGCTCGACATCGAGACTCCTTTTCAGAGACTGAGTTTTCATGAATCCATGGAACGGTTCGGAAATGACAAGCCCGACATGCGGTTCGGCCTGGAACTTAAGGACGTGGCGGATCTCGCCGGAAAAGGGACTTTCAAGGTGTTTCTGGACGCGCTGCAGAGCGGCGGAAAGGTGAAGGCCATCAACGGCCGGGGGATGGCTGCCCTTTCAAGAAAAGAGATCGACACGCTTACTACCGAGGCACAGTCCTTCGGCGCCAAGGGGCTTGCATGGATCAAGGTGAAAAACGGGTTTGAATCCCCCATCGCAAAATTCTTCCCGGAGGACGTTCTGAAGGATATGGCAGTGAGACTGGGGGCAGAGGAAGGCGACCTCATGATGTTTGTCGCCGACAGGGCGAAGGTCGTCTATGACGTGCTCAGCCGCATGAGGATCGAACTTGGAAAGAGACTTCAACTCATCGAGCCCGGCTACAAGTTCGTCTGGATTACCGATTTTCCCCTGCTTGAATGGGATGAAGACGAGGGACGGTTCCAGGCAATGCACCATCCGTTCACCTCTCCGGCTGATGAAGATATCGCGAGGATGACCGAAGGCGGCGTCCCCGACAGAAGCATGTTGTCCTCACTGAAGGCGAAGGCTTATGACATAGTGCTTAACGGTTACGAGATCGGCGGAGGGAGCATCCGTATTCACAGAAAGGACCTTCAAAGACGCATGTTCGAGATCCTGAACATTACCGATGAGGACGCCAAAGGAAAATTCGGCTTCCTCCTTGATGCCCTCCAGTATGGCGCTCCTCCTCACGGCGGGATAGCCCTGGGCCTCGACAGGCTCGTGATGATTATGGTGGGCGCCACGTCGATCAGGGACGTCATTGCCTTTCCGAAGACGCAAAAGGCCTTTTGCATGCTGTCCGGCGCGCCTTCTTTCGTGGAGACGAAACAGCTGCGCGAACTCCATATCAGGACCGATGAGGCCGTCGAAGGCCCCGCGGGTCCTGTCTGCGACGGGTTGTAAGAACCTGCGGAGTCTGACAGAAGCTATTATCTTTTACCGGTTGTATATTTCGTCAGCAGTCCGGTAAGTTTCTCGGCCTCGGGCGGTGTCTTGATTTTCTTCTCCTGGAAGATGTTTTCGACGAACCTGCCCTCTCTGCCGTAGTAAACCTCGTTTTCTTCATCATCAATCTGGAGTGCTGCGCCCTCGAGGGCGAGTCCTGCAAATAGGCCCCTGCTGCGGGAATAGGAATAAATTTCAGACTTCAGCTGAACATCCGTTGCTGCCGAGGCCTGACGCCCCACAGGGCCGGCTGCGACACTTGCGTCGGCGCCGAGGGTGAACTTGCCCCTCTTTATCCTTTCAATGCTCCTGCCCGACTTGAAGACCAGAATGATATCGATTGATTCCACTCCTGCCTGCCAGCCGATGCTGCCGCCGGTCAGAGACATAAAGGAAGGATCGCTCCACTTTCCCTCCTTATTTCTTACCAGCAGCACCCCTGTTCCGTACCGCCCGCCCAGAATAAACCCCGCTTTTATGACTCCGGGGATTATGGCTATGCCGTCTGCATTATTGAGCAGAGCAGGCGGAATGCCTTTTTCCGGTATGGACATCATCTCCTCCAGTACGGTGATTGAGTCTTCGATCTTGGCCGAAGCCTTGCTATCGGCTCCTGCGGGAGAGACCGCAAAAGCAAAAAACAGAGTGAAAACCAAAGGCAACGCAATAAATCTCTTCATCGAAAGCTACCTCCCTTGTCATGGAAAATTACTGTCCTACTTCCAAGGTAGCACACATCCCCTGGCATGTCTAACCCACTTTAAAGCGAAGGGTATTTAAGGGGCTCCACTTGTCCGATACTCAAAACAGTAAGCATCTGATAACAAGGCCCTCCCGGTTCTATGAGGGCGCAATCCCCCCCTTGTTATAAGAGGGGGATGGGCGTTCCGAAATTACTGCGGACTATGAATTTTCAGAGGACTACAGTTGTTCCCAATATTTTTCAGGCATGTCCTGGGCCAGCCTGAGCGCACCATCAGAACCGGCAAAAAGAGGGTCCTCCACTGAAGAGACTCTGCAGGGGCCATATTCCTTTAGCGCGTCCTGCAGATATTCCCGGATTCCCCTGATCAGGCTTCCTCCGCCCGCGAGGATGATGTTATTCTTTATCTTGATCTGAAATTCCGGATCGAACCTGGCAATCATCTCAGTCGTAGTCTCTGTCAGTGCCGGCAGTATACTTTCGCATGCGCGTTTGATCTCATTTTTTATGTCATGCATGACAGGCTTCCCGTCGACCGGGATTTCCACGTGGATCTCGTCAGGTATGTCTCTGACAAAACTGTACTTTTCCTTGAACAGCCGGACCATGTTCCTGTTGAATTTAGAGTTTGCGTACTTTTCGCTTAAATAGCTGAAAAGCTGCTCGTCGATATAGTCCCCGGCGCTGAGGATGGTCTTTTGGTCTTCCTCGGCTGGGATGGTGCCGTGCATGATGCAAAAGTCGGTCGTGCCTGCGCCTATGTCGATGACAAGCGCGTTGTTCAAAACGTTCATTCCGTAAGCGACCGCGAAGGGCTCAGTTACGACCATCAGGGAATGAACGAATTCGGAGACAGCCTTTCGTATGGCGAGTTTGTTCACCTTAAGGGAATCGGAGGGGACCCCGACCACTGCATGTATCTTTTGGCCCGGCCCTGGATTTGCGAGCCCGATGAGGTGCCTGATTATTTCCTTGACGGCGTCCTCGTTGCGGTCAATTCCTTCTTTTATAATACCGTGTTCGAGCGGACGGCAGAGATCGAGAGAGAGGCGGTTTTCCAGCGCCTCCGACCCGAAAAGGACAGGTTTGCCTATCACCTGCTGCGCGATAAAGTCCTTAGGCCAGCCAACGAAACTTTCAGTCCATTGACGGACTCCATTGCTTGACGATACGGAACTCCGGGACGTCCCGAGGTCGATTCCGACAAATAAAATGTCAGAGTTTTTCTGCGCGTCTGTCTGCCTCATAGGTCTCCTCTCCTTTATGTAAGTAATCCAATATGCCCTTTTCCAGATAGTTGGCGATATGTTCTCTGTGGCCCGCAGTATTCAGCTTCATCTCTTCTTCCCGGTTGCTCAGACATGAGACTTCAGCGAGGACTGCCGGGATGTCAACACCAAGAAGCACTACGAACGGTGCACGCTTTACCCCAAAATCATAGGCATTTCCTGCGTCTTTCTTGAAGTTTTGGAAGAGGTCTTTCTGTATTGAAGACGCAAGCCTCCTTGATTCCTGGAGTTTCATGGTGTTGCCTATTTTTTCGATGATCTCCTTAAAGTCGCTCATCCCGTAATTAGACCCCGCATTTTCCTGCTCCGCCAGACTCAGCACCTTGGAGTCTGAGGAAGGGCCAAAGTAATAGGTCTCGATGATGTTTATCGGTTTGGCCGGCAGATAATTCAGATGCACAGAAATGAAGAGGTCAGCCTTTTTGGAGAGAGCCAACTGCACCCTTTGGTTCAGGGGCACTGTAATATCTTCGTTCCGGGTCATAAGGACGTTGAACCGGCCATATTTTTCGAGGCGTGACTTCAGACGTTTTGCAATGTCGAGGGCGATGTCTTTTTCTCTCGTGCCGAGTTTGCCTGTTGTGCCGACATCAGCTCCGCCGTGGCCGGGGTCTATCATGATCGTCTTTATCCCCAGTCCGAAGGTGCGCTTGATAGGAGGTCCCCCGTTTGTGACGAAGGCCCGGTAATCAGCAAGGTCTTTCTCGACCATCTTCTTGTCAGGCGCCGCAGGGGAAGAAAACGGACGCTGCGAAATAAGCCCGGCTGTGACCTGTCTCTCCTCAAAAAAAGGGGGGTGCAAGTAATTGCCGTGCATGAGTACAGAGAAGACTGCGATGAACGTAATTAAGGAGACCTTCTTCAGAATACGGGTCTTCCTGTTGGCGAGTTTGGTTCGCCTTCTCCCGATAATCCTGAGGTTGTCTTCGTAGACTCCCCTGAGAATTTCCGCTCGCTGCCTAAGTTGCTTGTTCCTCGAGAAAACCGGTATCATGGCGAATAGAATCACTTTACCAGTTTATCAGAAAAAATTCAAATGCCTTGTCGTTGCCGCATCCCGGCATAAGTCCGGAAAATATAACTCTTTTTTCTCATCTCGACCACGAGGCCGGGGGGCTTTTCAGCGCCTGATGAGATTCAGCCCCATGTTGGTCCCCAACCCCTGGCGATACCCGAGTTGAATCATGAGCATAGCAAGCGGCTCAAGATAGCGGGCAGACCTGAGTGGACCGCAATCGAGTGGTTCAAGACCCGTCTCAGCTATGAGCCTGGCTACCGTGTGTTTCGCCGGAGTATCGTCGCCGCAATAGAACATCGAGAGCATCCTCGACCCGAAAAGCCGCGAAGCCGAGCGGTATATCTCGGCAAACGCGGTATTGAAAGCCTTTATGACCCTGGCATCGGGTACAAGTCCTGCAATTTCTTCGCTGCCGGAGGTCGTGAGACCGACATCGAGCCCGTCTCCGCCGGGCGTGATGGGATTTGTGCAGTCTATCAGGATCTTCCCCTTTAAGGGACCTGCGGCCTTCAATGCATCCCTCACCGAACTCCATCCTACGGACAGCAATACTATTTGGCTGTTTTCAACTGCTTCGACGGGGGTTCCCGCCTTCGAATTGGGCAGGGATGCTGCCAGTGCCTCGAGTTTGCGGGGATCACGGGAGAAACTGAAAACCACCGAGTGGCCCTTCGTCGCCCAGATCTTGCCGAGGCCGCTTCCCATATTGCCGGAGCCTATAATGCCGATATTCACTGGAACCTCACTTTCCTTGCTTCGACCGGGATCCTGTCATCCGTCATTTCCGCTTGTCGGCTGTCCTTTAACATTTACCAAAGGATATCCTGAGAGCTGAAGAAATTCCCGGCTTCTTCATTGCCCAACCGCGCCGCAGCCTTGTAGTCTTCAATGGCGTGCTGATAATCTCCCAGCGCAACATATACGATCCCACGATTGAAGTAGGGCCCGTCTTCTTCAGGGTTCAGCGCAACAGACGCAGTATAGTCTTCTATGGCCTTCCCGTATTCTTTCAGATAGGCATGTGCCATGCCCCTGCTGTTGTATGTTACGGGGTCGCGTGGATTGATTTTGATTGACTTCGTCAGCGCGGAGACTGCTTCCTCATACCTTCCCGCTGCGATCAGATTTTTCCCTTCCCGCAAAAAGTCGCTGCTCTCCCTCTCTGCCTCTGGATCGATCCTTTGCGCGGGCGGCAGAGTGATGGAGCCCTGACGGGCCGGGGATGTCGTGGTGTGGTCCTCCGGATTGTTCGGAGAAGAAACGCCGGTCACCTTGTTCCCGCTCACGGGACGTCCTGAAAGGGCAGGTATTGAAACAGCGATCATGAAGAGGAAGGCAATAGACATCCATGCAATAATTGTCTTATGCTTCTTTGGCTCATTTAACGAAGTAATCCCCTTGACAACCAGGCCCCCCAGTATCCATCCCAGGCCTCCTAGCGCTATTCCCAGCAAAGTTTCTCCGAAGGAGGAAATCCTGACAAGACTGCCGTATAGAAGGACACTGAACAACCCGAACGCGGGCGGGAGATACCGGAAGGAGACTTCTTGCGGTAAGGAGGCTTCGGTCACAGCTCCGGTTTCTTCGGCTTTCTGAGCCAAGGGCTTTACGGCAGGCAAGTCGCGCCGGGTCTTCAGGGTTTCCTGCTTTTCCGAACCCATGGACAGCAGGAGGATGTCGGCTGCCTCATTGATTTCCCGTATCTTTTGTTTGGCCAGCTTCTGCAGATCCGTTTTCGTGCTGAGCAGTTCCGGATACCACCGGTCCAAAAGCGTTTTATGTGCCTGTCTTACAGCTTCTTCGGACGCCCCGGGCTGGAGCCCTAGAACCTGATAACTACTTTCAATGTTCCTCATGTTGCATCTCCGGGAGAGGTTTTTGCGTATTACACACCTAGTGTAGCAAAAGTAATGAGGAAATCAATCCGACGAACAGACCAGAAAGACCGGAAAGACGTATTATGCTGCGGGGACCAGGATCCGGCCGGTCAGCTCTTCCATGAGTGCTTTCACCGGCACGATTTTGTCAATGCGGTAAGCGTTCGTGCCTACTGTATAGAGGGGTTCTTCCTCGTCGCGGTTGTATCCGGCCGAACTCAACAAGCCGTTACAAATACAGAAACAGTTTTCGTTGCTTTCCTTCGCCGGACAACGGTTAAATTTTCCTTCCGCATCCTTCAGAAGGACATACCCCTTGTCACATTTCGGCGGTCGCAATCTCTGCTGTGCTGAAACGAACATGGGCGACTGCTTTATTACCCTGAAAGGAAGTCCGCAGGGCGAGCCCGGTTTTTGCGCAACAACGATATCTTCCTTCTTCGCGCTGAGAACGGCCAGCTTATATTCAGCCGAGGCGCTGCTTTCACTGGTAGCGAGAAATCTAGTGCCCATCTGCACGCCGGCAGCACCCATCTTCAGGTATTTTAAGATGTCCTGGTGGGTGTAAATTCCGCCTGCGACTATTACCGGGAAGTCTCCGTATTTTCTCGCCATATCCTTGACCGGGGGGAACAGGTTCTCAAGCTTGTTTGCATCCGTGTCGATCTGATCTATCTTGAACCCAAGATGACCCCCGGCAAGCGGACCTTCCAGTACGACGGCATCGGGCCGGTATCCCAGTCTTTCCCATTTCTTGCAGATAAGTTCGAGCGCGCGAGCCGAAGAGACGATCGGGATGAGAGCTGTATCCCCGGGGGGTTGGATGGCTGGAAGGCCAAGGGGAAGACCCGCACCGGAAATGATGAAATCCGCTCCGGCATCGATCGCCCCGCGCACAGAATTCTCATAATCCCGTACAAGGGCGACCATGATGTTTATTCCTGCAAGCCCTCCCGACGCCTTCGCCCTCGAGACTTCTTCATACGTTGCCTCGTAGGTATTCATCTTCTTGCCGGTTCTCTTGGTTACGAGTCTGTCAAGACAGGCGCTAGAAATGATGCCGGCGCCGCCGGCTTGCGCAACTGCGCTTGCAAGGGGAGAAAGAGACACACCCACTCCCATTCCGCCTTGAATAATCGGAACGGTTATTTTTTTGTCTTTTATGACCAGGTGCGGCAGCGTTGTCGAAGACTCCAAAGTAGCCCCTTAATAAAGTTTACCGAGATCGTCAAACCGTACCGACTGGCGAGGATGACGGTACCTCATATCCTGCATAAATCCGCGTCGGCACACAGTCTATAATTGCTTATTTTGCTCCAATTTATCAAGAGAAATATGTTTCCGGGAAAAATGAACTATTTCCCTCCCTCCCGGTTGATGAGCAGGATGCCCTGTCCCGGCCTGAGATCGTAGTGGAACGGGCTATTGACGGAATCAAGCCTGTATTCGGGTGAAATGTCAATAAGAGGCGCGCCGTCGCCGACGAGCGAGTGGAGGTCCTCTGTATAGAATGTTTGCTTGTTATGGATGTCTTTGTTGAGAATAAGCAGGGCGTCACGCGATGAGCGGGTTGATGTCTTCCACATGAGCAAAATGGCGGAGTTGTCAGCATGCAGCATTTCTGTAGGAGCTTCCTCCTGAAATATAATATGGGCCTCCTTGACCTTATTGACCTCCTCTATGAAGGACGACAGGTCGACGTCCGTTTCTTCCCAGTCCCCTGGCCTTGTCTTTACCACGTGCAGCTTTTTCCTGAAGCCGAACTCGAAGCCTATCGGCATCATGACGCCGGCAGAAAAGAGGGCGGCAAAGAGATACCGCTGCTTCATTCCGGCTATGTTTCCCCCGAGTTCGTCGCAGAGCCGCACCGTGTCGTGGCTTTCAGGGAAGCTTATGGACGGGGCAATTTCACGCGTAAGGACGTATTGCTTCATGAGCCAGTGGCTCCTGAAGTCCCACCACTTCGAGCTGTTGAAGATATAATCGAACCCCGCGGTCGCTGTTTTTTTGGTCAGCTCAGGCGGATTGCCGAGCGTCTCCGCGAAGAAGAGCACGTTGGGGTGGACCTGCCGGGTCTCCCTGATGAGCCGCTCCCACAGGCTCCGGGGTACCTGATATGCGGCATCACAGCGGAAACCCGAAAATCCGAGACTTATCAGGTGCTTCACTACCTTCAGAAAATACTGGTATAGACCCTCTCTGTCGGCCGTATTGCGGTGATCGAAGCGCGCCAGGTCCTTCCATACCACCTGCTTTCCGTTTTCGTCGGCAAAGGGATGGGCAACGCGGCCCCTGCTCTCCCACTGGAACCATCCGGGGTGCTTCCCGATCAGGTCGGAGTCGACCGAACAATGGTTGATGACCAGATCGATCATCACCCTGAGCCCCCCGCTTCCGGCACGGGCTGTCATGTCCCTCACCTGTTCATCCGGCGCCAGGTCGCTCTCTTTATCCACGAAGAGCGGGTTCAGTTCGAAATAGTCGGCGATCGAATAGAGGCTCCCTGACCCGCCCGTCTTCTGTATAGGGTTGACAAAGATCCAGTTGAACCCCATATCGGCCGCACGCGCCAGATGCTCCTCCCACTCAGAGAATTTTCCCGCAAGCAGTGGGAAGAGGTTGTAGATGATCATTTTTTCCTGTCTTATCATGGTCGTCTCCTTTTTTGGCAGTCTGCAGGAGTCGTTTCTCTTGCGCCCGGTATATAACCGGCCTGCCTGCAGGCATCTCGAACAAGCTTACTGTTGTGCATCAGCATGTGAAGCCAGTAGTTCATGCGTTCGGCGTTTCTCCTGTCGTTCCAGTGCAGAAAGAGGTGCAGGGCATCATCGAGGGGTATTCTTCCCGCTGAAGGATGGATCTCCAGGGAGAAGGAAAGTCTTCCGGGAGGCAAAAGTGCGAGAGACTCTTTGACTATGGCAGCCAGGCCGGCGGGACCGTACATGAGATCCAGGGAAGTTTTCCCGCGGAACTCGAAAGGCAGCGGGATCATATCGAGAAAACTCATATGGTCCGACACCCCGAAGGGATGTGAGCTGGAAAGAGGGTGGCCGTCATGAAGATGGAGATGAAGATGTTTTTCTATCGCCCCCAGTTCGAGTATGACCCTGAGGGTTTCCGGCAAGGCCTGGTCGACCGCGGCCTGAATATCTTCAAGCAGCCCCTCTGCCTCCGGATCCCCCGCCCTTATACCGCAGACATCCATCCCGGGATGAACCCGCGAAAAGGAATCGCGTATTTTCCTGATTCCGATATGGCCGATGTCGACACAGGCGCTGATTCGGCCGAGGTCCTTGATCCTCCTGAAGAGGTCGACGAACTCCCCGGTCGGCAGTCCTGCCGCATACTCGATAAAGAGCATGGGGCCGTCCTCCTTTTCGAGCCTGCTGTCCATTTTGCGAAGTATTTTTTCATAATCGCGCCGCTTGGCCGCCGCCCCGGCCTGGTCATGCAGGACAAGACCAAAGATTTGGCCTTTGGCGGAAGCAGCCAGGTCAAGGACCCGTTTTGTGTCGTATCCCTTAAAGAGGTCGAGTCCTCTTTCCAGGTGCACTGCTGCAGGCGTTTCAGGATGAGGCTTAAACTTCAGGAGGCCCTTCAGCTCACCCGGCGTCTCAGCATAGAATTCCATGCCGAGCCCAGCCTGGTTAAAGCGATAACTTGCCAGGTCGAGAAGAGCATCATCGCCCTCCATCCTCTTTTGGAAAAGGGCAAGCACATGGGGACAGGGCAGATTGTGTTTCCGGACGCTCATCTCTCAGCGACTCCCTGCTGGGGTCTCGACTGGACAAGATAGACATCGTCTCCGGCGATCAGGCCTTCGATGTCCTGAGGTCCGCCAAGACCCTCTTCCACGATGCCCGCTGTCGCGGCGAGCCGCGTTGCGACTTCGGTCCTGAATTCGTGCTCGGTAGAGAGACGGACCTTCGAATAATCGAGGATCTCTTCCACCAGACCGCCTGCGCTTCCGGGAAGGAACGCATGGCTGAAACTCGCAAAGGAAAGCATCTTTGTCTCACCTGTCTCCCTGTTGCAGACGAGGCGGTAGGGACTTCCCGGCAGTCTCCCTGACGCCAGTGCTTCGCCGAGGCCGACGGCCAGTTCGATATACATTTCGGCAATTTTACCGGTGACAGGATTTTCCGTGTGAATTATGAAGGAAAAATCAGGGACTATCATCTCCTGTATAAGCACCGCCATGTGTGCCTTGTCATGAGGTATTCCAAGCCTGGCCCTGCTCGCCAGAGCCTTCCCAGTCCATAGGGAAGACCAGACCATCTTTACGGCCTCTTCAATAAAGTCTGTCGATACATTGGCTTCGGTGTGATAAATGCCGGCTCCGGAAAGCCCGGGCAGGTCCTCACAATTAGAACTGGAACGCACCATCAGCCTCTTGTTGCCGAAAAGGTTACCGATGTCCCGGATTATATCCTGCGGCAGCGAGAGCTTTCGGATTATCTTTTCCATGACAGCCGTGACAGAGTCCTGGCCCCCGGCTTTTCCTTGAGCCAGTTTCTTAATGAGCGTCTCATATTCCCCCTCAAGTTTCTTGTTGGAGCTGAGCGATCTCTCCATGACTCCAAAGGGTATTGTGACGGAGGCAGCCGTCCTGAACCCGTATTGCGGATGCTGCGACAGCTCCCGAAGCTTCTTTGCCGCGAAGGCCTTGCCTCCACCGTTTTGGGAAGAGACCTCGTCAAGGTCGAGAAGCCTTGGGGAGGCCGGCAAGACAACACTGTGGCACTCTGCCGGGATCCGTCCCCGGAGCAGTTTCCCTCCATCGGCCTCCGTAGACAGGCCCACCGTGACGGTTTCTCCGGTTGCGCGCATGGAGACAGACCTGCCCTGAAGGTCCGTTAATGCAGACAGGACTTCTTCGTCTTCGCAGGCAGCAAATACAATCCCTTCCTGCCGCGCCCTTACAGCCAGGTGCGAGAGGTGGGGGGTCTCGTGACGGACGACTATTGCCGCAGCCCAGCGGGGAATCTCTTCGTCGCCTTCGATTCCTTTGACCAGGAGGATAACAGGTCCGCCGGCAGGCGCCTGCGCCCGTTCGAGACTCGGGGCGGCACAAAGAAGGCCGGATGCGTGGCCCGGGACTATGATGTCCCACGGGGGAAGCCCGGCTGTCTTTCTTATTCTTCTGAGAAGGAGAGATGAAAACTTGGATAACTGAAATACGAGATGACTCCGGATATCGGCTTCGCTGAATACCCTTACAGCATGTTCACGGACGCCGAGAAGACGGCCGAGTTTTTCCGCCTTGTCTGGAAGGAGGGAGAGTATCTTTTGTGAGTATTGTTCTCCGAGGCGCCGGCATCTGTCGATGGTAGCTTTCAAGCGGAGCAGGTGGTCGCGGTTGTCTGTGCGGAGCCATTGAGTCCACGTCCCGAGTTCGGAAGTTATCGCGAGGCATTCGTCACGCTCGAAACCGCTCAGACTCAGGTTCCCGACAGTGAGTCCCAGACAGGAAAGGGCTGACTCTCCGAGTAAGTCTTCTCCCGAGCCGGAGAGATGATTGAGGTATCTGCTTAAAAGGACGAAGGCGTATTCCTCAAGCCTGATATCGGCAATAATGATCTGCTGGACGGCTGCTGCAGGGGGGTCTTTTATCCGCATCGAAGAAAGGCGGGTCCGCAGTTCCGTCAGGAGCCCCAAAAGAGGGAGTATGGCTTCGGGATCTTCTGCTGATTTCCTGGCTTCCAGAAATTTCC
>Ga0055453_10000036_pt1 | contig 13448 bp, 15 predicted proteins | sample Goodyear_PhragA__FD_57741 | JGI IMG/M metagenome (GOLD analysis project Ga0055453, IMG submission 57741) | Wetland microbial communities from San Francisco Bay, California, USA, that impact long-term carbon sequestration - Goodyear_PhragA_D2 | ecosystem: Environmental > Aquatic > Marine >... | reverse complement strand
AGCCCCGGACGGACAGCTCAAACTCGTTTTGGGTATTGCCGAGGACATAACGGAAAAGAAGATGGCCCAGCAGGAACTTAAAGAGTCGCGGGAACAGTTGAGAAAGCTGCTGGCACACCTTCAGTCCGTCAGGGAGGACGAGAGGACAAAGATATCGAGGGAGATCCACGATGAACTGGGGCAGGCATTGACCGCCCTCAAGATGGATCTGGCCTGGACGATCAAAAGAATAGACAAGGATAACAAGCCCCTCATCGAGAAGGCCCGGATGATGTCCAGCCTCGTGGATATGAATATCCAGACGGTGAAGAGGATTGCGGCAGAACTCAGACCGGGGTTGCTGGATGTACTCGGCCTCTCCTCCGCACTCGAATGGCAGGCAAAAGAATTCCAGGAAAGGACAGGCATCAAGTGCAAAGTCGCGGTCCGTCCCGAAGACATTACACTCGACCGCAACCTCTCGACAGCTATCTTCCGCATTTTCCAGGAAACCTTAACGAACGTAGTTCGTCATGCCAAAGCTAAAAGGGTTACTGTGGACCTGACTCAAAAGAAGGGCACGTTGACCCTCACGGTGAAAGACGACGGGAAGGGGATAACGGAGAAAGAAATTTCCGCTCCCACATCCATCGGATTGATGGGGATGCGTGAGAGGGTGCATTTTTTCGGCGGTAAGGTTACCATCTGCGGAGAGAAAAAGAAAGGGACCTCGGTAATCGTGAGCATCCCCTTGGGTGATGAAAGAATTGTGCGCCAGGAACCCCCGGCTGCCTGATGATCTTTGCCTCTGGCTCCCGGCTCGTAACAAGATCCGTACGAAGGCACGGAGATCGTGTTATAATGTCTGCATATCGGCGTACCGGAAAGGTGCCGGTCATTTGCCGGGATAACAAACGACATGATAAGAATACTGATTGCTGATGACCACACCATTGTCCGCGAGGGCCTGAAGCAGATTCTGGCCGAGACCCCTGACATGGTCGTTGTCGATGAGGCCAACAACGGGCAGGAAGTACTCGAGAAGGTCTGGAAAAACGATTACGATGTGGTGCTTCTCGACATATCGATGCCGGGCAGGAGCGGCCTGGACATCCTCAAACAGCTCAAGAGCGAAAACGCGAAGCTTGCGGTGCTGATCCTGAGCATGTACTCGGAAGAGCAATATGCCATGAGGGCACTGCGCGCCGGGGCTTCGGGGTACATGACAAAAGAGAGCGCCCCTGACGAACTCATAGAGGCAATACGAAAAGTCTCAAGGGGGCGCAAGTATATCAGCCCTTCCCTCGCTGAGAAACTTGCCTTCAGCCTCGAGACAGGGGATGAAAGAAAGGCGCCTCACGAGAATCTTTCGGACCGCGAATACCAGGTAATGTGCATGATTGCCTCAGGAAAGATCATCAAGGAAATAGCAGAGGAGCTTTCCCTGAGCGTCAAGACGGTGAGCACCTACCGCTCGCGCATTCTGGAAAAGATGGGCCTGAAGAACAACGCCGCGCTTACCCATTACGCCGTGCAAAACCGCCTCGTGGAATGATGCTGAGCCGTAAACCCCGCGTTGCCGCTTCGCGTCCCTCCCTTCTTCATTGACAGAAAAAACCCCTTTGTTTTACTATGGTACTCGCGAGCGTCCTTTATGTCCGGTATGAAAGAAAAAATTCTCAGGGAATTCAAAGAAAGCATTTCTGTCAAAGAAAAGTTCATGGAAAGCCATTGTGAGACTGTCATGGAGGTCTCCAAGGCCGTCGCCGGATGTTTCAACGAAGGGAATAAATTGATCCTGTTCGGCAACGGCGGCAGCGCGACCGACGCGTCCCACATAGCCGCGGAATTCATCAACAGGTTCAAGAGGGAGCGCCCCGGGCTTCCCGCCATAGCGCTGAACACCGACCTGGCCGTCTTGACCTCAATCGCCAATGATTACGATTATTCCGAGGTCTTTGCCCGGCAGCTCAAGGCCCTCGCCGTCGAAGGCGATATAGTGATTGCGATTACTACCAGCGGTAACTCCAGTAATATCGTCAAGGCGCTCGATGTCGCGAAAAAGAAGAAGCTCAAGACAGTCGTTTTCACCGGCTCGCGTGGTGAGAAGATGGCCTCGAAGGCCGCTTATTCCTTTGTAGTCCCTTCAGAAAACACACCCAGGATACAGGAAACCCACATAACCCTGGGGCATGTCCTCTGCCTTATGGTCGAGGAAATTCTCTTTGAAGAGCCCCGTAAAAAGTAGCACCGGGAAGACCGTTCTTGGCATCGACCCGGGCAGTATTGTCTGCGGTTATGGGTTGGTCTCGGCCGGTGAAAGGACCTCACATTATATCGGTTCAGGCAGAATAGCGCCCCCTTCCTCCAAGCCGCTTCATTACCGTCTGCGGTGCATATACGAAGGTTTGACAGAGGTCATTCGTCAATATCGTCCCGATGATATCGTGGTGGAAAAGATTTTCTTTGCAAAGGGTGTAAAGTCCGCATTGAGCCTGGGCCATGCGCGTGGAGTCGCCATTCTCGCCGCTGCGTCCGAGGACGTCAACCTGCACGAATACAGCGCCCTCGAGGTGAAAAAGGCGGTGGTGGGATACGGACGCGCGGAGAAAAGACAGGTCCAGGACATGGTAAGGATTATCCTCAACATAAAGGGACCTCTTTACCCGGACAGCGCCGACGCCCTTGCGCTTGCCCTGTGCTACCTGAATACGATAAAATTCATGAAATTGATCGGGCAGTCCTGAGGTGACGGGGATCTGTCGCGGAAAGGGGGTTTCCGGATTTTCTGACGGCAGAGTTGTCCAGAAAGAAAGATGATAGGATCACTGAGAGGAAAACTCGTCTTAAAGTCGCCCGACAATGTTCTCATCGATGTCAACGGTGTAGGATACGTCGTAAGCGTTCCGGTCAACATGCTTTCCGACCTTCCCGCGGAAGGGAATGAGGTTTCGCTGATGATTTACACTCACGTCCGCGAAGAATCTATCCAGCTTTTCGGTTTCCCTTCAGAACATGAAAAGAGAGTCTTTGCCACCCTGCTTGGCATTTCAGGCGTCGGCCCCAAAATGGCCTTGAATATCCTTTCAGGCATGCCGTATGACGACTTTCTCGCAGCTGTCCAAAGCGAAGACGTCGCCCTCCTGTGCAGAGTGCCCGGACTGGGCCGGAAGACAGCGCAGAGACTGATCCTCGAACTGCGGGAGAAACTTCCCTCTTCGCGGGGAGGCAGAGACAGGGTTTTCGAGGACGCCCTTTCGGCCCTGGTGAACCTGGGTTATAAGAAGGCCCTGGCCCAGGAGTTCCTGGAAAAATCCTGGCAGAAGGGGTTTCGGGACATCGAGAGCCTTCTCAGGGAAACCTTAAAACAACTTACGGGGCATGCAGTTTAACCATATGGAAAATGCATTCGAAGAGGACAGGGTGCTAAGTCCCGGGGAATCCGGAGAGGATGCATCGCTCGATCTCAACCTGAGGCCGACCTCCCTTGATGAATTCATTGGCCAGGACAAGATAAGGGAAAATCTCAAGGTCTTTATCTCTGCGGCAAAAAAAAGGAATGAAGCGCTGGACCATTCGCTCTTCTGCGGTCCCCCGGGTCTTGGCAAGACCACCCTTGCCCATATCATTGCAAACGAACTATCAGTGCACATCAGGACCACCTCCGGACCTATCCTGGAACGGCCCGGCGACCTCGCCGCCATCCTTACGAACCTTTCCGACAGGGACGTTCTGTTTATCGACGAAATACACCGGCTGCCGCGTATCGTGGAAGAGGTCCTGTACCCTGCCATGGAGGACTTTCAGCTTGATATCATCATCGGGCAGGGTCCCAATGCCAGGACACTCAAGCTGAACCTGCCGAAATTCACGCTGATCGGGGCTACGACAAGGACCGGCCTCCTCACTTCCCCTCTCCGGGACCGCTTCGGCATCATAGACAGGCTCAGTTTTTATGAGCCGGTCGAACTGAAGCGGATTGTGATGAGGTCTTCGGACATCATGAAGCTGTTCATCGTGGAGGATGCTGCCATGGAGATTGCGGGGAGGTCCCGTGGAACACCGCGCATAGCCAACAGGTTATTGAAAAGGATCAGGGACTTCGCAGAGGTGCGCGGAGACGGCCGCATAGACCTGGACATCGCCAGAAGTTCCCTGAAATCCCTTGACGTGGACGAAAGGGGTCTGGACGACATGGACAGGAAGCTGCTCCTCACGATCATGGAGAAATTCAATGGCGGTCCTGTGGGCATAGAAACTATAGCCGCCTCGTTACGCGAAGACCGGGAGACCATAGAGGACGTCTATGAACCCTTCCTCATGCAGGAGGGCCTTCTCGAGAGGACGCCGCGCGGGAGGCTCGCCACGAGAAACGCATACTCACATCTGGGCAGAAAGACCCCGTCGGGACTGTTCTGAGCGACTGTTATGAAGCTCCTCATGCACATCTGCTGTTCAAATTGTTCCATTTTGCCGCTCCAGCACTATCTGGGCCGGGGGGTGGATATAAAGGGACTCTGGTTCAACCCAAATATTCATCCTTATACGGAATATACGAGCCGGCTCGACTCCCTCGTCAGACTGGCGGGCTTCTGGGGGCTCGACATCGAGTATCTCGACGAGTATCCTCTGGACCTGTTTCTGCAGTCGGTAGCGGGCCGCGGCAGTGAAAGATGCGAGGTCTGCTATTCCTGGCGGCTCGAAAAGACGGCAGAGACTGCCAAAAAAATGGCCCTCGCCGGGTTCACTACGTCTCTTTTTGCGAGCCCCTACCAGAAATTCGACCTGATCATCCGGCTGGGTCGGGAGATAGGGAAAAAACAGGGAATACCTTTTTTCTTTGAGGACCTCAGACAAGGCTGGAACATTTCACGGAGTCTATCGGCAGAATTCGGGCTTTATCGCCAAAAATACTGCGGCTGCATCTACTCCGAAATGGAGAGGCATATGAACCGCGGCACAAATACCGTAATCCGGCAAGGTCGGGAAAGACGGTCCTCGGGGAAGAGGCCCTTCAATGGCTGACGGAATCCAGTCAATCGGGAGGCTGATGATAGTTGTCGGACTTACGATTGCCGCCGCCGGTGTGTTTTTCATGTTTTCGGACAGGATCCCCTGGCTGGGACGCCTGCCGGGTGATATCCTTGTCCGGAGGAAAAATGTCACTTTTTACTTCCCTCTGGCGACAAGCATTTTGATAAGTTTTTTTCTTACTCTGTTCTGCTGGATTTTCGGGAGGAAGTGATATGAAAAAAATGCTTGTTCCTTTTGTGCTTCTCGCCCTTTTTTCCGGGCTGCCGGCCGCGAGCGCCAAGATCAGGGTACTTATCCTTGACGACCTCTTTCAGAGCGTCCCTGCGAAAGACGCGAGCCTGGGAAGAGTAGGGAAACTGAGAGGCGATCTTCTGGTCAACGGCACCCACTACCCGGGGAAGATCGAGGTCTGGAGAGATGCCGCCGCGATGTATCTCATAAACGAGCTGCCTCTCGAAGATTATGTCGGAAGCGTGGTCAGCGCCGAGGTGGGCCCGAATTGGGACGTCGAGGCATTAAAGGCCCAGGCGGTCATCGCAAGGACTTACGTGCTTTACCAAAAGAACGCTAATTCTGCTCAGAAGTATGACGTTACTTCGTCGGTCCTCCATCAGGTTTACAAAGGGAGCGTCGAAGATGCGAGGGTCTCCTATGCGGTTATGCAGACGGAAGGCGAAGTCCTTACATATGATGGTAAATTGATCGAGGCCTTTTATCACTCGACCTGCGGGGGCAGGACCGAAGATTCCGAGGAGGTCTTCGGGAAAAAATATCCCTATTTGCGCCCGGTCGAATCGACTTGTGACATATCTCCCTACTCGACCTGGGAACGGAAAATTCCCGTCGATGAACTGGAAAGGGCCCTCGATCTCAGGGATATCAGGAAGATAAAGATATTGTCCTACACAAAAACGAAGAGAGTGAGGACCCTTGCCGTGGTGCATAAAACCGGAACGTTGACCGTCAAAGCCACGGACCTGAGAAAACTCCTGGGCTGGACCAGACTGCCAAGCACGAATTTCAAGCTCACCAGGGACAAGGCCGACTTCGTGTTTGAAGGAAAGGGATACGGTCACGGTGTCGGACTCTGTCAGTGGGGGGCACTGGAATTGGCCCGGGAGGGGAAAAACTACAGGGACATCCTGGCTTTTTTCTATCCCGGCACTACGATCGAACTCCATGAAGACCGCTGAATACGATTTTTTTCTCCCAAAAGAGCTCATAGCGTTCAGGCCGTCGGCCAGGCGCGACCACTCACGTCTTCTGGTGGTCCACAAAAACGGCTCTGTCGAGCACCGTCACTTTTTTGATCTGCCATGCTTCCTGAACCCTGGGGACATGATCCTCCTTAATAATTCGAAGGTCTTTCCTGCGAGGCTATGCGGCAAAAAACCCACTGGGGGCAGACTGGAGATACTCCTGCTCGACGAGGAAGGCCCGGGCATCTGGAATATACTCTCGAAGGAAAGGTTCACGGGTACCCTGCAGATTTCGGAGGACTTCCGCTGCGAAATATCCGAGGGGAGCAGAGCCTGCTTTGATGATCCATCCGATCTTCGGGAAAAAATCTGGAAGTACGGAGCCATGCCTCTGCCGCCCTACATCAGAAGAAAATCCGACGCGATGGACCGGGAGCGGTACCAGACCGTTTATGCGGAAGTGGAAGGTTCCATTGCAGCGCCGACGGCAGGACTTCATTTCACCGAAGAACTGTTCGACGCCCTTGCCGCGAAGTCGGTTCTCCTCCGGCCCTTGACCCTCCACGTGGGAGTAGGGACGTTCAGACCCGTGAAGGCCGAAGCAGTCGAGGAGCATCTGATGGAAAAGGAGTTTTTTGAGATACCGGCCGGACTGCCCGCCGACATCGAGAGGGTGAAACAGGCAGGAAACAGGGTATTCGCCGTAGGCACCACTGCGACTCGGGCAATAGAAGGATACATGAGCGGCAGGTGCGACGTTTTACACTTTGACGGCACAATCAGGGGGGCCACTGATATTTTTATCCGTGAGGGTTATTCGGCAAGAGCTGTAGACTGTCTCATCACTAATTTTCACCTCCCCCGTTCGACGCCGCTGATGCTTGCCTCCGCTTTCTCCGGGCGTGAAAAGCTTCTGGAAATATACAGGTCTGCGGTGCTTATGGGTTATAGATTTTTCTCCTACGGGGATGCTATGCTTGTTCTATGAATGGCGCTGACAGGAGAGATTACCGGTCTGCTTCTCTTGCCGGCAAGATTGTTCTCATCGGGGTAGTCATTATCTGCTCATCGCTCAGTTTTGTGCTCGGCTATTTCGTGGGACGAAGCGAGGAACCGAAGAAACCTGAGCCGTCCAGGATTGCCGAGGTCATTTCTGAATCCCCCCGTGTCGAGGTTCAGCCGCCCCGACCGGTCGTGCCTGACGCGCCGCAAGAAAACACTTCCACAACGACGGTTGCCACTGCCGTTACGGAGGCACCGAAACCGGCGGGCACGGAGACGAAGGCGGAGGCAAAGACCTCTGAAGCAGCCGCGACGGGAACTTCCGCGACTCCCTCCCCTGAACGACCCGCTGTCCGCAGTGACGAAAAGGGAGACACGGCAACTAAGGTATCATACACCGTTCAGCTGGGCGCACTCAGGAATGCTGCGGAGGCGGCCAGAATAAGGAAGAAGTACGAAAAGAAAGGCTACAAGACATATGTCGTCATCACAAGGAACAAAAAACACGACAAACTTTATAAAATAAGAATAGGAGAATTCCTGGAACGGAAAGACGCTGAAATACTTTCTCTTAAACTGAAAAAAGCGGAAGGATTACAATCTTTTGTTACAACCGGGAAACCATAGGAAGACAGATACGAATACCATAGAAATTGAGTTCGACAGCGAAGATGAGTATCCTTCTCTTTTTAGTAGTCTGGAGAAGAGTCTCAGGTTAATCGAAGAAAGTCTGGATATCAAAGCCAGTTCCAGGGGGAACAAGATCTTCCTGCGGGGCGAAGCCAAGAAAATAAAGACTGCGGAAAAACTTATCGCTGACCTGCGGTACATAAGTTCCCAGGTCTCGAATCTCAACCCCGAGGACATCAGGTTTGCCATCAAGTCTGCCGCGGAAAGCGGAGAGACCTCGCTGAAGGAGCTCTTTCTGAATAATATTCCGGTTTCGTCAAAGCGGCGCTTCATCATTCCAAAGACGGAGACCCAGCGGCTTTATCTCGATGCTATAAAGAACTACGACATTGTCATAGGCATCGGACCGGCGGGTACCGGCAAGACCTATCTGGCTATGGCTATGGCCATAAATGCATTCATGAAGAAGCAGGTCAGCAGGATCGTGCTGGCGAGGCCCGCGATAGAGGCGGGTGAAAAACTGGGGTTTCTGCCGGGCGATATGTTCGAAAAAGTGAATCCTTATCTGAGACCATTATACGACGCCCTCTTTGACATGATGGAAGCTGAAAAGGCCGCAAAGCTGATTGAGCGGGGAGTGATAGAGATCGCGCCGCTTGCTTTCATGAGGGGAAGGACCCTGAATGACTCGTTTATCATACTCGATGAGGCCCAGAATACGACTTCGGAACAGATGAAGATGTACCTGACCAGGCTGGGCTTCAATTCAAAGACCGTTATTACCGGAGACATAACGCAGATCGACCTTCCTCTGGGCCGGCCTTCAGGGCTTATCGAGATTTCAAAGATTCTGGAAGGGATAAAGGGAATACAGTTTGTCCACTTTTCCGACAAGGACGTGGTCAGGCACAAACTCGTCCAGGAGATTGTCAAGGCCTATGAAAAATACGAAAAACGGCAGTCTGAAAAACAAGATTAATCTTACCGATTACGGACCTGCCTTCCTGAAGGTTGCCGTTCTAGCTGCGTCCTGTATGGTGGTGTCCATGTCGCTCATGGTAAATCTCAGCCCGGAGAGGTTTCTGGGGGGAACGCTGATAGCTTTCGTCCTTCTCTTTATCCTTTACCGGGACATCATGCGCTACAAGCCCTCTTATGTCAAAAATTACACCATGCTGCTTCTCCTCAGCCTCATGATCGTCAGCACCCTCCTCATCGGGAGGCTGTTTGAATACCTGCTGAGCAACCTGACCGTGGGCTTCGTCACGCCTGCCACGGCGATGTACGGTATTCCACTGGCCGCGGGCGCAATGCTTGTAACCCTGCTGTTTGACTTCCACACTGCCATCACTTTTTCTTTCACCATAAGCCTTCTTTCGGGATACTGGCTGAGGGATTCTCTATACCCTATTTATGTTTTTGTCGGCAGTCTCACCGCCGCCTTCGGCGTTATTCGTTGCAAGAAGCGTTCAGCACTGCTCAGAGGCGGGTTTTATGTGGCATTGGCAAACCTTCTGCTTGTCTGCATCATCTTGCTCTCAAAGAACAGACTGTTTACAAACGACCTGCCCTCTGCCGTATTCTTTGCGGTGTTTTCGGGCATCTCGGTCTCGGCCATCGTATCCCTGATGCTCCCGTTCCTGGAATATACGTTCAAGATCACGACCGACATCAGCCTGCTCGAACTCCTTGACCTCAACCAGCCGCTGATGAAGACACTGATGATCACGGCGCCGGGAACATATCACCACAGCGTCATCGTAGGCAACCTCGTCGAGTCCGCTTCGGAGGCTATAGGGGTAAACCCTCTTCTGGCGCGGGTAAGTGCCTATTACCATGATATCGGGAAGGTAAAAATGCCGGACTACTTTGTGGAAAACCAAAGCACTTCTCCGAGCAAACATTCAAAACTGACCCCGCACATGAGCGCCATGATTATCATAAGCCATGTCAAGGAGGGGGTTGAATTGGCGAGGCAATACAAAATCCCTCAGCCGATTATCGATATTATCAAGCAGCATCACGGCACTTCGGTAATCACATACTTCTTTCAGAAGGCCAAAGAACAGGACCAGGTGGACGTCCCTGCTGAGGACGATTACAGATACCCCGGGCCGGCTCCCCAAACTCGCGTGGCTGCACTCGTGATGATGGCCGATGCCGTCGAGGCCGCCTCAAAGGTGCTCACGGACCCCACGCCGGCGCGCATTTCTGCATTGGTGGAAAAAATAATAAATCACATCTTTCTTGAGGGTCAACTGGACGATTGCGAACTCACCCTCAAAGATATTTCCGAAATCAAAAAGAGATTTACATATATTCTGACGGGCATTTTTCATAAGAGGATCGATTATCCGGGTTTTGATTTCAGCGATGCCAATTTACTTAAAGAACAGCCAAAGATCAATAAGGTTAAACCGGAGGAAGATAAGAAGGGACTTAAACAGGGCGCTAAGACTGCTCGGGCTTCAGACAGCTGAAGTCAGCGTTTTGTTCGTGGGTGACCGGAGGATGCAGTCCCTCAACCTCAGATACCGGGGAATGAATCGGATCACCGACGTCCTCTCTTTTCCAATGGGTGAATCCGGCGGAGCTTCGGATGCGAAAGTCCTCGGTGACATTGTCATATGCGCGCCGAGGGCCGCCCTTCAGGCAAAACGATACGGTGTCTCTTTCTATGAGGAACTGTTGAGACTCCTTTTCCATGGGCTTCTCCATCTCCTCGGTTATGACCACGAAGCCGGCAGTTACCAGAAGAGAAAAATGGAAAGCAAGGAGAGAGAACTTTTTGACGCCGTTACGACAATGGATTAAGAGCGCAAATTTTGCGATAGAGGGCATTCTTCACGGTGCGAAGACCCAAAGACATCTGAGATATCACTTCATTTCCGCTGCCGCAGTCCTCTTCACGAGTTATCTCCTTGGCGTTTCCCGCATTGAGTTCATCGTGATATCACTTGCGGTAATCCTCGTTTTGTCTGCGGAAATGCTCAACAGTGCAGTAGAGGCGATTGTGGACCTTATATCCCCCGAGTATTCGGAAAAGGCCCGCATAGCCAAGGATATCGCCGCCGGCGCGGTCCTGATTGCAGCCTTCGGAGCCGCAGTACTCGGGTATATCATACTCTTCCCGTATGTAAAATCCGCGGCCTCCCATGGCCTTTCTGTGGCAAGGCATTCCATGGAAGAGATATCGCTGATTGCATTCATCCTCGTCCTTATTCTCGTTATTATAGCGAAGTCTCACTTTGGTAAAGGGCATCCCCTGAGCGGCGGTTTTCCAAGCGGACACTCCGCCCTCGCTTTTTCAGTCTGGGTTTCAGTGACCTACATAACCGGAAATCTCTACATCTCGATCCTCTGTTTTATTCTGGCTGCAGTAATCGCTCAGAGCCGCGTCGCCGTGAAGGCCCACGACCCGTGGGAGGTCATAGCCGGTGCAATGATGGGATCGTTTCTGACGTTTCTTCTTTTCAAACTCTTTCTGTAACGCGGCAGGCCCACTTCGCTATCTGCAGTAATTGACCCCTCTTTCCATGCCTTCTATCCTGAAGATCTTGTCTCCGCCGATCAACTCCCTGAGTCTTCCGGGGTTCACGTGGTTATAAAAAACCGGTCTGATAAAAAAGGAGTTCACAGAGTCGCCAAGTATGTATTTCCTTAACCCGGGGTCTCCCATAATGACCGGCGTTATCTGAAGAGACTTATAGAGCCTGATGTAGGTGTTGATCCCTACGCTGTCAGGCCCGAGTCTGCGAAACATATCAAGAAAGTAGACCAGCGTCGATTCCTCTTCGTGAGGGAACCCGGCCAGAAAATCGACGACGATTTTCAGTCCTTCTGCCTTCGCCATAAAAACGATCTTCTCGATGTCCGCATAGTAGAGGGAGCACTTTCTCCATGAGTCCACGGTGAGCGTGATAAGGGAAACCCCCGTTTCTTTCATGAGTTTGAACAGTCTTCTGTTGTAGTTAGCGGGCTTTAGATAGAGCGCCCAGTCAATTTTCACGCCGGAGCGTTTCAACGCAGTGCAGAACTCGGTACAGTAGTCGAGGTCCTCGTTGAACTCAGGATCACAGAGATGGAAGCGGCTGAAACCGGCATCAACCAGATCCCGTATCTCCAGGATAACATCGGAAATAGCCTTAAACGATACGTACGAGTTCGCCTCCAGACAGTAGACGCAGGAGGATCCGCAGCCCTTGTGTGTTTCGAAGCCGGCTATGCCTCCATGGCTGAAATAGGCGCCGTAATCGATGACCTGACGCCTCCGCGGGCAGGCGATGTCGTAGCGATACTTTCTGCGCCAGATCTTTGCGGGTTCCCCTCCGCCGGAAAATTCCTCCAGGAGGTCATTGACCACGTCGTCCGCCGGTCCCACTACGGCATAATCGGCGTCCAGATAGTCCAGGACGCCTTCGGGATCGGTCATAAGGCCAGTCCCCCCGATGACTACCTTGAGTCCGAATTCGGACTTTATGCGGCCTATGAGGTTTCTTATCTCATCGAGGAAGAACTCGTTAGTCTCGTAAAGCACGGTATCTATGTTTCTGACGGTCACGCCGGCGATCTCCGGCCCGAAAGAGAGCACGGCACCTTCGAGGTCACGGTAAGGGTCCGGAGAAAAGCAGAGGTCGAGTACTCTCACGACATGGCCACCCTCTTCGAGACGGGCTGCGAGATGCTCGATGCCGATCGGCGGCACCGGAGGGAACCTGTACATGTTTGGATTGATGAGAAGCACCTTCATGCATTTATGATAAACCATAAGGTGCTCCCGCTGGAAGCTCGCCCCCGTTGTCATTTTGGCAGCGGATATTCTAAAATCAGACTCTTATGGAAAAAGCTGGCACCATGGAGGCAACATCTTCAGGGATCGCCCTGAGGGAACTGATGACCCTTCCGGTCATCGTTGCCTCACTGGGATATTTCGTAGATATCTACGACCTGATTCTCTTCAGCATTGTGAGGATATCGAGCCTCACATCGATAGGACTTCGGGGACAGGCCCTTCTCGACAGGGGGGTTTTCCTGCTGAATATGCAGATGGCAGGTATGCTCATCGGGGGCATTTTCTGGGGCATTCTTGGTGACAAGAAAGGGAGGGTAAAAATACTTTTCGGCTCCATATTTCTCTATTCACTGGCGAATTTTGCTAATGGATTCGTCAATTCCATAGAGACCTATGCGGCGTGCAGGTTTGTTGCTGGGATAGGGCTGGCCGGAGAACTCGGTGCAGGAGTGACCCTCGTGCTTGAAAACCTCCCAAAAAACCTCAGAGGATACGGCACAATGATAGTCGCTTCCGTGGGGGTTACCGGGGCGATTCTGGCCAATTTTATTGCCGGGCACTTCGACTGGCGCATGGCGTATTTTATCGGGGGAGGACTGGGCATTCTGCTTCTCGCGGCGAGGATCGGGGTATTCGAATCGGGGATGTACAAAGAGATCGCCGACAAGGGCATTATGAAAGGGAACTTTCTTGCCCTTTTTACGAAGCGTTCTTATTTTTACAAATATATGAAATCGATCCTCATAGGCTTGCCCATCTGGTTTGCTGTCGGGATACTCATCACTTTCTCTCCCGAGTTTGCAAGGGTTCTC
>Ga0055453_10000035_pt1 | contig 13496 bp, 9 predicted proteins | sample Goodyear_PhragA__FD_57741 | JGI IMG/M metagenome (GOLD analysis project Ga0055453, IMG submission 57741) | Wetland microbial communities from San Francisco Bay, California, USA, that impact long-term carbon sequestration - Goodyear_PhragA_D2 | ecosystem: Environmental > Aquatic > Marine >... | reverse complement strand
GACCATAATCTTTACCCTCGTTATCGCAGCTTTCTGCATCGTTATTCTGGTGATAAGTTACCTTATTCTGCACCAGAGCCTCGTCAACGCCGTTAAACGGCATATGCAGGAAGACATGCGCACGGAGTTTCTTGATCAGTTCAACCGTTCCGGGCTTGACCCGTTCCGAAACATGTGGGATGAACATCATTTCCAGATCCTTAACAAAGAGGGCATGGTGGTAGTTTCCACACGCAACTCGCAGAAGTTCTATCCCGGATTGAACAAGGGTCTTCTCGATAAGGCGTTCTCGGGTAAACAGGTATTCGAGACGAAAACAGTGGGAGACCAGACGAACCTTATCTCCTATTTCCCCCTCGATGGCAAATACGTAGGCAGGTTGGCGGCATCGCTGAAAGACGAACTCAAGTATGAGAGGTCCTTCGTGGGACATGTCGTGATCTTCTTCCCGCTTATGGTCCTGCTTTCATACATTGTGAGCCGTTACCTTGTGAACTACGCCATGAAGCCCATTTCCGACATTTTCATGTTTCAGGAGACTTTTTCTTCCAACGTTACCCACGAACTCCGTTCGCCTCTCGCTGCGATCAAGGGGAATTTCGAGGTGACATTAAGAAAGGACAGGACCGCCGGAGAATACAGGGATGTAATTGATTTCGGGCTCAAGGAGACGGACCGGATCATCGACCTTCTCAATAACCTGGCGCTCCTCGCCTCTTCCAAATATAAACCCCTGGACCTTCTTAAAAAGAGGGCCGATATCAGCTCCATCATGGAAGAAGTGATCGCTTCCTATAAGGACCTTATTGATGCGAAAAAGATCAGACTTACGATTTCTGATGGCACGGCATCATATTACTGCGATTGCGACGCGGGACTCATCAAGAGGACGGTCGAGAACCTCCTGGACAACGCAGTCAAATATACGCCTGACGGCGGCGTTATTGACATAAGTCTCGCCAGGAAGGGCAGGAAGATCCTTCTTGCGATCTCAAACACCTGCGACCCAATGAGCCGCGAGGAAACCCGGAAGATATTTGAACCCTTTTACCGTTCCTCAAACCCCGTCAAAATGAAGAAAGAGGGAAAGGGGCTGGGCCTCTATATCTCCCGCTACATCGTGCGTTCCCACGGAGGAGATATCGTTGTAAACGAGTCGGAGCCCGGCATGTTTTCCCTCACCCTCTCTCTTCCAGCCCACCTCCCCTTGAAAAAAGGGTAAGTTTTCGGTCTCCTTGAATCAAACGCCGTCAGTCTTCTTTCCTCATTGCCGTACAGGCAGGAATTCATCTCCTTGAGTTTGGATATCTGCCTCGTGTATATGACTGCATTAAGTTAAATATGACTTTTCTGACTTTTTCAATGGTCTGCGAGAGGGGTTTCCTCACTTGATCCTCATAGCAAAAAGTTGGCTATATCTGTTTAAATAACGTATAGGCAAGCAAGCAAGGAGCCGGAGTGCTATGTCGGTTTACGACGGTTTGCGCGACGCTGCGGATATAAGGGCATGACTGAATTCTTCGAAGTCCGGATGGATTACATATCGTTTTTTTACGGCCTGGCCTTTCTGATGCTTGCGGCCGCCTGTCTCGTGCTCGTGAGAAAGAAAGATGCATTGCTCCCCTGGTCGTGGCTCGGTGTTTTCGGTGTAACTCACGGTCTCCGCGAGTGGATAGACGTTGTCAAGCTCGGGTTGGGGGACAGCCAGCTGCTCGAAGGAGTCAGTGTCATCTTTGCAGTCAGCTCTTTTGTGGCCCTGTTTGAGTTCGCCCGTGTCGGCCTGCGGGGATTGAAAGGAAAAGGGCCGGGCTGGTGGATATATCCTCCCTTGTTTGTTTTGGGTGCCCTTGGGGGACTCGACGGGTGGCACGGGCTGCAGGCTGCATCGCGCTATGCCTTTGGTCTGCCGGGCTGTATAGGCTCCGCATATGTACTTTTTCTTGCGGCAAAGAAATCGGGGGAATCTTCAGTCAGATGGCTTCTTGCAGGCAGCGGCGCAATGGCCTGTTATGCTGTGGCTGTTGCTGTCGGCGTTCCCTCCGCTCATTTCTTCCCTGCGTCTTTTATAAACAGCGATGTTTTTTTCCGGGCTGCGGGGGTGCCGGTCCAGCTGGTGAGGGGAGTATTGGCCATAATTGCGGCCATTTCCATATGGACATATTCACAGACGCTCCACGCAGAGGAACCGGGGAGCGCCGGGGCTGCACGGTACCAGATCGTTGTCCCGGTCATCGCGCTCCTCTTTATCATGGGGCTCGGCTGGGTTCTGACGGAGTTTGCGGGGGGGCAGGCGCTGGAAGAAGGACGGAGAGAGGCGGACCGCTTCTCCGGAGTTGTGTCCCGCAATTACGAGGGGGAAATGGACGAGGCCGAAGCGGTCATCAGGGAGAGGGCGGCTGCGCCGGCGCTCTCCAGGGCGCTGCTTACCGGAAGCAAAGAAGACCTGAAGAGTGCCGATTCTATATTGAACCAGTGTCAATATGGGAAGGAAGCCTGCAGGGAAATAGGGTTCCTCCTGGATAGGAAGGGGAAGGTTGTCCTGCGCTGCCCGCGGATGCCCGAGGTCCCGAGCTCCACTTCCTACCTTTCGTCACCTATTTTTAAAAGGGCTTTTGAGGGGCGGGTCACCCGCTATTTTGCCGCCGAGCCGGGTTCGCTGAAGCGCAACCTCTTTGTTAGCGCCCCGGTCAGGGACAGCGGAGGAGAAATTGTCGGCGTTGCCGTGCTGGTGCGGGACGTTGGGGAGCTGGAAGAGGCCTTCAAAGAGCACCCTTACTGTTTCCTGGTCGATGCCAATGGTATCGCCTTTCTGTCCAGCAGAAACGACCTCCAGCTGAGAAGCCTCTGGCCTCTCAGCGGTAACGCTTTGAAGGACATTGCCGTTTCGGGTCAGTTCGGCCCGGGACCTTTTGCTCCAGTGTTTTCCCGACCGGCTGCCGACGGCAAGTATGTATCTTTAGATGGGAAGAAATTCCTTGTCACGAGGCAATTTACCGGCGGTGACGGATGGTCGATTGTCCTCCTGAACTCCATTACCCACATTAGGGCTTACCGGATGTTTGCGATCTTTACTTCGTTTGTGCTCTTCGGTATGACCTTTGTCTTTTTTGGTGTCATATATATGAGCAGGGAGTCGGCCGCTCAGGTGGCAGCCTCGGAGCGGCGTTACAAGAGTCTGGTCGAGGGGGCGCCAAGCTGTGTCATGCTTTTCGATCACGAAGGGAAGTGCCTCACAATAAACAGGGCTGGGCTAAGCCTCCTGGGCTGCCCCGAGGAAGACATAATCGGGCAGAAGCTCGGCCGGTACTGCATAGAGGATTCGAGGAGGGTTGTAGAGGATGCAGTGGTGCAGGTTTTCAAGGGAGAAAGGCGCTCTCTCGAAATTCAGGGCGTGCGCCCCGGAGCAAAGAGAGTGGTCTGGAGCGCGGTCTTCAACCCCGTCTTTGATCTCGACGGGGCTGTAAGGAATTTTGTGGCTATTCTCAGCGACGTCACGGAGCGAAAGTCGGCAGAGGAAAAGCTCCTGGCGAGTGAAAAGCGGTTCCGGAGCTACTTTGAGCAGTCACTTATCGGAATGGCTATCATCTCACCCAGGAAAGAATGGATCGACTTCAATGATGCGCTCTGCCATATTCTCGGTTATTCGCGGGAAGGGCTCCGCCAGACGACCTGGACTGCAGTGACCTACGCTGGCGACATTGCCGCTGACGTGAAGCAATTTAACCTTGTCCTTGAGGGGAAGAGCGACGCATATTCCATGGAAAAGCGCTTCGCCCGCAGGGACGGCAAGATTATTTTCACCAATATCTCAGCCAGATGTGTGCGGAAGGCCGATGGTCCGGCAGATTATTTTGTTGTGCTTGTCGAAGACATTACGGACAGGAAGGCTGCTGAGCATGCGCTTCAAAACGCGTTGGATGAAATGGAACAAAAAGTCAGGGACCGTACTGCTGAACTTTCCGAGATAAACCGCCGCCTTGTCGAAGAAATGGACGACCGCTGGAGGGTTACGGCTGCATTGCTCGACAGTGAGGAGCGCTTCCACTCCCTCTTCAATCTTGCCTCGGACTGCATTCTCCTTATGGACCCCCGGAAGGAAGGCGGACCTGTCATCGTTGATGCGAACATCGCTGCCTGTTCGATGCATGGATATACCCGGGAAGAAGTGATAGGGAAGCCGGTGCGGTTTCTCGATGACAGGGAGAGCGCCGAAAGGACTCAGGATTTTGCGCAGCGCATCATGGAGGGTGAAGCTCTGACCTTTGAAATCAGACACGCCCGGAAGGACGGCTCTACGTTCCCCGTCGAGGTTTCGGCCCAGCAGATCCAGATCGCCGGCAGACCGTATATATTGGCGATCGACCGGGATATTACGGAGAGGAAGCGGGCGGAGGAAAAACTTCAAAAGAGCGAAGAGCGGTACCGGCGGCTGGTCAGCCTGTCGCCTGACGGAATAGGCGTTCAAAGCGAGGGGACAATCCTCTTTCTTAACACGTCCGGAGCACTCATTCTCGGGGGTGGAGATCCGAGAACTTTCGTTGGAAAGTCCGTCCTGGATTTCGTTCATCCCGACTTCCGTGAAGTTGTGACGACTGCCGAGGCAAGGATACTCGCTGCACTGGACAAGGGGGAGATGCCTGCGCCCGTGGAGGTGAAGTTTCTTCGCCTCGACGGTTCAACATTCGACGCCGAGGTGGCCGAGACGCTTATTTCCTACAAGGAAAAGCAGTCTGTGCAGTTCATCTTCAGAGATGTGACCGAGAGGAAAAAGGCCGAAGAGAAATTGCGTGAGGCGCTTGCAAGACTTGCGGATGAAAAGGCAAAATCGGAGGCTATTGTGGGCGCCCTTGCCGACGGGTTGAGCATACAGGGCACGGACTTCAAGGTCCTCTATCAAAACGAGGTGCACAAGGCCCTGGTCGGTGACCACACCGGGAAATACTGCTACAGGGAATATGCGGGCGGCGACAAGATATGCGACGGCTGCCCCGTGGCCCTGGCCTTTTCCGATGGAAACGTCCATGCCCAGGAGAAAGAAGTTTCCCTTGGAGTAGAGAAGAAGTACATAGAAATCAATGCGTCTCCACTCAGGGACTCCACAGGGCGCATCATTGCCGGAATAGAGCTGGTCAGGGACATCAGCGAACGGAGGAGGGTTGAGGAGATAATCAGGGCATCCGAGGAAAGGTACAAAAACCTGGTGGAACTTTCGTCGGATATTATCTATATCACAGACAGGGGCGGCAACCAGGTGTTCATGAACGACGCTGTTTACCGGGTGCTCGGGTATGTTCCTGAAGAGGTGATCGGACAGCCGTGGACGAAGCTCATCTATCCGGGGGACAGGGAGCAATCCTCCGAGAGAGTCCTCGACACTATTGCGGAGGGGGTAGAGGTCTTCAATTTTGAAAACAGGATGGTCGACAAAAAAGGTAATGTTTTGAATATGCTCCACAATATCAGGATCCTCCGGAATGACGCGGGCGAGACCACCGGCACCCAGGGCATAGCAAGAGACATCACCGCACTGAAACGAACGGAAGAGGAATTGGCCAGGCACCGCGAGCACCTCATCGAGATGGTCGAAGAGCGGACAGCCGAATTGAGGACAGCTGTTCAGCTTCTTACCCAGGAGATTTCATACCGCAAAAACGCCGAAGCGACGTTGAGGGAAAGTGAGGCTGAATTCCGCAAGCTGTCACAGGAATTCAACACTCTTTTGAATGCGATTCCGGATACACTGCTTCTCCTGTCTCCGGAGCGGAAGGTGATGTGGGCCAACAAGGCCGCTGTGACCTCTTTTGGTCTGGATGTCCCGGATATGATCGGGGAATACTGTTACAATCTGTGGCATGACAGCCCCATTTCCTGTGAGGAATGTCATGTCATGAAGAGTTTCCATACGGGGGTGGAGGAAAGCTCCAAGAGGACGAGTCTTAACGGAAGGATGTTCGATTCCAGGGCATTTCCCATCAAGGATGAAACCGGTGAGGTGACCAGCGTTATTGTTATCGTCAGTGACATCACGGAAAAGGCGTCTCTTCAGGCCGAGGCCATGAGGGCGAGTCATCTCGCATCCATCGGGGAGCTGGCTGCGGGCGTAGCCCATGAGATCAACAACCCGATCAACGGCATTATCAACTACGGCCAGATACTGGCAAACAGGATGGAAAGAGGCAGCAGGGAAAACGATATCGCCCGGAGGATAATGAAAGAAGGGGACAGAATAGCCGCCATCGTGAGGAGCCTGTTGTCCTTTGCCCGCGAGAGGAAAGAGGAGCAGACTAATGTGAACCTGCAGCCCGTCCTCTTTGAAGCCATAACCCTGACGGAGGCCCAGATCAGGAAGGACGGTATCTCTCTGGAAGTCGACATGCCCGCCTCTTTGCCCCTGATAAGGGCCAACTCGCAGCAGATTCAGCAGGTCTTTCTCAATGTCATCAGCAATGCACGGTATGCCCTCAACCAAAGATACGGGGGTGCGCATCAAGAGAAGGTCCTGACTATCAAAGGTGAGAAAGTTATGGTGGATGGGTATCAACATGTAAGGATCATTTTTTACGACCACGGCACCGGCATCCCGGCTGACTTTATGGATAAGGTGATGAACCCCTTCTTTTCGACCAAACCCAGCGGGCAGGGGACCGGGCTGGGGCTGAGCATCAGCCATGGTATTATCAAAAACCACGGGGGGAGACTGATGCTCGACAGCGTGGAAGGACAATATACGAAGGTGATCATTGATCTGCCTTCGGAGGACGGCAATGGAAGATAGTGCGAAAATTCTTGTAATCGACGACGAAGAAAGCATCAGGTTCACCTTTGAGAGCTTCCTCTCGGAGGTGGGGCATTCCGTGAGCGTGGCCCGGGATTACGAAGAGGCTGTTGAAAAGGTGGGTGCGGAGGAATTCGATCTGATCTTCGTGGACATTATCCTTGGCGGCAAGACGGGGATTGACGTTATCCGGGCCGTGAGGGGAAGAAACATAAACAGCCCTGTTGTGATGATAACCGGGGCCCCCCACGTCGATACGGCATCCGAAGCCCTCAGACTGGGGGCCTTCGATTATATCCCCAAGCCGGTGACCCAGGAGACACTGCTCCGGGTAACCAAACTGGCCCTGAGGCATAAGGCGTTGCACGACGAGAAGGAAAAATACCGCTCCAACCTGGATGCGATATTCCGCAGTGTGAAAGAGGGGATTATCACCGTTGACAGGGACCTGAAAGTCGTCGAGATGAACGAGGCCGCCGGCAATATATGCGGTATGTCGAGGGAGGATGTCCTGGGCAGATCTTTCGACGACCTCTCTGCGGCATGCGGAGGGAGGTGCCTTATCGCCCTGAAGGAGACCATCGAGACGAGAAAGCCCGTTGAAGTCCGTCGGATCGAGTGCCGCCGTTCGAAGTGCGTTGCGACAATATGCGCATCGCCCCTCTGCGATTATCAGGGCACCTTCTCGGGAGCTGTCATAGTCATACGTGATGAGACCCGGCTTGCGGACCTTGAAAGAGATCTCGGGGAACGCCGGAGTTTTCACAGCCTTATCGGCAGGAGCCGGAAGATGCAAAACGTTTATTCTCTCCTGGAGGCCCTTGCCGACGTTCAGACAACGGTGCTTGTTACCGGGGAGAGCGGCACAGGCAAGGAACTGGCGGCGGAGGCGATCCATTACCGGGGAGAAAGAAGCGGGGGGCCCCTGGTCAAGGTGAACTGTTCAGCCCTGTCAGAAAACCTCCTCGAAAGCGAGCTCTTTGGACATGTCAAGGGGTCTTTTACCGGGGCCATTTCGGACAAGGTCGGAAGGTTTCAGAAGGCCCATGGCGGCTCGATCTTCCTGGATGAAATCGGCGACATTTCCCATGGGATTCAGCTGCGCCTGTTGAGGGTGCTGCAGGAGATGGAATTCGAGCGGGTCGGCGACTCGACGCCGGTCAGGGTGGACGTACGTGTCATAGCAGCTACGAACAGGGACCTTCCCGCGAGAATAGCGGGCGGACAATTCAGGGAAGACCTCTACTACCGCCTCAAGGTGGTGGAGGTCAATATGCCTCCACTCCGGGAGAGGAAGGAAGACATCCCGCCCCTGGTGGAGCATTTTCTGAAGAAGTTCAACAAGAAGCTAAAGAAGGAGATTGCAGGGGTATCGGCGGACGTGGAAAAAATCTTCTTCGAATACTCCTGGCCCGGTAATATCAGAGAACTGGAGCATGCGCTCGAGCACGCATTTATTCTTTGCCGCCAGAATATTCTTGCCGTGGATCATCTGCCTGAAAATCTGAAGATGTTTTCGCCTGCCGCGTCCGCCCCGGTCCAAGGCTCCGACCTGGAGGAAAGGCTGAGAATTGCCAATGCCCTTGAAAGGACGGCGGGAAACAAAGCGCGGGCGGCCAGGCTGCTTGGGATGGACCGAAAAACTCTGTACAGGAAAATGAGCAAATATGGGGTCTTTGAAGAAGGCTGACCGGGGCAGGCATACAAATCAACGACTGCCATCCCCGGATTGGTCCGGGACGAAACGTGGGGAGATTATAACCCCTTTTACCCTTCCCATGTCGTAAGGGGAGGTGCTGTCGGACTCTCCCTCCAGATGGCTCTGCCGTCTTAAGCCGAAAAAATCTGTGGTCTTCATAAATCACTGCTCCCGATTAATGTAATAAATCGATGGATCTCATCGTGTGGCGTTGCCACAATTGTGTGGCAGCCCCGGTTGGGTATTGCCACACTTTCGGATTACAAGAACTGTCCATCGGCTGCCTCGATCAATCCCTAACTCTTTGATTTAGCGTCAATATTCTGTACCGGAAAAATGAAGGTTGATCAGGCACGTTTCTTGTATCTAGTAATCGAAAGTTTAGGTTGTTCTCAAGTTCTCATAAGCAACTGGAGAAAGAATGCAAATTGGCTACGGGGAAAGAAGTTGGGAGAAAATAATGTCTGAACAGAAATCAAGCAGATCCTTGTGTCCTTTTATTTTGAATCCTTTCAATGAATGCTACTGTGCAAGCACAAACAGTATGTTTACTGAGGCAACCATAAATTACTGCGGCGGCAACTACAAAAACTGCGAGATATATCAGAAGCACATGCAGGATAAGGTTGATGCGTGAGGGCGAGGGCTGGGGATAACGTGAAAAAAAATGTTTTAGTTGTAGATGACGACAGTTTGATCAGGCAGTTGGTTGCGCTCATGTTGAGGGCATCCGGATTTACAGTAATCGAGGCTGTCAATGGGCAGGATGCCCTTGCCAAGCTGGACGACTCGCCCGTGGGTATCGTTATAACGGACCTGAGAATGCCCCAGATGGATGGTCTTGAATTTACCAGGGAGTTGAGGAGAAAGCCTGACTACAAGGATGTGCCCGTTGTAATGCTTACTTCGGAGTTTTCGGACTATAAGAGGACGGAGGGAATAAGCGTGGGCGTGGACGAGTGGATCTCGAAGCCATTTATTCCGCAGCAACTGCTGCATGCGGTGAGGAGGTTTGCCGCATGAGGAATTTTCGGGCGGAAGGATTCGGTACGGAAGGATATTGCAAAACGGATGGTGAGCACGAAACCAAAGGAGGCAGTCGATGAGTTTGAAGGCGTTGGCCGAGGGAATCATATTGCAGTCTCTTGAGGATTTGTGGGACAAGCAGCTCAGGGCGAACAGCATCGATTTTTTTAAGGGGGAAGAATTCCATATCTGCGCCGACTTGGCGGGAATGGATTTTGACGGCCGGCTGAAACTCCTTACGATGGTGAGGAATGTTGTAGCCACCTGGGGCGGGAAGTCAAGTCAGGGAATCAAGTGCAGTCTCGTGGAGCGGACTGCGAAGAAACGCGAGGCCGTTTTTCATCACTAGCCCGGATCAGCCAGGCAATGAAAGACCGGCGATGAGATTTCCCGCCGCTCTTGACCAGACCTCGTATCCCTGTCCGCTTAGATGGATACCGTCTTCCAGAAGAAATGGGGCCACCGCAGAACCTGTGGGGTCGACGAACAGGCGATAAATGTCCAGATACTCTGCGCCGCATGCCTGAGCGGATTCCCTAAGGGATCTGTTGGTCCGTTCGATGATGCCATTGTCAATCCAGGGCAGCAATACCGGCAATATGCTCTGCACAATGAGGCGCGCATTTCCCCAGGCAGATATTATTCTCTGCAGAACCCTTCCGTATGGCTCCACGATATCGTAGTCTTCCATGGCTATGTTGTTGATTCCTGTCATCAGAAAGATCAGCTCCGGGGTGACCGCTCCCCCGGTGACCCTATCCAATCGGCGGAGCAGCCCTTGAACGGTTTCTCCGGCAACCCCCATATTTGTAACCAGATGTTCCGGAAAGCCGGCTTGCCAGGCATGAAAGGCAGTCAGAGAATCACCGATGAATAAGATATTCTTCCGCTTTGTCTGCTTTTCTGTGGGCAGTGAACTATACAAGACTCGCTAAGCTCCATTCTTTTCTTGCTTTGTCTGCCACGGGTCATTTTATTTAGCACGATTGAAAGGGAAAAAGCAATCCGCTTCGCGGGCCGCCGCCTTTGGCGCTGCCGGACCTGTTTGCAGCGTAACTGCCCGAATTGCCTGAAGATTTTTTGTTACCCTGTATGTTAAAATGCTATTGAGATGGAAGAAATCGGCACCGTAAAAAAGGTCGAGGGCATCATGGCCATAGTCGATGTGCCCAAGAAAAGCGCCTGCGAGGGCTGCACGGCCGGGACCTGCAGACAGGATGAGCAGTCGATGGAAATCGAGGCCCTGAACCGGGCGGGAGCCAAGCCTGGGCAGAAAGTCCTCATCTCCATCAATGCATATACTTACATGAAAGGCTCATTGCTCGTCTACGGCCTTCCCGCACTGTCTCTCGTACTCGGGGCTGTTATCGGCAAGGAGTTCATGAGCAGGGTTTTTACCGGGGCGGATCCCGATATCCTGTCGGCGGCCTTCGGGTTCGGGGCGTTTGTGCTCTCCTTCTTTGCGATAAAGATATGGGCGAACGCGGCCGGGAAAAAGGTGGAATCCAAGCCGGTCATAGAGCGGATACTGAACGGATAGATATACCGGTCTGAAGAAGCGGGGCGTCTGAGAACTCCCGCATTTACTTATTCATAATAAGGGGGACCCATGGCAAATTTCGAGGTATCGAAGATCAGAAATGTCGCTGTTATCGCACACGGCGGCGCCGGGAAGACTTCGCTGGTGGAGGCGATGCTGTTTACTGCGGGCATGACAGACAGGCTGGGAAATGTCCAGGACGGGACCACGGTTACCGATTACGAACCCGAAGAAACAGAAAGAAAGATCACGATCACTTCCGCGATGGCATTCTGTGACTGGGGGGACAAATACCGGATCAATCTGCTGGATACCCCCGGTTTTATCAATTTCCTCGAAGACACCAAGGGATGTCTCAGGGTCTCTGACGGGGCCATCGTTATTGTGAGTGCCATATCCGGCGTGAAGGCGGAGACACAGAAGGTCTGGAAATACGCCTGCGAGTATGAGGTGCCAAGAATCGTCTTCATCAACAAGATGGATAAAGAGAACGCCAATTTCGAGAAGGCGTTGGGTGAAGTCGAAAAGGCCTTCGAGACCGAGGCCATCCCCCTGCAGATCCCCATCGGTTCCGGCGAGGGCTTTGCCGGAGTCGTCGACATTATCAAGCTTAAGGCCTACCGGTTTGCCGGGGGCAAGGCCGAGGAAGGCTCGATACCGGACGAACTCAAGGGCGAGACGGAGCGGTACAGGAAGAAACTGATCGAAAAAGTTGCAGAGGCCGACGACTCCCTGCTTGAGAAATATCTGGAGGGCAGCGATCTTACGGAAGAGGAGATTATCAAGGGCGTAAAAGAAGGTTCACTCACGAGGAAATTTATCCCGGTGGCCTGCGGCTCGGCATTGAAGAACGTGGGCATGCCCAATCTTCTGGATTCGATACTCCTTTGCCTGCCTTCTCCGGCCGAGATGGCGACTATATCCCCGATAAAGGGCACGAACCCCAGGGACCGCTCTTTGGTTGGCAGGAAGCCTTCCGATGACGAGCCTTTTTCCGCTTACTTCTTCAAGACGATAGCCGACCCCTATGCGGGTAAGATATCACTTTTCAGAGTCTATTCCGGCATTGTCAAGGCTGATTCCACGATATACAATGCCACCTCCGACGCGAAGGAGCGTGTGGGCCAGTTGTTTTATCTGCAGGGGAAAAGGCAGGCGCCTGTCCAGTCCCTCGGCGCCGGGGAGATCGGGGGCGTGGCAAAACTCAAGGGCACCAACACCGGGGATACCATCAGCGACGAGTCAAATGCCATAGTGTTCGAAAAGGTGAAGTTTGCAGACCCCATCATATCGTACGCAATGGCGCCCAAGAACAAGGGCGATGAAGAGAAGGTCAGTTCGAGTCTTCACCGGGTACTTGAAGAGGACCCCACACTGAGGTTTACACGGGACGAAGAGACAAAAGAGATGATCATCTCCGGCATGGGACAGGTCCACATCGAGGTGACCCTGGAACGCCTGAAGAGAAGGTTCGGAGTGGAGATTGAGATGAGCTCGCCCAAGATCCCATACAGGGAGACCATCAAGGCGTCCACCAAGGTCCAGGGAAGATACAAGAAACAATCGGGAGGGAAGGGCCAGTACGGTGATTGCTGGATCCAGGTTGACCCCATGCCGAGGGGCAGCGGGTTCGAGTTTCTCGACAAGATTGTAGGGGGGGCGATACCCAGGCAATACATCCCGGCCGTAGAGAAGGGGATCGTCGATGCCATGCATGAAGGGGTCGTTGCAGGCTATCCGATTGTCGATCTCAGGGTAGCCCTTTACGACGGTTCATACCATACGGTGGATTCATCGGAAATGGCGTTCAAGATCGCCGGCTCAATGGCGATCAAGAAGGCGGTGGTTGAGGCAAAGCCGATACTGCTCGAGCCGGTTATGAAGGCCGAAATCACGACGCCCGACGACACGCTGGGCGCCGTCATCGGAGATCTCAACTCGCGCAGGGGCAAAGTCCAGGGGGTCGAGCCCCAGGCCGGCGGGAACCAGAAGATAGCGGCTCTTGTGCCGATGTCCGAGATGCTGACCTATGCAAACCAGCTTCACAGCCTCACCTCGGGCCGGGGTTTGTATTCGATGGAGTTTTCTCATTACGAAGAAGTGCCGGCGCATCTGGCGCAGAAGATCATAGCGGAAAAGCAAGCTGAAAAGGGTGAGAAGAATGCCTAGTTCATCTCTTTTTGGGAAAGGAAGAAGAGCGTTGCCTTCGGCAGTGTACTTTGGATATCATACGTAACATGAAGGCACTGATATTAAGCGGCGGCAGGGGGACCCGGCTCAGGCCCCTTACCTATTCGGGTGCGAAGCAACTCGTACCTGTCGCCAACAGGCCTATTCTTTTTTATTGCATAGACAACATTGTAAAGGCCGGCATCCGTGACATCGGGATTGTAATCTCGCCTGAAACAGGACAGGAAATCCGGGAGACCGTGGGCGACGGGAAGCGATGGAATGTC
>Ga0055453_10000034_pt1 | contig 13615 bp, 13 predicted proteins | sample Goodyear_PhragA__FD_57741 | JGI IMG/M metagenome (GOLD analysis project Ga0055453, IMG submission 57741) | Wetland microbial communities from San Francisco Bay, California, USA, that impact long-term carbon sequestration - Goodyear_PhragA_D2 | ecosystem: Environmental > Aquatic > Marine >... | reverse complement strand
TGTCGGCATCCTGATGGACCAGAGCGTCATCAGCTCGGAGGGGGTTGCAGCTGATTTTCTCGGCAAGAAAGACTATACGATGAAGACCCCCGCCATCATAGCGCGGAAGACCGGCGCTGCTGTGCTGCCCCTTTTTATCAGAAGGACGGAAGAAGGACATGTCATCGAGATAGGGGAAGAAGTGGAACTCGACGGGTCCGCGGACGCCGAAGAGGCTGTTTTCAGGGATACCGTAAAATTCAACAGCTATATCGAATCGTATATAAGGGAGAACCCTGCGGAATGGCTCTGGATACACCGGAGATGGAAGAGGTCAGACGAAGCCGGACGAGACGTCCCCCCGAAGAAAAACTAATAAGTATAGCATAATAGGTCCCCGGAAAACACCTGTCAGAAATGACAGGTGTTTTTTATTTCTTCTCCTGGTAAAAAGGTAGTCATGGGTTCCACCGGGGTTCGGTGGCGGGGAAAGGAGGGAACGGGACCATGACCAGTAAAGGGGCCACACTTGTTGAGGCTGTAATTATTGTATCGGTTATTTCTATTCTCACAGTGACCGGGCTTTTTTCCTATCAGGGATGGGCCAGGAGATACAGGATTGAAAGTCTAACGAAGGAACTCTATTCCGACCTGATGAAGGCGCGCGTTTTGTCACTGCAGAAAAAAATCCGGCATTACGCTGTGCTGGAGGAAAAATCGTATGCGATTGTCGAGGACAGTAACGATGACGGCGACCCGGGCGACGGTGACGCCATGCTGCCTTCCTTCCCGAGGCATACAGAATTTTTTGTGCAGAAGAACGGCACCGGGAATATGATATTCTTCCAGAAAGAGGGACTTATGTCGAACTCCAGTACGATCAGGGTGAAGACTTCGACCGACGCCTCAGAGCTGACGACAGGTGCTGACTACGACTGCATGAAGGTGTCGGCGACCCGGATCATTATGGGACGTTACGACGGCAGGCAGTGCGTGCCTCAATAGAAATGCATTGTTGAAAGTACGCCGATCAGACAGCCGCCAGATTCCTGCCTGCACGATACGCATCTTCAAGAGCGGCAGGATGTCCCGCGATCGCGCCCTTGGCGTCAACTCCCAGGAAGCTGAGAACGGCGTGCTCATTTACACTGACGGTCCGGAAAAAAGCCTTGGCCGTTGCAGAGCCGCATTCTACGCCTATCTCTTTCTTCATGCCGCCGACCATAATGAGAAGCCCTTTCCGGCCGAACCGGCCTTGGGGGAGTGGCCTCTTCAGCAGATATTTCTCGCACCAAAAGCTCTGACAGCGGTCAATCATGATCTTTGTCTGAGCGCTGAGGCTGAAAAAGAATATCGGAGAAGCCAGGATGATCCGGTCGGCCCGCCGGATATCGCCGTATATTTCGGTCATATCGTCGGCGATGATGCATTCCCCGCTCTGCTCGCAGCCGCCGCAATCCTGGCAGGGCTTTATCCGCCGCTGGTTCAGGTTTATCGTCTTTACGGAGGCCCCCGAATCTTCGATGCCCCTGATTGTTTCTTTCAGCAGGAGGTCTGTATTGCCCTCTTTTCTGGGGCTTCCCAGGAAGGCAACGATGTTCAAGGAATCAGCGCGCGTCACAGGACACGTCCTTTGGTCATTCTGCAGTCATCTGCGTATCTCAGCCCTTTTATGCTCATTGTCAATCAAACCATTATAACAGACTGAACGACCTGATTCTATGAAGTCTACCCACCCAAAGCCTTTGCCATGGATTGGTTGTAGGACTAACACCTACAAGGAAGCACCAAAATTCTTACAAAAAAATTAGAGTTAGCCCGATATTTTTATTCGTCTCAATTCACTATCATGATTAGGTGCTTACCGATAAAAGACCAGGCAATCATCAGGAATACATTCTAAAAGAGGAGGATCAGATGGGGAAAATGCTGGATGTTCTTGGTTATTCCGAAGAATATGTAGAGAGGGAGGATCTGGATTTTCTGGAAAATGACAGGACGGAGGACCGGGACATATTCTGGGCGGAAGACGACGACGGCGACGAGACGGAGATAGAGGAAGAGAAAAAGGTCTCCCTTGTCGACAGTGATTATGAGCCTCTAAAGATGTACCTGAAAGAGATGGGCAACATTCCCCTCCTGACGAGGGAGGGAGAAATCGAGACGGCGAAACGGATAGAAAGCGGCCGTGAGAGGCTTGCCAGGGTTATTTTCACGGTCCCCTGCGCGGTGGAGCGGTTGATTGAACTCGGGACGGCCGTCCGAAACGGCGAGGCTGCCCTCGATGACATCATTCAGATCAGCGGCGATTCCGAAGAGGCGATGCTATATGAGACAAGGCGGTTTCTTTCGGTAGTCGACGGGATTGTCAAATTGCACCGGAGACCGAAGACAAGGACCGTTTCGAAGCGAACGACAGCCGTAAAGGGCGCGTCTTCTCGTAATGCCGAAGGACCCGGGCGCGTCGATGCCAACGGTCAAAAAATTCTCGATCTGGCATGCAGTCTGAGGTTAAAAGAGTCTTTTATGCATGCCTACTGTGAAGAAATGGAGAGGACGACCGGCCTGATAGAAAATTTGCTCAAGGAGGCGCAGTCGGCCGGCAAGAAGTTGAAGCTTTCCGGATTCGATATTCAAAACGGCAGATACAAGACGGTCGCTGATTTCGCCAAGACGAATGCCGCAAAGGCGAAAAATAAGGAGCAGATTATAAAGTCTTACCTGGACTGTCGGAAAAAGATAAGCCAGTTCGAGCGGTCGATGGGGATCAGCTATGCCGACATGCAGGGCATCCTCAAGACATTCTGCGGCTGCAAAGATGAGGTCTCCGAGGCGAAAAGGGCGATGGTCGAGGCCAACCTCAGACTGGTAATAAGCATCGCGAAGCGGTATATAGGCAAAGGATTGAGTTTTCCCGACCTCATACAGGAGGGAAATATCGGGCTGATGAGGGCGGTGGACAAGTTTGAATACCAGAGGGGATACAAGTTCAGCACGTATGCCACATGGTGGGTCAGACAGACGATCACCAGGGCCCTAACGGACCAGTCCAGGACGATACGGATACCGGTTCACATGGGCGAAATCATTGCCCGTATTTCAAAAGTCACGAGGGAACTTGTCCAGGAACTCGGCCATGAACCTCTCCCGGAGGACATTGCCGCCCGGATCAATATACCCCTTCCGAAGGTGAAGACCATCTTGAAGATTTCAAAGGAGCCGGTGTCCCTTGAGACGCCTATAGGCGAGGAGGAGGACAGTCATCTCGGAGATCTGATAGAAGACAAGACATCGGCGTCGCCGCTCGACAATGCGGTAACCCATGACCTCAAGAAGCAGATTGAAAGGGCGCTCTGCAGCCTGAATGCCAAAGAGGCTACGATCCTCAGGCGAAGGTTCGGCATAGGGGAGGAGAACACCCGTACGCTTGAAGAACTCGGCAGAGAGTTCGACGTTACCAGGGAGAGGATAAGGCAGATAGAGGTCAAAGCCATCAGGAAACTGAAACACCCATCGAGAAGCCACGGTCTCAGGACCTTCCTCGAAGGGCGGTAGATAGCGGTTCCGGGATATCCCCGGCTGACCGTCATGTCGAGCACTGACATCGTAAAGTGTGCACTTTCATAAGCCGGGAAGGATAGCGGGGAGGACCTGTTATCCTTCCCGTTTTTTTGTTCTTTTCTTCTTAGTACTTCGTCCTGACTGTGTAGGTAAGCACGGCCTCCCCGTTTCGGCGGACGGGAACATCGAATTCCGCCTCGAAGGCGTTGGTTTTTTCGTACTTCGAGGACGAACTCAGTATAGTCCAGTCCCCTGGAATCGGCTCTTTGATTTTGACGACCACGTCTTCGTCCTTATGGTTTCGCAGGCTTATCTCGAACCCGGTCTCATATGTGCCGGTTGCAATCTTTTTCCAGTCGGTCTGCTTTCTGTCAGCGGTTATGTCGAAGGCCTCCCCTGCCTTGATCCGGATCTCCTCTCCTGCAGGGGTATGGTTTATCGTGTCTTCTCCGACAAATTCCTGCCCACCTTTGCGGTCTCTCCGGTAGATCCTTACAGTGCCGCCGGGCAGGGGGACCCCAAGGCCGCTTTCCGTCTTGTTTTCGAAAGACAGATCCACGTCCACGGGACGTTTTAATGCCTTCCCGGGGTGGGGGTTATAATAATAATTCTGAGAACCCTGGTAGACGAACTCTTTCCGTATGCGGATGCCGCCCGCGCTCATGAATCTGATCTCTTTTGTCTCGTTGTTCATGATCGTCAGGGGTCTTCCGAGTGCGTAAAGGTGGTATTCGAAAAGACCTTCTTCCCTGAACTGGGGGGCCGGCGCCGCTGCTTTTTCCGCGCTCAACATTCTGCCGCTGAGCTCGGGTTCGCTTTTCACTCTGTTTATTTCTCCCGCAATGAGCTTCAGTTGAGCTTTCCTGTATGAAGCTCCGCTCCTGTTGTCGATGGCGACCCAAGCTGATAAATCGGCGGCCGTGCCCTCCGCATCCATGCCGAGTATGTAGTCGGCATGCCAGGAGAATCCATTGGTAAGATACGATATTTCTATTGTGTGCCTGCCGCCTGAAACGCTTTCATACTTCCATACGAGCGTGGGCACGGGGAAGAGGTTTGCGGGGAGGCCGGGAAAGATGATTCGTCCCGGATGACCATAGGTTATCTCGTCGCCTATTTTATACACAGGTCCCCCGTCAGTGGAAAGGAGTACGGCGCTTATGATCTCTTCTTTGTCCGTATAGGGGTTTTTATAGTATAGTTTGATCTCTTTCCCGATATATTTGTCGAGTAGTTTCTGGGGGTTCAGGAGATCGTACTCATAATTTTGTTCCAGTACACTGAACCCTTCCCCTGCGGATTCTCCGCCGATGTACACACTTGATGGGATGATCTTTGAGGCAACCTCAGGGAATCGTAATTCTCCTTCGCCTGCCGGGGCTTCAAACTCTCTTTGATCCCTCACAAGGGCGAGGTTGGCATTGTATACGGTAAGCGCCAGCCCTGTCTGGTTTTCAAGGCCAACGGAAAGGATAGACTTCCCCGACATCTCCGCCGCGCCCGCTTCCGCTCCAAAACAATGGAGCAGGAGCATAAGCCAGAGTACAGAGGCGAAAAGTTCATTTGTCTTCACGGTTTCCTCCCTGGTAAGATGGCTTTTAGAACCGGTCGGTCGATGAGCCGACAGGCTTGGCTTCTTCTTTCGCAAAGTATACCAGATCCGCGCGGCAGGTGCAGGGCAGAGGACTGCGCAACCAGGGGATTTTTGTCAATAAAGCAGATTACAAAGTATAACCGCTTTCTTCATGTTGTGTGAGGTCGAGGCCGATTAATTCTTCCTCCTCAGTGACCCGGAGCCCGATAGTTGCTTTTATGAGGGTCAAAAGGACAATGGTAAGAATGAATGAATAAGACGCAGCTGCCAGTATTGATACCAGCTGGACATAGAACTGATGCGCATTTCCAAAAAACAGACCGTCGGAACCGGCTGGATTTATGAGTTTTTCGGCAAGAAGGCCTGCACCCAGAGTTCCCAGCATTCCTCCGATCCCATGGACGCCGAAGGCATCCAGGGAATCGTCATAACCCAGCCGTACTTTCATGGTAAGAGCTGTATAGCATATGGCTCCGGCTGCAAGGCCGATGACAAGCGCAGAAAGGGGGCTGACGAAGCCCGCAGCTGGAGTGATTGTGGCCAGTCCGGCTATCGAGCCCGTTGCCGCGCCGAACATCGTCGGTTTGCCGCGATGAAGCCACTCTATGACGACCCAGGTGAGAGTGGCCGCCACGGCAGCCGCGTGTGTCGTAACAAAGGCAACGGTGCTTAGCGCCCCCGACGAGAGGGCGCTTCCCGCATTGAACCCAAACCACCCGAACCACAGAAGTCCGGCCCCAAGGACAGTCATGGGAAGGTTGTGTGGAGGCATCTGTTCACGAAGGTAGTTCTTTCTGCGGCCCATATAGAGAGCGGCGGCCAGGGCGGAGATACCCGATGTTACGTGCACGACGACGCCCCCGGCAAAGTCCAGCGTGCCCAAACCCTTCATCCAACCGCCTGTTCCCCACACCCAGTGTGCAACGGGGTCATACACGAGGGTTGTCCAAAGAAGGATAAAGACGAGGTAGGCGGAAAATTTCATCCTTTCGGCGACAGCGCCGCTGATAAGGGCCGGCGTTATGACCGCAAACATTGCCTGATAGATCATGAAAGCCATATGAGGCACTGTCGGAGCATAATCTGCATTGGGGGTGAACCCGACTCCGCGGAGCCCGGCCCAGTCCAGATTTCCGATCACTCCCATAATGTCCGGTCCAAAGGCGAGGGTGTACCCGATGAGGATCCACTGCACGCTGACAAGGGCTATGGCCACATAACTGTGCATCAGGGTACCGAGGACATTTTTTTTCCGGACCATCCCCCCGTAAAACATAGCCAGGCCGGGTGTCATGAGCATGACGAGGGCCGCTGACAGAAGGACGAAAGCGGTGTCACCGGCATCTACCCGGGGACCTTCCTGGCAATATGCCGTAAAGGGGATCGAGACAAAAAGCATAGTGAGAATAAACATTATTTTTTTGTGTTTCATGTGGTTACCTTTCCGTTTATCGAGAAATCGGCCTTTAAAATAGCGAAATCCATGCCAGCCCTAACTACTTGATCTGCAAGCAAAAGAAATATGAGGATCGCCCGATAAACCTACATTTTTGTAGGTTTATCTTTTGGTCCATGAAGATTTTAGCTTTCTAAACAGGGGGATATCCATGTTAATACAAAATTGTTTGACAGCCAAAAATGTATGAACATCGATTTTGTAGAGTGAGCTGACAAGTTGCCGGCTCGGGTCCTGCGCAGAAGACCGAAGACCGATCTGCATAAGGAGTCTGCGCTTTCTCTACCCTTGCAGATAACGGCAGTTCGGATAAAATAAGAAAGAGAGAGATTGAATATAAAATAGAGGTCGGTTGCGGAGAGTGTATCCCCTGTTTGCGGGAATGCTGCCGGGGAACACAAAAGAGAGAAGATTAATGCGGAGGCGAATGGGGAGATGATGGAGTGCGGCAGAACATTTCCTTTGTCAAGATGTTGCTGAATCCCGGGAGTGAGGTATTCAGAAGATTGACGGAGGTCGAAAATGCCTCTCTCGAGGCAAAAGATTTAACCGATCAGCTGCTGAAGTTCTCCGGCTCGGCGACTTTCGAGAGGAAACCTTTTTGCGTGGAGGCTTCTCAAATAGAGGAGATTGCAGACGTTCCGCAGGAAGAGATGCCCGTCGTGGGGAAGGGAAAGATACTCCTCATGGACGACGAAGAGATTATCAGACTCGTTACCGGCAATATGCTGAGCCATCTGGGCTATGAAGTGACCTGTGCCTCCAGGGGTGAAGAGACTGTTGAATTCTACCGGACAGCTAAGGAAAAGGGCGGCGGCTTCGATCTCGTGATACTCGATCTGACAATACGGGGAGGCCTGGGAGGAGCGGAAACGATGGAAATGCTCCTTGAAATCGATCCTTGTATCAAGGCGATCGTGTCCAGCGGCTACACCCATGACCCCATCATGGCGGACTTCGGGAGGTATGGGTTTAAGGGAGTATTGCCGAAGCCTTATAAAGTCCGGGAGCTGAGTGTAGTGGTGCATCAGGTAATGAGCGGGCAGGAAAGGCGCCGGTAGCCCGGGGAGCGTCCGCTCGGGGAAGGCGGTTTATATGGTGACTATCGACGATATTCGCGAGGCAGCCGGAGAAATAAGGCCCTTTGTCCACAGGACGCCACTCATCTATTCAACCTCTTTCAGCCGTATGAGCGACGCCCAGGTCTACCTGAAAGCGGAAAACCTGCAAAAGACGGGATCATTCAAGGTGAGGGGGGCTTTCAACAAGGTGAGGTCGGTGGAAGGAGACTCGGTAATCGCCGCCTCCATGGGCAACCACGCCCAGGGGGTTGCCTTTGCCGCTGCGGCACTGGGGAAAAAGGCCAGGGTCGTCATGCCCCTGACCGCTTCGATCGTGAAACAGGAGGCCACTAAAGGCTATGGCGCTGAAGTGGTTTTGCATGGCGAGAACTTTGCAGAAGCGCTCGAGTATGCTCGCTCACAGGAGAATTTTGTCTTTGTCCATGCCTACGATGATGATGCGGTAATCGCGGGTCAGGGGACCCTGGGACTGGAGATCCTTGAGGATATGGACGAGATCGACTATGTTCTTGTGCCTGTTGGTGGAGGCGGCCTTGTTTCTGGGATAGCGGTGGCAGTGAAGTCGTTGTCGCCCCAGGTTGGAGTGATCGGCGTCCAGGCGAAATCGGCTTCCTCCGCCTGCATCTCATTTGCGGGAAAAAGTATATCCAGTGCTCCGGTTTCCACAACGATTGCAGATGGTATTGCCGTGGGAAGAGTGGGCGACAGACCTTTCGAGATCATGCTCAGATATGTCGATGATATGATTTCAGTCGGCGAAGACTCCATCGCTAAGGCCGTTCTTCTTTTTATGGAGAGGAAGAAGCTGGTCGTGGAGGGGGCCGGCGCCGTTGCTCTTGCTGCGCTCCTGGAAAACCGGGAGAGGTTCCGCGGGAAGCGGGTCCTCCTCGTCGTCAGCGGCGGGAACATTGATTTTTCACTAGTTGACCGCATAATCCATAAGGGCCTCATCACGAGCGACCGCATGGGTGTATTCGAGGTTATAGTGGAGGACCTCCCCGGCAGACTCCATGCTCTTACGGGTATTATCGCTTCACACAGGGGAAATATCCTTCAAGTGGTCCACGACCGCTTCGCCCCCGGCCTTCCGGTGGACAGGGCCAGAGTGGTTTTTACTGTTGAAACAAGGGGCAAGGGGCACCTGGAGGAGATCATGGCCGCAATAAGGGAGAAGGGCTTCGAAGCAGGACCTGCCGGATAGTCTTTTACCTGAACGCCTTTAAGGAAAGGTATGTTTGCTCATCTGTGAAACCTCCTGCCCGCGTTTTTCACCAGTGGCGTCCCTGGAGCGAGTATGCGCTCAATTTCTTTTTCGAGGGCTTCGGCATCGGTAAACAGGACTGCATGCAGCCCCATCCTTTTGGCATTTTCGATATTGCCGCTGTTGTCGTCTACGAAAAAAAGTTCCGGGGGCTCGATGCCCATAACCAAACAGACGTCCGTGAATATCGAAGGGTCCCTTTTGCTCTTGTGCAGTTTGTAAGAGTTGAAGATGAAATCGAAGTGGTGGAAAAAATGCTCCCGCTCTTCGAGCTCATCGAGCCAGTTTGTCTGGTCGCTGATGATTGACGTAACGAAACCGGCTGAGTGGACTTTCCCGGCAAGGTCCAGGACTTGTCTCCGGAGGACGAACCTCTGCAGGATCTCTTTCCGCAGGTCCCCGTCGTCTCCGGTTACGCCGGTCTCTTTTCTCAGGGCTTCCCAGTATGCCGATTCATCAGCCGACCCGGTCACGTAGCCTATGTCATGGATGAGATGCTCCGCTACTGAGAAGAAGCCGTCCGGGTCGATACCGTTTTTTAAGCCGATCGCCTTTAATCCCTCCCTGAAGCCTTCCTCCGCGAGAACTCCCCCAAAATCAAAAGACACTGCCCGGATTTTCTTCACAAGCTCCTCCCTCCGTGGTTCCAATCCTTAGACGACCGGTTCTTCTATCTTTATCACAGATCACTTGCAGTTTCAAAGGGGAACGGCCGTAACGTCCGTGAAAAAGGCATCCTAAAAAAGATTAATCTGAAGAATCTCTATCCCATGCAGCCGCAGCTGTTGACATTATCGATGAATTTGCTAGCCTGTAAGCAGTCGGGAGATGAAGGAAAAAGAGACTCGCCGGCAGGTCGCAAATCTCTCAAAACAGGAGGTAAGTAGAATGCCGTACGAAGCGAAGGATTATAGCAAATTGATCGGGATGGAGGGGTTCAGCGAGACGCTCCTGAAAAACCATTTCACCCTTTACCAGGGGTATGTAACTAACACGAATAAGGTAATCGAGATCATCGACCTGATGCTGAAAGACGGCAAGTCCGGATCGCCTGAGTGCGCTGAACTGAGGAGAAGGCTTGGCTGGGAGTTCAACGGTATGAGGCTCCATGAATATTATTTCGAAAACCTCGGCGGAAAAAATGCGCCGGATGCCTATGGTCCTCTGGGTAAGCAAATGCAGTGCGATTTCGGAAGCGTTGACGCGTGGGCAAAGGATTTCAGGGCGGCCGGGTCAATGCGCGGAATCGGCTGGGCGGTCTTATACCAGGACAACGTCACCGGGAGGCTGTTAAACTTCTGGATAAACGAACACGACGTTGCGCACCCCGCGGGATGCAGCCCGATCCTCGTAATGGATGTTTTTGAACATGCATTTATAACGGATTATGGATTGAAGAAAGCCGATTATATCGAATCTTTTTTCAGAAATGTCGACTGGTCAGTCTGCGAGGCTAGATTCGTAAAGAAGGAGGTTTGAAATATGCCCGTAGTTGAATATGGCGATATCAGGGTTGACGTGGATGCCGAAGGCTACCTCGTCAATATGGATGACTGGAATGAGAAGGTAGCAAACGCGATGGCGGTAAAGGAGGGAGTGGGAGAGCTTACTGCGGAGAGGATGGCGATCATCAGGTTCCTTAGGGAATATTATAAGGAATACAACTACTTTCCCATCCTAAACGCCGTCTGTCTGAATGTCCATCAGCCCAACCAGTGCATGAAGGAGCAGTTTATCGAGCCGCTCAAGGCCTGGAAGATCGCCGGACTGCCTAAACCCAACGATATAGTTCTGACCTACCTGACTTCCGGTATGGTACCCACCTGATTCAGAGCGAGGGCAGCATCCTCCCTTTAAAAGGCTGGATGCTGCCCGTTGTTAAGGACGGCTAGCAGGAACTCTTGCACTTGCAGGTAGTGGCTGCTTTTTTTGAAACTTTCTTGATAACCACTGGATGCACCACCTTTCTAGATAATAATTCCCGACTCTTTTTCTTTCTTCATTATAGCATAGAGCGAGCATCTATACAGGTCCCTGCCGAGCGGGTCGCCGAGGGTTTCCGCCCGGTACCGGCAGCCTCCTCTGCATAATTCGACCATGTCGCAATCACACTTCAGTTCCGAGGACCTTATGGGACGTATCCGCTGCCAACATGACCTCAACCCCTCCTTGATATCACCCGGGGACCTGTTGGAATAGAATGTGCATCGCGCCGTCTTTCCTTCCGCCGATACGGACATTAGATGCAACCCGCAGGCGTATCCGGGGGCTGGGGAATGAAGTCCTCCGCCATATCCGTAGCGGAGGCACCTTCCCCCGTCTTCCAGGCTTACGAGCATGTCCTTATTTGAAGACAATCTCCCCGCCTCACAGGGGATATCGACAGTCCAGTCTTTGATCCCCAGTTCCGCAAAAAGTAGTTCCATTTCGTCGAAGTCGTGGAGGTTCTTGCTATGCGCCATTGTCGAAATCGAGACGGCGAAGCCGTGTTTGATAGCGAGGCGGACCGCATCGATCGTCGGCCTGAAGGTACCTTTTCCCCTGACGGAATCATGGGCCTCTTCGAGTCCGTCAACGCTTATCTGGATCTCATCGACATGCAGATTGCGGAGGATTTCCTCCCGCAGCAAAAGACCGTTTGTAAAAAGAACTTTTCTCGGGGAGAAGTCCGGGAGCATTTCATTGATCCTTGAAAAACGGCTGTGCAGGAGCGGTTCTCCCCCGGTAAGAAGCACTCTTAAGCCCTGCATTTCCTCAAACTCCGTGAGTATTTTCTCCAGGTCCCTTAGGTCCAACTCGGCTGAGCCTTTCGTCCCGATGTAGCAGTGTCTGCACCGCAGGTTGCATGCCTCCGTGATCTGAAGCTCAAGATACCGCAGGGACGGCGTCGGAGATTTAACAATCGGGGGGTGCGCGCGAACGGCCTTCGAGGGAGTGAGGATGCCCTCGGCCAGACAGTACTGCACGAATTCGTTTTCTTCACACGGACATCCTTCCGGAGTAGCGCACCTTTTCAGGTATGCAAAAGACTGGTCGTCCAACTCATAGAGTTCATCGTCGGCAGGTTTGTATACAGCCGGGGTTTCCAGCCATCTGAGGATAGCGCCGCTGGATAAATGGCAGACCATGACATTATTATACAGCATGGGAAAAAAGCGATATGGCCGTGAAGAATTACGGGGGAGACTCAGAGAGGGACTTTGCAGCAGGCACTGTTTCTACTATAAACCGTTTAGGGACGAAGAACTCTCGTGCCTCGGTTTTTCCGTGCTGGAACTCTTCTTGGCCCGGGGAGGGGACGTCCCCCTCGGGCAAACCAGCAGTACCGATGATTGCCCGGGAGAGGGGAAGGCACTCGTCGGGACGCTCTGCAGAAGATGCCCTTATTACGAAGAAGACTGCGACTTTGTCGCGGGCACGAAGGACGCGAAGCCGTGCGGTGGGTTCGGTGTGATGCTTTTTCTCGTCCGGGATCAGGTGATTTCTATTGGGGAAATAGCGGATTGTCTGAATTTTCCTGAGGAGAGTTGAAGCGAAATCGTGTACAATATTTTCATCAATCTAACCTATAAAGGGAGGAGTAATGGAACGGTTTTCGGTAAGTGAAGCGATTGAGCAGGCCATTCAGACGGAGAAACTGGGCTATGCCTTCTACACGGGGATGTCTCAGAGGTTCCCGGATAATCAGGGGTTGAAAGACCTTTTTGACGACCTTGCCCTCAAGGAGCAGGGGCACGAGAGGAAATTCGCTTCGCTGAAATCGGCGGCTGCAGAGGAAAAGAATGTTGACTGGGAAGAAGTTTCGAAGTATCTGAGGGCCATAGTTGAATCGGAGTTTTTCCTCGGGAAAGAGAAATCCCTGCCTTCGCTGGAACAGGTGAAGACCGTTGCTGACGCGGTTAAATTCGCACTGGGGTTCGAGAAGGAGACCCTGCTCTACTTCTATGGAATGCGGGATGTCATATCCGATAAGGCTGTCGTGGGAGAGATCATTGAGGAAGAAAAGAGTCATATCGTCTGGCTCAGGAGGTTTGAAGACTCACTGAAGAAGTAGATCTTATGCTCCCGGTAGGGTTTGCTATTCTACCCCGACAGGTATTTGATAATGGCGTTGATCTCCCTGTTGGAAAGGTCCTTGAATGCAGGCATTGCCGAGTTCGGGTTGTGGGACTTGGGGTCCCTGACCTGCCGGCGAATCCAGCTTTTGCTCCTCCTTTCAGTAACAGCAGTGAGGTCCGGTGCGGTTTCTCCACCCTGTCCTTTATAGCTGTGGCAGTTTATGCAGCCTTTCTCCCGGAAGAGTCGCGCGCCGTCAGGGGTATGAAGTCCGTTGATCAGAATGATCACGATAATTCCAGCCGCCCCAATGATCCCGATAATAACAGGTTTGTTCATCGAACTCCCTTCAGCATCTGTCTGTGCCCGCCCGAAGAACCCGGTTCGGCCACCTGCGGGTTTTTTCGTGCCGCTAAACTCTGTGAAAAGTTTATCAGCCTTTTACGCCATCTACAACCCGTATTGCTTCACCGTGAAGACCAGCCGCATTTCTTTACAAAGTTGAGAGGTGCTGGTAGAATATAACGCTTGGGGAGAGGTGGCCGAGTGGTCGAAGGCAGCCGCCTGCTAAGCGGTTGTGGGGGTAAAACCCCACCCAGGGTTCAAATCCCTGCCTCTCCGCCATC
>Ga0055453_10000032_pt1 | contig 13729 bp, 14 predicted proteins | sample Goodyear_PhragA__FD_57741 | JGI IMG/M metagenome (GOLD analysis project Ga0055453, IMG submission 57741) | Wetland microbial communities from San Francisco Bay, California, USA, that impact long-term carbon sequestration - Goodyear_PhragA_D2 | ecosystem: Environmental > Aquatic > Marine >... | reverse complement strand
GATGCCCGCGGCTTCAGCTACTCCGGCGCGCTCTACGACCCGGCGGAGGCCCTCGCCGACGAGGACATCGGCCTGGCCAACGTCATCCTGACCAACGGCGCCCGGCTCTACGTCGACCATGCGCACCCGGAGTTCTCCACGCCGGAGTGCACGAACCCGCGCGACATCGTGCTGTGGGACAAGGCCGGCGAACGCGTCATGGCCGAGGCCGCGCGCCGTGCGGCGACGGTGCCGGGCACCGGCGTCATCAATCTCTACAAGAACAACACCGACAACAAGGGTGCGTCCTACGGCGCCCACGAGAACTACCTGATGTCCCGGCAGACGCCGTTCGCCGACATCGTGGCCTACCTGACGCCGTTCTTCGTGACGCGGCAGATCGTGTGCGGCGCCGGTCGTGTCGGCATCGGCCAGGACGGCGCGACCGCCGGGTTCCAGATCTCGCAACGGGCCGACTTCTTCGAGGTCGAGGTCGGCCTGGAGACGACGTTGAAGCGGCCGATCATCAACACGCGCGACGAGCCGCACGCGGACGCCGACAAGTACCGCCGGCTGCACGTCATCATCGGCGACGCCAACCTGTCCGAGGTTTCCACGCTGCTCAAGGTCGGCACGACGTCGATCGTCCTCGCGATGATCGAGGCGAAGGAATGCGCCGGCGACCTGTCGATCGCGGATCCGGTCACCGAGCTCAAGAATGTGAGCCACGACCCGGGCCTGTCGCACCTCGTACGACTGCGCGACGGTCGCCGTCTCACCGCGCTCGATCTGCAGTGGGCGTTCTTCGAGCGGGCATCGTCGTTTGTGGAGTCGCACGGCACCGACGAGGCGACAGACGAAGTGATGCAGCGGTGGGAGGCGGTCCTCGACCAGCTGGGTCGCGATCCGATGGACTGCGCCGACCGGCTCGACTGGGTGGCCAAGCTCCGGCTGCTGGAGGGTTACCGCGAGCGTGAGGAGCTCGGCTGGGCCTCGCCGAAACTGGCGCTGGTCGACCTGCAGTATTCCGACGTACGCCCGGAGAAGGGTCTCTACCATCGGCTGGTCAGCCGCGGCTCGATGCAGACGCTGTTCGAGCCGGAGCAGGTGCGCCGCGCGATGGCCGAGCCGCCGGAGGACACCCGGGCCTACTTCCGGGGCCGGTGCCTCGCCCAGTACGGCTCCGAGGTGGTGGCCGCGAGCTGGGATTCGGTGATCTTCGACGTCGGGCGCGACTCGCTCGTCCGGGTGCCGATGATGGAGCCCGAGCGTGGCACGAAGGCACACGTCGGCCCGCTCTTCGACCGCTGCCCGAGCGCCAAGGATCTGCTGGAAGCGATCACGACCACGTGATGGCCTCAACATCGCCCGTGACGATGTAGGTTTTGACCTAAGCACCATCTCGTAAGGAGGCACCATGGCTACTCGCGACACTGGCGGCCAGTCGCAATCCGGCCGGTCACGCCGCGATGACGAGGTCGACGATGCGGCGGCGCCGGCGGTCGACCCCGAGGTCGCCGAGCGGCAGGAAAAGCTCACCGAAGACGTCGACGACCTGCTGGACGAGATCGATTCGGTGCTCGAAGAGAACGCCGAGGAGTTCGTGCGCGGGTACGTGCAGAAGGGTGGTCAGTGACGTTGCCTGCCGACCGAACCCCGGCCGACCTGCTCCCCGGCTACTTGCCCGCGTCGTACCGCGTCGCGGGTCAGTCGTCTTTCACGGAGTTCCTCACCCGCACCGCGCCGCACATGCTGCCTGGCAGCCGTCCGCTGCCGGCGGGCAGCGTCATGGGCAGCGTCCCGGACTCGCCGCCGCACGCCACCACGATCATTGCGATCGGCTGCGCCGACGGGATCGTGATGGCGGGTGACCGCCGGGCGACGATGGGCAACCTGATCGCGAGCCGCGACATCGAAAAGGTGCACCCGGCCGACGCATACTCGTGCATCGGCATCGCCGGCACCGCCGGCGTCGGGATCGAGCTGATCCGGCTATTCCAAGTGGAACTCGAACACTACGAGAAGATCGAGGGTACGGTGCTGTCCCTCGACGGTAAGGCGAACCGACTCGCGACGATGGTGCGCAACAACCTCGGCGCGGCGATGCAGGGCCTCGCGGTCATCCCGTTGTTCGCCGGATTCGATCTGGACGCGACCGATCCCGCACGGGTCGGCCGCATCTTCAGCTTCGACGTGGCCGGCGGGGTCTACGAGGAGACCGGATACGACGCCATCGGTTCCGGATCCCTGTTCGCGAAGTCGGCGCTCAAGAAGACGTACCGGTCGGGGGTGACGACCGAGGAGGCGTCGCGGCTGGCGATCGAGGCGCTCTACGATGCCGCCGACGACGACACCGCGACCGGTGGACCGGACCTGATCCGTAAGATCTTCCCGGTCGTGATGACCGCGACCGCACAGGGCACCCACCGGCTCACCGACGCGGAGACGGGCTCGCTGGCCGAGGCCATCATCGCGGCGCGTGCCGCCGACCCGACGCCGTAACGGACGCGCCGCCGCCCGGCGGCGGCAACCGACGCCTCGCGGCTGCGCTATGCAGCGGCGATGCCAACCGACGCCTCGCGGCTGCGCTACGCAGCGGCGACCAGACACCCGGCGGCGACGCCGACGCACGCACGACACCGACCGAGCGAGGAGACCGCACACCGTGGCCATGCAGTTCTACGCCTCACCCGAGCAGATCATGCGGGACCGCTCGGAGTTCGCGCGCAAGATGATCGCGCGCGGACGCAACGTCGTGGTGATGAGCTACTCGGGCGGCGTGTTGTTCGTGACGGAGAACCCGTCCAAGGCGCTGCACAAGGTCAGCGAGATCTACGACCGGATCGGGTTCGCCGCGGTCGGCCGCTACAACGAGTTCGAGAATCTGCGGGCCGCCGGTGTGCGGATGGCCGATCTGCGGGGGTACTCCTACGACCGGCGTGACGTGACCGGCCGGGCCATTGCCACCGCATTCGCCCAGACGCTCGGCTCGATCTTCACGGTCGAGACGAAGCCGTACGAGGTCGAGATCTGCATCGCCGAGGTCACCGGCGGCTCGGCCACCGATGAGCTGTACCGGATCACCTACGACGGGCAGGCTCAGGAGGAGCAGGGCTTCCTCGCGATGGGCGGCCAGACCGACGTGCTGTCGAAGCTGCTGCGCGAGAAGCACACCGCGGACATGTCGCTGACCGATGCCGTACAGCTCGCGGTCGAGGCGGTCGCATCGGTCGGCGGCGAGGGCGGCAAGCCACGCACGATCGATCCGAACCAGCTCGAGGTCGCCGTGCTCGACCGCGCGCGTCCGGGTCGCAAATTCCGCCGGATCACCGGTGCGGCGCTGACTCCGCTGCTGGAGTCGGCGAGCAAGGCCGCCGAGACGCCCGCAGCGGGTACGGCCGCGGCTCCGGGGGCAGGGGAGCCGCCGGCTAGCGCTCCCACGGGTACGGACACCCCGTCGGTCAACGGCGGCGCCACGACCGCGGCGGCAAGTGACGACGGCGGCAGCGGTGCAGCCGGTGCTACGAAGCCGGCCCCCGAGGGGCCCGATACGTCGGCGGCGCCGCCGGAGTCGACCGACGAGGCGCCCGGTGGCGACGCCGGGCGCGGACCCCGGTCCGACGCCGACGGATCCTGATCTTCCGTCCGCACCGTCCGGGCGTAAGCCTGGCGGCGTAAGGAATGACGCGCGTCACGCCCCTATCCGACACGGGTGACCGGTAATCTCGGATGATCTTCCGGTTGGCTGTTTCTGCGGCTACTGTCGTGTCATGGACCGGCGCATCTTCGGACTCGAAACGGAGTACGGCGTAACGTGCACGTACCGAGGCCAGCGGCGGCTTTCGCCGGACGAGGTCGCGCGTTACCTGTTTCGGCGCGTCGTGTCGTGGGGGCGGTCCAGCAACGTCTTCTTGCGTAACGGCGCGCGTCTCTACCTCGACGTCGGGTCGCATCCGGAATATGCGACGCCCGAGTGTGACTCGCTGAATGACCTTGTGGCCCACGACCGGGCCGGCGAGCGGATTCTCGAGGGCCTGCTCGTGGACGCGGAGAAGCGGCTGCACGACGAAGGCATCGCGGGCGAGATCTACCTCTTCAAGAACAACACCGACTCGGCCGGCAACTCGTACGGTTGCCACGAGAACTTCCTGGTGTCGCGCCATGGCGAGTTCGGCCGGCTCGCCGACATCCTGATCCCGTTCCTGGTCACTCGCCAGCTGATCTGCGGCGCCGGCAAGGTGCTGCAGACACCCCGGGGCGCCGTGTTCTGCCTGTCGCAGCGCGCGGAGCACATCTGGGAGGGCGTGTCGAGCGCGACGACCCGCTCGCGGCCCATCATCAACACCCGTGACGAGCCGCACGCGGACGCCGAGCGCTACCGTCGGCTGCACGTCATCGTCGGCGACTCGAACATGAATGAGGTCACCACGCTGCTGAAGGTCGGCAGCGCGGATCTCGTACTCCGGATGATCGAAGCCGGCGTGATGATGCGCGACCTGTCGCTGGAGAATCCGATCCGGGCGATCCGCGAGGTGTCGCACGACGTCACCGGCCGGCGCAAGGTCCGTCTGGCCAACGGAAAGGAAGCCAGCGCCCTCGAGATCCAGCAGGAGTACTTCGCGAAGGCGAGCGAGTTTGTCGAGCGGCGCGGCGGCGACCAGACCGCCAAGCGCGTTGTCGAGCTGTGGGGTCGGGTACTGGGCGCGGTGGAAACCGGTGACCTGGAGCCGGTCGCGCGCGAGATCGACTGGGTCACGAAGCTCAAGCTGATCGAGCGCTACGCGACGCGGCACGATCTGACGATGGCACACCCGCGCGTGGCGCAGATGGACCTCGCCTATCACGACCTGCGTCGCGGTCGCGGGCTGTATCAGGTGATGGAGAAGCGCGGCCAGGTCGACCGCGTCACCGGCGACCTCGAGATCTTCGAGGCGAAGGAGACGCCGCCGCAGACGACCCGCGCACGGTTGCGTGGCGAGTTCATCCGGCACGCGCAGGAGCGCCGGCGCGACTTCACCGTCGACTGGGTGCATTTGAAGCTCAATGACCAGGCCCAGCGCACGGTGCTGTGCAAGGACCCGTTCCGGGCCTACGACGACCGCGTCGAGCGGCTCATCGCGAGCATGTAACGGCGGTGGCGGGCGACGAGATCGGCCCGGACGTCGCCGCGCGCGACGACGTACCGGCGGCATTGGACAGTCACACTCGGGCGCGCGCGCAGACGCGCCGTCCGGCCGGGACGCGCTGGCTCGCCGGCCCGGCGGATGTTCGCGGTCGAATGGACCGCCGGCGCGACAACATCGTCGCGGAGATCGAACGGAATCGCCGCGGCGAATACCGCGTGCCGACGTGGGTGCTCGCGCTCGCGCTGCTCGCAATGGTCGCCGCGATCGCGGCGTTCGCCATTTTCGGTTAGGTGGCGTCGCAGCAGTTGCCATTCAGCGCACGATTGCGGGTCATCGCACGGTCGTCCGCAGGGCCGAAACGTCGGGAACAGCGACTCGTCCCGGAATACGAAGATGTGTGCGATGCGGGTTCGTTAGAGCGCCCCACGGGGCCTAGCCACCGGTCAGTGTCGCGGTGGCCCGGTGGCGATCAGCGTCGCGGCGTGCCGGCCGGCGGCGGCCGCGCTCAAAAAGTAGGCATGGTCGCCGTCGAGGTCGCGGCCCATCGTGGACAGCCTGACCGGCAGGTCGCGCAGGGCCGCGTCGAGACCGTCGATCTTCACCGCTACGATGGCGTGCCGGTCGGCGAGCGGGGCGAGCGCCGCCGCGACCTCGGTGGCGAGCGGCTCCGGCAGACCGGCCGGGACGACCAGGTCGGCGCGGGCCAGGGCGACCCGGCCGTACGCGGTAAGGCAGTGATGGGAGACGCCACGGTGCCGATCGCGGGCGTCCGCGGCCGAGATGCGCAACGACCCGACCGGTCGGCCACCGAGCGTCGCGGCCGCGTTGACCGCCTCCCCGGCCGCCGTACCGGAGAATCCCCACGCCGTCCCGGTGCCGAGATTGCCCGGCCCCTGCGTGACCACGGCGACATCGGCGCCGAGCACGTGTCGTGCGGCGAGCAGCCCCGAATGGACGTTCGTGGCCTCCAGGTCGCCGCCGTACGCCTGCCCGACCGTGACAGTGCCCGCTAGGAGCGCACCAAGGCCGTCGAGCGTACGGGAGAACCAAGCCGGTAGCGCGGCGCCGTCGGTCATGACGTACGCGATCCTGGTGCCCGGTCGGGTCGCCGTGACACCGGCCACGATCGCCGGCAGCGCCGAATGCAGGTCTGCGACCACGACCGGCATGCCGCCGACGTCGGTGGCGGCCGCCATCGCCATGCGGTGCGGCGACGCGTCCTCGTCGACGCCGAGCACGATCGCCTGCTGCGGCGTGTAACGGGCCTTGACCATGTGGCCGCCAGCACGGTCGGCGAGCGACTCGTCGTCGTCGGGCAGCCGATCCGGCAGCGCCACGACGAGCGCGTATCCGCCCGTACCGAGGCCGAGCGCGAGCGCCGACACGTTCAGCAATACCCGGTCGCCGACGAGCGGATCGCCGACCAGCCGCGGGTAGGCCAATGCCCGTACCGTCGCAGCATCCTCGGCGGTGCGCCGGGCGACCGCGACGTCGATCTCGACGGCGCCGCTCCACCGCCGGACGACGGCGGTGACCGTGCCTTCCCGCCAGCGGATCACCCGGCCACGATACTTGCCTAGGCGCCTGGACCGTGCTTGCCTCGGAGTCACGTCGTTAGTGAAGTCGACGCGGAGGCCCGAGTTACGCGGTGTGACGGATCGTGCGAAGCCTGTGGCGAACAACCGGTGACGCGCGCGTGGCCGGGCGGGCATTCGGACGGGTGTGCTGCTAGCGTCGCAGGAGTGTCGCGCATCCGGACCGAACGGCTGGTCAACCTCGTGATCTGCCTGCTGTCCACGCGTCGGTTCCTGACCGCCGCGCAGATCGCCGCGACCGTGCCCGGCTACGAGCACGACCCGAATGATCCCAAGGATCACGAAGCGTTCCAACGTAAGTTCGAACGGGACAAGGCCGAGCTGCGGGACCTCGGCATACCGCTGGAGACCGGCGCGTCGAGCGCGTTCGAGGCCGAGCCCGGTTACCGGATCACCCGCCGCGACTACGCGCTTCCCGACATTCCGCTCGCGCCGGACGAGGCGGCCGCTGTCGGCATCGCGGCCCGGCTGTGGCGCCACGCCGGTCTGGCCGAGGCGGCGTCGTCCGGCCTCGCGAAGCTGCGGGCCGCCGGCATCGATGTCGACCCGCAGGCCACGCTCGGCGTCGAGCCGGTGGTCACGGTCGACGCGGCGTTCGCGCCGCTGACCGCCGCGACGCGCAACCGGCAGGCGGTCACGTTCGACTACCGGGTGCCGGAGGCCGACCGCGCCATGCGCCGCCGGCTGCAGCCATGGGGCGTCGTGTGTTGGCGTGGCCGGTGGTACGTCGTCGGCTACGACCTCGACCGCGCGGCGGAACGGTGCTTCCGGCTCTCCCGCATGGTCAGCACGGTGCGGCCGGACGGACCGACCGGCGCGTATGAGTTGCCGGAGAAGCTCGACCTGATCAGCTATGTCGCGCACTCCTACAGCCACCCGGAGCATACGAAGCGCGCCACGCTGCTCGTCGCGCCCGGGCGGGCCGCCGGCGTCCGACGCTGGGCCGAGTCGGTCACGCCCGCCGACGCGGTTGCCTCGGAGGTACCCGCCTCCGACGGGGGTACGGCGTCCGGCTCGCCGGGCGGGTCCTCGCCGGATGCGGTGTCCCGACGCGGTGACGTGGTCGTGATCGGCTACTCGGACCCGTGCGGGTTCGCGTCCTGGATTGTCGGCTACGGCGCCGATGTCGAGGTCGTCGAGCCGGCCGAGGTGCGCGACGCCGTGATCGATCACCTCCGCGAGATGATCGCGACCATGCAGGACGGCACACCCCACGATGCGGGCCGGGATCCGGGCCGGGACCCGAGCCGGGCCTCAACACCGGTGGCGGCGGAGGTCGGCTGATGCCAACGAACACCGCCGGCGACCGCGTCGCCCGGTTGCTGAACCTCGTGCCGTATCTGCTGGCGCGCCCGGGCATCGGGATCGCCCAGGCCGCCGCCGAGCTCGACATCACCGAGCGTCAGCTCCGCGAGGACCTGGAACTGCTGTGGGTATGCGGACTGCCCGGGTACGGTCCGGGCGACCTGATCGATATGGCATTCGACGGCGACAACGTGACGATCACGTACGACGCCGGCATCGACCGCCCGCTCCGGCTGACGCCGGACGAAGCGCTCGCCCTCGTCGTCGCGCTGCGCATGCTGGCCGAGATGCCGGGCATCGACGGACGGGACGCGATCGAGCGCGCGCTGGCCAAGATCGAGGCGGCATCCGGCGACGTCGCCGAGGCGCCGGTGGCCGTACGGTTGCCGGGCGATGCCGACCGTCTCGCGACCATCCGGGGAGCCGTCGATCGCCGTCGGGCACTGCGCATCACGTATTACACGGCGACCCGGGACGAGACGAGCGACCGGGTCATCGACCCGATGCGGGTGCTGCTCGTCGAGGGCCGCGCGTACGTGGAGGCATGGTGCCGGCAGGCCGAGGCCGTCCGCCTGTTCCGGGTCGACCGGATCGACGGCTTCACCGAGTTGGACGAGCCGGCCCGGCCGCCACGCGAGGCTCGATCGAACGATTTCCGCGACGGCGTGTTCCGGTCCAGCCCCGACCAACCGCTCGTCACGCTGCGGGTGAGCCGGAACGCACGGTGGATCACCGAGTACTACCCGTGCGAGTCGGTCACCGACACCGACGGCGAACTGTGGCGCGTCACGCTGCGCGTCAGCGACCTGGCTTGGGCCCGGCGGCTCGTGCTCGGGCTCGGCTCGACCGTCGTCGTGCTCGATCCTCCCGAGTTGGTCGAGGCCGTGCGGGACGAGACAAACCGGGCACTCGACGCGTACGGCGTCACCGTGTCCTAGTCTGACGGACATGCTCGTCCTCTGGATCGTCATCGGTGTTCTCGCCGGCAGCCTGCTCATCCTCGCGCTCGCCGCGGCCCGCACCGCCGGTCGCCTGGCCGAGCTGCGGCGTGCACAGCGTCGCGCGCAACGGCTGCGTGAGGACGCCGACAGGCTCCGTCCCAAGGTCGAGGACATGCAGGCGACCCTGGGGCTGCTCCAGGCCCGCAGCACGCGTACGACGGAGCACATCGCGGCGTTGAAGGCAGCGCGGTCCGCTTGCCGCCAGCGTATGGACACGCGACCATAGCTTGGCGCGGTCGCGGACACCGGACATTGATCGCTATTCCGCGCGAAGTTGCCGAAGCGGTGGCGATCTCCGGACCCCACGCGTTCACCGGGTCTTGGCCGCGGCCGGGTTGACCGGCCGGGGCATTCTCGGCAATCCTTACGGTGCAAAAAGATCGCGCCGCTGCACGCGTCGAAGCCCACGGCACTCGACGTAGGATAGGGCGTCGGTCCAGGTGCGGTCGATATGAGGCATGAGGGGTGGCGGCATGGGCAGCTTGAGGCCATGGCACATCGCGGTACTGGTCGTGGTGCTGATCCTGCTGTTCGGCGCGAAGCGCCTGCCGGACGCGGCACGCTCGCTCGGCCGCTCGATGCGCATCCTGAAGACCGAGGTCAAGGGCATGTCGGACGACGACGTGGGGAGCAAGGCCGAAGCGCAGCACGGCCGGGCACCCCTCGACGGCCGGCCCCAGTTGGAGCGGCAGCCGGACGGCACGCCGGCGCAGGGTCCAACGCATGATCAGACGCACGACCCGATCCAGCGCGTCCGCGACAACTAACGCCGGCGTGATCGGATAGCCCGTGTCCGCCGAGGGTAAGCGCGTCACGCAGTTCCAGCGTGCGTCGGATGGCTCGATGACGCTGTTCGAGCACCTGCGGGAGTTGCGCGGCCGCCTGTTCAAGGCATCGCTCGGCGTGGCGGCCGGCACGATCATCGGTTTCGTCGTAGCGCACCGCGTGATCAACTTCCTGATCGCGCCGTACTGCGACTTCCAGGCCGACAAGGCACCCGGTGTTGCGTGTACGTTCTCGGCCACCGGGCCGCTGGACACGTTCCTGCTGACCCTGAAGGTCTCGCTCTACGTCGGCCTGCTGGTCGGCGCGCCGATCTGGCTCTACCAGTTGTGGGCATTCATCGCGCCCGGCCTGCACCGGCACGAGCGGCGCTACTCGTATGTCTTCGCGGCGATCGCGGCCCCGCTGTTCGGCGCCGGCATGCTGCTGGCCCACCTGATCGTGTCGAAGAGCCTGCACTTCTTCCTTAGCAGCGGCAACTTCAACGTCGTCGTCGGGATCAGCGGCTACTTCAGCTTCGTCACGAAGATGATGTTGCTGTTCGGCGCCGGGTTCGAATTCCCGCTGCTGATCGTCATGCTCAATCTCGTCGGCCTGGCCAGCGGAAAGCGGCTGCTCGGCTGGTGGCGTCAGGCGATCTTCCTGATGTTCCTATTCGGTGCCGTGGTGACGCCGTCGCCGGACCCGTTCGGCATGAGCATCCTCGCCGGCTGCATGGCGATCCTCTACTTCGGTGCGGTCGCGTTCGCGCTGCTCAACGACCGCCGGCGCGGCCGCAAGGCCGCCGCGTTGGCTGGCATCAACGATGACGAGCTGTCCCCGATCGAGGACCGCGACGAGATCGACGCCGGTGAACCGATCGCGCCGCCCGAGCCGGTCGCACCGGCGCAGCCGATCGAGCGGCGCTACGACGACTTCACCTGATCTGATCGCACGGTCATCGGCCGGCGCTCGGCGGCCCGGCGGCCCGGCGGCCCGATCCGGCCACCGCCCCGTCAAGATCCGTGACCTTGAAACGCTAGGAGCCCTTCGCGTTCATGATCAGGGCGCTGAGCTATCAAGGTCACGGATCTTGGAACTGCTGGAGGACACGGCGTTCCGCGTGATCGTGCACGGCAGCGCGAACACATTCCGGATCGAGGCGTACTCGCCGGAGGCCGCCGACCTCACGGAGACCAGCCCGCTGCGGTGCGTGCCCAACGCGCCGCCGTCCGCCGCCCCGACCCGGATCCGGCTATTCTCGACCGACCCGGTCGCCGGCCGGGCATCCGCCCGAGCCGCCGTAAAGGCCTGACGTGACTTCGACACCGCCCGACTCCGCCATCCCACCCGCTGCGGGTGCGCCGATCGCCGTCCTGCTCAATCCGACCGCCGGCCGGGGTCGATTCCGGTCGTCGGTACCGGCGGTGCTGGAAACCCTGCGCACTGCGGGGAGTGCGGTGCAGATCCTGACCGCGACGTCGGCGGAGGCCGCGTTGTCCGCGGCGCGTGCGGCGGTCGAGGCCGGTGCGGGTGCGCTGGTCGTTGGCGGCGGCGACGGTACGGTCAACCTCGGGCTGCAAGCGGTCGCGGGCACCGGCGTCGCATTAGGGGCGATCCCGATGGGCACCGGCAATGACATCGTCCGCGAGGTCGGACTGCCGAGCGATCCGATCGCGGCGGCCCAGGTCGTCGCCGACGCGCTGCGGACCGGCCGGTGCCGCCGCGTCGACCTCGCCCGGGTGGTCCCGGCGGTCGGGCCGCCGCGATGGTTCGGCGGAGTGCTGGGCGCCGGATTCGATGCGATGGTCAACGAACGAGCCAACCGTATGCGGTTCCCGCGCGGCACACGCCGCTACGACGTGGCGATCGTCGCCGAGCTGGTCCGCCTCAAGCCGAGGCCCTACACACTGCGCCTCGACGGTGTCGAGCATCGCCTGCACGCTGTCCTGGTCGCGATCGGGAACACGCCGGCGTACGGCGGCGGCATGCGCATCTGCCCGGCCGCCGACGCCACCGATGGATTGCTCGACATCGTGGTCGCCGGCCCGATCAGCCGGACCACGCTGATCCGGATCAAGCCGCGCGTGTACGCCGGCACGCACGTGTCGCATCCGATGGTCACGTCCTATCGAGCCCGTGTCGTGGAGATCGACGCGGAGGGGATCACCGCGTACGTGGACGGGGAGCGCACCTCGCCGCTTCCGGTGACGGTGTCCGCCGTGCCGGGGGCGCTGACGTTGCTCGGGTAGCTGGCGCAGCTTGGACAGCCGACGTAGCTCGGACAGCCGACGTAGCTCGGATCGCGGGCACTTGTCGCGGGCCGCCGATCCGTCGCTCGTTCAGTCGAGTGTTGTTGGGCCGGCGAGCAGACGTACGGCGGCCAGGCCATTCGCCGCGCCGGGACCGGCCGCCGGTACGACGTACGCCGCGCAGCCGATCGCGACCGCGGCCGCGTCGCCGGGCGTATCGCCGACCATGAGCGCGTTTTCCGGGTCGACCTGGAGCTTGGCGCAGGCGTATTCGAAGATCGCCGGATCCGGTTTGATGCGGCCGATCTCGTACGACAGGACGTAGGCGTCGACGTAGTCGGCCAGACCGTACGCCTCGAACATGGGCCGGATGTCGAAGCCGATGTTGCTGACGATGCCGATGCGCTTCCCGGCCGCCTTCAGCCCGGCCATCGTCGCCGCCGCGTCGGCGTAGGCGCGCCAGCCGCGGGGCGAGAGGATCCGCTCGTAGAGGGCCTCGGCCAACCCTTCGATCGGCGTGTCCACCGTATCGGCGAGGCCCGTGAACGCGGCCCGATGGGCGTATTCGTACAGGTCGCGGGCCGCCCAGACCTCGATCAGGTGCGGCGGCACCCGGGCCGGTAGGGGGCCGCCGGGCCGACCCGCGGTCACCAGCCGATCGGCGAGGATCGTCGCCGGCGCCACGTCGAGTGCCGTCCCGCACTCGGCCGCCGCCGCACGGACCCAGGTCACGGCATTCTCGACCTGGGCGAGCGTGCCATGGAAGTCGAAAAGAACGGCATCCGCGCGCCGGAGGCCGGCGGCGGTGGATCCGGGCTCGGTCGGCGCGCCGGGAATCGGCGGTTCGGCTTGGTCCGGCACGAACGCACCATACGCCCCGCCGGTCGGCGCGCCGCACGACCCACCCGAACCGCCCGGAACGTGACCAACCGCACCCTCGGTGCAACCCCGGGTAAGCACGGGCGCACGACCGGTCGCGGCGCGCATCCACTAGCCTTGAGGTGTGACCAGCCCCGCCGAGCGGTATGCCGCGTCCCGTCGGCGGGCCGCGGCGGCAGCACGCCTTCCGGCGCTCACCGAGTTCGTCGCCGATTTACCGTTCGAGCTGGATCCGTTCCAACACGAAGCCTGCGCCGCGCTCGAGTCCGGCGGCGGCGTTCTGGTCTGCGCGCCGACCGGCGCCGGCAAGACGGTGGTCGGCGAGTTCGCGGTGCATCTGGCGCTGCGTGCGGGCAACGGCCAATCCGGCGGTACGCCCAGACGCAAGTGCTTCTACACGACTCCGATCAAGGCGCTGTCGAACCAGAAGTTCCATGACCTCGTCGAGCGGTACGGCTCGGCCAACGTCGGTCTGCTCACCGGCGACAACGCGATCAACGGTGATGCGCCGGTCGTCGTGATGACGACGGAAGTGCTGCGCAACATGCTTTATGCCGGCTCGCCGACGCTCGACGGTCTCGGCTACGTCGTAATGGACGAGGTGCACTACCTGGCCGATCGCTTCCGCGGCGGGGTCTGGGAAGAGGTCATCATCCACCTCCCGGCCAGCGTGACGCTCGTGTCGCTGTCGGCCACCGTCTCCAACGCGGAAGAGTTCGCGGACTGGCTCACGACCGTACGAGGTGAGACGGCTGTCGTGGTCACCGAGCACCGTCCGGTGCCGCTGTGGCAACACATGCTCGTCGGCAAGCGCTTGTTCGATCTGTTTC
>Ga0055453_10000031_pt1 | contig 13731 bp, 10 predicted proteins | sample Goodyear_PhragA__FD_57741 | JGI IMG/M metagenome (GOLD analysis project Ga0055453, IMG submission 57741) | Wetland microbial communities from San Francisco Bay, California, USA, that impact long-term carbon sequestration - Goodyear_PhragA_D2 | ecosystem: Environmental > Aquatic > Marine >... | reverse complement strand
GGCGCAGATCGCACTCGGTCTCGGTCGCTTTCTGGATCGCCTGGAAGATCGCATCGACTGGGCCGTCTCCGCTCGACTCGGCGACGGCCTCCTCGCCAGAAGGCAGTTTCACCGCGACGCGGGCGAGCGGGTCCCGCCGGGATCCCGCCTCCACCTCGAACCAGAGGAGCTCGTGCGCGTCGGTCCGTTCCCGCATCTCGTCGGAGACGATCGCCTCGAGATCGAGCGCCGTCACCTGCTTCTTGCGGTCCGCAATCTCCTTGAAGCGCTTGAAGGCGGCGTTGAGGGCGTTCCCCTCGACCTTGAAGCCCAGCTGCTCCAGAGCGTCTTTCAGCGCGTGGCGCCCGGAGTGCTTGCCGAGGACGATCGAGTTCGACTCAAGGCCGACTTCGGTGGCATCCATGATCTCGTAGGTGGTTCGCTCCTTCAGCACCCCGTCCTGGTGGATGCCCGACTCGTGCGCGAAAGCGTTGCGCCCGACCACCGCCTTGTTCGGCTGAACCGGGTAGCCCGTCAGGCGAGAGACCATGCGGCTGGTGCGCGCCAGCTCCCGGGTCTCGACGCAGGTCGTCAGGCCGTGTGCGTCCTCGCGGGTGCGAATCAACATTACGATCTCCTCCAAGGAGCAGTTGCCCGCGCGCTCACCGATCCCGTTGACGGCGCACTCGACCTGGCGGGCGCCCGCGAGGACGCCGGCGTAGGAGTTCGCAACCGCGAGGCCGAGGTCGTCGTGGCAGTGCACCGAGGTCTCCACGTCGCCCAGGGCCGGCACCAACTCGTAGAGGCGGCGGAAGTAGCCGGCGTACTCCTCCGGCGTCGTGTAGCCGACGGTGTCCGGGATGTTGATCACCGTGGCGCCCTCTTCGACGGCGATCGCGCAGACCTCAGCGGTGAACTCGATGTCGGCCCGGGTCGCGTCCATGGGCGAGAACTCGACGTCCTCGCAGTAGGACTTGGCATGCGCCACGGCCGCCCGCGCCTGGCCCTTGACGTCCTCGCGATCGGTTTGCAGCTGGTGTTCGATGTGGATGTCCGAGGTCGAGATGAAGGTGTGGATGCGGGGGCGTTGGGCGTCGCGAACGGCGCCCCAGGCGGCGTCGATGTCCGCCTTGTGGGTCCGCGCAAGGCCGCAGACGGTCGGCCCCTCCACCTTGCGCGAGATTGCCTCGACCGCCTCGAAGTCGCCGGGTGAGGTGATCGGGAAACCGGCCTCGATTACGTCGACTCCGAGCCGCGCCAGCTGCTGGGCGATCTCCACCTTCTCCGCGGTGTTGAGCGAGATGCCTGGCGACTGCTCGCCGTCGCGAAGCGTCGTATCGAAGATGTGGACGCGGTTTGCGTCGGTAGTGGGTTCCACGGGGCTTACCTCCTTCTCCAATCGAATCGAATGACCTTGTCTCTCGCGGCTGCCGCGCCGCCCAGCGCTATTCCCCCCGAAGGGGGAGGAGAAGGAGAAGCGCCAGGCTGTCGAGCCGGTGCGTCATTCGTCATCGCAGCTTAGCGTAGGCTGGCGCCATCGCAAGGCTCGACAGGAAGACCGTCCTTGCCCTGCTGGCGATGTGCCTAAGCGTGCTTGTGATCGCGAACGACTTCTCGGCAGTGAACGTCGCGATCCCGACGATGGAGAGGGACTTTCACACCAACGTCAACACGATGCAGTGGGTGGTCAACGCCTACGCGCTCACCTTCGGGGTGATGATCGTCACCGGCGGTCGCCTCGCCGACATGTTCGGCCGCCGTCGCGCCTTCTTCCTCGGCTCCGCGATCTTCGCCTCGATGTCGGCGCTGGGCGCGGTCGCCCAGACGGAGACTTTGCTGATCCTCAGCCGCGTCGTGATGGGGATCGGCGGGGCGCTGATGTGGCCGGCGATCCTCGGCATGACCTTCGCCCTGCTGCCGGCGGAGAAGGCCGGACTGGCCGGCGGGATCATCATCGGCGCCGCCGGGCTGGGCAACGCGATCGGGCCGTTGATCGGGGGCGTGCTGACCGACTTGGCGAGCTGGCGCTGGATCTTCTTCCTCAACGTGCCGATCGCGGCCTTCGCCGTCCTCGTCACCTATTACCTGGTCCAAGTCACCGAGCCGGAGGTCGACGAGCAGCGGATCGACTACCCCGGGATCGCGACGATCTCGATCGGGCTGGTCTCACTGCTGGTCGCCCTCGACCAGGTCGACGACTGGGGCTGGGGTGACCCGCGGGTGATCGGGATGCTGGCCCTCGCCGCGGTCCTGATTGCCTCCTTCGTCCCAATCGAGCGGCGGGCCGGAGAGGGTGCGCTGGTGCCGCCGTCGGTGATGCGCAACGAGAGCTTCCGCGCCTCCTGCGTGGCGGTCACGCTGATGTCGGCGACCTTCTTCGCGGCCCTGCTCTACCTGCCGCAGTTCATGCAGAAGCACCTCGGATACTCGCCTCTCGAAGCCGGAATCGGAATCCTCCCTTTCCTCGCCACCTTCGCCCTCGTCTCCTTCATCGCCGGCCCCCTCTACAACCGGGTCGGCGCGAAGCCTCTGGCGGTGATCGGGGCAGCCTGCATCGCCGTCGCCCCCTTCCTCTTCTCCCAGGTCGACGAGAGCTCGGCCTACGGCGCCCTGGTGCCGGGGATGTTCGTGCTCGGCATTGGCATCGGCAGCTTCTACCCGACGGCAACCACGGCGGGTGTCACATCGGTTGACGAATCGCGGAGCAGCCTCGCCGGCGGCATCCTCTACATGTGCCAGATCGCCGGCGGGGCAATCGGGCTCGGCCTGACGACGACGATCTTCTCCGCGCAGGCCTCGTTCGTCGACGGCATTCAGGCGGCGTTCCGCCTCGACGCGATGCTGGCGCTGGCCGGATTCGTCATCGCTCTGCTCTTCGTCGGAGGCAGGATTCGCCCCCGCTTTGCGGGCCGCACGGCCGGCTGACGCCTATCTCGTCTGGGCAGGCTGGCGGGCGTGCGCCTTTTGCCGGCGGCGTGGAGCACGACTCTGGCGCAGGTCGTCGCTGCCGGCGCCCCCCCGCAGCAGATCGCTGCCCGAGCCGCCCCGCAGCAGATCGCTCCCCGCACCGCCGAGCAGCACATCCTGGCCGTCCCCCCCGAAGAGAGCGTCGGCGCCGCCCCTGCCAATCAGGCGGTCACTGCCATCTCCACCGATCAGCTTGTCCGCTCCCGCCCCCCCGATCAGGAGGTCGTTGCCACCGCCACCCCGCATCGTCACCGGGATCAGGATGTCTTTCGCAACCGAGACCTCGTCGTCGCCACCGCCCGCATTCACCTCGAAGCCGCTGATCGACGGCGCCTGGCAAAGCAGCTCGTTCTGATTCCCCTCCGGGTTGGCGCAGATCGAGCTGCCGACTTCGAGCGGGACGATCGAATCGATCGCGTAGTTCCGGCCGTCAGGCGTCAGCCAGATGTGGATCGAATTGGCTTCGCCCGCGCCTGCCACCACCACGTTGTAGGTCTTGGGCGCAGGCTGCGCGAGGGCCGGGGCCTGCGTGAGCAGCAACACGAGCAAGATGAGGAGCGTCTTCTTCATTGGCCAGTCGTCCCCGCCACCGTTCCGGTCGGAGCGTCTACGAAGAGAACATCGCAGCGCCCACTTCGTTGCGCACCGAGCCCTTGAGCTTAAAGGTCAACCGAGCGCCCGACCGAGAATCCGTCAAGCTCGAGAATTCGGTCGATCGTCTCGCCGCGCACGGGCGCATCCGTCGTCAGCGCCATCACGGCATCGCCACCAACCTCGGCGCCCACCGCCGCCGAGACGATGTTCACGCCCTCCTCGCCGAACATGGACCCCACCCTGCCGATCATCCCCGGGCGGTCCGCATAGCGAAAGACCGCCAGATGGTCCGCGAACGGGAGATAGAAGCTCTCGCCCCAAACCGCAACGAGGTAGGGCTCGTTGCGGGGGCCGACGCCGGTGCCGGAAACCTCGACGGCGGCCTCGCCGGCCCCGAGCCTCACAGTGACCAGCTCGGTGAAGTCCTCGGAGCCGCTGTCCTTCGTCTCGATCAGCTCGATGCCCCGCTCCTCGGCCATCTGCGGCGCGTTGACGAGGTTGACGGGCTCCTCGGTATGCCCGGAGAGGATCCCGACCAGCACCGCGATCCCGAGCAGGCGGGTGTCGTAGGAGGCGATGCGGCCGCGGAACTCGGCGGTGACGCTGTCGACGGAGCCGTCGCCCAAACCCTCCGCCAAGCGACCGAGCTTTTCGCAAAGCGGCACGAAGGGAGCCAGGGCCTCCATCTCCTCCGGCCGCACCGCCGCGATGTTGACGGCGTTGGTGACCACACCCCCGGTAAGCGCCGCGGTCACCTGCTGGGCGGTGACGATCCCGGCGCGATCCTGCGCCTCAGCGGTCGAGGCTCCCAGGTGCGGGGTAACGACGACGTCGTCGCGGGCGAACAGCGCATGGTCGCCGAAGGGCTCGGCGGGAAAGACGTCGAGCGCCGCCCCCGCGAGCTTGCCGGACTCGAGGCCGGCGAGCAGGGCATCGAGGTCGACGAGCTCTCCCCGTGCGCAGTTGACCAGCCTCGCCCCGTCCCTCATCGCGGCGATCGCGGCCGCGTCGATCAGGCCGGCCGTGTCCGGCGTCTTGGGGACGTGCAGTGTCACGATGTCGGCGCGGGCCAGCAGGTCATCGAGGCTCCCGGCCCCCTCCACCCCGAGCTCACGGAACCTCTCGGCGGAGACGAACTTGTCGAAGGCGAGGACCTCCATCTCGAAACCCTGCGCCCGCTTGGCGACGAGCTGACCGATGCGGCCGAAGCCGACCACTCCCAGCGCCTTCCCGTAGAGCTCCGCCCCCTTGAACCGCGAGCGCTCCCAGGCGCCTCCCGCCAGCGTCGCATGGGCCTGGGGGACGTTGCGGCACATCGCCAGCATCAGCGCCAGCGTGTGCTCGGCGGCGGCGACCGAGTTCGCTTCCGGAGCGTTTGCGACCACGATCCCGCGGCGCGTGGCCGCCGGGATGTCGACGTTGTCGACGCCGGTGCCGGCGCGGCCGATGACCTTGAGCCGCTCGGCCCGTTCGATCAGCTCGGACGTCACCTGCGTCGCCGAGCGGACCAGGATCGCGTCGTAGTCGCCGATCGCGTCGCCGAGCTCCGCCTCGGACATCTCGAATCCGAGCTCGACGTCGAAGTTCTCGCGCAGCAGATCGACACCGGCGTCGGCGATTTTCTCCCGGACCAGGACCTTCACCGGCTCACCTCATCGACGTGCTCGACCACCCAGTCGATGCAGGCGGTCAGCGCCTGCACGTCGGCCGGCTCGACGGCGGGGAACATCCCGATCCGCAGCTGGTTGCGCCCCAGCTTGCGGTAGGGCTCGACGTCGACGATCCCGTTTGCGCGCAGCGTCGAGGCCACGGCGGCCGCATCGACCGAATCGTCGAAGTCGATCGTGCCGACGACCGGCGAGCGCTTCCCGGCGTCGGCGACGAACGGCGACGCGAACGCAGCGCTCTCCGCCCACTCGTAGAGGTGCCCCGAGGAGGCAGTCGTGCGCTCCACGCACCACCCCAGCCCGCCATTTCCGAGCATCCACTGCAGCTGGTCGGCCAAAAGCAACAGGGTCGCGAGGGCGGGCGTGTTGTAGGTCTGGTTCTTGCGGGAGTTCTCCAGCGCGATCTGCAGCGAGAGGAATGCCGGCTGCCAGCGCTCGCCTGCTCCGTTCAGCTCCCCGATCCGCGCGACCGCCGCCGGGCTGAGCGCGGCGAGCCAAAGCCCCCCGTCGGCGCCAAATGCCTTCTGCGGCGCGAAGTAGTAGGCATCGGTCTCGGCCAGATCGACGGGCAGCCCGCCGGCCGCCGAAGTGGCATCTATGAGGATCAGGGCGTCTCCCGATCCGGAGGGTCGGCGCACCTGCACCGCGACACCGGTGGAAGTCTCGTTCTGGGCCCAGGCGAGCACGTCGGCCTCTGGGTCGGAGGTCGGGTCGGGGGCGTTGCCCGGCTCCGCCTCGACAACGATCGGCGCCTCGAGGAACGGCGCGGCAGAGGTGACCCTGGCGAACTTCTGAGAGAACTCTCCGTAGCTCAGGTGAAGCGCTCGATTGCGAACCAGACAGGCCGCCGCGGCGTCCCAGAACGCCGTCGTGCCGCCGTTTCCCAGCACGATCTCATAGCCGTTGGGGAGGCCCAGGAGCTCTCCGAGCCCCCCTCGAACGCGCTCGACCAGCTCCCTGACGGGGGCCTGGCGGTGCGACGTCCCCATCAACTGGGCCTCCTCCGCCAGCCTGGCCAGCGCCTCGGATCGGACCTTGGAGGGCCCGCAGCCGAACCGCCCGTCCTCGGGCCTGAGCTCGGCCGGAATCTGAAAGCTGGTCGAGAGCGCCATCGGGGCCGACAGGTTATTGACAGAGCCGGGCGGTGCGCCCCACTGGCCCCGGCTAGGCTACGCCGGTCCCACCAGTCGAGACCGAGAGGGAGCACAGCGATGGCAGAAGAGGGTGCCGGGGTGAGGGCAGGTGACGGCTACGCCGTTGCCAACCTTGCCGATCTAGGTGACGGGCCGGGGTTCCGCAAGATCCGCAAGCCGCTTGGCGTGACCGCGTTCGGCGTCAATGCGATCGTTCTGCCACCCGCCTACGAGACCGGTCGTCACTACCACGAGGAGCAGGAGGAGCTCTACTTCCTGCACAGCGGCCGTGTGGCGATGGGGTTTGGGGACGGCTCGACGCACGAGCTGGGGCCGGGCGGCCTCGCCTGGGTCGACGCCTCGACCGTGCGGAGCGTGCGAAATCTGAGCGACTCGGAGGACGCCGTCTACGTGGTGGTCGGCGGCAAGGACGGCTACGTCGGCCGCGACGGCAAGCTGCCCGAGGACGAGGCCAGCCGCTTCGGCGACAACGCGCCGCCCGGCGCCTGACTCAGAACTCCTGGTCGATCCAGGGCATCATGTCGCGGAGGTCCTTGCCGACCTCCTCGACGGGGTGCCTGGCCCCCTCCTCGCGCATGCGGGCCAGCTGCTCGCCGCCAGCGCGGTTCTCGGCGATCCACTCCCTGGCGAACTCGCCGGACTGGATGTCGGCCAGGATCTTCTTCATCGCCGCCCGCGATTCCTCGCCGATCACCCTCTTGCCGCGGGTCATGTCACCGTACTCCGCCGTGTTGGAGATCGAGTAGCGCATCCCCTGGATCCCCTTTTCGTACATCAGGTCGGCGATCAGCTTCAGCTCGTGCAGGCACTCGAAGTAGGCCAGACGCGGGTCATAGCCCGCCTCGACCAAGGTCTCGAAGCCCGCCCGCACGAGCTCGCTGGCCCCGCCGCAGAGCACCGACTGCTCGCCGAAGAGGTCTGTCTCGCACTCGTCTTTGAAGGTCGTTTCGATGATGGCTGCGCGTCCCCCGCCGATCCCCGCGGCGTAGGCGAGGACCAGGTCGTGGGCGTTGCCGGTGGCGTCTTGGTGGATGGCCATCAGGCACGGCACCCCATGCCCTTCCTCGTACTGGCGGCGAACCAGATGGCCCGGGCCCTTGGGGGCGACCATGCCGACGTCGACGCCCTGGGGGGGCGCGATCTGCTCGAAGTGGATCGAGAAGCCGTGTGCGAAGAGGAGCAGGTTTCCCGGCGCGATCCCGTCGGCGATCTCCGCCTCCCACACCTCCGCCTGCTTCTCATCCGGGAGGAGAACCATGACGACGTCCCCGCGGCTGGCCGCGTCGGCGATTCCGAGGACCTCCAGGCCGGCCGCCTCGGCCTTGGCGCGACTGGCGGAGTCGGGGCGCAACCCGACGACGACGTCGGCGCCCGAGTCCTTGAGGTTGAGCGCATGCGCATGGCCCTGCGAGCCATAGCCGAGGATGGCGACGGTCTTGCCCTCGAGCTTCGAGAGGTCGGCGTCCTTGTCGTAGTAGATGTCGTCGGTGCGCATGTCGGGGCAGGCTATCGGAGCGCCCTTCGCATCAGCTTGCCCGACGGCGTCCGCGGCAGCGCCGCGGCCAGCTCGACCCGCTTCGGGACCTTGAAGCCGGCCAGCCCCTCCGCGCAGTGGCGCCGCAGGTCGTCGGGGCTCACGTCGGAGCCGTCCTCGAGGACGACGATCGCGGTCACCGCCTGCTGCCACTCGGGGTCGTCTCGCCCGACCACGGCGGCGTCGGCGACAGCGGGGTGGCGCAGCAACACCTGCTCGACTTCGGCCGGGACGACGTTCTCACCCCCCGTCACGATCATGTCGTCGAGGCGGCCTTCCACGTACAGAAAGCCCTCCTCGTCGATCCGGCCCAGGTCTCCCGTGTGCAGCCAGCCGTCAGCATCGGCGCGGCCGGGCGCAACCGTCGGGCCCTGGACGAGGATCTCGCCCTCCTGGATCCGCAGGTGCGTGGTCAGCAGCGGCCGGCCGGCGGACCCGAGCTTGCGCCGCGCGTCGACTGGGGCAAGCGTGGTCACCTGCGAGCAGGCCTCGGTGAGGCCGTAGGTCTGAACGACGGTGGCGCCGCGGCCGATCGCCTCCTCGAGCGGCTCCACCGGGACCGGTCCCCCACCGACGAGAATCGCCCGCGGCCCGGACAGGTCAGCACCCTTCTCCAGCAGGCGCGTCAGCATCGTGGTGACGATCGAGAGGACGGATATGTCGTCGTCCTCGAGGGAGGCGGCGACGCGGTCCACGTCGAAGCCGTCGTGCACGATCGCCGCGGTCCCGTAGACGACGGATCGCATCACGATCGCCAGCCCGGAGATGTGGCTGAGCGGCAGGCAGCAGAGCCAGCGGTCCTGCGGCTCGACGCCGATGTTGAAAGCCGAGCCGACGGCGCTCCAGAGAAAGTTTCCGTAGGTGAGGCCGACGGGCCTCGCCGCGCCGCTGCTGCCGCTGGTCAGCACCCGGCAGCAGACGTCGTCCATGTCGTGCTCCCCGAGCAGCGGCAGGTCGGCCTCGGTCTGGGTCAGCTCACCGGGGTCGTCGAGGTCGATCGCCGGCTCCTCCGCGGCGATCACCGCCGCCCGCTCCTCGGTGCTGAGCAGCGGGCTGAGCGGCAGCAGGGTCGCGCCGACCTTCATCAGCGCATGGACAAGGACGACCTGCTCGCGGCGGGCGTGCATCGTGAGCGCCGCCGTGGAGCCACGCCGAACCCCATGGGCCGCCAGCCGCCGCGCCACCCAGGTCGCCTCCGCCTCGAGCTCCGCGTAGGTGGGTTCAGAGCCGTCCGCGACCAGCGCGGTGCGGTCGGGGCGACTCTGAGATCTCTGTGCGAGCCAGTCGTCGAGTTTCATCGGGGGATGGCGTCCACCAGGCGCACCTGGCTATCGTTGCCCTCCCATTCTTGCGGGCCGCCGGCCCGCGCGCGCTCACCGACCGCAGGACCCGGGAGGATCGCTTGCCGCAACGCCACAAGGACGCCCCGCCCGAGCAGGAGCTCTATGCGCCGATCGAGTGGCGCAGCGCAGCCCAATACGACGACATCCGCTACGAGACCGCGGATGGAATCGCCAAGATCACGATCGACCGTCCCGAGGTGCACAACGCCTTCCGCCCCCAGACGCTGATCGAGGTCTCGGCCGCTCTGGAGCTGGCCCGCGAGGACGCCGAGGTCGGTGTGATCATCCTCACCGGCGAGGGGGAGAAAGCGTTTTGCTCGGGCGGCGATCAGACGGTTCGAGGCGACAGCGGCTACCTGGCCGAGGGCGCATCGGTCGGCCGCTTCCACGTCACCGACCTGCAGGTTCAGATGCGGCGGCTGCCCAAGCCGGTGGTGGCGATGGTCGCCGGCTACGCAATCGGCGGCGGCCACATCCTGCACGTCTGCTGCGACCTGACGATCGCCGCGGACAACGCCTGCTTCGGGCAGACCGGGCCGCGGGTCGGCTCCTGGGACGGCGGCTTTGGCGCCTCGCTGCTGCGCGACCTCGTCGGGACCAAGCGGGCCAAGGAGTTCTGGCTGCTGTGCCGCCAGTACGACGCCGAGGAGGCGCTGGAGATGGGCCTCATCAACGCCGTCGTCCCGCTCGAGCGGCTCGAGCAAGAGACGGTGGCCTGGTGCAGGGAGATGCTGGCGCTCTCGCCCTTCGCGCTGCGCCTGGTCAAGGCCAGCTTCAACGCGCATGAGGACGGCTACGCGGGGATCCAGCAGCTTGCCCACGACGCCAACCTGCTCTTCTACGGCAGCGAGGAGGCTCGCGAGGGCCGCGAGGCGTTCAAGGAGAAGCGGGTGCCCGACTTCTCGAAGTTCCCGCGACGGCCATGAGGATCTGGGTAATGGCCGCGCGGCCGCGGACGCTGCCCGCCGCGGTGGCGCCGGTTCTGGTTGGGACGGCCGCGGCCATGGAATGGGCCGGCGAGCTGCCGCGATTCGGGGCGTTCGTGGCGGCACTGGTCGGCTCGGTCTTCATCCAGGTCGGCACCAACCTGGCCAACGACTACTCCGACGCCAAGCGCGGTGCGGACACCGCGGATCGGCTCGGCCCGGTGCGGGTCACCTCGGCTGGGCTGGTGACGCCGCGGCGGGTGCTGATCGCCACCTGGGTCGCCTTCGGCGTCGCGGTCTCCTGCGGCATCTACCTAGCCGCGGTCGCGGGAGTCGTGATCCTCCTGATCGGTGCCGTCTCGATCGCCGCCGGCGTCCTCTACACGGGGGGGCCGCGCCCCTACGGCTACGCCGGGCTCGGCGAGGTCTTCGTCTTCCTCTTCTTCGGCCTGGTGGCCGTCAATGGCTCCTACTACGTCCAGGTCGAGCAACTCGACGCGCTGCCGCTCGGGCTCTCCATCTCGGTCGGTTTTCTGGCGACCGCGATCCTCGTCGTCAACAACCTGCGCGACATCGAGACCGATCGCCGCACCGCCAAGATGACCCTGGCCGTGCGCATGGGCCGCCAGAACGCCGTCGTCCTCTACCGCATGCTGGTGCTAGGCGCCTACGCCGTCCTGCCAATCGCCCTGGTGGCCGGCGACGGCAGCATGCTGCCGCTGATCGGCCTGGCCTCCCTACCGCTTGCGATCGGGCCGCTGCGCACCACGGCGAACCGCACCGACGGGCCCTCGCTGAACGGCGCGCTGGCGGCGACCGGCACCCTGCTCGGCGTCTTCAGCCTGCTGGTCTCCGCCGGTCTGCTGATCGCCAGCTGAAGCGGTTTCCTCAGCCTGAGGTGAGAAGCTGTCCCTATGCGCATCGCCTCCGTCGAGGTCGTTCCCTACGCCCTTCCATTTCGCGACCCGTACGTCACGGCGACCGGAACGCTGCGCCGGCGCGAGGTGGCGCTGCTGCGCCTGCGCTCCGTCGAGGGCCTGCTTGGACTCGGCGAAGCGGTGCCTCTCTCGTTGCGGGGCGGAGCGACCCTTTCGCGGGTGGTCGAGGAGCTGGAGCGGCTCGGCGAGCGTGACGCGCTCGACGAGGCAACGCTTCGGGGTGACGTAGCGGGTCTCTCCCCCCCCGCCCGCTGCGCGGCGCTGACGGCGTTGCTCGACCTTCGCGGCCGGCGTGCCGCCGCCGAACGCGGCGAGCAAGGCGGCGCGCCCGCGCCACCGGTTCGCTGCAATGCGACGCTCAGCGCGGGCAGCCCCGCCGCGGTTGCCGCCGAGGCGGAGCGTTGGGCCGGCGAGGGGTTCTCGACGTTCAAGCTGAAGCTGGGCGGTGAAGACGACCTCGGGCAGGTTAGGGCCGTGCGGGAGGCCCTCGGACCGGAGGCGCGCATCCGGATCGACGCGAACGCCGTCTGGGACGTGTCCACGGCCAAGCGCCGGCTGGCCGATCTGGAGCCGTTCGACGTCGAGCTGGCTGAGCAGCCTGTCGCCACCCTTGAGGAGGCGGCCGAGCTCTCGCAATCGACCTCGATCCCGATCGCCGCCGACGAGAGCGTCGAGAGCCGCGCCGACGCGGAGCGAGCCGCGACGATGGGCGCCTGCCAGCTGACCGGCGTGAAGCTCTCCAAGGTGGGAGGCCCGGAGGCTGCGATCGAGATCGCCGAGGTCCTGCCCGCCTATCTCTCGAGCGCGCTCGACGGTCCGGTGGGAATCGCCGCCGCCGCGCAGGTCGCCGAGACGCTGGGCGAGGTGACCGGCAACGGCGAGCTGGGACTCGCCCATGGCCTTGCAACCCAGCGCCTCTTCAGCTCGACGGTGGCGGCGGTCGAGTGCGAGCTGCGAGAGGGCATGCTGCACCCGCCCGAGGGCCCTGGGCTCGGCGTCGAGATCGACGAGGCCGCACTCGATGCCCATCGCCTCTAGGTTGCCCGCATGAATATCGCCCGAAACGGGCGCGAGCGTGCCTGATGGACCCGACGAACCGCAACACCGCACTGGCATCCGCCTTCGTTGAGGAGCTGGCGCGCTGCGGGCTCCGCCAGGCCGCTATCTCACCGGGCTCGCGCTCCACGCCTCTCGCCGTCGCCCTCTGGCGTCAACCCGAGGTCGACGTCAGCGTCATCGTCGACGAGCGCTCCGCCGCCTTCTTCGCACTCGGCGCCGCCCAGGCGAGTGGCGGCCCGGTGGCCGTGCTCTGCACTTCGGGCACGGCGGCCGCCAACCTCCACCCCGCGGTGTGCGAGGCGGACCACTCGGGCCTGCCGCTGCTGGTCCTGACCGCCGACAGGCCCCCGGAGCTGCGGGGAATCGGCGCCGGCCAGACGATCGACCAGCTGAAGCTCTACGGCTCCTCCGTTCGCTGGTTCTGCGAGGTCGGCACCCATGAGGCCGACGACGACGGGCTTCTCCACCATCGCTCCACTGCCTGCCGGGCATTCGCCACGGCGCGCGGTGAGCCGCGTCCCGGCCCTGTCCACCTCAACTTCGCATGGCGCGAGCCGCTCGCGCCCGTCGCCGCCGATGGGGCGGTGACGGCCACCGCTCCCCTCGCCCTCGAAGGCCGCGGGGAGCGGCCGCTCACTGCCGTTACGCCAATCGACCGGGAGCCGTCGCAGTTCCTCCTCGACGAGGTGGCCGGGCACATCGCCGAGGCCGATATCGGCGTGATCGTGGTGGGGCGCCAGCTCGACCTCGAGCTGCGCGAGCCACTGGCCCACCTCGCCCGCATCGCCGGCTTCCCGATCCTCGCCGAGCCGACCTCGCAGCTGCGCTGCGGCCCCCATGACCGCTCCCACGTGATCACCGCCTACGACCTGCTGCTGCGCGACGGGGAGTTCCGAGAGGATGCCTCGCCGGACCTGGTGCTGCGCTTCGGCGAGATGCCGACCAGCAAGCCCCTCCGCTCCTGGCTGGCCGAGTCCGCCGCCGATCAGATCGTCGTCGATCCCCTGGGCGGCTGGAACGAGCCCACCCGCAGGGCGGCGGCGCTGCTGCGCGCCGACCCGACGGAGCTGGCGGCGGGATGGGCCGCGCGGCTTGGCGAGGAGCGCCCGCCGCCGGCCATGTGGCTGGAGGCCGAGCAAGCGGCACGCGAGGCGATTGACGCCGAGATGGGGGCGCTCGAAGCCCCCACCGAGCCCGGCCTGCAGCTGGCGCTCGGCGCCCTGCACCGCGACGGCGACATCGTCTACACCGCTTCGAGCATGCCGATCCGCGATCAGGAGAGCTTCCTACCGAGCGCTGAGGCGGACGCACTCTTCCTCTGCAACCGCGGTGCCAACGGGATCGACGGCCTCGTCTCGGCGGGGATCGGAGCCGCCCACGCAACCGGCCGGCCGACCACGATCGTCACAGGCGACCTCGGCCTGCTGCACGACATCGGCGGCCTTGCCGCCCTGCGCGACTTATCGGCGCCCGTGAGGATCGTGGTCGTCGACAACGACGGCGGCGGAATCTTTCACTTCCTTCCCCAGGAGTCCGTCATGGAGCGCGAGGAGTTCGAGGCCCTGCTCGG
>Ga0055453_10000030_pt1 | contig 13900 bp, 15 predicted proteins | sample Goodyear_PhragA__FD_57741 | JGI IMG/M metagenome (GOLD analysis project Ga0055453, IMG submission 57741) | Wetland microbial communities from San Francisco Bay, California, USA, that impact long-term carbon sequestration - Goodyear_PhragA_D2 | ecosystem: Environmental > Aquatic > Marine >... | reverse complement strand
CATGTTCGCTCCGCTCCTCGCAGCGTGGGGTTCAGCCGTAGATGCGCCGCGCCCGCGCGACTAAGCGGACCCTGCTGAAGGTATCCTTCCACGAGCTGCAGCGCTTCGCGCGGTGACATCAGCACCGGCGCGTCGAGCGTGTGCGCGATGTCCTTGGCATTCATGCTGCGGACATCCGTGCAGCCCGAGAGCCAGAGGCGCTCACGCCAGAGCCGCGTCTGTCCTCGGAAGTCCGCTCTCGTCAGCTCGCCGCCCCGAATCCGAGCCGCCTGGTTCTGAAAGAACACGGCCGCGTCGAAGTGTCCCCGGCGGCGCGCAAAGCGCTCATCGCATTCTGCTGCTTGGGCAGCTGTATCTTGCCAGCTCATGGCTCCTGCTCCCCTTCGGGCTCCCAACCCTCGGGCATCTCCTCAGACGAGGTACCGGCGCACCAGTGCGAGTAGGCATCCCTGCTGATCTGCTCGTCCTCGTCGTCGAGATAGTCGCACAGCTCGGCCAACTCGTCGGCAGACACCACGTAATAACGACCAGTCTCGGTCGCGTAGTGAGCCCAGCGCCCGTCGCCCAGGTCGGTGGCGTCGATGTGCTTGGCGGCGCGCGCGAGGCGCTCTGCCTTGGTCTCCAGCCCCAGATCCTCCGCAGTCACCTCGTAGGTGGGCTCGCCCACGATCGTCTCCTCGTCATTCCAGACCAGCGCGTACAGCAGCTGGCCAGCATCGTAGCCATCCTCTGAATTCAGCCCCGCAGCCTCGGTGCTCATCACGTCGCTGGCGACCTCGATCGCGCCCTCGTCGGACTCAGCCTGGATCTCAACGTCCTGATGCGTGGGCCACGCCGTACCGGAGCTGCTGTGCGGGTTAGCGTCGAAGATTGTGTACGTATAGGTCTGCAATGACATCAACCTTTCTTGGGGACTAAGCCTGCGGCTTTCGAGGGCTTCGATCACTGCGCTCAGCTGGTCGCGCGCTCCGCGCAGGTGCATCAGATCGATGTTGTTCGGATCGCCCATGCGGGGGATCGTCGTCATGATCTGACCCGCGGCCTCGCACAGCAGCCTGACGGTTTCTTTCGTATTCATGCCTGGTATATACCCGACCTATACCAGAACCTTCCCCTCCCGAAAAGCCGTCCGTGTTTTCTGCCCCTGCTGGAACGCTCGCCCCGATCCCCGGCTTGCCTTGAGAAAGGCCCGCGGAAAGGGGGCGCCGGGCGCTAGGCGCGCAGGTTCTCGGCTTCCCAGGCCTCCGCTAGCTCCTTGGCGACCTCCGACCGAGTCGCCAGGTTGAAGATCGGCGCTCCCCCGGAACCAAAGTCCTGCTGGTACTTCTTGGCGCCCGCGTCAGCTAGGTAAAGCCACGCCTTCGGTGCGAGCTTGCTGTCGTACTGGCCGCTCTGGACCTTCTTGCGGAGGCTCGCGTCGATCGAGCGGCCCACGCTGTTCGGGGCGCCGATGAGCGCGTACTCGTTCTCGATGTAGAGCATCAACTCGCGCTGCGCCGTGGGATCGGCGACAGATCGCGCCGCGTTGGCGACTAGCTCGGAAGGCGCGACGGCGCGCTCGATGTAGCTCTTGATCCGTGGGGGCACCACGGGCCAGGGCACCTGATCGCCTCGCTGCACACGCGCCTCCGACACGAAGCGAGCATTCGACGAGTCCGGATGCTCGCCCATGACGAGGTAGTTGTAGAGGGCGCCTGTGTGCGTGTCGGCGTAGTCGAGCTGCGCCACCCAGGGCTCGCGAGCACCCGCGCGGTGATAGACGTCCACGCGGCTGCCATCACTCAGGACCCCCGAGCGGCTGCCATTGGGCCGCCCATTGCGCTGCTGCTTACCTGCCCAGAAGGGACTGTACGCGAACGGCACATCGAGCCACCGCTTGTGGTCGACGTCGCTACGGAACGCCGTCGCGCGCACGTCTGGATGCTCGGCGAGGATGGCGCGGGCCTCGGGCGTGTCGAGCACGTAGAGGTCCGACTCGTGGTGGTCGACCTGACAGCCCGCTGCCACTAGCTCTGCGTAGAGATCTCCGTTGGTCGCCATCCCCTGCTTTTCTGAGAGCAGGCGCTCCGCCTTGTCCATAGCGCGGGACTGTTCGGTGAGGGAGATGCTGCTTTGCGGGATCCGGCTGAGCGCGTTGCGCAAGTGCGGCACGTCGACGCGCCCGCTGCGGTTGCGGTACGGAAAGTGGCGACAGCTCAGCGGGTGCGAGCGCCCCTCCCGATCTTTACTGAAAGCGCAGGAGCGGTCGACGTACAGAAAGGCGGAGTCCGGCAAGCTGTCGATGTACTTGCGCGTCCACTTGGCATTGTCGAGATACGGCTCTGCGTCGTAATCCTCGTCATCACCCTCAGACACTTGCTCGAACTCGAACCCGCGGCTCGTGTCGACAGCCGACCACTGTGCCCCGCAGGAGCAATTCACCCACCAGCGCCCGTGCTCGAAAACAGCTTCGGGCCCGTGCTCCCAATGGTGCGCCGCGGAGCTTCCTCGAAAGTCTTGAAGGACAGCACGTTCTGTCTCTGGACTGTCCGTCTCACTGGGCAGCCGCCGCGCGTTGCGCTCGAACGTCCCCTCGTACGGCACGTAGCTGTCGCCCTGCTGCACCCAGATGGTTGTAGCTCCTAAGGCACGAATGTGCTGCACGCGCTCCGCACCCGTGTGGGCCTCACCTTTGGAGGCGAATCCGCGGGGAGGTGACACATCGAGGTGCGTCCCGCCCTCGCCAATGAGGTCAACGCGCCAGCGATTTCGATGGTCCTCGTGCAGCACCAGATCGCCGTCGCTCAGGCCCATGCCGTGATAGATGCCTCGGGGGTTGTGTCTCATGTTTCCTCCAGCGCGTAGCGGCGAGTAGCGCCCCGTCTTGTCAGGCTCGATCTCATCGACCCCGAAGTAGTAGGAGGCGCCGTCGTAGCTCACCAAAAAGCCCACGTGCACCGTGCCGCCGACGTCAGGCCCGCTGTACCCTGAAACCTTGGCGTTACGAAATCCCGCAGAGCGCAGCTGCTTCTCGAGCGCTCGCAGCGTCGCGGGCGCGAGGCTCGCGGTCGCGGTGTAGAGATCGTCCTGCTCGTCTTCCTCGTAGCGCGAGGGCACCGTAATGCCGCGGCTCGCGGCTGGCGCCCGGCGCACGGGAGGCGCTGCCGGCTGAGCGCGGAGCCCCAGCCGACCGAGCCATCCGTTGACGCTGAGCGCGAGCTGTTCCATGCATCACACCGCGACGTAGCTGCCGATGCCGTGGATCGGCTGCACCACCGGATTGATGAAGTACGCTCCGAGCCCCGCGGTAGCCGCGGCCGTCTCCTGCACGGCGTGCTTGCGCCCGATGATCATGCCGATGCCGAAGGCGGTCACCGCGGCCACGCCGAGGTAGATCATGTCGTCTTGGGTCACGGCGTTGCGGCGATAGCGGCGGTTGCGTTTCATGGGTGCATTGTCCTTTGGTCTGGCGACTTTTCGAGAAAGTGAGCCACAGCGATGTAGCTCGTGAGCAGGAGCAGCAGCGTCGCCGGCAAGCCGTAGCGCGCCTCGGCGTCGAAGGGGTTCCAGCCGTCCACGAGGAGGGGCTTTTTCATTGCAAGATCCCTCGCCCCAGCGCCAGCCCTTGCACCGGCTGCGCCGGCTGCTGGGGGGCGGGCTGCTGGGTGGCCGGCTGCTGCAGGCGCCCGCGCGTGAGCACCCCGAGCTGGACGCCCGCGAAGTTGGCGAGCACGTCGCCCAGCTCGTTGCTGAGCGACTCGCCGCGCCCTCGCTTGAAGAGGGCCGACTTGGGATCCGTGGCGAGCGACTCGTGCACGATCTTGGCCGCCACGAACGTGAGCATCGACATCGACGGGTCGATGCCCCAGACGCCGGCCGTAAACCCGATGATGAACGCCAGCGGCGTGTTGACGTCGATCAGCGTCTCGCCGCTGCGACGCGGCGAGAGGGAAAGGGCATACGGACGGCTCATGGCCTCAGGGGTTCAGGGTGAGCGTCGAGACGGGCACTTGCATGTCGGCGTCGCCCGCGAGGCTCACGAGCCACGCGTAGTCGGTGCCGGCGCGGTTGTAGACCATCTTGACGGCCCACATGCCGTAGCCGCTGTTGTCCTCGGACGTGATCCGGACGCGCTGTCCCAAGAACTTCGTGGTCGCCGTGCCACCAGTTGGCGCGAGGATTTCATCCAGCGAAGTCGCTGGAACAGTCGCTGGCGTGCTGGTCCAGGTGGGGCCCAGGACCACGTACGGATCAGCGCCGCTGATGACGCTCGCGAAGTTGGGCGGACCAGGCACCACGCCGCTGATGCTGGTCTTCAGTGCTACTCTGCTGCCTGCTCCGATTGCCATGACACCAGGCTAACGCAGGGCCATTCTATCGAGCAACTTTCCGAACCGCTGGCTGCTTTTGTGCTTCAAACTCGGGTCTTCAGCACGGGCCCAGATCGGACCAGCCGACCTCCCAGCCGTTGTTGAAGCCGGGTTGCTTGCTCTGGCAGAAGAACGGATCTTTGCAGGAAAACTCGTGCATCTCGCCCGCCGGGCAGCTGCCCGCGAACTCGCCGCTGCAGGTGGCCCGCACGTGCTCGCCTGCCTTGAACGTCCGGTAGCTCCAGTCAGCAATGCCCTCGCAGGCGCTGCTGGTCGTGCCCGCGGTCGGCGGGGAGCCGCCTTGCGTGCCGCCAGCGGCCGGGGTGCCGCCGGAGCCGGCGCTCGGCATGCCGCCTTCGGGGCCGCTGCCGCCCTGGGCCGCTCCCGTGCCGCCGGATCCCCCATGGGGCGCCGTGCCGCCCGAAGAGCCGCCCTGCGGCATCGTAGCGCCTGCTCCGGCGGTGGGCTCACCGTCGGCGCCTGCTTGCGGCGCTTCGGACGGAGCGCCTGCCTCGTCGCCGCCAGTTCCGACAGAAGGCGAGCCTGCCTCGCCCAGCGCCGCGCCGTCGGCGCCCGCGGCGCCAGCAGCGTCGATGTCGATGGCTTTCTCGAATGGTGCTGAGCAGGCGAGCGCTACGGCTGCCGCGGCAAGTACTGTGAGAATTTGAGCGCGCATCACGACCCCTCTTTCGGTTGCTTGAAGAATCCTAGCTCCTCGAGCAGCACGCCATCTTCGCTGAAGTGGGCGCTGCCGAGCAGCTGCGTTTCGATGGCCATTGCCGACTCCAGCGCCACGCGCGCCGCTTCGTCGTCGCCGGCCGCGTGCGCTTCGGCCACGCGATTGAGCATCTGCTTGAGGTGCTCGACGCCCTCGAGATGCTGCGCCAGGCCCTGCTGGATGAAGGCCAGTCGATCGGTCACGCGCGACTGAAACTCCCGCGTGAGCAGCGTCTCGCCGCTCATGTCGACCACGGACAGAGCGCGAAAGCCCATGTCCTTGGCCTGCTCGATGAGGCCCTGGATCACGAAGGGCCGGGCGTGCTGGTCATTCCAGAGCGCCTGATCTTTCTCGTCCTCGATGCGCACCACGCGCACGTTTTGCTGCTGCATGTTCTCTCTCTCCTGGCCGGGGATCCGAATGGGCTCCCCGGCGATTAGCTCTGACCAAACCTGCGCTGGAAAGCGCCGGTACAGCCACCGGCGGAGCGCCGCGCTCTCCCATAGGAGCTGCGCATGCCCCGTGGCCGTCTTCGGCCGGACGCTGTTGTCGTTGTCCGGGAGCTTCCAGCAAAGCCCTGCTGCGCCAAGAAGGTGCATGTTCCAGGTATACGTCTGACCTATACCACAACCTTCCCCCGGGGGTCAGTGTGGCTTTTTGGCGCACCTGAAAAAGCGGCGCGCCGCCCAGTCTTGCAGCCCGGGGCCTGCCCAATCGGAGAGAGAAAGCTACGACAGGACGGACTAGGAGGGGTAGCCAGGAGGCGGCGCGCCGGGGTCGATCTGTAGCACAACGCGTCCCCTTTCGGACAGAGACCGAAAGACGCGGGGCGTGGGCCCGAGCTTTGCTGCAGTCCGAGAAGCGAGGCCCTCGGCTACTCTTTCTAGGCATCCCCAGGAGTCCGAATCCTTCGGCCATGAGCCGTGCTGCTTGGGCAAAAGCCGACGGGTAGGCTTGGTCTGTCCGAGCTGCTCTGCTGCTCGGCAGCAGCATGGTGTTCCTCCTGGTCCGAAGCTGAGTTGTTCGGCAAACATTTAGTGGCTTCAAGTCACTCATGTCCGCGCGTCTTCGCGGCGCGGCAGATCTTCGGATGACTGATGTCCGCGCATCTTCGCAGCGCGGCTGTTCGGTGGGACAAGCACCGCACGCCCGAACTGGTTTGCCGTTCGGGAGGCTCGTGTCACGCGCACTGAGTCCGAGCGGAGCAAGGTCATGGCCGAATGTTGTCACTGCTCGGCAAGCACTTTGTCTTCGTTGAGGCGCGGCCTAGTCGCCATGCTACCCGAAGCTCTCGCTCTTCGGAAAGTCCTTGCGACGCTTCTGCTATCACGTTGTGGAGCAACTGTCCGAACCTCTCGAGTCGTTCGGCAGAGACATGCGGCCGTCTGTGACTTCTCCGCAGCCTTGCACGCTGCGGCACGTTCGTTTCCGGACAGCTTCCTCGTCCGAATGCTCTCGCGGTTCGGCACGTACTACCATCACGGTCCGAACGGCATCACTGTTCGGCAAGCTCTTAGGGCCACTGGCGCAGCGGGTCCGAACGCTCCAGCCGTTCGGCAAGCTGTTGATACGGATTGCGGGTGGTCCGAACTCCTCATCCTGTTCGGCAAGTGCCATAGCCGGTGTTGGACCCGTCCGAACCACTTCACCGTTCGGCAGCGTGCTGCTTAAGTTGTCAAAGAGCCGAGGGCGCCTTTACTGCGCCGCAGTAGCACGAAGCTGGTTGTGCGTATTGAGCAGATCCTGATCTCCCGCGGCGCCGCAGTTCTCGCAGGTGAGCAGCCGCGTCTTCGGCCGCGGGTTGATGTGACCGCAGGTGCCGCACTTCACCGTGAGGTGCGTTTCCTTCACGATCTTGACGCGCTCCTTGCCGAACGCCGCCAAGAGCGACTGGCGCAGCTCGCCGGGGGCCGCCTGGCGCTGCTGCTCGCGGCGTGCGAGCACGGCCGCTTCTTCATTCTCGACGGCGGGGAGCCGCGCGAAGGTCGTCAGATCGAAGTCCTCGATGACGAGCGTCTCGAAGGCGTTGGCGAGCTTGCGCGCGACCACGCGGTACTGGTCGCGCCGACGTCCGATGGCTTGCTTACGGAGGCCCTCCAGCCAGGCGTAGAGGTGCCGGCTTTGGCGTCGCCAAAACTCCAGCACGAGCGCAAGCTGCAGGAGGGGCTCGCTCTCGGGCGCCAGCGCCAGGATTTCGGCCGCGGGGGCCCAGAGATCCTTCTTTTCGGCCAGACGCGTCTGCCTCCAGGCCTGCCAGATCTCGTTGACCTTCTCGCGGCCGGCCTGGTTGACGACATGCATGGCGATAGCGGCGAGCTTGCCTTTCTTCTGCAGCTGCCCGATGCCGCGCCACGTCTCGCTGACGAGCGGCCCGAGGTCAGGGTGCTCCGCGAGAAACGCCACGACGGCGCGCTTGTTCTCGTCGAAGCTCCGATCGCTCGTCGACTGCAGCTCGAAGGCGCGTTTCCAGAGCCACAGGTGGTCCGCCGACAGCAGCACCTCTTCGCCGGTGCTGAGCATCGCGACGCGCAGGGCTCCGTCGTCTTTGGTGTGCCAGCCGAAGTTGACGGCGACCTCGCCGACGCCCACGGCCACGGGGCGCTTCTCCATTTCGAGCGTGAGGTGCAGCTCCCACTTGATACGGGGGCCCACTTTCTTGCCGACGATGATGGCCCACTTGATGACGGCCTCGGGCGGCAGCGGGCGATGGTAGCTCAGGAGGAAGCGCGCGAAGATGGGCTTGCCGGTGTCGGTCGAGCCCACGCGAAAGTCGAGGTGCGACCGCGTATTGGCGCGACGACTGCGCGCGGTACCGGTCATGTTCGGTTTCTGCTCGTAGATGGGCTCGGAGAGCCGCAGCCGCGTGTCCTCACCGCTGAACAGCTCCGGCACCGTGATGCCGCCCTGAAACTGCACGCCGCAGCGACCGCCGCCAGTCCAGCGACGAAACTGCGGATCCATCTTGGACTTCTTCGCCTGATCGACGGCGTTCTCGATGAGCAGATACGTGCCCCAGTACACGCGGCACGCAGCGCGCAGCGCCTTCGCCTCTTCGTGGAAGGCGTGATCCATGGCAATGACCTCGGGATCGCCTTTCAGGACGGACTGCTGGCGCTGTTCTTTCAGTCGCGTGCGCAGCTCGCGCAGCTTGTCGCGCCGCTCCTTGATGACGGGATCTTGGCTGCGATCTCGCTTGCCAGCGACCTTCGTTTGCTTGACGGCGGCAAGCAGCTCTCCCAGCTCGGTGGCGAGCACTTTCTCTTGCTGTTCGAGCTGCTCGAGATCGGGGAAGCGCCGAGTGCGCAGCTCGCGGTAGGCCTTCCGCCGTCGCAGCTCTAGCTCGACCAAATCGTTGCGGTAGCGGTTTGCGAGACGCCACTGCTCCATGATGCGCTCTTGCTCGGTCTTCGGCCCATACAGGAGGCCGTACTTGTAGACTCGTGTCTCGGTCTCTTTGATCTCGGTTGCCATGCTTTTTCTCTCTCTGTGGTTGCCCGACTTGGATCGGGTACGTGGCTTTAGGTACTCACCCTTGCTGCCCGAACGCTCTTTCGCTGTTCGGGAAGTGCTTAGCGGGTTGGTGATGTGGTCCGAACTCTTTCAGTTGTTCGGCAAATGCTTTTCAGGCGCCATCCGATTGGTGCCCAAAAATACGATCAGTCCTTGATCTCGACGGGGATTCGTGTGCCGGCAAAGCCAGCTTCTTTTCTGGCTCTTCGCTCCAGGGTCTTAGTCGATAAATTGCGCCTGCCTTCGATGGCGCCGCTTTCTTCGTGCTCTCGCTCTCCTTCGTAGTCGTAGTAGATGGCTCGCCAGGCCCAGCCTGGCTCGCGCGGGTCTTGTTTGTCCCAGTAAACGAGGATGATCGACGGTCGTTCTCTTCTAGCCATTTTCGCTCTTCCTATTTTCTATTTTTGGGTACCAACCGGATAAGCATGGTCTTTTAGGCGCATAGTGCTCGCAGTGCCCGGGTCGCTTCGGCTCCCGGTGGCTTCTCATGCACGCTCCGCAGGGTCCGGACTGCTGTCGCCGTGCCGGCAGGCTCATGCGTTGTGGTGTTTGATGTCCGCTCATGCTTCAGGTGCGAGCGGCACCTCCTTGACGATCTGCAGCAGCTGGCGCGGCAGCTGCTCGAACATCGCAAAACTCACCTCTTCCGCGGTGCCGCTGTCTTCGATGACCATGCCGGCGAGGAAGGCTGCGTACATGCAGGCTGCTGCGATGCCGTCAGAAATTGAGCCGTCCAGCGTGATCTCTTCGAAGCCGTCGGCGACGGCCATCGGAATGTCGCGCGCCCAGATCCCCCACTGCATCGAGCGCTCGTCGGGGACGTTGACCTCCGAGGCCAAGCGGCGCAGCAGCGACTGCAGGCTCGTGAGGTAGAAGATCCACTCGTCGGCGTCTCGCGCGTCCTTCAGGGTTGCCGCTTCGTTGCGCAGGCGCTCAAACCGCAGGCGCGGGCGCGCTCGCCGGTAGCCAGCGGCGGGCAGCTGCGCGAGCAGCTCCAGCCAGCTGAAGAGGTACACGTCGAGCAGCCAGCGCTGGGCGCGCTCGCCCTGCGCCACCACGGTGGCTGGATTCGAGGGACGCGCGGACGAGTCGGGATCGTGCAGGTATTCCGTCAGGTTCGCCAGGATCGGGGACTCCATGCACCGTATATACCACGCCTAGGTCCGGATCTTCCTAGCGAAAAGTCACCGGGCGCGCAGGCGCAGCGTAAAGCCCGGGGAATCGAGGCGCGGGGCGCGGCAATCTTCGATGCCGTAGCCGTATTCCCCGACGTGCTTGACCCGGATGCGGGTGTCGAGGTCGGTGCGTCCCCCGGCCTGGCGCACTGCGTGGCAAAAGCTGTGGTCCTCTTGCAGCCAGAAGCCGTCGACCACGTGCTTCTGGAAGTACGGCCGCACCAGGCCCTCCGCGCAGCGCCGCTCGGCGTATTCGGGAAGCGCGTCGAGGCGCTCGAGAGCTGCGCGGGCGATGGCCGTGAAGCCCATGCCAATCACGCCGGCTGCCGGGTAGACGGCGCCCTGCTCGAAGAAGCCCACCGTGTCCACGGCGTCAAAGCCGCCGACGATGGGGCCACCCGGGCTGCGCACGGAGTACGGGGCGCCTACGACGCCGCCGGTCTCTCGGGCTACGTCGGCGAGCCGCTCGACGTCGCGCGGGTCGAAGTCCATGTCGTCGTCAATGAAGACGAAGACGTCGACCGGATACGCCAGCGCTGCGGTGAGCATGAAGCTGCGCGCGATGTCGATCTGCGACGTCCCGTGTAGCTCCAGCACGAGATGACCGATCTCGTGCTGGAGCGTGTGCAGGAGCTGTGCGAAGGCGTGGCGCTTCAGGCCACTCCGGGACGGGACGAGGACAGCAGTCGGCCGCATGGCGGCAGACTACCAGACTCAGCCGTCGTGTACATCCACGCGCAAATCCAGCGTGCTGGGCGCGATGGTGGTGCCGCTCACGTTGTACAGACGCCACTCGGCTTGCTCGACGCCGGTGTTGCGGGGCAGGCCCACGACGAGCGCCGAAGGGATGCCGGACGTGATCAGGTCGAAGCTCACGACGTCCGAGCTGCCCACGAAGCCCGGGACCGTGATGCCGGTCACGGTGATGCCGTCCTGAGGAGGGATCGTGGTGTAGGAAATGGTGACCGTGTTGAAGGTCTCGCCCGCGCCGTAGCGGTACCAGCGGCCCGGGCCGCCCTCGGCAGGCGCGACGATGTTCGGGCTGTCTTCGGTCGCCGAAGAGCCCTTGCGCAGCTGGTAGAGAGCATTGCTGTTCTCGACCATCACGAGGGAGTTGTTCGGAAGCTTGGTGGTGTTGATCGCCTGCAGCGAGTCACGGTCACCCGTGAGGGTCGAAACGGCGGTCAGGATTCGGAGGTCGGCGGGAAACGGCTGCTTCATGGGAAAAGGGTCCTTTGCTTGCGGGTCAACTATCCGCGAGACCCTTCGAGCCTAAGGCTCCTTGTCCGTAGCTCCAAAAAAGGGGGCGGTGGCGTTATTCCGGGGCTTTTTGGAGGCTTTGTTGCACGTTTTCTTCGATGCGCTCGCGATCGTGGGGCAAAAGCTCCGCCGAGCGCAGTGCCTCGCGCCAGAGCTGACGCGCCTCGCGCCAGCGGTTTTGCCGACTGAGCGTCGTGGCCAGCGCGTCCTTTGCCTTCCACTGGTAAATCGGCAAGTCGACGTCCGAAAAGCTATCGAGAGGCGCCATCAGCCGCGCCGCAAAGGTAAGGAACAGCTCCGCCAGCGCGTCTTGGCTCAGTCGCTGGTAGCGCTCGCCAATTCGAAAGAGCGCTTCGGCGCGGCAGGGGCGCGCGGCATAGGCCTCGAGCAGGCGCTGCTGGATCTGATCCCAGGGAAACTCCAGCTTCTGCATGCAGTCGGCCGCCGCGAGCAGCGCCGCGTGCGTCTCTTGGCTGTAGCCTCCACGCATCGCCGCGCGCTTCTGGTAGTGCAGCAGCGCGAGGCGCATGGCGTTCTGGTCGAAGGGCTGCTTTCCGGTCGCGGCGTCCCGGTAGCTTTGGGCCAAGTAAAACTGCGCTCGAGACCGCACCTGGTGCTCGGGGTTGTCGGCCAGCCACTTTTCCAGCATCTGCGCGTCTTCCATGAAGCGCTCGTAGGCATCCCGGCCCCCGCGCGCCCCGTCGTGCGTGCTGATGATGAGCACGTTTTCGACAGCGCCGTTCGCGCTCGGCGCGTGCACCTTGCAGTAGAGCCCTTCGTGCCGCGGCAAGATGTAGTACCAGGGCTTGCTGGCCCGCGCGAACGTGCTGCGCGCCCAGCGCCCGCAGCCGAGGCAACGTGTGATCCAGGCATTGTAGCAGTCGACGTCGAAGCCTATCGGCAAGGTCAGCTCCCCATCGACCGTGAAGATCTCGTCCGCGTCGATGAGCAGCAGCCAGCCGTCGCCGCCACACTCCTTGCGCGCCAGATCGAGCGCCTCGGTGCGACTCCCATCAAACTGTTTCCACGGTCGCTCGTGCAGCTGCCCGGGCAGATCGGCCATGACGCGGCGGATGATGTCCTGCGTACCGTCGGTCGAGCCGGTGTCGACGATGCACCAGCGCTTGAGGTAGGGCGCCACGGAATTGAGGCAGCGCTCGATGATGCTAGCTTCGTCCTTGACGATCATCGAGAGCGTCAGCTCCGGCTTCATGCGCCCGGCAGTCGGGCTTGGCGGCGGGCTCACCGCCGCGAAGATCGCAGGCGCGTGGTCCGAGCGCTCCAAAGCCGCTCCGATTTCGTCCACCATCGAGATCTTCTCGATCGCACGCTCTTGCTCGGCGCGGAGGTTTTCGAGCAGCTGAGGCGATCGGCAGAGTAGCTCCGCGTGCGCGGGCAGCTCTCGGTAGGGGGCGCCCTGCATGCCGTAGGCCTCGGCGTCTTTGCCGGCGCTGGTCTCGCTGAGCACCGGGATGCCGTTGATCGCCAGGTAGCTGCAGCGCACTGCCTCGAATACGATGCTCTCGTAGAAGTGGATGTTGATGCAGAGCTTGGCCCTCGCGAGCAGCTCGTCGCGCTCCTTGCCGTAGAGCCCGAACGGCAAACGCCAAAGCCGCAGCCCTGCGGCCTCGAGCTTGTCGAGCGCGTCCGTGCGGCGCTTGTTGGTGCTGCCAAAAAAAGCGACGTCGTATTCGGGCTCCTGCCGCTCGATACGCTTGAGGAGCGGACAGTAGCCTGGCCGCACCACCGAGGGCTCGGGCAGCTGCCAGCGCGCGTAGCAGCTGGCGTTGTGGTGGCTATAGTCCCAGACCGTATGGCCGCGGTACAGCTTAAACAGCCGTCGCTGCTCCCACATGCCGACGCCGGCCTGCTCGGTGTTGTAGAAAATAGCGTCGGGCCCCGCGGGACCTTGGGGCCACCCGATGTAGATCGGCCTGACGCCCTGCAGTGGCGCTGAGCGGCGCTCGGCTTCGTGCCCGAGCTGCTGCAGTGCCCAGACGACTGCCTCTGCTAGCTCGTCCCAGCACCGGAAGTGGATGTTGTGGTCCGGAACGATGACCGTGTAGCGCATGGCTCCTCACGTTGTCTGAAACTTGACGTGGCTCCATTTCTGCTGGAGCCGGTTGCGGTAAAACCAATAGGCCTTCATCCATTCGTCGGCGCCCGCGCTGGCACCGCGGTGCTCGGCAAAGCCCGGTACCACGAGCACTGGCTTCGAGCGCGCTGCCGCCTGGAGGCAGAGATCTTCGACGCAGCAGTGAAAGCCGTCGAAGAGCGCGGTGTCGAAGCGCAGGCCACCGAGGCGCGGGATAAAGACGCAGCATGAATCGAGCGTGCTCACCGGGGTGGGCTCATTCACGCTGTGGCACCAAACGTACTGTCCGCTCAGGCTGCGGCCCACGACGCCAGCGACGGCTCCGGCCGCCGCCGCTCGGGCTAGATCTCGCACCGTCTGCTCAGTGATGGTGACGTCCGCGTGCAGCATGCCCACGACGCTTCCGCGGCCGCGCGACAGCAGGTCGTTGCCGATGACGCCTAGTGCTCCGAACCGCGCGCCGGGGTTACTGAGCAGCACCAGCTCGTCGGCGGCGCGGCGCACCGCGTCCACATTGAACTGTCCCAGCTCGTCCTCGTCCTTCGCGAGGACGAGCAGGGTTAGCGTAGGAGCCGGCAGCTTACTCATCCCACAGCTGCAGCAGCGTGGGGCCGGGCGCGTGCCGAGCGCCAGGCGTCTCGATGATGTGGCGGTAGCAGTCCTCGGCTTCGTTGTTGGGATCGATGCGGTTGTACCACTCGAACTTTCGTTGACGCTCGGCCTCGTAAAGGTAGCCGTAGTGCTTGATCCGCGCGCCGCTACGCAGCATCAGCCCGGTGAGTCCGCGGGGACA
>Ga0055453_10000029_pt1 | contig 14075 bp, 8 predicted proteins | sample Goodyear_PhragA__FD_57741 | JGI IMG/M metagenome (GOLD analysis project Ga0055453, IMG submission 57741) | Wetland microbial communities from San Francisco Bay, California, USA, that impact long-term carbon sequestration - Goodyear_PhragA_D2 | ecosystem: Environmental > Aquatic > Marine >... | reverse complement strand
TTAAGCCTGGCCCGCCAGTCCAGGCATTTCTTTTCTATGGCGGCCATCTGCTCATATGTCAGGACCCCGTCGGGATAGGTGTCGAAGACACCCATCAGACATTCACCGTGGCCCACAGTGTCCCGAAGTTTCCTCCAGTAAAGCGCCCTCGACTCTTTCTTGAGGGAGTGTATCCCGGAAAGATACGAGGTCATCACCCTGATCTTTTCGATACCGGCCTGATCAAGCCTTTCCTTAGGCGCCATACCGGCGAGGTCATGGAAGTAATGCCTGCCTTCAACCCTCTCCATGAGAAGGTAATACTCGCGGCCTCCGCCGATGGACTTCACTGTCCCGTCGTTCATCTCGGCGAGCACGTCGATAGCCTTTACATGCCCCGGAAGGTTCCCATATTCCTCCAGATCGAGGAGAAAAACGCCGGCCCTGTCCGAAGGGTAATCGTGTCCAAGTCCCTCAGGAAAGAGGCCCTTGACTACATATGATTGTTCGCCCTCAGCCGTCTGCATCGAAACCAGAAAACCGGAACCCTGGACGCCCGAACCAAGCTTGGTGATGCTCACATCGGAAGCGCCCCTGAATTCCCTTAGGAGGTAGGCAGATAATGCCTCTTCATTGATCATACCTGCATCGTAGCAAGTTTGGCATTCGAAGTACAGCGCGGACCCGGCCGCTGTTTATAGACAGGAAGTCGCTGGGGCCGTAGAACAGCCCCTTCTCAATAAAGCCCCTGAAGTCCGTATGCCGATCTTTCCGGTTTATTAAGATATGCCAGTTAAATCGCAGCGGACTAATGCCCTGCGCGATTATTTCTTTTTCGGCAATGGCTTTTTCTTTTTGGCAACCTTTTTTGTCGTTATCTTTTTTGTTGTATTCTTTGTTATCTGTTTTTTGGGTTTTGCTTGTCTACTCACACCGGAAGTCGTCTCTGCGACCTCTATACCGCAACAATAAATAGGACTTAACTGAACTTCCCCATTGGCTGTTACAACTACTTCTGAGCCACATTCCCTGCACTCAAAGGTAACTATTGTCATCTTCGCCATGATCTCTCCTCCTTATCCTTAGCTTTACCGGGAAATCGGTTAATAAGCGGGGACCAGTGAATACCCGCGGGCCTGATATCCGATCTCGGAAATCCATCCGTTTCCCACCGCCTTGATCTCAGGCAGGAGAGAGGCAGGGTCCACATTAAACACCTTTGCCGCTACCATGCAGAGTTCAAACTTTATGCCGTCCTTTGCCATTGCCGTAATTGTCCCGGAGAGTTGATCAAGTGCCTTTTGGTCCTCGGGAGAAAAGGCCGATCTGTTCTTTGAGACAAGTTTTACCGACGGGCCGATGAAATCAACCACAAAGCTGGGCTGCTTCTTCATTGCAGCCAGTGATTTGTATGTCTGATGTATGAGATCCATATGCAGCACAGCGCTTTTTGGATCACCTATCCTGAAATCAAAAATAGCCTTGGCTGATTTCACGCCCTTAAGGGCTCCATATTCCTCGGCAGAAACGGCGCTCACTATAAAAAGGGAAACCGCAATTAACAGACAGATTTGTAATACTGCTCTTCCTTTCATCGGCTTGTCCTCCTTCCGGTCATTTCAGATGCCCTTGATTAAAAAATGTCACACAATCGTCTGCCTGTCAAGTCGATGACCAAAGCATTCATATTCGATGCCCCCCGGCAAAAACATGCGGGACACGTCGAGGCCCGCGGCCCGTACCATGTTGAGAGACGGCCTAGCGTGATTTTTTGTCCTGTCATAGGATAAGATTAAGTAAGGAGTCGTCCATGACAAAAAAGAACTGCTGGGAAGTCATGCGTTGTGGCAGGGAGCCCGGCGGAAAGAATGTGAAGGAAAAGGGTGTCTGCCCCGCTGCCACGGACGAGCGACTCGAGGGAGTTCATGGCGGAAAGAAGGCAGGGCGGGCCTGCTGGGTCGTGGCCGGCACTTATTGCGAGGGAGAGGTCCAGGGGACCTTTGCACAAAAATACAGAAGCTGCGCCTACTGCCCTTTTTACCGGCAGGTTATGCAGGAAGAGGGGGCTGAGTTTCAGACATCCCTCGTGCTTTTGAAGAAGCTCAAGATCATCAAGCGCTGAAGCTCTGGTCTTCGTTATTTTGCCGGATTACGAAGTCATGTATCTGCTACCGCCGTTAAAAGCCTACCCGCAAGCATGAAGATCGCGTGGCTGCAAATGATCTGCTTCGGACAGCTTTTCGCCTTCAGGCTATAACCCGCGCACTTGAGAAGAAAGGGTATTAAACACAGATGAACGACAGACATATCTCGATTATCGCAAAAGAACTGGGGAAGAAGGTTTCCCAGGTCCTGGCAACGGCCGTGCTCCTTAAGGAAGATGCGACGGTCCCGTTCATAGCAAGGTACAGGAAAGAAGCGACAGGCAGCCTCGACGAGGTGGAAATTGCAGCTATAAGGGACAGGCTCGAACAGTTGGAAGAGCTCGACAAGCGGCGTGATGCCATTTTGAAATCCCTGGAAGAGCGCGGCATGCTTACAGATAAGATGAAAGAAAAAGTGGAAGGCGCCTCCTCCATGACCCAGCTGGAAGACGTTTATCTGCCTTTCAGGCCCAAACGCCGGACCAGGGCTACTCAAGCAAAAGAAAGAGGTCTCGAACCCCTTGCAGCATGGATATTTGAGCAGGGGGAAGGAGATCCGGAAGTCGAGGCATTGCCGTTCGTCGATGCTGAAAACGGGGTTGGATCAGTTCAGGCTGCCCTCGCAGGCGCGCGCGACATCATTGCAGAATGGGTGAGCGAAGACCAGCGGGCCCGGGAAAAAATGCGGGCGCTCTACCTTGATAAGGGCGTGATAACGTCCAGGGTAGTCCAGGGAAAAGAGGAAGAGGGGATGAAGTACCGTGATTACTTCGCCTGGGAGGAACCTCTGTCGTCGGCTCCTTCTCACAGGGTCCTGGCCATCCGTCGTGGAGAGAAAGAAGGCTTTTTGACCCTCCGTATCACACCTGATGAAGAGAAAGCCGCCGCCCTGCTTGAAGGCCTCTTCATCAAGGGAAACGGGGCTGCGTCGGAGCAGGTAAAAATGGCGCTCCAGGACGGCTACAAGAGGCTCCTGTCCTCTTCCATAGAGGCCGAGATACGCCTGGCCGCAAAGAAAAAGGCAGACGAGGCCGCGATCAGAGTTTTTGCCGGCAACCTGAGGCAACTTCTGCTTGCTCCCCCCCTTGGAGGGAAAAACGTCCTGGCCATCGACCCAGGTTTCAGGACAGGCTGTAAAGTGGTATGTCTCGACAGGCAAGGCAAGCTCCTTGTAAACGATACCATCTATCCTCATTTTTCGGATAAGGGGACGGCAGAGGCGGCGGTGAAAATCAGAGAGCTCTGTGCTCAATTTCAAATAGAGGCGATCGCCATAGGAAACGGCACCGCGGGGAGGGAGACGGAAACCTTCATCAGGGGACTCACACTTCCTAAAGAGATAGTCGTGGTGATGGTGAACGAGAGCGGTGCGTCGATCTATTCCGCATCCGAGGCCGCTCGCGAAGAATTCCCCGACAAGGATTTGACGGTTAGAGGCTCGGTCTCTATCGGGAGGCGTCTTATGGACCCCCTCTCGGAGCTGGTCAAGATCGATGCGAAGTCCATTGGTGTCGGACAATACCAGCACGATGTTGACCAGCCATCGCTCAAAAAAGGTCTCGATGATGTTGTAATGAGCTGCGTAAACGGGGTCGGCGTCGAGGTGAACACGGCCAGCAAGGAACTGCTCACCTATGTCTCCGGTCTGGGGCCGCAGTTGGCTAAGAATATCATAGGGTTCAGGAATGAAAACGGCCCTTTCAGGTCGAGGGATGAACTCAGGAAGGTCCCCCGGCTAGGGCCGAAGGCATTTGAACAGGCCGCCGGCTTCCTGCGGATACGTGACGGAGAGAATCCCCTCGACGGGAGCGCCGTTCATCCCGAAAGTTATCATGTCGTTCATGAGATGGCTAAAGATGAGGGATGCTCTGTTTCGGACCTTATGGGCGATGACGGTCTCCGGAGAAGAATCGATTTGAACCGTTACGTAACCGACACTGTCGGCGTACCTACACTGACCGATATCATGGCAGAGCTTTCGAGGCCGGGCCGCGATCCCAGGGAACAGTTCGAACCATTCCGGTTTGCCGAAGGAATAGAGAAGATCGAGGACGTGAAGAAAGGGATGAGGCTCCCCGGCGTTGTTACGAATATCACGGCATTCGGGGTGTTCGTAGATATAGGCGTCCACCAGGACGGTCTAGTCCATATCAGCGAGCTTTCGGACGGGTACGTAAAGGACCCTGCCGACGTGGTAAAGGTCCATCAAAATGTGATGGTTACAGTCCTTGACCTGGACATTGCAAGGAAACGGATAGCCCTTTCGATGAAAAGCGGCACGGGCAAGACTCAGCCTCCGGCTGTAAGGAAAGAGCAAAGTGCGAAGGGAAGGGGCATAGACCGGCCGGAGAAGAAGGAGAAGAGGCCCGTAAGGTTCTCTAATAACCCCTTTTACGATGCCCTCAAGAAGAAGTGAACGTACCCCCGCGCTTACTGTATTCCATGGGTGTAGTGTTATTTCGAGGTGAAGCTTGGCATTAGTGAGTCTGCAGGAGGTAAGGATCGCCTTTGGAGGGCCTGAATTGCTCGATGGGGTTACCCTGCAAATCGAGCGCGGCGAACGACTCTGTCTCGTCGGCAGAAACGGGGCCGGAAAATCGACGCTCATGAAGATCCTTGGAAGCGAACTGAACCCTGACTCAGGAGAGGTGATAAAGGCGCGGGGCACGCGGGTCGCGTTTCTTGAACAGGAAGTACCCGTTAACTTACCGGGCACGGTCTTCGACGTCGTCTCTGAAGGACTGGGCGGCATCGTCGATCTGCTCTCCGAATATCGCACCCTCGGCCGAAGCCTCGGTTCAGAAAACGACGCGGGCATCATCACGGAGCTCGAACGGGTACAGCACCTTATCGAGGCCTCAGACGGCTGGCAGATAAAGCAGAGGGTCGAGACTGTCCTTACCCGCCTTGGGCTCGATCCCGACGTTCACGCCGACAGCCTCTCCGGCGGCTACAAAAGAAGGGTCCTTCTTGCAAGAGCTTTAGTAAACGAGCCGGACCTGCTCCTCCTCGACGAGCCTACGAACCATCTCGACATCGAATCGATCGGCTGGCTCGAGGAATTTCTCCTTCAATTCCGGGGGGCAATACTCTTCGTAACACACGACCGAAGGTTTCTGCAGACCCTCGCAACGCGCATAGTCGAACTGGACCGGGGGCGGGTGACCGACTGGCCCGGAGATTACAAGACCTACCTGGCCAGAAGACAAGCGGAGCTCGATGCAGAGGCTGTTCACGACGAGCTTTTCGATAAGAAACTCGCAAAGGAGGAGGCCTGGATACGGCAGGGGATCAAGGCCCGCCGCACCCGGAACGAAGGAAGGGTGCGGGCTTTGAAGGAGTTGAGGAGGCAACGGCTGACGAGGCGTGAGCAAGCAGGGTCAGCCGAGATGAGACTCAACGAGGCCGAAAGGTCGGGCCGGCTCGTTCTCGAGGCCAAAGAGATAGGGCATGGTTACAAAGACCGTCCGCTGATCAGTGAATTCTCCACTGTTATCATAAGAGGCGACAAGATCGGCATCATCGGTCCTAACGGGGCGGGGAAGACGACCCTGCTCAATATCCTGCTTGGCTCACTTGAGCCTCTCCGCGGTTCCGTACGCATGGGTACACGGCTCGAAATAGCCTATTTCGACCAGCACAGGGCTCAGCTGGACGACGAAAAATCGGTCAGGGACAATGTTGGAGACGGATACGACAACGTGACGGTAAACGGAAGGACGAGACATATTATCGGCTACCTCGAGGATTTTCTTTTCCCGCCGGAAAGGTCCCTCTCTCCGGTAAAGGTCCTTTCGGGCGGGGAGAGAAACCGCGCGCTCTTGGCGAAGCTCTTCACGAAGCCGTCGAACGTGCTGGTACTGGACGAACCGACAAACGATCTGGACGCCGACACCCTGGAGCTCCTGGAAGAGATGCTGATGGAGTACCGGGGAACTGTTTTGCTGGTGAGCCACGACAGGGAGTTCCTTGATAATATCGTTACCGGCACGATAGTATTCGAAGGCGATGGGAAGCTCCTTGAATATGTGGGAGGCTATGAAGACTGGCTGCGACAGCGCAGTATCTCCTCCGCGGAAGTTATAGAGAAGGCTGGAAAGAAGGAGAAACCCGAAAAATCCCGGCCGCAGCGGGAGCGCCCGCGCACCCTGACATTCGGGGAGAAGAAGGAGATCGAAACCTTGCCTTTTCTCATCGAGTCCATGGAAGCGGAGCGGGAGGGCCTTTATGCGACTCTTGCGGACCCCGAATTCTACAAGCAAGACGGCAGCAGGATCCCGGGGATAAAGGCGAGGATCGGGGAACTCGATAAAGAGATCCCCGCAGCATATGCCCGATGGGAACTGCTTGAGTCCATCCCGAAAGGGCGGGAGTGACAGATGTTTTTATCGGTGTTTATCGGTGTCCATTCCATCCGCGGTGAACCACAGGTTATAGGATGAACGGGACGAGAAGGTGTGACATAAGGCCGGGACTGCGCGTTTCGGTAGTAATGAAAAAGGACCAGAGGACCGGGAGATTGACGGAGGGGACCGTAAAAGATATTTTGACTAAATCACAGACCCATCCCCACGGGATCAAGGTCCGACTTGATAGCGGCGAGATAGGACGAGTGAAGGAGATTTTGTAATAATTAAAGTATTAAAGCGAGATCAAGGCAACATATGAACAGACGTGATACTCAATACAAGACAAAAGAAGGGAAAGCAGACAAGAGGAGGGACGCCGGGAAACCTTCTGACAGGCGGAGCCGTATCCCTGCCGCCCGCAAATCAGACGGGGTTTCCGCTCTTGAACCGGACGAATTTCAAGAAGGCCAGGAAGTGGAGTTGCTTATCAGCGACCGGACCGAAATCGGGTACAAGGCCACCATTAACAACGCACGCGAGGGACTGCTTTATAAGAACGAGGTATTCCAGCCCCTAAGAAAAGGGCAGCATGTCGCGGGGTTCATTAAAAAGGTACGTGAAGACGGCAAGATTGATCTTTGTCTTCAGAAGCCTGGCCCTGAAAATGTCGATGCCGTATCCGAAAGAATTCTGGCCAGACTGAACTCGCATGGCGGATTTATTCCCCTGGACGATAAAAGCCCCCCTGAGCTTATCTACCGCCTTTTTGGGACGAGCAAAAAAACTTTCAAAAAAGCGCTGGGCGCCCTCTACAAGAAGCGGCTTATTATCATAGAAAGCGCTGGAATAAGACTCGCCAAGAAAGACGCCACGGCATGAGCCCGTTGATCTGAGGCGCCATAAATCCATGAAAGAGGGGAACATGGATCAACGCCATCGGACGCCTTTTAGGCCCTCGCGCACCTAGAGCCGACACCCGACAAGACTGAATTACTCATGCTGCGGCCATGATCTGCCGTGTTGCCGTGGTCCGTGCCGCAAAGGATGTTAGAGCTCCCGGCCTGCTGCCAAAGGCCGGGATGAATATCTATCTGCCTTTTTTACGGCGTGACAATGTTGAACATCGGCTTGAATTCCTCAAGAAGATCCAGCAGGTCGAACAACCTGTCGGCGCCTCCATCCACCACAACATCGCCCGAGGCCATCGCGCTATTCCATGCTTCCAGCCAGTCGGCGCTGGTATTGATTTCGTCCAAGGTTGTCCTGGAGAGCCTTACTGTTGCGTCCGCAGACCCCGATTGCCGTCCAGGTCCAATATAGGTGAGGGCGGAATCTTCGAGCGTAAGCACCCATTGGTCTTCAGGATCAGGCGTGTTGGAAACCCTCCAGTTCAGGACGATTCGCGCGCCGTCGGCTTTAGGACCGTTAAGCAGGATGCCGAGATAATCAAAGTACAGGTCCAAGGTCATTGCCCTGAATGCATCGGCGCTGATGGGGCTTTTACCCGGGGCCGTGGGGACACCGTTACGCAACTCCGAGGCGCCGCTCAGGTAGTGGTTCCGCCAGATGCCGGATTCGGCCTGGTAGCCGAGCTGTTCGAGGGCATCAGCCTCAAGCTGCTTTGCCGCCGTATTGCCGGGCTCCGCAAAGACGACATGATTCATAATCTGGGCCACCCAGCGATAATCGCCATTTTTGAATGCCTGGCGAGCCCGGGCAACCACTGCTTGAGCCCCTCCCATATATTGGATATAACGCTTGGCCGATTCCCCGGGCGGGAGTGGATGCAGGTTGGCAGGATTGCCGTCATACCAGCCAAGGTATTTCTGGTAAACCGCCTTTGCATTGTGGTTCACTGTGCCGTAGTAGTCTCGGTTGGACCATTCCTGGGAGAGACTCGGAGGAAGCTTGATCATTTCAGCGATCTCGGTCATGGTATAGCCCTGGTTTGCGAGGTGCAGGGACTGGTCGTGGATATACTTGTAAAGGTCGCGCTGCTTCTTCATGAAATGGGTGATCTTATCCTGCCCCCACACCGGCCAGGTATGTGCGAAAAACATTACCTCTGCCTGGCTGCCGTACCGGTCGAGGGCCGCGTTGATAACTTTCCACCATTTCTTCGCGTTTCGCACCTCCGCGCCCCGCAGGGTGTAGATATTATGGTTTAGATGGTTCATGTCTTCGGCGGCGCAGAGGGCGCTGAATTGCGGGAACCAGATCAACATTTCCGACGGAGCCTCCGTCTCGGGCGCGAGCATAAATTCCATCTGGACTCCGTCAATCTCGATGTCTTGTATGGGTTGCGTGATATTTTTATTGGGCGCTATGATGCTCGTTGTGCCCAGTGAGTTGCCCTTCCCAAGTCCGGAATCCACCTGTCCCCTCGCTCCTCTGGGCAATATCATCCCATACTGGTAAATCGCCCGGCGACCCATCGCGGCTCCCGCGAAGACGTTCTCGCTTATGGCGTTTTCGAGGAAGCCCTCGGGCGCTATGACCTTGACGCCATTAGCGAGGTCCTCCGGTGAAACAACGCCTTTTGCTCCGCTAAAATGGTCGGCATGAGTGTGGGTGTAGATCAGCGCCTTTACGGACCTGTTCCCCTCCGGATCCCGGTATTGACGGTAGAGCTGAAGCGCCGCCCTTGCTGTTTCAACAGAGCTCATCGGGTCGATGAGGATAATCCCGCTCTGACCCTCTATGATCATCATGCTTGCCAGGTCGAAGCCGCGCACCTGGTAGATGCCCTGGCCTTCACCGCCCGTTATCTTAAACAGTCCGTTGTTCATATTCAAGACCGCCTGCCGCCATAGACTCGGGTTAACGGTGGGAGGCACCAGTTGAGGAGTAGGAGGCGTCTCCGGAGAAGAGAGAAACTCATATCCTTTCAGTGTCCATGCGATGCGGCTTCCGTCGTCTTTCGGGATAAGCAAGTCCGGAAATGTGGCGATAAAACCATTCCTGGCGTCAGTAAAATCATCCGTATTCGAAAACGGCAGTTGCTGCCAGACCTTCGCGTTGGCCACTGCCGTCGTGGGCTCCGCGTCTTTGGGAGCAACTTGTTTTTCCTTGCAAAAGCCGGTTGACACATTGCCCAAAATAAAGGTAAAGAATGCCGCTCCCAGACAGAATCCAAGGAATTTGTTTTTCACTTTCCCCTCCTCCAACAGGTCTACCCGTTGTTTTTTGAATCATTTATTCTTCCGGCTATCTCATATACAAAGGCATCAGCGCAAAAAAAACGCTACCTTCGCGATCTTTTCTCCTTCCTTTGAAGTCTTGCTCCTTGGATGAAACCGCTGTTTCATCTCCGCAGGCATGCCGTTCAATCTTCAGTCGGAACAATTGCCATAATATCCGTCTACCTCATCAAAAAGTGGCATAGTCGGAGGTCTGTACACTGATGAAGGCAGCCACCTTTCATAGAAGAGCGGCTGGTATAGGTTCAGTTTGACGCCGATCCTGTTGCCAGCGCTGTCCTTCCAATCGCCGCTGCCGAAGAGGATGCTTCTGAGAGAGGCCGAACGGTCGAATACTACATAACCGCAGCCGCTCATCTTGGCCATGTCGATTCCGTTTTCGAGCACATACCATGTATACCGTCCGTTCAGGAAGGAGTCTACCCAGTAGGCGGTGGGGTTGGCGGATGACCCGTTGCAGTACGGATTGCAGGTGTAGCTTCCGCCCGCATTATATCTGAAATACTTCGGGGCAGGGATGCTCGCGCTGTCTTCCAGATAATCGATCTTCCAGACAGCGGGCAGGAGGCTTTGGAAGTAATAGGCCTCGAGAGAGTTTGTAACGATTGTCACCCAGTCGTTCGGATCGGTGTTGTAGTATTTCCAGCCGCCCTCTTCCGGAGCGGTCATGAATTTGTTGCCGACATACCGGAGCTTCCCCCAGTCGCTTTTTACCATATCGAGGACCAGGTCTTTGCCGGTCCTGCAACTGGCCCAGAGGTTGTTCATTTCGTCTCCGAGAGATGAGGCTGTCGTGTCAATGGACGTATAATCCGCACCGCCGGGCTTTTTTGAAAAGCTCATCGCAATAGACATTGCACCGTTTAGCACTCCCATGGCTCCCTTTATGACCGGATTCGTGATAATGGAGGTGCCCGCCGTAAGCAGCCCGCGGATAACCATGCCGGCGTCACACATAACCATGCTGTCTTCGGGAACAAAGACGGTCGCTTTGACGGCGTCATAGACTTTGCCCAGGTTGGACGTCGAACTGATCTGCATATTTGTCAGCACAGTGTCCATATCTTCCAGAAAACCGTCTACGTGGCTCACATAATTGAACTCGCTGCAGAGCTGTTCTTTCATCGCCGCAAAGTCCGCTTCGGAGAAGTACGGGCTTGGTGTCGTTGAAGGATATTGCAGGAAGGTGCATGTCGACCACCAGCCGCCGGGATCGATGGGACTCAGCACGTAAAAGCTCCTGATATCGTCCGTATTCTCCCCCATTTGTCTGCTGATATACCGGTAGGCCGCCACCTCCTGCTCGTATTGGGCATGGCCTGGGTCAGGCAGAGGCCACGGAGTGGCCGGCTGGAGGGCCACGGACAGCAGGCTGAAATCAGGGCCCCCGTCGGCAACCGGCTCTCCCTCGGCCGTGACCGCAGGTACGAACCAGCCCTTTTTGTCTTTGTGCATGACCACGCGCAGCCTTTCCTTCTGGGAGTCCGCCCCTTTTGAGCTCGCTTCGACCCAACCGGACGCACCCCTGCCATAAGGGGCGCCGGTTCTGAGCGCCCCCACCAGAGAGTATGTGGAGATTGCGTCGGGGGCTGTCCCTAACTGATAGAAGACACCGCTCGTACCGCCGTACCAATAACCGATAGTACCGGAAAGATTATGAAACGCTGATGACTTATATTGGATGGGAGTGCCTACGCTTGAAATGACGGCGATCAGCTTCTGACCAGACCCCTCAGCCAAGGCTTTAATGTATGTCAGATCAGTTTCCATGTTTTGCTGTTCCTGAGCGCTGACCGAGTCGTTTCCTGCGCCGGCATTGGTCGAGTAAGTTCGATTGAAAAACGGCGAACTTATAATGGCCGCGGGCTGCAGGGTATCCTGATCCAGCCATAGCACCTGGAAACCGCCTCCGGTGGAAAGTGTGCGGGAACGATATGACGTACCGCCCACCTTTATAGTATTAACAAGAGCACCGGGCTGCGATCGTGCCTCGATTTCAACGAATTCAGGGGATACGAAGGTCCAATGATTGAGATGTTCGGAATTCACATCTTTGACAAAGGACCCCGAAATATTTGAGTCCATCCTGGTATCCTTCCTCACTATTTTGTGATCGATGGTGTTGAGCTCGGCTCCCTCCAGGGCGCTTATGCCTGCAACGCCGATCAGGGAATAGGTGAAGGGGACAAAGGTACCGTCAGGCAGGGTGTAAGAGAGATAAGGATGAAGAATGGCGTTCATCACCTGTGACCCGCCGAACATCGAGAGAATCATTCCCACCATCGAGCACTCGGAACCGCATCGGTCGAATGTAGTGTAAAGGCTCGATACTATGACGATGCTTGTGGGATCGAGGGTCATGAGGGAATTCATCATCGCCGATATACCGCATGGAACATTGTAGGTCTGGTGATCTCTGAACGCCAGGGTCGAGCGATCCAGGACCAGGACCTGGAACCCCTGATTGTCGGGCGAGCCGCAGGTCACCGGTGCCGGCGCGGTATAGGTATTGGAACCGACCTTGATCGAGTAATCCTGGTAATGGGTGCCGTCGCCGGAGATGACCCTGGTTTGTATGGGCACGGGTACGAATGGAGGATATTGCGTAGCGGTCAGAGTGACCATCAAGGGTTCGCTTTCCCATGCGTCACCGTTGATTATCAGTTGCAGGATGTACTGACCGGGCTTATCTACACTTAGAAGCGGGCTGGCTGAAAAAGGGTCTGAAAGGACGGCGCTTCCATGGTCCGGTTCCTCGATGATGGTCCAGAGGTATCGCAGACCGGAACCGAGCAGACTGCTTCCGTCAGGCAGAATGTCTTTATCAAAATAGACGACCTGAGGCTCATCGTTTCTGCCGGTAATCACGACCCTTATTCCGCTTCCGGGCTTGCCTCGTAGCTCGATGGAAAGACTGTTCGAGGCCGATAGTGTGATCCCCTTCTTGATGTAGTGAACATTGCGGTTAAATTCATCGGGCGTGACGATAACCTGACCGTTTAACGTTACAACGGCACTGGGCACCGTCCCTTTGAAATCTTCGATTATTCCTGCGTAAAAGAGGTGAAGGTTAAACTCTGAGTCATTCGGGTTCTTCACCTGGAATTCACGGACTTCCGTCGCCGGCTCACCGCTTGATCGAACAAAACTTTCAAGGCCAAAGACTTTGAAAAGACGGGCAGAACTTGTATCCGGGAGAACCAGAACCGTCAGTACTGCCAATATAGATAGATAGCCGATCCGTTTGGGAAACTTCCACCCCCAAAAACTGCATTCAAGTATTATTCTGACCAGACTCATGACTACCTCCTCTGCTGTTTATCCCTTTTCGGACAGGCTCCGGGCTTCCCACCCGAGTCCGGAATGAATTCCAAATAAGAAAACCGGGCATGCCAAAGGTTCGTTTTCCTTCGGCGGCCCGGCTGTCTTACTCAAAGACCCGTGGCTTTCCGCCCCCTTCTCACGGAGGGTTTAGCTTTATCGGGAGATTCTATGTCAGGTCGTTTGCCCCAATAGATGCCCACTCTGACTACATTCAAGTGCTCAATATGCCAATACCGATCTACGTTTCTTCATGCAACAGCTAACTTCAATGTAGAGGATTCCAGGGAAGATTTCTATGAGATAAAGGTAGCTGATTTTGGGGGAAACTATTGAACAGCCATTTTTGAAACTATAGTCCAATAAAGAGCATTCTGCTTTGACGCTCATGCCCATCTTACAAATAGCTCAGCCACCAGTCCCGGCGCCGCGATTTGACGGCTGCGACCCAGCGGCAAAAGGGGTAAAGAACAATCACGACCAGCATCCAGACGGCGAAGACACCAGGCAGTCCGACCCCGTATCCTTTCGGATAGTAGAAGAAGACCGTCATCATCTGCCGTGCGTCGAAACCCTGGATGACGCCAAGGAGAACACTTAGAGTGTGGAGCAGGAAGAAGTGCGCAATATAAAAAGCAAAGGGGACGCGGCCAAACATTACGAGGGTGTCCTTGACACGGCCGCTGATGCGGTCGGCAAAAGCGGAGAGAACAGCGGCAGGACCAAGGGTCATCGTCAAAAACATCAGACTCGGGGGGTATTTGGTCGTATTTAGGAAATCGATGACCGTGGCCTTCATTCCCCCCGGCTGAAACTGCCACGGGTTTGGATCACCGTAAATATCGAAGAATCGAAGCAGTAAAAATGAAACGATCAGGGCCATACCGATTCTAAGGATAACCACGCTTCGCCTTTCCTGTGGCAGCTCAAAGACTTCTGCAAGACCGAAGCCAAGGAGCATCACCCCGATCCAGGGCAGGACAGGGTAAACGAAGACCAGAAGGAACGGCCCCGCGCGCAGGGCCATCTGAGAATGCAAGGCCACCCACGGCGGCCACTGCTCGTCGAAGAGACTGCCGGCC
>Ga0055453_10000028_pt1 | contig 14114 bp, 16 predicted proteins | sample Goodyear_PhragA__FD_57741 | JGI IMG/M metagenome (GOLD analysis project Ga0055453, IMG submission 57741) | Wetland microbial communities from San Francisco Bay, California, USA, that impact long-term carbon sequestration - Goodyear_PhragA_D2 | ecosystem: Environmental > Aquatic > Marine >... | reverse complement strand
GCTGTCTGTCGTTGCCCGGCCTGTATTTCCCGACTCCGCGAGCCGAGCGCGTGACCGCGCGCGGACAGAACTGGCACGGTGAGCCGATCGCCATCGAGGCGACCGGCTTTCTCGCCCGGGCTCTGCAGCATGAGACCGATCACCTGCATGGCCGGCTCTATGTGGACAACCTGACCGGCGACGCCCGCCGGCAGGCGCTGCGGGCCATCCGCTCAGCGCCGTGGGCGGCGCCAACCAGATAGCGAGCGGCTCACGGCGCAGAGTTGCCGCCAGCAGACGCTCGCGGTGTGATTGGCCGACAGCGGGTTCCGGCTGCCTATGACGGCATCGCCGATTGGTATGCGGACTACGTCACCGGCGACGCGGCCGGTTTCACTGCGCGTGCGGCCCAGGCGCTGCGTGCGGTGCTTGGCCCGGGTGCGGGTGCGTGCTGGGATCTGGCCTCCGGTAATGGCGTTCACGCCGAGGCGATTCGCGAGTTCGGTCGGACGGCGGTGGGGGAACGGGCAATTCGCCCGCGACGGCGACGACCCGTGTTTTCACCGGCGCGTTCGCCGATCGCTCGAAGCTTCGTCCAATGTGCTCATCGGCCCCGGTTACTGGGCGTCGAGAGCGCCGTTTCGACGCGTGGTCACCACACGGGCCAGGCCAGGGTCGGTGCGGTGCATCGTCCACTGTCCGATCTGGTCAGTGCCGTTGTCGCCGCAGGCCTCGTCATCGACGCGATCGTGGAGCTTGGTGAACCGACGCCGGACGTGCTGGCGATCGGGGCGCGCATCGCCGCCCCGTCGCCAGCGGTGACGTACTAGCATCCTAGGATGCCGTACGGGGTGTGACAGTACATCGCCGCGCAGCGACCGGCCAGGCGCCGCAAACCAACCGCCACAGGTCGGTCTAAACGGTCGTCGAGGTTAAATACGCCGGCAGCACGCGAAGATCGTCGACGACGGTAGTGTCCGGTCCGGCCAGCCATTCGGCCGGCGTGACGCCCCCGGCGTACCCGATGGCGCGCATGCCGGCAGCGCGCGCGGCCAAAACGCCGTACCGGCTGTCTTCGACCACCACGCACGCCGCGGGGTCCGCCCGCAGCGTGCGCGCGGCGTGCAGAAACAGGTCCGGCGCGGGCTTGCCCGCGGCGACGTCGGTGGCGCTGAAGATCCGGCCGACGAAGCGCTCATAGAGACCGACAAGCCGCAGACTGTGCTCGATCTTCGCGTGCGTGCCACTGGACGCCACGCACGTAGCGATACTGAGAGCGTCGATGCCGGCCAGGGCCTCGGTGACGCCGTCCACGCGCTCGAGCTCAGCGGCGTGCGCAGCGTGGATCCGGGCCACGAATTCGTCGAGCCAGCCCGCAGGCAGCGGACCACCGAGGTACGCCTCGACGGTCTCTCGGTTCGCGGCGATCGACTTGCCGACGAACTGATCGACGATCTCCTCGGTGCCCAGATGCCAGCCGATGTTCGCGAGCATCTCCTGGTTGATCCGCAGTGCGATGGGCTCGCTATCGACCAGCACGCCGTCACAGTCGAAGATCACGAGCTCGACCTGGTTGATCACGGCCGCGATAGTACTAGAGGCGGTGCGCCACACCGTCCGAGGCAACATGACGGCGGTTATCCTCGCAAGCTATGACCTTCGAGACTCCTGGGACGCCGGCGAACCGACCGGAGGTGCGTGTCTCCGACGCCGAACGGGAAGTGGTCGTGACGCGCCTGAACGACGCGACCGGTGAGGGACGGCTCACGCTGGAGGAGTTCAGCGAGCGGGCCAGCGCGGCGTTGGCGGCACGGACCCAGGGCGATCTCGACGTCCTCGTGACCGATCTGCCGGCGCACACGTCGACCCCGGCGCTGGCCACGAGCCACCCGGTGCCGGCGTCGGGATCGCGGATCTCGCAGATCACGCCGATCGGGTCGGTCAAGCGCGGCGGGCACTGGCGTATCGATCGCGACATAGAGATCGGCGCCGTAGTTGGCAGCGTCAAGTTAGACCTTCGGCGCGCCGAGATCGCCGCGGCGGTCGTCGACATGCATGTGCGGGCAACGCTTGGAAGCGTGAAGATCTGGATTCCGCAGGGCGTCGCGGTGGCTGTGGACGGCACGTCGGTGCTCGGTAGCCGTACGATCGCCGAGAGCGCTGCCGTCCCGGGTGCACCGTTGCTGCGACTTCACATAGACACCGTCATCGGTAGCGTCAAGGTCTATCGCCGCTAGCCGCGACGGATACGGACGGGGGGATCCGATGCGGCGACCGCTCGCGACCGCGATGGCAGCCGCGGTAGCTGTCGCCGTCGTCGGCGCGGCCGGATGCGCCTCCACCGGTCACCCGGCCATCCCGCCGTCACCCTCCGTCGCCCCGTCACCAGGTCTGGTCGGCCCGTCGGATACCGGCGCCCCCGCCGGCCCGTCGGCCACGGCGACGTCGAATGTTCCGGGGCCAGGCGCGGCCACCTCCGGCGACTCGCTGTTTCCCGCGGACGGCAACGGCGGTTACGACGTCGGGCACTATGCCATCTCGATCGCGTACACGCCGAAGACCAAGGCGTTGAGCGGCACCGGCACGATCACGGCGACCGCCACGCAGGCGTTGTCCCGCTTCGACCTCGACCTGCATGCCCTGACCGTACGGTCGGTGACGGTAGACGGCGCCCGGGCGAGGTTCGGTCGCTCGGCCGACAAGCTCGTGATCACACCGGCCCGACCGGTCGCCCCGCACGCGCGGTTCACCACGGTCATCCGGTACGCCGGCAGACCGAAGCCGTACAGCGACCCGATTCTCGGCTTCGAAGGCTTCGTCCCGGAGACCGACGGTGCCCTGGCCCAAGGCGAGCCGCAGGTCGCCGCCGGATGGTTCCCGGTCAACGACCGGCCGACGGACAAGGCGAGCTACGACATCTCGATCACGGCGCCGAGCGACCTCGCGGCGATCTCGAACGGCGTCCTTTCGAGCAAGCACACGACAGGTTCCGACACGACGTGGCACTGGGTCGAGTCGGCGCCGATGGCGAGCTACCTGGCGTTGGTCGCGATCGGCCGGTACCGCGTCACGATGTCCACTCACAACGGGCTGCCGGTCGTGCTCGCCGTCGCGTCGTCGCTGCCACGGACGGTCGACGCGTCCCTCGCTAGGACTCCGCAGATCCTCGACTTCCTGATCACGCAATTCGGGCCGTACCCGTTCGACGCGGTCGGCGGCGTCGTGCACAACGACACGCGCCTCAACTTCGCGCTGGAGAATCAGACCCGGCCCACGTACGCACCGGAGTTCTTCAGCCCGATCATGGATCCATCGGGAACGATCGCGCACGAGCTGACCCACCAGTGGTTCGGCGACAGCGTGTCCGTCGGTGACTGGTCGGACGTCTGGCTGAACGAGGGCTTCGCCACGTACGCGGAGTGGTTGTGGTCGGAGCACGAGGGTCGGGACACGCCCAAGCAGTTCTTCGACACCATGTACAACAGCAGGTTGCCGCTCAACGCGCCAACGAGCGGGACGGCCGAGACGTTGTTCGGACCGGCGTCCTACCAGCGTGGCGCCGCGACGCTGGAGGCGCTACGGATCGCGGTCGGCGACACAACGTTCTGGAAGATCGTTCGGGGATGGGCACAGCGGTACGCCGGCGGCAACGCCACCACCGCCGAATTCATCCAGTACGCCGATCAGGTCTCCGGCAAATCGTTGGACTCCTTCCTGCGGACGTGGCTCGAGGAGCCGGGCAAGCCGCCGTACCCCCGACCGATCGGTTGACGGCCGGCGGTTTGCCGACGCGTGGGCGAGCCGGTGGTGGCCGAACGTCGTCGGCGCGTAGCCGGTGCGCGCGCCGGCGACCGCGTACGCTGACCCTGGTGCACGGTCTGAGCTGCGCGGGTGCGCGATGATGCTGCATCCGACGTATCCCATCTCCACCGAGCGGCTGGCATTACGCCCGTTCACCCACGCCGATCTCGACGACGTGTACGCCTACCATTCGCTCGACGACGTGGTGCGTTATCTCTACTGGGTGCCGCAGGATCGGGCCGGGTCCAGTGACGCGCTGACTCAGAAGATGGGTCAGACGACGCTCGCCAACGAGGGCGACCGCCTCACGATCGCGGTCGAGTGGCCGGAGGTCGGGCGCGTCATCGGGGAAGTCAATCTCATGTGGCGCAGCCGCGAACATCGCCAGGGCGAGGTCGGCTACGTGTTCAACCCGGAGTTCCACGGCCATGGCTTCGCGACCGAGGCGGCCCGGGAGGTGCTGCGGCTCGGCTTTGACGTGCTCGGTCTGCACCGGATGTTCGGCCGGTGCGATGCGCGCAACGAACCATCCGCGCGGGTGATGGAACGGCTCGGTATGCGTCGCGAGGCGCACTTCGTGCATGACGAGATGTTCAAAGGGGAATGGGGCGACACGTACGTCTACGCGATGCTCGCCACCGAATGGCCGGACCATAGGTAACCGGCGTTGATCATTGGGCCGGTCGGGCGGCGACGTTTGGACCCTCCGATTAGGCATGATGGGCGGTTCAGGTGGGTCGGCGGCGGGCGTAACGTCAAGACATCTCAAGTCCCCGGGAGGTAGGTCGGGTGCGCAAACTTCATGTGGTCGCGCTGATGGTGGCGCTCATTTTCGTGACGACGTGGGTGCTGGCCGCGCGTGTTCAAACGCGGACCGCCACCGCGCATCCCGCCTCGGTGGTGCATGTCGGATTGTTCGCCAACCCGTACGAGAACGGTGGCTGACGGACCAGACCGCGACAACCTGCGACGGCCGGTGGTGGTGCCACCGGCCGTTTTGCGCGTCCGCTCACGCTGACCGGGACCGTACCGGCGGTCAGATGTTCTCCGCCCGCGACTTGAGGCTGCGCAGACGGCGGTCCCAGTCCGCGGCGAGTGCGGCCATCCACCGCGCGGTTGCCGCGAGGTGGTCGGACGCCACCTGAAACCGGACCTCGCGGCCGGCCCGATACTGCGTTACGAGACCGGCATTGGCCAGCACTGTCAGGTGCTTGAGCACGGCCTGACGGGACACCGCGACGTCCGCCGCGAGTGCCGTCGCCGTCGCCTCGCCCTTCGCCGCGAGCAGATCGAGGAGCTCGCGGCGCATCGGATCGGCCAGCGCGGTGAGCACGCCATCCACGGACGCGCGGGTCGGACTTTCGTCGGTCACCGCGCCGCCGTGTCAGGCCCGCTCGCGCGCCGCGCCAGCTTCGCCATCTCGCTGCCCCAGCCGCCCGAGTTGGCCTCATAGTTGCGGCGCCGCGTGTCTGCTGGGGCCTCGATCGCGTCGAATCCGGACTCGACGACGGTGAGCCGCACGCGGTCACCCTCGGTCGAGAGGGTCATCTCGATGAGCGTCGAGTTCGCGTCGTCCGGAGTAGCGCCAGGGAAGGCCGATGCCCAGCGGAACGCGATATAGCGCGGCGCGTCGATCTTCTCGACCCGGGTGGGGAAGGTGCCCTCGGTCGGGTCGCTGGCCAGGTAGGTCTCGCCGACGGTCGGTTCGACGGTCGGATGGTCGGCGCCGACCCACCAGCCGGGCTGGCTGACCATCGACCAGACCCGGTCGAGTGGAGCGTTGATCAGGATGTCGCGTTCGATCTTCATCTGTGCCTCCATGTGCAATCGTTGGGTTGCACATGACCGTACCACATGTGCAACCGTAAGGTTGCGCCTCGGTGACGTCCTCGGCTAACGTCCACGTGTGTCGTACGTGCGCCGCACCGCCCGCGTCCTTCTCGTCGATGGCTCCGATCGATTGCTGCTCATGCGTTTCCGATTCCAGCCGGGCACGATGTCCCGGCCGTACGGGTGGCTCACGCCGGGCGGTGGTGTCCAGGACGGGGAAATGCTTGCCAACGCCGCCACCCGCGAACTCCGCGAGGAGGTCGGGCTGGACGTGCCGGCGGCCGATCTCGGTGAGCCCGTCGCGTACACGGCCGGCTACGCCGACCTCGGATGGGCGGCCGGTGACTTCCGGGACGACTTCTTCTTCCTGCGCGTCGATCGGCACGACGTCGACACGAGCCGGATGGAAGACCTGGAGCTGTCCGTACACGCGGGGGAGCAGTGGTGGTCGGTTGACGAACTCGCCGTCACGGACGAGATCGTCTACCCGTACGATCTGGTGCCTCTGCTCACCAACCTGCTCGACGGCCGCCGGCCGGTCCCACCGGTCATGCTGCCGTGGCACCACGCCACCGAGTCGACATCGATGTGACAAGGCCGATGTGACAAGGCCGTGACGCGGCGGCCGGGCGTAGTTGCCGTGCCCGCGGGCACGGCCGGTGTCGGCGGTCACCGCCGTGCCCGCGGCAGCTGGGCGGAACCTCGCATCGGCCGACAGCGCGGGCGATAACATCACGATGGACGCGGTCCGGTGATCTTCCGGGCGGCCGTGAGACAGCCAACGGGAGGCCCGAGCACGTGGCGAAGCCGATCGAGTCGCAGCCGGTCCTGACGCCGCTCACCGAGGCGGCGATCTTTCTTGTCGTGACGGTGCGGGACGGTGCCGAGGCCGACGTACGGGATCTGCTCGCCGATGTGTCCGGCCTCGGACGGTCGGTCGGCTTCCGGGATCCGGACGGGGAGCTTCGCTGCGTCGTCGGGATCGGTTCGCCGATGTGGGACCGACTGTTCGGGGGACCGCGGCCGGCCGAGCTGCACCCGTTTCGGGAGATCGTTGGAGCCCGGCACACGGCCGTCGCCACGGCGGGCGACCTCATCTTCCACATCCGCGCCCGGCGGATGGATCTGTGTTTCGAGCTTGCCGGGCAGCTGATGAACCGTTTGGCTGGCCGAGCCGACGTCGTCGACGAGACGCACGGCTTCAAGTACTTCGACGAGCGCGACCTGCTCGGTTTCGTCGACGGCACCGAGAATCCAACCGGCGCGGCGGCCTACGAGGCGGCGACCATCGGCGACGAGGACCCCGACTTCATCGGCGGCAGCTACGTCATCGTCCAGAAATATCTCCACGATCTGGCGATGTGGAACGCGATCTCGGTCGAGGAGCAGGAGCGCGTGATCGGCCGCACGAAGCTCGCCGACATCGAGATGCCCGACGACGTCAAGCCGAGCAACTCGCACGTTGCGCTGAACACGATCGTCGACGCCGACGGCGAGGAGCGCCAGATCGTCCGGGACAACATGCCGTTCGGCACCATCGGTAAGGCCGAGTTCGGCACGTACTTCATCGGCTATGCCGCCACGCCGAGCGTGACCGAGCAGATGCTCCACAACATGTTCATCGGCAAGCCGCCCGGCAACTACGACCGGATCCTCGACTTCTCGACCGCGATCACTGGCAGCCTCTTCTTCGTGCCGTCGGTGGACATGCTCGACGATCCGCCCGACGCACCAGCCGCGCTGGCCGTCACGGTCGCCGCGCCCGAGGCGTCGGCCGGCACCGAGCCGCTCGAACCGCTCGGCGATGGCGAGCCGGCCGACGCCCGACCGGCCATCGACTACTCGTTGAAGATCGGCAGTCTCAGGAGGAGCCCGACATCATGAACAACCTGCATCGCGAACTCGCGCCGATCTCGGACGACGCCTGGGCCGATCTGGAGGCCGAGGCCCGCCGGACGTTCACTCGGCACGTCGCGGCGCGGCGCGTCGTCGACGTGATCGGGCCGTCGGGCCTCACCCTCTCCGCCGTGGGTACGGGTCACCTCCAGGCGCTCGACGCGCCGGCGACCGGGGTGCAGGCGCGCCGCCGTGAGGCGCAGCCGATCGTCGAGTTCCGAGTGCCGTTCGTCGTCGACCGGCAGTCCGTGGACGACGTGGCCCGCGGTGCGAAGGACGCGGACTGGCAGCCGGTCAAGGACGCCGCGAAAAAGATCGCATTCGCTGAGGACGGCGCGATCTTCGACGGTTTCGCCGCGGCCGGGATCGGCGGCATCCGGGCCGGGTCGTCGAATCCGGCCATCGCGCTGCCGGTCGAGGTCCGCGACTATCCGACCGCGGTGGCCCAGGCGTTGACCTCGCTGCGCCTGGCCGGTGTCGACGGACCGTACAGCCTGCTGCTCAGCGCCGATGCGTACACGGCGGTGGCCGAGACGACCGACCACGGCTACCCAATCCGTGAGCACATCGCGCGGGTCATCGGCTCGGAGGGCGACATCATCTGGGCACCGGCGATCTCCGGGGCGTTCCTGCTCACCACGCGCGGTGGCGACTACGAGCTCTACCTCGGGCAGGACCTGTCGATCGGCTACCTGTCGCACGACGCGACCTCGATCGAGCTCTACTTCCAGGAGTCGCTGACGTTCTTCGTGCAGACCAGCGAGGCGGGCGTCGCCCTGACGAGCTGACCGCTGGGCCACCTGGTGGGGTGGCCCTCAATAGATGCCCACACCTGGTCACGGCCGCGCCGCCGTGGTCGGATGGAGTCCATGCCCGTGGACATGAATACGCTGGCCGATGACGTCGCGGCCGAGACGACCGCGCTGCGCCTGATGATCGCCGGCCTCGACGAGTCGGGCTGGCGGCAGGACACGCCGGCGCTCGGCTGGACGGTCGCCGACCAGGTCGGACACCTGGCCCATTTCGACGATGCGGCCATCACGGCGGCCACCGATCCCGAGGAGTTCGCGGCCGACCTGGAGCGGGCGCTGGCCGACGGCGCCACGAGCCCGGACGCGATCGTCGATCAGTACCGCGTGCTGCCGCCGGCCGAGCTGCTCGTGTGGTTCGACGAATCCCGGGCGCGCCTGCTCGAGGTGTTCCGCTCGCTCGACCCGTCGATCCGCGTGCCGTGGTTCGGCCCACCGATGAGCGCGGCGTCGGCGCTCACCGCTCGTCTCATGGAGACGTGGGCACACGGCCAGGACATCGCCGATGCGCTCGGCGTCGTACGGCAACCGACCGACCGGTTGCGCCACGTTGCGCACATCGGTGTCGGTGCGCGCGCGTTCAGCTTCGCCGCGCACGGACGGCCCGCGCCCGACACGCCGGTACAGGTGGAACTCAGCGCGCCCAGCGGCGAGACGTGGACGTGGGGTCCGGCGGATGCCGGCGATCGGGTCAGCGGCCCGGCGCTGGACTTCTGCCTCGTCGTCACACAGCGTCGACATCTCGACGACACGGCTCTGCGGATCGAGGGTCCGGCCGCCACCGAGTGGATGTCGATCGCGCAGGCGTTCGCCGGGCCGTCCGGGCCAGGGCGGCGCCCCGGCCAGTTCGCCTGACGCACCCCGACCGCGGTCACGTGACCATGCCCACAGCGTCGTCTGCGGACGTCGTGACCGGGTTAGATTCGCTGAGGGTTAGCGGTCACGGATCGGGTGTCGCCGATCGGAGACGGGGTGTCGGGTGTCGGAGCCAACGGGAGCGGCGCAGGACTGGACCGAGCCCGGCGCATATCTCGTCGCGCCCGGCGTCTGGCGGCTCCCGGCCGTGTTGCCGCTCGACGGTCTCCGCGCGGTCAACATCTACGCACTGACCGACGCCGACGGCCTGACGCTGATCGACGGCGGCTGGGCCCTGGACGCGGCGCGTCGGGCGCTCGTCGACGGCTTGGCGCAGATCGGCGCCGGACTCGGTGACATCAAACGATTCCTCGTCACCCACGCCCATCGCGACCACTACACCAACGCCATCGCCGTGCGGCGCGAGTTCGGCACGCCGGTGCTGCTCGGCGCGGGCGAGCGGGCCACCATCGACCGGCTGACCGGCCCGGTGCCGGCCAAATTCAGCGACCAGTTGGCCAGCCTGGCCCGCAACGGCGGCGCATCGGTCGTGGAGGCGCTCACGGCGCACGGGTTCGGCGATGGTGACAGCGCGCAGGGGTTCGAAGCGCCGGATGAATGGATCGCCGACGGTACGAAGTTCCAGGTCGGCGACCGTACGCTCGAAGCCATCGCGACGCCCGGACACACGCGCGGCCACGTCGTGTTCGCCGACCGCGCCGCCGATGTCCTCTTCGCCGGCGACCACGTGTTGCCCCACATCACGCCGTCGGTCGCCTTCGAGGTCGACCCGTCGCGGCTCGGCCTGCGTGACTACCTCGGCTCGCTGCGGCTCGTTCGGGCCATGCCGGACATGGAGCTGCTGCCGGCTCACGGACCGACCGGAACCCGGGTGCACGCCCGCGTGGACGCGTTGCTCGCCCACCACGACCGCCGGCTGGCCGACATGGCGGACGCGCTCACAGCGGGTGCGTCGACCGGCTTCGACGTGGCCACACAGATCGGCTGGACACGACGGTTGCGAAAGTTCGCCGATCTCGACCCGTTCAACCAGATGCTCGCCGTGTTCGAGACCGTGCTCCACCTCGAACTGCTCGTGGCACAGGGGCACGCGACGGTACAGGAGATCGACGCTATCCGGACGTACGCGACGGTTGGCACCGCCCCGGATCGGTCGGACCGCGCCTAGAACGGCTGGTGACCGCGGGCGCCCTCCGTCGCGAAACGCTCGAATCGAGCCGCAGCCGTCGTACCCGTCTCGCATGTCCTTGGGGTTCGGCGGCGGCGCCGGCGAGCGGTACCGCGACCCCGCTGCCCGCGGTCACATCATCAATTGCCTGAGCGGGCGATCCTTGGTCGAGGTTGTCAACCGGCGCCGCCGGCCGAGCGTACGGATGGTCGACCAGGCGGCCGCCGCGACGACGACCAGACCGGGGCCGCAGTGCACGGCCACGACGCCGGCGAGGCTCGGACCGCCCCAGTCGTTGTGATAGGTCGACGGGTCGCTTGCGTTGATGACGAACGGTTCCGCGATCGCCCGGCCGACGAGATAGATGCCGACGATGACGCCGATACCCAGCAGAAGCTTGCGCATGTCCCCGACGCTAAGGTGTCCGAACCGGTCAGACATCGGGGAAGCCCCGTGCGGTGTTCCCCGATTTCCCCGAGGCCTCAGTCGACCAGTCGGTGCGCGGTTCGTGCACGCCGCCGGCTCGCGTCGGAACGGGGCGTCGGCTCGGGCGGCTCGGCCACGTCGCCGAATCGGTCCGTCGGGGAGCCGCAGGTTGTCGATCCTCACGATGTGTCGGACTGTCCCGTTCGCTGGGCGAGGACGCTGCGTGCCTCAGCCGCGGTGCCGCCGTCGCGCGGCGGCGTCGTGTCGTGCGTCGTGTCGTGCGCCGCGTCGTTCGTCGTGAGGTGATGATCGGTGAGCCAGTCCGCGTACGAGTTACCGGTCACCGATTCCAGGACCCGGATGTCATCGGCGAAGTACGGCACCAGCTGCGCCCGCTGGTCGGGGGTCAACCGTGGTCGGCGCCGACCGCTGTCGTTGCGATAACCCTGCCGGCTGCGGTGTAACAGCGCCAACAATGGTGCGCTCGCGGCTCGCCGTACGGGCACCGGAAAGTGCTGGCCGATCCGGGCTCCATTGCGCAGCGCAAACCGGACCACCGCGTTCAACGGCGAGTCGGCGACGTGGGCCCGCACGTTCTCCGGTGGGACCTCGTGGACCACGCCGGTCGCAACACCGAGGAACCGGCAGACGCGGTCGAGTGTCGCGATCGGTTCGTCGCGCAGGTCGCGATAGCGCATGACGAGCAGCTGATCGCGGCCGAACGTACCCTGCAGGTCGCGCACCTGGCCGCCGTACAAACCGAGACCGAGGTAGTGCCAGAAGTCCGCCCAACCGGCGGCGTGGCGCCGCTGCTCCCGGTCACAGGCGGCCAAGAAGTCCGACTCCTTCTCCAGCCCGGCCGACCACAGATGCGACCAGTTCGAGTAGGCCCGGTCGACCGGGTCGCGCAGGACCAGGATGAACTTCGCGTCCGGGATCAGCCGCCGGATCCGCTGGTGCGCATCGCGGTCGTAGAGATAGAACGGTGTCGCCTCGCCCCGCAACGCGGCCGCCGGGGCGGCATCGAACAGGGCCTCGTAATCGGCGCGTCGCCAGACGTGTTCCTGATAGGTCTGCACGTCGCCCGGTCCGCCGCGATGCGATGGCCGTCCATCGGACAGAAAGAACTTCGGCTCCTTCACCGACGGCAGGTAGAGCTCGGGGTGCCGGAGCAGCGCCGCGTAGAGGCCGGTCGTGCCGGCCTTCGGCACGCCAGCGATGAAGAAGTGTGGCAGCGCCATCCGGGTCGTCCCTCCGCGATACGTCTCGGGCAGCGCGCCGTGGCCGCCCGAGTGTCTAACCGCCGGAGATGGCCAAAGGACCCGGCCGCGAAATGTACGGAACTTGGCCACTCCGAGACCCGGACGCCGGCCAAGTTCCGTACAACTGCGGGGCCGTCACGCGACGTGCCGATCGGTCATGAATCCAGGAACGCGCGGATCGTGGCGAGGTCCGGGGCGTACCCGTCGGACGTATCGACGGTGATGGCTGGCGCGGGCAACGAGATCGGGACGAACGCGTCGTACGGCACGCAGCCGTCGTCGGAATGCCCGGAGCAGACCCGCGTCGTCGTGCACCGCGCGGTGACTGTCTTCGGCCAACCGACGGTGGACACGATGCCGAGCGGTCGCCGGGTCGACCGTACAGTGGATGATCCGCAGTTCTGCGTGCGCGCTGAGCGGTTCCAGACCGCGCCGCAACAGCCGGTCCTGGAACGCGGCCTCCACGATCACGGTGACACCGGACCGGACGAGAAGGCCGCCCGCCTCGAAGAACACGGCGAACGTCCGCGTGGACAGCGCGTCGCCCGTGCTCGGGGTGAAGCCTGGCGCAGCGAGCCATGCCCTGTTTGATCTCGTCGCGGCAGAGAACCGGGCTCCCGAGCGACCGGCCCAGCTCATGCGCGAGCGTCGTCTTATCGACGTTGGGAAAAGCAGGTCGGGCGACTTGTGTCGGGCTCGCGGTGGCTGATCGTCCATCACAGTCGGCGTATTTCGGCTGGTCACGCCCTTGTGTGATGGACCGGCGCGGCATGACGGAAGTCGTTGTGCCAACATCGTCTGGCTGATACGTACGACATGCCGCTTACCGCCTATTAACGTTGCGGCCCGAATCGGTGGGCTCTTCGACGACTGACCTGACCCCGTCTGGTTGATCCAAGTCGAGTGAGAGTTTTGCCGCCCACCGTGGTGGGCAGGAAGGCTCGACCCTGATGACGACGAGGAAACAAGTGTCCTTCAGGTCCGGGAACTTGACGCTCGCAACGAGAAGTCCGGCCCTGAAGAACCCCAAAGATCAACAAATCACCTGCGAGGTCGGGACATTCACGTGGCCACTACCGGAGACCTTGCCATGGCCACGACAACGGGCAATATCGGATCGCGCGACGGTAGAGACTGGCACTCTGCGGGCATGAATCATGCGGAGGTACTGCTTATCGGGAGCCCCGTCGGCGTCGGCAAGACCACAGTGGGATGGGAGGTCTCGGCGCAACTGCGAGCCGCGGCTGTCCCGCACGCGATCTTGGAAGGAGACTTCATGGGATAAATCACCGCGAGCGACACGATGATTGGCCAGCGGCTGGCGAGTCGAGAACTTGGCTGTTGGAACAGACATTGCACAGCAGCACCTACAAAGCGCGGCTCTTGTAGGCGCAGGTGCCCCTGGACACCGTGCGGATCGCGACCGATGGCCGGCGTGTCACGGACATCGCTAGCGAAGTGGTGGCAGCCACCGGCTGCTGTCTCGTACGACAGGCAAATGCTGCCGCTGCGATCCGCGGATCGCAGCGATAACAAACCAGCGCGAAGGAGGGACGGCGTTGACCGTAGGCCGTCTCATCGGATGCACGGGCCGTGCTGGACGGTTCACCAGCTCGGCCTCGTTCGCAAACTACGCTCGTGCGGCACCGATCCAGGTCGCGAGCGCAGGCAAGCCCGGCACCGCCTCCCACGTGGTGGTGACCGCCAGCTCAACGCCGCTCTACTCACGGAAGTCGGCGGGCGAGTGGGATCCGCCCGGCCACCAGAACTGCGTCTACACACGAAGGGAGGCGGGGCCGTGAAGGCCATCCGTATCCACGAACCAACAGGCATCAGGGGGCTTGTCTACGAGGAGGCACCCGATGCCACGCCCGGGCTCTGCGACGTGCTGGTCAAGGTCGCCGCGTGCGGCATCACCCATAACGAGCTGGACTGGCCTATCTGGACCTGCCGGGCCGGTCATCAGCGGACCTCGATCATCCCCGGCCAAGAGGTGTCGGGGGTCGTCGCCGCGCTGGGATACGGGACGGCCGGAATCGCCGTCGGCGACGAGGTGTTCGGGCTGAC
>Ga0055453_10000027_pt1 | contig 14165 bp, 11 predicted proteins | sample Goodyear_PhragA__FD_57741 | JGI IMG/M metagenome (GOLD analysis project Ga0055453, IMG submission 57741) | Wetland microbial communities from San Francisco Bay, California, USA, that impact long-term carbon sequestration - Goodyear_PhragA_D2 | ecosystem: Environmental > Aquatic > Marine >... | reverse complement strand
GAGGCGGCGATCGTCGATCTCGACGATCCTCTCGCCTTGAACGCCGAGCGTTTGCGGCCCTCACAGGTCGCAACCCGCCGGCGAGGCACCACGCAGAGCCAAGCCGCCGAGATCCACGCTTCTCACCCCGACGCGATCGCGATCCGCTGGTGGTCGACCTTGGAGGCGAGCTGGATCAACTGGACGTTGTTCGACCGTGTTGCCGGAAAGCTTGCGCTACAGGGGCTGGAGGAGCTGACGATCGACGATCCGGTCGTGGCGGAGGCAGCTGACCTCATGGGCCTGTCGCCGCGCTGAAGACTGAGCGGTATCCGATGTCCTCTTCCGGCAACTCCTGTTCTCAGTCCGGAAACCGCGGTTCGAAGCCCCGTAGCGGTATCTCGACCCTCGTCATCGCCGGCTGAGGCCTCGTCGGGTACCCCCGGGCCGCCGTGCGATCGCGTCGGCGACGAGCCGGGGGCTCTGCTGGGGGAGCAGGTGGCCGCCGTCGACCTCGAGCAGCGTCGCGCTCGGCAGGTCGCGGGCGAGCTTGCGGGCCTGGGACGGAGGGGAGATGCGGTCGCGCCTGCCGGCGACGATCGTCACCGGGGCGTCGACCTCGGGGAGGCTGCCCGCCAGCGCCGGCATCTCCTCGACGAAGGCTCGCTGCTCGGCGTAGAAGCTTCTCCAGACATCGCGGCCTCGCCATTCGGCGGCGATCGTCGCGAGCCGGTCCTCGGGGTCCGGCAGCGCCGTCCGGGCCAGGTTGCGCAGGGGCGCCGGCGAGAGGCACAGCGCGGCGGCCCAGAAGCCGAGTCGGGTCATCGGGGGACCGAGCAGGCGGCTCGCGAGGGCGCGGTCGATCCGGCTCGGCGAGGCGGTGGGGGCCGGCGCCCCCACCAGCACCAGGGCCCGCACCCGCTGCGGGAACTCGACCGCCGTGGCGAGCGCTATCCCGGCCCCCCAGCTGTGCCCGGCCACCACCGCGGAGTCGACCTGCAGCCGGTCGAGCAGCGTCACCGCCGCCGCCGCGTTGGCCCGCAGGCCGACCGCCTCGCCGCCGGTCCGGCCGTAGCCCGGGCGATCGGGCGCGATTGCGCGCATCCGCCCGCGCAGCCGCTTCGCGACCGGCAGCCAGTCGGCCCCCCTGCCCGGCTGTCCGTGCAGCAGGAGGGCGACGGGGCCCTCACCCGTGTCGATCGTCGCCTGCTCCACCGGGCGAGCCGGTCATCGGCTGGGGCAGCGGTCGCAGCCGCAGGAAGGCGGGGAGGCGCGGCGAGGGCAGCTGACCCTCTGCGAACATCGCCGCCAACCCCGTCCGCGCGAAGCTCCAAGGGCTGCGCTCGTAGAGCAGGTACCGGGGCTGCCAGCGCGGCGAGAACTTGGCGTTGAAGCGATAGAGGCTCTCGATCTGGAAGAAGGGGTTGGCGAGCGCGACGAGCCGTCCGAGGCTGCGCTCGAAGAGCGTCTGGGGCTCGCGCAGCAGCCGGGCGAAGGCGGCGAAGTTCAGCGACAGCTCCTCGACGCCGCGCTCGCGCAGCAGTTCGATCGCGCTGACGACGAGGAACTCGGTGAGCCCGTTGACGCTGGTCCGGTCGCGCCGCATCATTCCCAGCGAGACGGCAGGCCTGCCGTAGCAGGGGGCGAAGTGGAGGAAGCCGCGGGCATCCCCGCCGGCGTCGCGCGCGACGACGACGAAGCTCTCGCGCAGGTGGTCGCCGCGGAGGCTGTCGATCGCCATCGAGAAGCCTCGCTCGGGTTCCTCCCCGCGCCAGCGGCTCGAGACCCGCTCGAGGCTGCGCAGCTCCTGCTCGGAGAGCTCGCCCATCGTCGAGAGCGAGACCGTGAAGCCGGCCTTGCGCGCCCGCGTCACCGCCTGGCGGACCTTGCGGATCGCCCGTCCCTCGAGGGAGAAGGAGTCGAGGTCGACGATCGCCTCGTCGCCGATGTAGAAGGAGGCGAAGCCGCTCCCGGCCGCGAGCTCGGCGAACTCCTCGCTGGCGCCGACGACGCCGATCGCCAACCCCCGCGCCTCGGCGAAGCCGCAGAGCTCGCGGAGCAGACCGGGCAGCGCCTCCGGCGGTCCGACCGGGTCGCCGGAGACGAGCAGCGTTCCCGCCTCGATCCGGTAGCCGACGAAGGCCCGGCGGCCGCGGTCGAAGAAGTGGTGCTTGTCGGCCCGCAGCTTGAAGAAGCTGAGCGTGTCGCTGCCGTGGGCCTCGACCAGCTCCCGAGCCAGCGGGCGCAGCTCGCCCGGGGGCAGGCCGCGCGGCCGCGCCAGCGGCCGGAAGAGCTGCCAGCCGACGGCCAGGGCGCCGCCGCTCCACAGCAGGACCAGCGACGCCGGAACCCACTCGAAGGGGTCGCGGTAGCGGATCGGACCGGCCGAGAGCGTCAGGATCGCCCCCAGCTCCGCCCCGGCCCGGCCGGGGTCGAGGCCCGGGTGCCCCCAGTGAGACGCGGCCATCAGGACGGCGACGCTGATCGCCGGCAGTGAGGCCGCGATCCCGGCGCCGCGCAGCAGCGGGCCGCGCCGGCCGGTGTCGTCGTGGAGGACGACGAAGGCGCCCCGGCCCCAGACCAGGACCGCCGCCAGCCCCCAGCAGGCGAGCGCCTCCTCGACGTCGAGGCCCTTCAGCAGGTTGAGCGCTCCCGCGATGACCAGGGTCGCGACGGCGAGCGCCCAGGCGCGGCGGCGGCGGCGCATCAGGTGGACGCCGAGGATCGTCAGCGCCCCCCCCGCCGAGAGCGCCAGGGCGTGCGCCGCTACGGGCACCTCGTGCGGAACCAGCCCGAGCAGCACGTGCATCCGGGCCTGTAGGTTCGGGGTGAGGGCGGAGGCGACGTTGACGATGCCCATCGCGACAGTGCAGGCGCCCGCCGCCGGCGCCAGCCAGTGCCCGCGGCGGCGGCTGCGCGGAGGCGCCGGGCGATGGCGTTCGATTCGTGGCAAGGGGCAGCGGAATATGGCCGCCGAACCTAAGCGCAGCCTAAGAGTCCATCCGAACGCCGGCGTGTGCGGCTGGCGAGCGCCGTCCGCCGCCGCCAGGCGTGCGCGGGGGTTTTCGGATGGACTCTAAGCCGTGACGTCCGACCGAGTCGTTCTGTGTTCAGGCGTGTTCCTATGGGTGAGATGACTCGCAGGGAGCGTCAAACGGATATCGCGCTGGCCGTGCTGGCCGGGGCGTCGATCGCGGGGATCGTCCTGATCGGGAGGGAGCCGCTTCGGGCGCCCGGTAGATTCCCCGGGCCGTGGTCGATCTGATCATCTACGCGATTCCGGCCTTCGTGCTGCTGCCCGCGGTCGAGCTTTCCTCGTTCAGATACGCGCGCGACGAGCAGCGGGCCGGCTACGTCTTCCGCGGCCCCGGCTGGTCGCCGGGCGGCAGCGGCGGCGGCGCGCGGGGCTGAGTCCGGCATGACGCCCTGGAAGCTGCCGTTGATCGCCCTGGCGATCGTCGTCCCGATCACCGCCGGGTTCTTGCTCATGGGACCCGGCCTCGGGGTGCTGGTCGCCGCGGTGATCGTGCTCGGCGTCGTCTGGCTGGCCGCCAGGCAGAGCCCGCGCGGCCCGATCGGCGAACCGGCCGCCGACGGCGCCCGCCATCTGCTCCTCGTGATCACCTGCGCGGTCGAGGAGCCGGAGGCGGTGAGGCGACTGGTCGACGCGGCGGAACTCGACGGCGAGACCGCGGTGCTCGTCCTCTCGCCGGCGCGGATCGGCTTCCTCGACCGGTGGATGTCGGACGTCGAGTCCTCGCGGCAGGAGGCGCAGCACAACCTTGTAGCCACGGTGGCGGCGCTGGCCAAGGCGGGGATCGCTGCCGAGGCCCGGGTCGGCGACGAGGACGTCGTGCAGGCCGTCGAGGATCAGCTGCAGAGCTTCCCGGCAACCGAGGTGGTGCTCGTCGGCGACGGCGCGTCGAGCGAGCGAGACGACGCCGCCGCGGGCGAGCTCGAGTCGCGCCTGCGCGCCGGGTTCCGGCGGGTCGAGCTCAGCCCCGCCGGCCGCTGAGCTGCGGTTGGGGCGCCTGCCGCGGTCGCCGCCGCTCGGCCTGCCGCTCGGGCTCCGGGGAGCCGAACAGACGGCCAAGCAGGAGGAAGAGCGCCGGGACGACGGGCAGGCCGATCGCGATCAGCATCCAGGGCTGTTCGGCGTCGGTGCCGGCGCCCAGCGTGTGCACGATCCCGAGCGCCCAGAAGACCGGGATGAAGCGATGCAGGTAGCGCCAGCGCGCCGCCCCGATCCGGCTGCGCGCATAGTAGGTCAGGCCGAGTGCGGCCAGCCCCCAGCCGCCGAGGATCCCCAAACCGGTCCAGACCGGCCGGTAGCCGCCGGTGAACGGGATCGCGATGTCGAGCGGGCTGGGGTGGAGGTAGGCGTCGCCGAGCAGGGCCAGGCCGTGGATCGCGATCGCGACCAGGGTCGCCAGCGACAGCGCCTCGTGCAGCGCCCGCACGTCGCTGCCGAGCAGCCGCCGCGACTCGCCGCGCCCGCGGATCATCACGCCGACGCCGAGCGAGCCGCTGGCCAGCATCATCGCCGCGATCCCCGCCGCCCGGCTGGTGATCCAGAAGAGGTGCGGCCCCGCGGCGGTCAAGAGGACGAGGTGACGATCGGTTCTTCGATTTCGGGCGCGGTTTCTTCGAATTCGGGCGCGACTTCTTCGAATTCCGCTTCGGGTTCGAGCTGTTCGAATTCCGGCGCCGGTTCTTCTTCGACTTCGAATTCCGAGCCTTCGAGCTGCGCTTCGGCTTCCGGCGCCGGTTCGCGCGCCGGCTCGGCCGGGGTCGGCGCGGAAGGGGCTGCCGCCGTGCGCCTTTCGGCGCGATGCTTGCTGCTGAGCGCCGGGTCGTTGCCGCTCGCGAGCTGCACGAAGACGACCCCCCAGAGGATCGCGAACAGCGCCAGCGAGCCGCGGATCGTGCGGCTGCGGATCGTGGCGACGCGGCGACGGCGCGAGCGGGACTTGGCGCGGGCGAGACCCTTCGCCTCGAGCTTGCGAACCTCGTCCATCGCCCGAGTCTCGGCACGCTTCCCTAAGCCGAGCGCAAGCGTCGATGAGAGCTTTCTAAGGTTTGCCGGGCAGGCTCGGCCACTCGCGCTGAGCGCCCTGGCTCGCTGCCTGTCTCTGTGAGGACGGTAGGGCGACCAGAGGGAATCGAACCCTCATTGTCGCGACCACAACGCGAAGTTCTACCGTTGAACTATGGCCGCCACGCTGGAACGGCAGGTTAGCGGCCGACCGGGACTCGCGGCCGGATGACAGCCGCTCGCTTCGTGCCTCGCGCTCTCCGGCCTACCGCGGGGCCGCGCTCAGCGCCACCGCGGTGAGGATGTGGCGGTCGCTGGTCAGCCAGCGGCCGGCGAGCACAGCTCGCCTCCCCGCGCGGCGCTCGGAGGACCGCGGCGCCGCTTCGAGCCTTGCGCTGAAGGTCCTGCTTCGCGGATCGAGAGCCAGGTGCGCGTCGTGGAATCCGGGGCGCCGGCCGGTCAGCGGGAACCAGGCCTTGTAGACGGACTCCTTGGCCGAGAAGGCCAGCCTGTCCCAGTGGATATCCGGCATGCTGCGGCCCAGCTCTGCCAGCGCCTGGATCTCTCCCGGCCCGGCGATGGCTTCGAGCAGGCCCGGCGGGAGCGGGCGGTGGGGCTCCGCATCGATGCCCAGCCCCACCAGGCGGTCGCCTCTGGCCACTGCGGCCGCCCTGTAGCCGTCGCAGTGCGTCAGGCTTCCGACGACGCCCCGCGGCCACAGCGGCTCGCCGTGCGCGCCCATCCCGACCGGGGCCGGCTCGAGCCCCAGGCGCGCGAGCGCCCGATGCGCGCAGATCCGCGCCGTCGCGAACTCCAGCCGACGCTTCTCCACCGCTCCCGAGACCAGGTGGCTCTCCTCGGGAAAGAGCGTGGTTGCAGGCAGATCGTGCCACGTCTCCGCCGCCGCCACGCAGGTTGGAAGGATCGAGTCGATCATCCGTTGGCTTAACTTCGTTTTAATCCTTAATGGAAAACCGCCGTGTGTATGCTTGCCGCGGTCAAGGCTAATGGGAGGGAACGGCCGCGTGGTGGGCAAGATCGGCGGGGGGGTCGCGTGTGGTTTGCGGCGCGTGAAGCGGGGGACGCCGGCGGCGTGCCTGCTCCTGCTCGTCGTGGCCGTCCTGTCGGCGCCGGCACAGGCCTTCGGGGACGAATCGGGCAGCGGGCGGGCGCTGGAGCTGGTGACGCCGGCGGAGCCGGTGGGTGCGCTCGTGGGCGGGGTGCAGGCGATCTCCGCCGACGGCGCACGCGTCGCCTACACGACCGCCGGCCCACTGCCGGGTGCCTCGGCCGGCGACCTGGAAGCGTCGAACCTGGCGGTTCGCGGGAGCGACGGCTGGGCCGGCTCGCCGCTCGGGCTTCCGTACGAAACCAGGACGGTGACGCTGGCCGGTCTTTTCAACTCGATCCGTCCGCTCGCCTTCGACGCCGATCTCGAGCCGCTGCTCTGGCTGAGCCCCGCGCCGCTGGCTCCCGGGGCGCCTCCCGAAGGCCACGCCGGCCTCTACCGTGTCCAGCCGGACGGCTCGCTCGCCGTGCTGGCGGACATGGGCACGGAAGGCGAATTCATCGGCGCCTCCGCAGACGCCGAGCACGTCGTGTTCTCCTCGAAGGACCATCTCCTCCCCGCGGACGCCGGCCGCCTCGAAGGCAAATCGATCTACGAGGTCGACGGATCGGAAGAGCGACTCGTCGATGTGGATTCCGAAGGCAACCTTCTCTCGAGCTGCGGCTCGGTGGTCGACAAGGCCGGCGGAGTGTCGGTCTCGGGCGAGCGGACCTTCTTCACGAATCCGGTGGGATCCCGATCGTGCAGTCAGCCGAGACAGGTGTACCTGCGGCAAGGCGGCCACGAGACGATCGACGTGTCTGCGTCGCAGTGCACTCGCTCGGACTGCAACGCGCCCGCGAGCGCCAGCTTCGCCGGCGCCACCCCGAGCGGATCGAGCGTCTTCTTCACCTCCTCTCAGCAGCTGACGAACGAAGACCACGACGAACGGCGCGACCTGTACCGCTACGACGTCGACGGCGGCGCCCTCTCGCTGGTCTCGGGCGAAGACGTCGAAGCGACCGGGGCGGTGAAGGAAGGCGACGTCGAGGTCTCGGCGGACGGCTCACGGGTGTATTTCGCTGCTCGCGGGAGGCTGCTGCCGGGCGAAGGGTCGGAAGGGGAAAACCTCTACCTCGCGGATTCGGGGGGGCTGCATCTGGTGGCGCCGACCGGCGTGCAGGCGGATCAGCTGCAGATCTCCCGCGACGGCCGGACCGCCCTGTTCGAAACCTCCGCGGCGCTCGAAGCCGGCGATACGGACGGCCGCAGCGATGTCTACCTCTGGTCTGCGGACACCGGGACGACCACGCGGTTGTCCGCGGGGCCCGGATCCGGCAACGGTGACTTCGACGCGCGGATCTCCTCTCCGCTGGCCTCCCAGGCGGTGCTCATTCCCCACCCCGGGGCATACCGCGCGCTGACGGAAGACGGCCAGGAGGCGTTCTTCAGCACCGACGAGCAGCTGCTCCCCCAGGACGTCAACGAAGCGACGGACGTCTACGAGTGGTCGCATGGCGAGCTCCAGCTGATCAGCACCGGCGGTGGGGAGGATCCCGCCGAATTCGCCGGCGCGAGCCCCGAAGGGCAGACGGTCCTCTTCAAGACCGCGGCCTCGCTGCTGCCCGCCGATCGCGACGGCGGCGCCCGCGACCTCTACGCCGCGCGCGTGGGAGGGGGCTTTCCGGCCGGCGCCCCGGCGCCCGCCGCCGCCTGCGGCGGCGGCGCGTGCCCGCCCGCACCGCGTCCGCGACTGGATCGCCAGGCGCCGGCAAGCGCCGGCCCGGCCGCCCCGACCGGGCACGGGAGACTGGCTCTCCTGCGCATAGCCCGGCACGCCGGGTTCAGCGTCGCCAGGGGCCGGCCGCTGAAGCTCAGGCTGCGGGCACCCGCTCCCGGCCGCGTCCGCGGCCGGGCGACGATGCAGGTGGGCGGCCATCTGCGGGTGGCGGCGCGGGGCGTCGCGGGCGCCATCCGCGCCGGCGGGCTCGTCCTCCGCCTGCGCGCGACGCGAGCGGCTCGCGCCAGGCTGCGGCGGCGGCGGGTGCTGCGGGTGCGGCTCGCGCTCGGCCTGGGGGAGGAACGCATTCTCCGCGGGATCACTCTGAGGCTGGGTCGGCGGAGGTGAGACGCAGCGCGGGCCTGGCCGGCCTGATCGCCCTTCTCGTCGCGACGGCTCTGCCGGCGATCGCGCGCGCCGAATTCGGCATCGCGCCCGGCAGCGAGGAACTCAGCGTGCTGGACGCCGCAGGCCAGCCCGAGTCGCGCGCCGGGTCGCACCCCGACCGGCTGACGGTCAAGTTCGGGATGAACACCGTCGAAGGCAATGCCGACGGCAACCTCAAGGACATCGTCATCGACCTGCCGCCGGGCCTCAACGGTGAGCCGAACGGCGTCCCCGCCTGTCCTCGCAAGGTCTTCGACGGTGCGTTCACGAAGGAAGAATGTCCGTCCGACACGCAGGTCGGCAAGGTCGAACTGACGCTCCCGCTCCTCGGCAAGCTGGAAATGTCGATCTTCAACGTTGCGCCGGCGCCCGGCGAGATGGCGGCGCTCGGCGCGGTCAGGGAAACCCTCCGGCTGCCGATCTCGATGCAGCTGCGGCCCGGCGACCACGGCACGACGCTGACGATCGCCGACCTGTTCCAGACCCTGCCGATCACCGGCGCCGAAATCGAACTCTGGGGCATCCCGGCGGACCACCAGGAAGAACCCGTGGCGCCGCGCCTTCCGTTCCTCACCCTTCCCGGCCGCTGCGACGAACCGCTTGCGCTCACCCTCCATGTGGACTCCTGGCAGGAACCGGGCGCCGAGCGCAGCGCAGAAGTCGCCGACGGGCCGAAGCTGACCGGCTGCGACTCGCTGTCGTTCGCGCCGAGCGTCGCATTCGCGATGGACAGCCCCGCCGCCGACGCGCCGAGCGGCGCGCGCGTCGAGATCGCGGCGCCGGACGGCGGCGGGCCCGACGACCGCGCGAACGCCCAGATCCGCAGCGCCGTCGTCTCGCTTCCCGGCGGAGTGACCCTTTCGCCTGCGGGGATCGCCGGAATCGAAGCCTGCTCGGATGCGCAGTTCGGCCTGGGGAGCGCGACGCCGGCGGCGTGCCCGGCCGCGTCGCGGATCGGCTCGGTGGAGATGACGAGCCCGCTGCTGCGCGGGACCGGGACGGGAGAGCTGTACATGGGCAGAGAACGGCCCGGCGAACGCTTTCGCCTCTTCGCCGACGCCGGCGCGCCCGGGGTCGAGGTCAAGCTCGCCGGCCGCCTGGCGGTCGATCCGGCGACCGGGCGGCTGACCGTGAGCTTGGTCGGGCTGCCGCAGATCCCGCTCGAACGCATGACGCTGAGCTTCGACGGCGGGCCGCGGGCTCCGCTGGCGACCCCGCTGGACTGCGACCCCCTCCGGGCGACCGCGCGCTTCGACTCCTACAGCGGCGCCTCCCGCGACGCGTCGAGCGCGGCCGAAGACCGTGGCGGGCCGGCCTGCCACGGGGCCACGGGATTCGAGCCGGATTTCACCGCCGGCGGGTCCGCCACGGGCGCCGGCGAGGACACGACGCTCTCGATCACCGTGAAGCGCCGGGACGGCGAACGGCTGCTGGACCGGCTGCTGGCGCGCCTCCCCCGCGGAATCAGCCCGGCGCTGGGGAGCGTCGAGCAGTGCGCGGCGCCGGCCGCGGCAACCGGCGCGTGCCCGGCGGGCAGCCGCATCGGCTCTGCCGTCGCCGAGGTGGGCTCCGGCCCCGAACCGGTGACTCTGCACGGCGACATCTTCCTCACCGGTCGCTACCGCAGGGCGCCCTTCGGGCTCGCCCTGACCTTCCAGGCGCGGCTCGGCGGCTTCGATGCCGGCAGGCTGGTCGTGCGCGGGGGGCTGACGATGGATCCGCGCACCGGCCGCGCCACGATCGAAACGGGCTCGCTGCCCCAGATCGTCGAAGGCGTTCCGATTCGCTTCCGCACCGTGGGCCTCGACATCGACCGGCCCGGCTTCGTCGGCAACCCGACTTCGTGCGAAGCCCAGAGCGTCGAAGCGACGATCGTCGCGGTGGGCGGGGCCGGCTCGGATGCGACGACCCCGTTCCGGGTGGGCGGCTGCGGCTCGCTGCGGTTCCACCCGGCGATCTCGATCGCGCTGCACGGCGCGAAGCGCCTGCACAGGCGCGGCAAGCCCGGGCTGCGGATGACGCTCCGGTCGCCGCAGGGAAGCACCGGCCTGCGCGCCGTGAGGATCCCGCTCCCGCGGATCGTCAAGCTCAGCCCCACCGGTCCGCAGGAGCTCTGCGCGCGCCCCGAGGCGATCGCCGGAGACTGCCCCGCCGGCTCCAGGGTCGGCGCGGCGACCGCGATGTCGGCGCTCTTCGGTGGCTGGATGGGGGGCTCGATCTATGTCGTCCAGCCGGCCGGAAACGGCCTCCCCGACCTCTGGACCGACCTCGGCAAGCAGGGCCTCCACATCATGGTCCGGGCGCGGACCTCGGTGAGGAAGGGGCGCGTCATAACCAGCCTCGCCGGCATGCCCGACGTCCCCGTCTCCGCATTGAGCATGCGCTTCGGGGGCGGCAGCCGCGGCATCTTCGCGCTCCGCCGGGGCCTCTGCGGCCGGCGTGCGCCGAAGCGCCTGCTGAGCAGCGTCGCCTTCGCCGGGCAGGACGGCGCCTTCCGGATGGCGAGGGAGAGGCTGAGGCATCCGCGCTGCATCGCGGCGGCCGGCGGGGAGTCGCGCCGTGGCTAGCGGGGACTCGAACGCGGAGGCGTCGCGCGGCTCGGTCCTGCTCACGCGAGTGGCGCGGCTGACGACCGGCCATCCGCGCCTCGTCATCGGCGTCTGGCTGCTGGTCATGGTCGCGCTCGCCGGCCTCGGCCTCGGCCTCGCCAACCGGCTGGTCACCCAGCCGATCTACATCAACGGCTCCGAGAGCAAGCACGCCCACGAGCTCGCGCTGCGGGAATTCGGCCACGAAGAAGCCTTCGTCGTCGTCCTCCGTGGCCCCTCCGCCGCGGTCGAAGCCCAGGGGCGGAGGCTGGCCGGGCGAATCGACTCGATGCCGCGCGCCCTCGTCGTCTCGCCCTGGGCGGGAAACAGGGAAGCGATTCCGGACCTGAGGCCGAAGCCGGGCGTGGCGACGCTGCTGGTGAACATCAGGCCGCGGCACGGGGAACGGCTCGAGGACGTCGTCGCAGCCGTGCGCCGGCTGGTCGCGGCCGGCGTCGCCGACCCGGTTCGCGCCAGCATCGCCGGCGAACCGACCGTGGCGGACTCCTACCAGAGCGCGCTCGAGCAAGCGACCTCGGTCGGCGAGCGGATCGCGCTGCCGGTCCTGCTGGTCGTGCTGCTGCTGATCTTCCGCTCGGTCCTGGCGGCGGCCATTCCGGTGATCATCGGCGGCGTCGTCGTGGCGGCGACCCGCGGGGTCATGGACCTGCTGCTGCCGTGGATCCACATCGAATCGTTCGCGCTCAGCGTCGCCGGGATGATGGGCCTGGCGCTCGGCGTCGACTACTCGCTGCTGGTCGTGTCGCGCTTTCGCCAGGAGATGCGCTCGAGGGGAGATGTGGCCGAGGCGGTGCAGGTGACCGTCGCCCGCACCGGCCGCGCCGTGGTCCCTGCCGGAAGCGGGCTCGTCTTCGCGACGCTGTGCGCCGCGCTGATCCTGCCCAGCGCGCTGCTCACCTCCTCCTCGTGCGTCGTCATAGCGGCGACCGTGCTCAGCGTCCTGTCTGCGCTCTTCTTCGTGCCCGCCGCGCTGACCCTGCTGGGGACGAGGCTCGACCGGTGGGCGCTTCCGATGCGCGAGGAGAAGCAGAGCGCCGCCTCGGGCTGGTCGCGGGTGCTCTCGGCGCGGCCGCTCGTGCTCGCTTCGGTGATGCTCGTGCTGCTGTTCTGCGCCGTCTGGGCGCTGACCCTGAAGACCGACTCCGGCACCGCCGCGCTGCTGCCCGCGGGCGACGGCGGACGCCAGCAGCAGGAAGAAGTCGAGCAGGCCCTCGGGCCCGGCTGGATCGCGCCGCTCGAAGTGATCGTGAACGGTCGCGGGAAGCCGATCACGACCCCCGACAGGCTGCGCGCGCTCGCCGCGTTCCAGCGCAAGGTGGAAGCGGACCCCGGCGTCAGCACGATGATCGGCTTCAAACCGATCGAGCGCGGCACGCGGCCGCTGGGCGGCATCGAAGGGGGCATGGTGAGCCAGGAACGCGGGCTCACACGGCTCGCCGGCGGCCTCGCCAGCGCGTGGGACGGATCGGCCGCGGCCGGAAGCGGGGTGGCCGGAGCGGCCAGTGGGGCCGCCGGACTGGACAGCGCGATCGGCGCCGCGGGCAGGGGTGCGGGGAGCCTCGCCGACGGCCTCCACGGGGCCAGCGACGGATCTCACCGCCTCGCCGACGGGCTCGGTCGAGCCGGGGGCGGCAGCGGCAGGCTGGCGAGCGGCGTGACCAGCGCGAGCACCGGCTCGAGCCGCCTCGCCGACGGGCTCGCCCGGGCCCTGGAAGAAGCGCAGGCCGGCGCCGGCGGCAACCGGACGCTGAAGAACGCGCTGCACGACGGGGACGAGCGCCTCGCCGGCCTTCACCCCACGCTGCACTCCGCCGAGGAACAGCTCGCGACCGCGCGGCAGGCCTTGCAGGCGATGGTCTCCAGCCGCGGCGACCCCAACTACCGCACCGCGGTGCAGGCGGTCGGAGCGGCCGCCGACGACCTCGACGGCAAGGATCCCGAAACCGGGGAACCGAACTCGGAATTCGGCGTCGACGCGGGCATCGACCACGCGAGGAGCCAGTTCGGCCTCGGCGCATACCTCGCCAACCGGGCGGAAGCGAACGATGCCGAAGCGCGCAAGGGCCTGCACAAGCTGGCCCGCAGCTCCAAGCGCCTGGCCGACGGGATGGGGAGGCTCGCCGACGGCAGCGGCAGGCTGTCGCGTCAGATCGCGCGCCTGGCCGGTGGAAGCCGCAGGCTCTCGCCGGGCCTGCGGCGGCTCGAAGCGGGCGCGAAGAAGCTCGCCGCGGGCCTCGGCAAGACCCATGCCGGAGCCGGCGGGCTGGCGGGGGGCCTCGGGGAAGGCACGCAGAGCCTCGGCCGCCTCACCTCCTCGCTCGGCCGGATGCAGGCCGGGGTCGAGCGCCAGACGGCAGGGGAATCGCAGCTCGACCGGATCCACGGCGGGTCCCCCGGCCTCTTCCACTCCGGCTACTTCTACCTCGCGAGCCTCGACGGGAGCAGGCGCGACCGGCACCGGCAGGCGGCCTTTCTGGTCAACCTGAGCAGGGGAGGGCTCGCCGCACGGATGCTGATCGTGCCGCGCTACCAGGGGGCTACGCCGCAGATCAAGGCGCTCAGGGACCGCCTCCAGGGCGACGTCGCGGACCTCGCCCGGACCACCCGCTCGAAGGCCCTGATCGGCGGCATCGCCGCCGATCAGATCGACCTGAACGACTTCTATCGCGACGAAGCGCCGCTGCTGCGCTTCGCCCTGATGCTCGTCTCGCTGCTGGTCCTGATCCCGGTTCTCCGCTCCCTGTTGATGCCGATCGTCTCGGCGGTGATCAACCTGGTCACGGTCGCGGCCAGCTTCGGGCTGATGTCGCTGATGTTCAACGGCTCGCTGCTGGGCGGGCCCGGGTACGTCGACGCGGCCGTGATCCCGACGACGATCATGGTCATGTTCGGCCTCGGGATCGACTACGAGGTCTTCCTCTTCGCCCGCATGCGGGAGGAATACGTCCGCACGGGGTCCCCCGCGGCCGCGATCACCGACGGGATCGACAACACGGCGCACGTGATCACCGGCGCGGCGATCATCATGATCGCGGTCTTCCTCGCCTTCTCGCTCTCTTCTTTCATAACCATCAGGGACTTCGGCGTCGCCCAGTCGATCGCCGTATTCATTGACGCCTTCGTCATCCGCCTGGCCATCTTCCCCGCCGTGATGCGGGCCTTGGGGAGATGGGCTTGGTGGATGCCGAGCCGGCTCGACCGCCTCCTGCCAGGTGGGCGGCGGCCGGCATGACCGGAACTGACACAAAGGGAGGAAGTGCTGTGACCAACGAAGCGAAGCTCCGCGAGTTCCTCAAGCGGGCGACGGCCGACCTGCGCTCCGCGCGG
>Ga0055453_10000026_pt1 | contig 14210 bp, 11 predicted proteins | sample Goodyear_PhragA__FD_57741 | JGI IMG/M metagenome (GOLD analysis project Ga0055453, IMG submission 57741) | Wetland microbial communities from San Francisco Bay, California, USA, that impact long-term carbon sequestration - Goodyear_PhragA_D2 | ecosystem: Environmental > Aquatic > Marine >... | reverse complement strand
CTGGAAATCGCGTGGGCGGGGTTAACCCGCCTCGTGGGTTCGAATCCCACCCTCTCCGCTGGAGCCCCTGCGCAGGCTGAAGAAATCCGTCAGCAGGCCGGAGCACTCCGCCTCCATGACGCCGCCGGTCACCTGCGGGCGGTGGTTCAGGGCGGGCTCAGCGAGGATGTCCAGAACGCTGCCTGCCGCCCCGGCCTTCGGGTCCGCAGCGCCGAAGACGACTTCGGGGATGCGCGCCAGGACGATCGCCCCCGCGCACATGGCGCAGGGCTCGAGGGTGACGTAGAGGGTCGTACCGGGCAGCCGCCAGCCTCCGAGCGCACCGGCGGCGGCGCGGATGGCGAGGATCTCCGCGTGGGCGGTTGGATCGGCGCGCAGCTCGCGCTCGTTGCCGGCGGTGGCAATCGGCTCCCCGTCGCGAGCGACGACGGCCCCGATCGGGACGTCGCCGTGGTCCTGGGCTTCGCGAGCGCGCTCGATCGCGAGGCCCATCAGGCGCCGGTGGGCTGCGGCTGTGGGCTCAGCGGTCATCGATCGGGAAGTATGTGGCACCAACAACTTCCCCGCCAGGCCGGTGTTCCTTGGAAGGACCCGCTGGAATGCCGGGATCCCCGCCAGCCCAGAACGACATGAAATCACGCCTATCGATCCTCGCCGTGCTTGTGCTGCTCGCAGCGCTGGCGGCGGCCTCCGTCCCCGCCGGCGCTGCGACCGGCATCTCCCCGGCGCGCGAATTTGCGCCGCGCCAGCTCGTGGTCAAGTTCGAGGGGCAGCGGCGCGGGCGAGCGGTCGGGCTGCCGCCGCGGGTGAACGTGCGGCGCGCCGCGGCCGTGCTGCGACGCAACCCCCGCGTCGCCTACGCCGCGCCGAACTACATCGCCACAGCCTCCGTCGCGCCGCAGCCTCCGATCGCCCTGCCGAACGACCCCGGCCCGCTGGTCGAGGCCTCGGTGTCGCCCGGGGGCTGGGTGGCGAAGCAGTGGAATTTCCTTCCCTGGGAGGGAACCGCGACCCCGGTGCTGCCCACGTCCCTGGGCGGGATCGACGCGGTCGGGGCCTGGGCGAACCTGATCGCGGCGAGGCGAGCCGGCGCAAGGGGAATCAAGATCGCGGTCCTCGACACCGGGATCGCCTACCGCAACAAGGGACAGCGCTTCCGCCGCAGCCCGGACTTCAGTACCGGGCAGTTCACAAGGGGCTACGACTTCGTCGACCGCGACCACCTGCCCCTTGACGAGAATGGCCACGGGACCCACGTGGCCGGGACCATTGCCGAGAAGACCAACAACGGGATCGCGCTCACGGGGCTCGCCTACCGCGCCAAGCTGATCCCCGTTCGCGTCCTCAACAAGTACGGAAGTGGAAGGGCCAGCGACATCGCCAGGGGAATCCGGTACGCCGTGGGAGGGGGCGCCGACGTGATCAACATGAGCTTCAACTTCAGCTGCGGGAAGCGCGTGCCGAGCGTCGACGAAGAGCTCCGCTACGCATACCGGAAGGGCGTGGTGGCGGTGGCGTCGATCGGCAACCTCGGCTCGGAGGCGTGTGTCTCCCCACCCGCCACGGGGCCCCGCGTGATCGGTGTCGGTGGGACCACCGAGGGCGGCTGCCTGGGCGGCTACTCGCTGACGGGCAAGCGGATCGACATCGTGGCACCGGGTGGCGGCACCCCCGTGCAGGACTGCCCGTCGATTTCCGCCAGGCCCATCTACCAGGTGACGCTGGTCGACGGCACGACGCACCGCTTCGGCCAGCCGTCGACCTATGTCGGCACCTCGATGGCAGCGGCCCACGTCTCCGGCGTCGCGGCAATGGTCCTTGCCAGCGGCGTGCTGATGCCCCACGCCTCTCCCAAGGGCACGGTGAACAGGCTGACCCGGCGCTTGCGGAAGACCGCCCGGGACCTGGGCCTGCCGCCGACCATGCAGGGAGCCGGCCTGATCGACGCCGGCCGGGCCACCGAACCGGGCGCCTAAACTAAACTAAGAACCTGTCTCATAGCCCGGTGTGTGGGGCTGCCGAGCGCCGGACCGAGCGGGGCGAGGACGCAGGACCGCGCAGGGACACTAGGTCGTGCGGACGATGATCACGCTGCAGGGAGCGTGATGGGAGACGTTGTTGGGGACGCTGCCGAGCAGGAAGCGCCGCGCCCCCGTCATGCCCTTGTTGCCGACGACGATCAGGTCCGCATCGATCTCTTCGGCGACATTGAGGAGCGCATCCGTGGGGTTCCCCTCGACCGGGTGAATCTGGACGTCCACCCCCTCCTGCTTGGCGGTCGCGGCGGCGCGCTCGAGAACGAGGTTGACGTCCTCGCGAGGCCCGATCTCGTACTGCACGTCTGCAGGGGCGCCCTGCTGCTCGTCTTCGATGCGGCGCTTCGAAACCGGTTCATAGGCGCTGACGATGCTGAGTCCCGCGCCGGAGAGCTTCGCGAGGCCCACGGCCTGGCGGACGGCCTCGGTGGCGGTCTCCGATCCGTCGGTTCCAACCACAATGCGAGTGAACACGCCGCCTCCTGTCTGTAATCCCGATCGCTGGTCAGGCCGCGGTGATACTAACGGCCGCCGTGGCGTGCGGGGAGGCCGCGGAAGTCACGGCCGAGTATCTCCGTCGGCGTCGTCGCCAGGCGAACGATCGCAATCGCCATCGAGGCGAGAAGGCAGGCGATCAGCACGACCATCCCGGCTTTCCAGAGTCCCGGCATCGAGCCGGCAGCGTAACCGCCGGCCGGCGCCCCGCCGCGGACGGTCCAGGCGCGTCGCGTCGCGACAACCCGCACGGGGCTCTTGGGCCCGGCCGCAGAGCACCGAGCAGATAGGTTCCCGCCCTCATGTTCGGGACCTATGCCTCGGCGGCCCTGATCTGCGCCGCTTCGCTTCTCGTTGGGCGCGCGCTGCTCTCCGTCGCCGGGCGGAGCTCTTGGTCGTGGCTGGAGCCGGCCGCCGGGTTCGGCGCAATCGTCACGGTTACCGGCGTACTCGCGCGCGGGCCAGGCCATGGCACGTCGGCGACATTGGGGCTCGTGTTGCTGCTCATCGCCGCGGCCGCGGTGGCGACGCGCGGCCCATACCGGGCCAAGGGCGCGCTTCGAAGCGGCCTGCCGGTCGTGATCGTCGTCGCGCTGGCGCTCTCTATCCCGTTTGCGGTGAGCGGGCGGTGGGGGCTGCTCGGGGTCGGCTTCAACAACGACCTGGGCCTCCATCTTGCCTGGGCAGAGTGGCTGCGCAGCGGCTTCGGCCCTATCCCGGACACGGGATACCCGCTGGGCCCGCACGGACTCGCGGCGGCCGCGGCGGCGGTGCCGGGGATTGCGCTGGGACCCGCGTTCGTCGGCGAGATCCTCGCGCTAGGGGTGATGATCGGGCTGACCTCGCTGGCCGCCCTCGACGACCTCGGCCGGGGGCGGAGAGTGCTGGCGGCGACCCTGATAGCGGTCTCCTATCTCACCGCCTCATCGTTCGCCCAGGGCACCTTCAAGGAGATGGCGCAGGCCCTATTTGTTCTGGCCTTCGCGATCTACCTGCGCGAACCCGGCCGCCTGCCCCCCGGAACCTGGGCGCGGCTTCGCTTCGCCATCCCCCTCCTTGCGCTGGCCACCGGTGTCTTCTTCTCCTACAGCTTCGCCGGACTGGCCTGGCCGATCGCGATCCTTGCCCTGTGGGGGCTGACGCTGCCCGAGGTGCGAAGGGCGCTCGCGCCGCGCGCTCTGCTGCGGTTCCTGATCCGACCGGCGACGCTGGGGGCGATCGTCGGCCTGGCGGCGATCGGCGCGGCGATCACCCTGGTTGGCCCCTTCGGCTTCGTCCATGGCTTCAACAAGGTGGCCGGGACCAACACCTACGGCCCCGTCTCGCCGGTTGAGGCGCTCGGGATCTGGCCCACGCCCAACTATCGCCTCAATGCGGCTGGGGGCGCTCACCTGACCGGCCTGGCCGGCGCGGTGGCCGGTCTTGCGCTGGCGCTGGGCGTCCTCTGGTGGGTGCGCCGGCGCGAGCTCGCGGTGCCGATCGCACTGGGGGCCTGCGCGGCCCTATACCTCGTTTCGCTGCCGTCCAGCGGCTACTACTCGCAGACCAAGGCGCTGACGATCGCCGCCCCGCTGGCGATGCTGGTGGCCCTCCGGCCCCTGCTCGCCGGCCTACTCCCGAGCCGTGGCTCAGGGCAGGCCGGGAGTGCGCCGGCAGGGCGAGACGGAAGTCCAGCGTCATGGAGCGGCAGGGGCGTGACGCGCATGGCGTGGTCGGCGCTGGCGGTCGTGTTCGTCGCCGGGGCCGCCTACTCCAGCTTCCTGGTCCTGCGCGACGCGCCCGTGGGCCCGGCCGGCCACGGCGCCGAGTTGCGCAGCTTCCTGCCGATCCTGCACGGCGAGCCCGTCCTCTACGTCGGCCAGGACCGCTACGCCGCCTACGAGTTGCTCGGCGCCGACACCCACGTGCCGCTGGTCGAGTTCCCGGACGCGGACGTCTCCCCCAACCCGGAGAAGCCGTTCGACACCGGCGACGCATACAGCCCGACCGACTTCGACTCGTTCTCTCGTGGGACCCTCGACCGCTTCCCCTATGTGATCACCGGGCGAGCCGCCTGGAACAGCGAAGCGCCCTCCAACTTCACACGCATCGCTGCCACTCCCTCCTACCTGCTCTGGAAGCGAACCGGGGAGACACCGCGCAACCGTCACGTGCTGCTCGAGGGCAAGAACGCGGCGGCGTGGGCCGGTTGCGCCTCGCCGGAGCTTCGGATCCTCACCTCGAACCCGGGCCGCGCCTCGCTATTCCCCTCGCCGGAGATCGGGCCGGCGGGACGGTGGAGCGCCGGCAACACGCTGCGAACCGCTGAGCAAACCTCGCAGACGCTCAACCTGCCGGCCGGGCGCTGGCGGCTCTCGCTCCAGTACTTCTCGCCCTTCGAGCTCGCGCTGAGCGCGCCCGGCTTCCGGGCGCGGCTGAAACCGGCGCTCGACGGGCAGCGCCCCAACACGATCAGCCTTTCCAACGACGGGCAGTTCTGGCCGGCGGGGGAGGTCGTCAGCCGCGGCGGCTCGATCAGGTTCACCGTCGCCGCCAGCGAGCCAAGCACCTTGCAGCGCCTCACGGGCTACAGCGGCGAGGCCCATATCGGCGAGCTCGTCGCCGTACCGTCCCAACCGCACAGGATCGTGGCCCTGGGCGCCGCCTGCGACGCCTGGGTTGACTGGTACCAGTCGCCCGCGGCGCCCTGAGCAGAGCCGGGGTTGAGCGCCGATCGGGCTGGAACGCGAGCCCGACGATCTGCGAGCTGATCAGGCGACCTTGGAGGTGAGGCGCTCGGGGGGGACGCGGACGACGTCCCAGACCGCGCCGGTCTTCTCGAGCGCGTCGATGACGACGGCCGAGATGTCGACCTGGAAGCGGCCGAGTCCGTGGATCGCCGAGGTGGGGAAGGCGTGGTGGTTGTTGTGCCAAGCCTCGCCCAGGGTCGGGATTGCGATCAGGGCGAGGTTGCGCGACTCGTCGCCCGTCTCGTAGTCGCGCTTGCCGAAGACGTGGCAGAGCGAGTTGATGCTGTAGGTGAAGTGATGGAGGACGAAGACGCGGACCAGGCCGCCCCAGAGCAGGCCGGTGACGGCGGCGAAGAAGGTGCCGCCGATCAGCCAACCGAAGGCGAAGGGCGCGATGAGGCCGAGGACCGCCCAGAGCAGGAAGGTGCGGTCGACCCAGCTCACGATCGGGTCCTTGAGCAGGTCGGGCGCGAAGCGTTCCTTGTTGCCGCGCTGAGTGTGGATGAAGAGCCAGCCCATGTGGGCGTGGTAGAGGCCGCGCAGGGCACCGCCGAGGCCGTGGCCGTGATCGACATGGGGGCTGTGCGGGTCGCCTTCTTCGTCGGAGAAGGCGTGGTGCTTGCGGTGGTCGGCGACCCAGGAGATCACCGGCCCCTCGATCGCCGCCGAGCCGAGGATCGCCAGCAGGCCATGCAGCCAGGGCTTCGCTTTGAAGCTGCGGTGCGTGAGGTGGCGGTGGAAGCCAACCGTTATTCCCAGGCCGGTCAGCACATACATGCCGAGGAAGAGGAAGACGTCGCTCCAGTGCAGTGCTTCGCCCCAGACCTGCCAGCCGGCGAAGATGATCGCGACAAACGGGATCAGCGTGACCATGCCGGTGATGATCCGGTCGCGTGTCTCGTTGGCAACCGGCTGGATATCGGATGGGAGTGGGCCTGAGCCTTCCATGGAGCCGATCATACGCGCCGGCGACCGGAGAAAACCAGAATGCGGTGCGTTCGCGTCTATAAGGTGGCTTGATGCCGTTTTCCCGTGCCGCGCCGCTGCGTCGTGAGATCGAGACCCGGGTCCCGCAGCGGCCGTTCGCAATCGAGTTCTGGGACGGGACGCGGTTGCCGTCTACGGAGAACGGCGGGCCGACATTCTTCGTGCGCTCGCCGCGCGCGGCCGCACACGCGCTGCGCGCACCCGGCCAGCTTGGCCTCGGCCGCGCCTATGTCAGCGGCGACGTCGAGGTGGACGACATGGACGCTGTGATCGAACTGCTCGACAGCTGGAAGCCGCCGCCCCTGGGTCGCGGCGACATGGCACGCCTTCTGCTCGGCGCCGTGCGCGCCGCCGGCATCCAACGCCCGCCCCGCCGCCCGGCCGCCGAGCTGGTGCTCAGCGGCCGCCGCCACAGCAAGGAGCGCGACGCCAAGGCCGTCCGCCATCACTACGACGTCTCCAACGATTTTTTCGCTCTCTTCCTCGACGAGTCGATGACCTACAGCTGCGCCTTCTTCGAGCCGGGTGCCGAGACGCTCGAGGCCGCCCAGGAGGAGAAGCTGGAAACGGTGGCCCGCAAGCTGGCGCTGAAGGAGGGCGATCGAGTCCTCGATGTCGGCTGTGGCTGGGGAAGCTTTCCTCTGCGAGCGGCAACCACTCACGGCGCCAGCGTCGTCGGCATCACGCTCTCGCCGCCCCAGGCTGAGCGGGCGCGGCAGCGGGCCGAAGAGGCCGGCGTCGCCGACCGCGTCGAGATCCGCGTGATGGATTACCGCGACCTGGCTGGGGAGCGCTTCGACGCGATTGCCTCGATCGGCATGGTCGAGCACGTCGGCGAGGAGCAGATCGACGTCTACGCCCGCACCCTGGCCGGCCTGCTGGAGCCGGGAGGGCGGCTGCTGAACCACGGCATCGCCCGCCTGCGGCACACCGACCCCGAGGCCGGCGCCTTCTCAGAGCGCTACGTCTTCCCCGACAGCGAACCGCTGCACCTTTCGCGCGTCCTGCTCGCGCTCGAACGGGCGGGCTTCGTCACCCGCCACGTCTCCGAGCATGGCGCCGACTACGCCGAGACCCTCCGCCACTGGGCAAGGCGGCTGGACGAGAACGTGGACGAGGCGCTGCGCCTAGCCGGTCCGGAACGCGTCCGCGTCTGGCGCCTCTACCTGCGCGCCGCAAGAAACGGGTTCGATAGCGGGTTCCTCTCGATCTACCAGGCCCGCTGCACCCTTGCCTGAGCCCTGAATCCACCGAGATCGGCAAGTCTCTCCGCTCCGGTGAGATCAGTGGGTTCAGGCTGAACGGGGACCTCAGGCTGGGAAGCCTGCTGTGAGGTCGTCGAGGGCCCAGTCGGCTCCCGCGGCGCCGAGCTGGTCAACCGAGTAGCTGCCTGTCGCGACGCCGGCAACGCGGATGCCGGCGCCGTGGCCGGCCGCGACGTCGCGCGGCGTGTCGCCGACCGCGATGCAGGCGCCGTCCGCCACGGTGCCACCCGAGACCAGCTCACCGCGGCGCAGTGCGGTCCGGGTCACCTCGGTGCGGTCGGCGGAGTCGGAGCCGTAGCCGCCGAAGCTGAAGAAGCGGTTTAGTCGAGCCCGGGCGAGCTTGATGTGGGCGGCGGCTTCGATGTTCCCGGTCACGATGCCGAGCAGCATGCCGCGCTCGATCAGCTTCGCAAGCAGCTCCTCGACGCCGGGCATCACCCGGTAGCCGCCCGACTCCTCCACGGTGTCGGGGAGGTGGCGAAGGTAGGAGGCGATGGCCTTCGATCGCTCCGCCTGGGTTCCCTCGCGGCCGATCACCTCCCGGAAGACGATCGCGGCAATCTCGGGGTCCGTCATGCCGGCGTCTGTGTGCTCGTCGATGTTGGCCTCCACGCCGTAGAGCTCCTCGAAGCCGCGCTGCCAGGCGGCGGCGCCGGCGCCGGCGGTGACCAGCAGCGTGCCGTCGATGTCGAACAGCACGGCGCGCACGGCGCCGGAACCCGTGGCTCCGTCGCCAGCCAACTCACCGTCTCCATCGCCGCCCACGCCAACCGGCTCAATCGTCGAGGACGTCGCGCTGCGCCAGCAGGTACAGCAGGGCGAGGGCGGGGAGCACGATCACGGTGGCGGCGATGAAGACGACCATGATCGCGCCCAGGGTCTGGTGGGGCGCCGCGGACTCCGTGACCTTCAGCGAGGTCGGCAGCAGGTAGGGGAACTGGGCGACGCCCCAGCCCCAGATCACGGCGACCACGGCGCCGATGGCCACGGGGCGCAGGCCGCGCCGCGCCCCGCGCAGCAGCATCGCGATGACGGCAAGGCCGCAGAGCCCGGAGACGACGATCAGCGGCAGGCCCTCACCGGTCAGACCGTCGTAGACGAAGCGCGCGTCGGCGCGCAGGGCGAAGATGCCGGCCAGCGCGAAGCCGCCGGCAACCAGGGCGGCGAAGAGCGCGCGGCGGGCAAAGTACTCCTCGAGGTCGGGCATGCCGCTGCGACGCGCGTCGGATATGAGGAACACGGCGGCCAGGTAGGCGCCGCTGGCGACGAACAGGGCGCCGGTCAGCAGCGGCAGCGGTGCGATCCAGCTGGAGAAGGGGTCGCCGTTGCCGCTGGCGGGCACGTTGCCCGCGGCCACCGCACCCACCACGGTGCCCATGAAGAACGGCGTCAGGACGGAGGAGAGGGCGAAGGCGGCGCCCATCGCGCGGCGGTTCCTCAGCGAGTGGATCGACTTGCGGAAGGCGAAGCCCGCACCCCGCAGGACGATTCCCAGCGCGGCCAGCGTCAGCGGCACGTACAGCGTCGACATCAGCGCACCGAACGCCTCCGGGAACGCGGTCCAGAAGACGACCAGGATGAAGATCAGCCAGACGTGGTTGGCCTCCCAAACCGGGGTCAGCGAGCGCTGGATCAATGCCCGCGGTCGCCTGCCCTTCTCCGCGTCGCCGGCGATCAGGTCCCAAAAGCCTGCGCCGAAGTCGGCGCCGCCGAACACCGCATACAGCGTCGCCCCGGCCCAGAGGATCACCGCCGCCACGTCCGCCCGCGTCATCGGAGCACCCTCACACGTCTCGCCAGTTGGGCCATTAACAGGCGCTCACCGTATCTCTCCCGCGCCCCGCCCGCCGGGGATCCGATCCGGTGGCCGCCCGTTCGCAGCGGTCCCTGCCCCGACCTCATGGCGCCTGCTCCGCAAGCTCGCCGGGCGGCCCGTAGGGGACCTCGCCGGCCTCCTCCTCGGCCCGCCAGCCCCGGGACATCGAGCGAAGGACGAGGATCGCACCGGTGCCGAGCGCCACGTACAGGACCACCACCACGGCGAAGGCAAACCAGATCCCCTCCGCCTGCGTCACCGCTTCCGATGTGCGCATGAGCCCCTGCACGATCCATGGCTGGCGCCCAACCTCGGTGACGATCCAGCCGCACCACAGCGCCAGAATCGCGGCGGCGCCGGCGACCGCGACCGCACGCAGGAACCATGGCGTTCGGGGTATGTCGCGCCGCCGCCACCAGACGACCCCCAGCCATGCGCCGAGCGCGAGCAGCGCGGTGCCGATCCCGACCATCGCATCGAAGGCGAGGTGGAGGAGCGTGTTGGCGGGCGGGCGGTCCTGCGGCGGGATCGAATCGAGCCCGATCACTTCGGTGTCCGTGCTGAACCCGACCAACAGCGAGTCGAGACCGGGGATGCCGATTGCGCCCTTGACGCCGTCGCTGGTGCAGATGCCCCCGATGTACTCGGTCTGGTTCGTCCCCGTTTCCCGGATGCACTCGAAGCCGGCGAACTTGGCCGGCTGGTGGTCGGCGACCGCGCGCGCCGCGGTGTCGCCAACGAAGAGCTGGATCGGGGTCGCGATGCAGGCAACGGTGAGCGGGATCAGCAATCCCAGGCGGTGGAGGCGATCGCGCCTTCCGCGCAGCATGCCCACCGCGTAGATCGAGGCGACGAGGAAGCCCGCAACCATGTAGGCGGCGAGGATCATGTGCGGCACCTCGTAGCTCCACGCCGGGTTGAAGAGGATCTTCAGAGGGTCGGTCTCGACCACTTTGCCGGCCTGTTCGATGAACCCCTGCGGCTGGTTCATCCACGAGTTGGCGGTGACGACCGAGAAGGCGCCGCCGACCCCGGTGATCACCATCGGAACGCCGGACCAGAAGTGCGCCCAGCCGCTCAGCCGCTTCCAGCCGTAGATGTAGACGGCGAGGAAGATGGCCTCGGTGAAGAAGAAGATCCCCTCGATCGCGAAGGCGATCCCGAACGCGTCGCCGAAGCGCGCCATGAAGCGCGGCCAGAGCAGGCCGAACTCGAAGCTGAGGACGGTGCCGGTGACGGCGCCGACGGCGAAGGTGACAGCCATCGCCTTCGACCAGCGCCGCGCCAGCCGCATCGCGTCCTCGTCGCCGCGCCTCAGCCCGAGCCAGTTGGCGATCAGGATCATCGCCGGGAAGGCGACGCCGAGGGAGGCGAGGACGATGTGGAAGCCGAGCGTGAACGCCATCAGCTCGCGCGCCGCGAGCAGGTTGGAATCCGATGCCGCGAGCGGTAGGGCGTCGAGAGGAGGCACTCCTACGCTCCGGAACCGTCCCGCCTCGCCTGGCGGTAGCGACGGATCAGCGCATTCGTAGAGCTGTCGTGGCGCAGCTGGGGCTCCTCGGAAGACTGCAGCTCGGGGACGATCCGTTTCGCCAGCACCTTACCCAGCTCAACGCCCCACTGGTCGAAGGAATCGATCCCCCAGACGGTCCCCTGGGTGAAGACGCTGTGCTCGTACAGCGCGACCAGCGTGCCAAGCGTTCGCGGCGTGAGCCGCTCGACGAGGATCGTGTTGGAGGGGCGGTTGCCCTCCATCACGCGGTGCGGGACGACATTCTCCGGCGTTCCCTCCTCGCGCACCTGGTCGGGCGTTTTGCCGAAGGCGAGCGCCTCGGCCTGCGCGAATACGTTCGAGACCAGCAGGTCGTGGTGCTGGCCCAACGGGTTGTTCGAGTGCATGAAGCCGATGAAGTCGCAGGGGATCAGCCGCGTCCCCTGGTGGATCAACTGGTAGAAGGAGTGCTGGCCGTTGGTTCCGGGCTCGCCCCAGAAGATCGCCCCGGTGTCGTAGTCGACGCGGGTCCCGTCCAGGGTGACGTGCTTGCCGTTCGACTCCATCGTCAGCTGCTGGAGGTAGGCCGGGAAGCGGTGCAGGTACTGGTCGTAGGGCAGCACCGCACAGGTCTGGGCGCCGAAGAAGTCGCCGTACCAGACGGAGAGCAGGCCCATCAGAGCGGGCAGGTTCTCCGCAAGGGGCGCCGCGCGGAAATGCTCGTCCATCGCATGGAAGCCGGCGAGCATCTCGGCGAACAGCGCCGGGCCGATCGCCAGCATCGTCGAGAGGCCGATCGCCGAGTCCATCGAGTATCGGCCCCCGACCCACTCCCAGAAGCCGAACATGTTCTCGGTGTCGATGCCGAACTTGGAAACCTCGCCGGCGTTGGTCGAAACGGCGACGAAGTGCTTGGCGATCGCCGCCTCCTCGCCGCCGAGGCCTGCCAGCGCCCACTCGCGGGCGGTGCGAGCGTTGGTCATCGTCTCCAGCGTCGTGAAGGTCTTCGAGGCAATCACGAAGAGGGTCTCCTCGGGGTCGAGGTCGTGGGTGCACTCGGCGAAGTCGGTGCCGTCGATGTTGGAGACGAAGCGGAAGCTCATGTCGCGGCGGCTGAAGTGGCGAAGCGCCTCATAGGCCATCACCGGGCCGAGGTCGGATCCGCCGATGCCCACGTTGACGACGTTGCGGATCGGCTTGCCGGTGTGGCCCGTCCACTCGCCCGAGCGGACCCGCTCGGCGAAGGCCCCCATCCGGTCGAGCACCGAGTGGACCTCCTTCACCACGTCGACTCCGTCGACGACGAGCGAGCGCTCGCGCGGCATCCGCAGCGCCACGTGCAGCACGGCGCGGTCCTCAGAGACGTTGATGTGCTGGCCGGCGAACATCGCTTCGCGCCGCTCCTCGACTCCACGCTCGCGGGCAAGCTCGCCCAGCAGGCCCAGCGTCTCGTCCGTGATCCGGTTCTTCGAGAAATCGAGGTGAAGTCCGGCACCCTCGGCAACCAGGCGCTCACCGCGGTCGGGGTCCGAGTCGAAGAGCTCGAGCAGGTGGGTGCCCTGGAGCGCGGCGAAGTGCTGCTCGAGCGCTCGCCAGGACTCGCACTCCCGCAGCGGGGCGGCGCTCATCGCGTCGCCAGCCGCTCGCGCTCGGACTCGATCGACTTCATCAGGTCCGCCCAGGAGTCGTCGAAGCTCTGCTTCCCCTCCTCCTGGAGCTGGGCGGCGAGCCCCTCGCAGTCGATCCCGGCGGCGCCGAACTCGGCCAGCACCTGCTCGGCGTTGCCACCGTCCTCGGGCAGCGGCTCGCGCACGGTGCCGTGGTCGGCGAAGTCCTTCAGTGTGGCCTCGGGCATCGTGTTGACGGTGAACGGCGCCGCCAGCGCCTCTACATAGAGAACGTCGGAGGCGTCGGGGTCCTTGGTGCCGGTGCTGGCCCACAGCAGCCGCTGCGGCCGGGCACCCTCGTTGGCAAGGCGCTGCCAGCGCTCGGAGTCCAGCAGCTCGCGGTAGGCCTGGTAGGTGCGCATCGCGATCGCGATGCCGAGCCTGTCGCGCAGCTCGCCTGGCACCGTGTCCATGACCGCCTTGTCCCAGCGGCTGACGAAGATCGAGGCGACCGAGCCCACCGCGGGGTCCAGCCCCGCTTTGATTCGCCGTTCGATCCCCTTCATGTAGGCGTCCGCCGCACCGAGGTAGTGCGCGCGGGAGAAGAGCAGGGTGACGTTCACCGCGACACCGGCGAAGATCGCCTCCTCGATCGCGACGCGGCCCGCCCCCGTGCCCGGGATCTTGATGAAGAGGTTCTCGCGGTCCGCTTCCCCGTGCAGCTTCGTCGCCTGCTCGATGGTGGCGTCGGTGTCGTCGGCGAGCAGGGGCGACACCTCGAGCGAGACCCAGCCGTCGACGCCGTCGGTCCGCTCATGGACCGGCGCGAAGATGTCGGCCGCCTCGCGAAGGTCGGAGAGAGCCAGCTCGAAGAACAGCTCCTCCGTGGAGTCGGCGCCCCGCCCCGCCGCCGCCACCTGCTCGTCGTAGGCATCGCCCCCGGAGATCGCCTTGTCGAAGATCGTGGGGTTCGAGGTGAGGCCGGTGACGGTCAGCTCGTCGATGTAGTGGCTCAGGCTTCCGTCGTCCAGCATCGTGCGGGTGATGTTGTCGAGCCAGAGGCTCTGGCCCAGCTCGTGCAGTTGCTCGGTCGGATTCACAGCACTCCCTCCGCTCGCCTACGCGTTTCCCTTTGCTCGCTCGGCCGCCTCACGCGCCACCCCTCTGGATCGCCTCGCGCGCTGCTTCGGAAACCCGGTCCGGAGTGAACCCGAACTTGGTCTGGACGTCCTTCAGCGGCGCCGAGGTCCCGAAGGTGTGCATGCCGATCCGCGTCCCCCCGGGGCCCACGTAGTGGTCCCAGCCAATCGTCGAGGCCTCCTCGACCGAGACCCGGGCTGTGATCTGCGGTGGCAGCACCTCCTCTCGGTAGGCGGCGTCCTGCCGGTCGAACAGCTCCCAGCAGGGGAGGCTGACGACGCGCGACCGAATGCCGTCGGCGGTCAGCTCCTCATGGGCGGCGATCGCCAGCGCCACCTCGCTGCCCGTCGCGATCAGGATCACCTCCGGATCGCCCTCGCCGGGTTCGGCCAGCACGTAGCCGCCGCGCCGCAACCCCTCCGCCGGGGCGTAGGTGGAGCGGTCGAGGATCGGGACGCCCTGGCGCGTCAGGACGAGGGCGACGGGCTGGTGGGTGCGGTCGATGGCAACCCGCCAGGCCTCGGCGACCTCGTTGGCGTCGGCCGGGCGGATCACGTCGAGGCCCGGGATTGCGCGCAGCGACGCGAGCTGCTCGACCGGCTGGTGGGTCGGCCCGTCCTCGCCGAGGCCGATCGAGTCGTGG
>Ga0055453_10000025_pt1 | contig 14212 bp, 5 predicted proteins | sample Goodyear_PhragA__FD_57741 | JGI IMG/M metagenome (GOLD analysis project Ga0055453, IMG submission 57741) | Wetland microbial communities from San Francisco Bay, California, USA, that impact long-term carbon sequestration - Goodyear_PhragA_D2 | ecosystem: Environmental > Aquatic > Marine >... | reverse complement strand
GCCTATGACAGGGAACTGCCTGTCGTTGTCGACAGGAGAAAGGCCCTTTTCAGTACCTGGTACGAGATTTTTCCCAGGTCATGCGCGGCGCAGCCTGACCTGCACGGCACCTTCAGCGAATGCCGGAGGCTGCTCCCCGAGATTGCGCGCATGGGATTCGACGTGCTCTATTTTCCCCCGATCCACCCTATCGGAAAGACCGGCAGGAAAGGGAGGAATAATACGCCCGAGGCAGCGGCGGACGAACCTGGAAGCCCATGGGCAATCGGCTCTGAAGAAGGGGGGCACAAGGCGATTCACCCTCTTCTGGGCAGCATGGAGGAATTCGAAGGAATGGTGAAGGTCGCAGCCGAACTTGAGATGGAGATAGCCCTGGATCTCGCCTTTCAATGTTCTCCCGATCATCCCTATGTGAAGGAACACCCCGAGTGGTTCAGGTGGAGACCGGACGGCACGATACAATACGCCGAAAATCCGCCCAAGAAGTATGAAGACATCGTTCCCTTCGATTTCGAAAGCGCAGACTGGATGAACCTATGGGAGGAACTCAAGAGCGTCGTCCTTTTCTGGGCGGCCAGGGGTGTCCTGATCTTCAGGGTGGACAACCCTCATACGAAGCCCTTTGCCTTCTGGCAATGGCTGATCCGGGAGGTCAAGAAGGAACACCCGGATGTGCTCTTCCTTTCGGAGGCGTTCACGAGGCCGAAGGTCATGTACCGGCTTGGCAAGATCGGCTTCACACAGTCGTATACCTATTTCACCTGGAGGACCACGAAAAAGGAGCTTGTGGAGTACCTGACTGAATTGACCGGGACAGGGGTGCGCGAGTATTTCCGTCCGAATTTCTGGCCTAACACGCCCGATATCCTTCAGGAATACCTCCAGTACGGGGGCAGGCCCGCCTTTTTGGTGCGGCTTGTCCTGGCGGCTACGCTCTCTTCCAATTATGGGATCTACGGTCCGACTTATCAACACATGGTCGGTGATTCCGCTCCAGGCAGGGAGGAATATCAGGATTCCGAGAAATACGAACTCAGGTTCTGGGACTGGAAGAAACCGGGTTCGCTCAACGACTTCATCGCGAGGGTCAACAGGATAAGGCGGGAAAATGACGCGCTTCAGACAACCTGGAATCTGAAGTTTCTGGAAGCAGAGAACGAAAGCATGCTCTTTTATTCAAAGACGACAGAGGATTTCTCGAATGTCCTGCTCATAGTCGTCAACCTGGACCCTTTTCACCGGCAGAAGGGAAGGGTCCGTGTGCCACTGGAGGAACTCCACATTTCGACAGAGCACCCCTATCTCGTTCACGACCTTCTGAGTGACGACAAATATATCTGGCAGGGCGAGTGGAACTCGGTCGAACTGGACCCTTCACTCATGCCCGCCAGCATATTCAGGGTCCGTAGCAGGCTCAGGCGCGAACAGGATTTCGACTATTTCATGTAGCCGCCGGCACTTTACCATCGGGAGATAAATAAAGGAGCTATGAAGGACAAATTTTCTGAAGAGGATGACCTCTGGTACAAGGATGCAGTCATTTACGAACTGCATGTGAAGTCTTTTTTCGACAGCAACGACGACGGGATAGGGGATTTCCAGGGGTTGATCCGCAGGCTCGACTACCTCGATGGTCTCGGTGTCACTGCGATATGGATATTGCCCTTCTATCCTTCGCCGCTGAAGGACGACGGCTATGACATCGCTCAGTATTTTAACGTCAATCCCAATTACGGGACGCTCAGAGACTTCAGGGAATTCCTGAAAGAGGCACATAAAAGGGGCTTGAAGGTCATCATCGAACTCGTCCTCAACCACACCTCCGACCAGCACCCGTGGTTTCAGAGGGCAAGGAAGGCTAAGCCCGGCTCCGTCTGGCGGGACTTTTATGTATGGAGCGACACTCCCGAAAAGTATGAAGACGCCAGGATCATCTTCAAGGACTTTGAGACCTCGAACTGGTCGTGGGACCCGGTCGCCAAGGCATACTACTGGCACCGGTTTTACTCGCACCAGCCGGACCTGAATTATGACAACCCCTTCCTCCAGAGGTCCGTATTGAAGGTGGTCGACAACTGGCTGAAAACGGGTGTGGACGGAATGCGGCTCGACGCTGTGCCATATCTCTTCGAGCGGGAGAAAACGAACTGCGAGAACCTCCCGGAGACCCACGACTTCCTCAGGAAGCTCAGGAAGCACATGGACGAAAAGTTCCGAAACAGGATGATCCTGGGCGAGGCCAACCAGTGGCCTGAGGATGCTGCGGCATATTTCGGTGACGGGGACGAATGCCACATGGCCTTTCATTTTCCTCTGATGCCGAGGATATTTATGGCGCTTCAGATGGAGGACCGCTTCCCGGTCATCGACATCCTGGAACAGACGCCCCACATACCTGACCAGTGCCAGTGGGGGCTCTTTCTCCGCAACCACGACGAACTCACCCTCGAGATGGTTACCGACGAGGAACGGGACTATATGCACCGGGTCTATGCCAGGGACCCCAGAACGAGGATCAATCTCGGCATAAGGAGACGCCTTGCCCCCCTCCTGGAAAACGACCGCAGGAAGATCGAGATCATGAACATCATACTCTTTTCCCTCCCCGGCACTCCGATCATCTATTATGGAGACGAGATCGGCATGGGCGACAACTATTATCTCGGGGACCGCGACGGCGTCCGGACACCGATGCAGTGGAGTTCGGACAGGAACGCCGGCTTCTCGAAGGCCAACCCCCAGAGGCTTTATCTCCCGGTAATAATCGATCCGGAGTACCACTATGAGGCCCTTAATATCGAGAATTACGAGAGAAACTCTTCCTCCCTGCTCTGGTGGATGAAGCGTGTCATAGCCATGCGGAAGAAGATGAGGGCCTTCAGCCGGGGCGACCTGCGGTTCCCTGTTTCGGACAACGCAAAGGTCCTGATCTTCACCCGTACGTATGGGGACGAGACAGTGCTTGCAGTGATAAACCTTTCGCGTTTTTCCCAGGTGGTCGAGATAGATCTGTCTCAGTACGCGGGTCTCGTTCCAGTCGAGGTTTTCAGTCTTAACAAGTTTCCGGTGATAAGGGAATCACCCTATGTTCTGACAATGGGCTTCCATGATTATTACTGGTTTCACCTCCAGCCTTCCGGGGAGAGAGCGGCACTGCCTGAGGAGGGGGGCGAACATCCCGTAATCAGTGTGGGGAGGTCCTGGACGAACGTTTTCGAAGGCCGGGCCTGTGAAAGGCTGCTTGACGAAGCTCTTACCGAATTCCTGGGACGTTCCCGCTGGTTTGGGGGGAAGGCCCGGACCATAAGAAAGATCACTATCTACGAAGACGTTCCCTTCGGCTCCGGTTCCTCCATGGTCCATCTTCTCATCCTGAGGGTCTCCTATGTCGAAGGGGCGCCCGAGGGCTATCTTCTTCCGCTTGGCTTTGCCGGCGGGGATAGGATGAGACAAATTCTGGATGAATTTCCGGGAGCGGCAGTCGCGCGCCTGAAAGCTGAAGGAGAAGAGGGCATCCTTTACGACGCGGTTTACGACGAGGCCCTGCGGTCTCACTTCCTCGAAATGATAGCGGGAAGAAAGCAGCTCAAAGGGTTCCGGGGCAGGTTTATCGCGTACCCTGGTAAGAGCTTCAAACGCATCCTCGGGGATAAGTCCCCGTCTCTCGGTTCTTCCGTTGTCAAGGCGGAACAGAGCAACAGCTCCATCTTGTATGAGAACCTGTTCTTTCTGAAGCTGTACAGGAGAGTGAGTGAGGGCGCCAACCCCGATGCCGAGATCGTCCGGTTTCTCACGGAGAGCGCCGGTTTTCCGTATGCCCCTCCCTTTGCCGGCATGATCGAGTACAGAAGGACGGGGCTCGATACGGTGGTGATAGCACAGCTCCAGGGCTTCATGCCGAGTCAGGGGGATGCATGGACGTATACGGTTGATGTCATCCGCAACTATTTCGAACGGGTCCTGACTGCAGAGGCGGAAGGGCAGGCAATACCCGAGATCGGCCCATCGCTTTTCGACCTTTTCTTTTCCGACATCCCTCCTCTTTTGCAGGAACTCATCGGGGCTGTCTACCTGGACATGGCGGCTTTGCTGGGCAGGAGGACAGGCGAACTGCACGTGGCCCTTTCATCCGACCCCGGTTATCCCGGCTTCGAACCTGAACCTTTCTCGCTGCTCTATCAAAGGTCGGTATATCAGTCAATGAGAAGCCTTACGAGAAGGGTCATGCAGGTGCTGGCAAAAAACCTCGAGAGACTGCCGGAGGAGGCGAGAGAGGAAGCGTCCAGGGTGCTGGCCTCCGAAGCAAAGATTCTCTCGGTCTACCAAAAGATACTGGGGAAGAAGATCACCGCCATGAAGACCCGCTTCCATGGCGACTATCACCTGGGGCAGGTCCTCTTTACCGGCAAGGATTTTGTCATCATCGACTTCGAGGGTGAACCGGCCCGTTCGCTAAGCGAGCGAAGACTGAAACGCTCTCCGGTCCGGGATGTTGCCGGCATGATCCGGTCTTTTCATTATGCGGTTTACAGTGCACTGCTAAAATATTCCCAACACGGTCCGGAAGACACAGCCGGGCTTCAGGCCTGGGCCGATGTCTGGTATCATTATGTGAGCGGGGTTTTTCTCAGTTCATATATGGGCACGGTGCGGGACACCCCGGTCATGCCGAAAGATCGGGACGAGTTCGGGGTCCTTCTCCAGTGTTTTCTGCTGGAGAAGGCCGTGTATGAACTGGGATATGAACTGAACAACCGGCCTGATTGGGTTATTATCCCCCTGAGGGGTGTAAACTACATCCTGAATAACCTCTGAAAGCGGGAGAATGTTATATGAATGAAAAAAAAGAAAAGACGAAAGCGCAGCGCCCTCCGGGGCCGGCCCCTGCTATCACGGAGCATGACGTCTATCTGTTTAAGGAGGGCAACCACTTCAGGCTGCACGAGAAGCTGGGCAGCCACGAAGACTCCGAGGCGGGGGTTCAGGGCACACGTTTTGCAGTCTGGGCGCCGAATGCGGCCCAAGTTTCGGTGATAGGTGATTTCAACGCCTGGAACAACCGCTCCAACCCCATGGCGCTGCGCGGCGACGGTTCGGGCATATGGGAAGGCTTCATACCCGGAATCGGATCCGGAGAGGCATACAAATACCACATTCGTTCGAAGCTCGGCGGGCACTCCGTCGACAAGGGAGACCCCTTCGCCTTTTTCTGGCAGGAACCTCCCGAGACCGCTTCCATTGTCAGGAACCTTGACTATCACTGGACCGACGACGACTGGATGGAAGAGCGTGCCGGCCGCAACTCCCTGGGTTCGCCCGTCTCGGTCTATGAGGTGCATCCGGGTTCATGGAGGCGGGTGCCGGAGGAAAACAACCGCTACCTGACCTACCGTGAAATGGCTGAGGAACTTCCGGCATATCTGAAAGAAGCGGGTTTTACGCACGTCGAGTTTACTCCTGTTATGGAACATCCTTTTTATGGTTCCTGGGGATACCAGATCGCAGGTTATTTTGCTCCCACCAGTCGCTACGGGACACCTCAGGATTTCATGTATCTGATAGACTGTCTTCACCGCGAGGGGATTGGTGTCATCCTCGACTGGGTCCCCTCCCATTTTCCGGACAACGAATACGGCCTTGTCTACTTCGATGGGACTCATCTGTATGAGCACGCTGACCGACGCAAAGGGTTCCATCCGGAATGGAAGAGCTATATCTTTAATTACGGCCGGAACGAGGTGAAGGCCTTCCTCATCAGCAATGCGCTTTTCTGGCTGGACAAGTACCATGTCGACGGACTCCGGATTGACGCCGTTGCGTCGATGCTCTACCTCGATTACGGAAGAAAAAAGGGAGAGTGGATACCCAACGAAAAAGGGGGCAAGGAGAACCTGGAGGCTATCGCCTTCCTGAGAAAGCTGAACGAAGAGGTCTACCGGTCTCATCCCGGTGTCCAGACCATAGCAGAGGAATCCACGGACTGGCCGATGGTTTCGAGGCCCCTTTATGTGGGCGGGCTCGGCTTCGGCATGAAATGGGACATGGGATGGATGCATGATACGCTTCAGTACTTTTCTAAAGACCCGGTCTTCCGGAAGTATCACCACGATAAGCTGACCTTCAGCATCTGGTATGCCTTCACGGAAAACTTCATGCTGTCTCTTTCGCATGACGAAGTAGTCTATGGGAAAGGCTCCCTACTGGCGAAGATGCCCGGTAATGAGGCCGAGAAATTCGGCAACCTGAGACTCCTTTTTGGCTACTTCTATACGCATCCGGGGAAGAAGCTCCTGTTTATGGGGGGTGAGTTCGGACAGTGGAAGGAATGGGCCCATGACTCGAGCCTCGACTGGCACCTCCTTCAGTATCCGCTCCACCGCGGCCTTCTCAAGTTGGTACATGACCTGAATCTCCTTTACCGCGAGGAGCGGGCTCTTCACGAGCTGGACTGCGAGCGCGATGGGTTCGAATGGATCGATTTCAGCGACCGTGAGCAATGCATTATCAGTTTCCTGAGAAAGGGAAAGTCAACGGAGGAACCCATCCTGGTGGTCTGTAATTTCACCCCTGTTGCGCGCTATAATTACCGGGTCGGGGTCCCTTTGAGCGGCCACTGGAAGGAACTTCTCAGCAGCGACTCGATCGAGTACGGGGGGAGCGGATACGGGAACTTCGGCGGACTGGATGCCTCGCCGGTCCCGTTTCATGGCAGGGACAATTCACTGTCTCTGACCCTGCCCCCGCTGGGTATCCTCATATTCAGGAGGGAAGGGGAGGTGGAGTGAAGATCGGAGCCGAGTTTGCGGGGGCAGGAGAATGCAGCTTCACTGTCTGGGCGCCCTTTGCAAAAGCGGTTTCCCTGCAGCTCGTGCGCCCGGAGAGGCGCGTTATTTCCATGGAGCCCCTTGCCCGGGGATATTGGAGAGCCGCAGTAGCCGGCGTGTCCGAAGAAACGAGCTACGTCTACGATCTCGGTGAAGGGACCGAAAGGCCGGACCCCGCTTCTCATCTGCAGCCCGAAGGTGTACATGGTCCTTCCGCCATTGTCGACCACACCATCTTTCGGTGGGAAGACGGACTCTTTCGGGGGATCCCCCTTCGTGACATGGTGCTATATGAACTCCATGTTGGGACCTTCACCCCTGAGGGAACTTTCGACGCCGTCATCCCCAGACTGGACGAACTTCTCGAGACCGGAATAAACGCGGTTGAGATAATGCCCGTGGCCCAGTTCCCCGGAGACAGAAACTGGGGGTACGACGGGGCTTATCTTTTTGCGGTCCAGAATTCTTACGGCGGACCCGGGGGGCTGAAGAGGCTCGTCAACGAATGCCACAAGAGGGGGATGGCCGTCGTGCTTGACGTCGTTTACAACCATATGGGGCCGGAGGGCAATTACATCGAAAATTACGGCCCTTACTTCACGGATAAATACAGGACGCCATGGGGGAAGGCTGTAAATTTCGATGACGAATACAGCAGCGAGGTGAGAAACTTCTTCATCGAAAACGCCTTGCACTGGTTTGGAAACTACCATTTCGACGGCATCCGCCTGGATGCGATACACGGGATTGCCGATATGAGCGCCACGCCTTTTCTCCGGCAGCTTGCGGAGAGGGTCCGGGAATTTTCCCGAAGAGAAGGGAAGAGATGTCACCTCATAGCCGAGAGCGACCTCAATGATTCGCGGGTGATCAGACCGGCGGAGTCCGGCGGGTTTGGTCTGGACGCCCAATGGTGTGACGACTTTCATCACGCCTTGCATGCCGTCCTGACTGGAGAGAGGGAAGGCTATTATCAGGACTTCGGAAGGGTGGAGCACCTCGTGAAATCGATCAGGGGCGGCTACGTTTACTCCGGAGGCTACTCGGAGTTCAGAAAGCGCGACCACGGCAACAGGTCTAATGACAGGCCTGCGGACCAGTTTGTCATATTTTCCCAAAACCACGACCAGGTCGGAAACAGGATGCTGGGTGAGCGGCTTTCTTCCCTGGTATCCTTCGAAGAGCTTAAGCTCGCCGCGGGCGTCGTCCTGTTGTCTCCGTCCGTCCCCCTGCTTTTTATGGGAGAGGAGTACGGGGAGGAAGCCCCGTTCCTCTATTTCGTGAGCCATGGCGACCCTGATCTCGTCGAGGCTGTGAGGAAGGGAAGAAGGGCCGAGTTCGGGTCCTTTTCCTGGAAGGAGGATCCGCCGGACCCGCAGGCTACCGCTACCTTTCTGAAGTCGAAGATACAATGGGGAAAGCGCGTTGGGGGGAGACACAAGGTGCTCCTCGACCTCTACCGGAAACTTCTTCGATTGAGGAAGGAGTCTGCCGCAATTACCGACCCTGACAGGGACAACCTGGACGTTTGCGGGGCTGAAGGTGAGAATCTTTTGTTTCTGAGGCGATGGAAGGACGACTGCCACCTTTCCTGCGTCTTCAACTTCAACAGGAGCGACGTTGCCTTCAATGTCTCGCTTCCCGCCGGCAGGTGGAAGAAACTGGTCGATTCCGCTGATACCGTATGGAACGGTCCGGGCGCGCTGCTGCCGGAAACCATTGTCTTTGGCGACAGGGTGACATCAAGGAGAACGAGCTTTGCGGTCTATCGTTGGGAGGATGCGGGCTGATGGAGCGGTGCGTCTGCATCCATGGGCATTTTTATCAGCCGCCGCGTGAAAACCCCTGGCTTGAGTCAATCGAAATCCAGGACTCCGCCTTTCCCTATCATGACTGGAACGAGAAGGTCACTGCGGAATGCTACGGCCCCAACGCCGCGTCGAGGCAGATGGACGCCGAGGGCCGCATAACGGACATCGTAAGCAATTATGCCAGGATAAGTTTTAACTTCGGGCCTACACTCCTTTCCTGGATGGAGCATTCCTGGCCGGGGGTATACGCGGCCGTGCTCGAGGCCGACAGACAGAGTGTAGTCTGGCGCTCCGGACACGGCGCCGCCATTGCACAGGTCTACAACCATATCATTATGCCCCTTGCAAACAGCCGGGACAAACGCACACAGGTGATATGGGGGATAAAGGACTTCGAGCACCGCTTCAAGCGCTTTCCGGAGGGGATGTGGCTTTCAGAGACCGCAGTGGACCTCGAGACCCTGGATATCCTTGCGGAACGGGGTATAAAATACACAGTTCTTGCCCCCAGGCAGGCTAAGAGGACGAGGAGGGCAGGTTCCGGCAAATGGAAGGACGCCGCCGGGGGTATAGACCCCACAAGGGCTTACGTTTGCTCGCTCCCGTCCGGAAGACGAATCACGATCTTTTTTTACGACGGCCCGATTTCGCAGGCCGTGGCCTTCGAAAAATTACTTAACAGGGGAGAGGACTTTGCGCGCAGGCTGCTGTCGGGGTTTTCCGAGGCGCGCAACTGGCCCCAGATCATGAATATCGCAACGGACGGCGAGACATATGGCCATCACCACAGATTCGGCGATATGGCGCTGACCGCGGCCCTGAATCATATCGAAAACAAGTCGCCGGCCCGGCTGACGAATTACGGGGAATACCTGTCGCAGTATCCGCCGTCCTATGAGGTGGAGATTATCGAAAATACCTCGTGGAGTTGCTACCACGGCATTGAGAGGTGGCGGAGCGACTGCGGCTGCAGTACCGGCGGCCATCCCGGATGGAATCAGAAATGGCGGAAGCCGCTCAGGGCAGCTCTGGACTGGCTTGGGGACATACTGACGGACGTATATGAAAGGGAAGCCGCCGCCTACCTTGAAGACCCGTGGCAGGCAAGAGACGAGTATATAGATGTGATACTCGATCGCTCCGGCGGCATGGATGCCTTTTTCGATCGGCAGTCGAGAGGGACCCTTTCCGGGGCGGAAAGGGTAAAGACCCTGAAGCTCCTGGAGATGCAGCGTCATGCCATGCTCATGTATACGAGCTGCGGATGGTTTTTTGACGATGTTTCCGGCATCGAGACGGTGCAGGTCATAGAATATGCCGGCCGCGCCGTTCAACTGGCCGGGGAGCTGACAGGAACCGGCCTCGAAGAAGAATTCATAGGCAGACTCTCGGAGGCTAAAAGCAATCTCACCGACAGGGGAGACGCGGCGCGCATATATGAAGAGGTCGTGAAACCCGCAGTCATAAATCTGAACAAAGTCGGAGCCCACTATGCCGTCAGCTCACTCTTCGAGGAATATGCCGACAAGACCGTCATCTACGGTTATGGAGTCGAGAGGCTCGATTACCACACGATACACGCCGGCAAAACAAAGCTGGCGATCGGAAGGATTTCCGTCTCATCCCATATAACGGTCGAGACGGAGACCGTCAGTTTCTGTGTCTTCCATCTGGGCGGACACGCGATAAATGGGGGGGTCAGAACATACCGGGGAGACGAGTCTTTCCAGGACATGAAAAATGAGATAACTGCCGCGCTGGAGGGCGGCGACTTTGCCGAGCTGGTGAGGCTGATGGACACGCATTTCGGCATGCATAATTATTCCCTGAAAGACCTCTTCCGGGACGAGCAGAGGAAGATCCTCAACCTGGTTATCAGCTCCACCCTCGAAGAATACGAGGCGGCATACCGGGGGATGTATGAAAACAGCAGGGTCCTGATGGGTTTCCTGAGCGAAACGGGAATCCCGGTTCCGAAGGCCCTTTATACGTCGGCTGAATTCATTTTAAACCTGGACCTCAGGAAGGCGTTTGAGGAAGGACCCGACCTGGAAAAGCTGCGCGCGGCCGCCGATGACATCATGAGATGGGACCTGCCGGTAGATTCTCTTGTGGTGGAATTCGCGGCGGGCCGCACAGTTGAGGAGTTGATGAGACGGGCTGCCGGTGCAGCTCCCGACGCGCTCCCGTTGGCCACTGCCCGTGAGATACTGGAACTGATGAAGTCGTTGTCTCTCGAAATGAACGTCTGGGAGATGCAGAATATCTACTTCAGGATGGCCAAGACGCTGTATCCGGATGTCCGCATGAAGGCGAGGTCCGGGGACGCGGATGCTTCGGCATGGGTGGAGACATTCAAAGACCTTGGGAAGATACTGTCATTCAATATTGCCCTGCTCTTGCCGGGGGGATGAAGAAGGGAAAGAAGAGGGGAATGCAAAAGACTTTTCTGCTGCCGAGAATACCGGCTGCAACATACAGGATTCAGTTCAACGAGGCCTTCCGGTTCGCCGATGCGCAGAGGATCGCGCAATACCTCCATGACCTCGGTATTACCGACATCTATTCGTCGCCTTACTTCCTGGCGCAGAAGGGCAGTATCCACGGTTACGACATTGTCGACCATAATGCGCTGAACCCAGAAATAGGCACGCAGGAAGACTACGACGCCATGATCGGGGAGTTCCAAAGGCTGGGGATGGGTCAGGTCCTGGACATCGTTCCCAACCATATGTGCATCGAGAGCAGTGAAAACGCCCTCTGGATGGATGTTCTGGAAAACGGGCCGAGTTCGATCTATGCCGGATTTTTTGACATAGACTGGGACCCGGTCAAAAAAGAGCTGAAGGACAAGGTGCTTCTTCCCATTCTAGGTGATCAGTACGGCAGGGTCCTTGATAACCAGGAATTGCAGCTCATCTACGGTGAGGGCTCGTTCTCACTGGCGTACTATGAGCACCTTTTGCCCATTATCCCGAAGACATATATCCTGATCCTGCAGCACGATATCGAGCGGCTGAAGGGAAGGCTTTCTGAAGAGGAGCCTGAGTTCACGGAACTGTTGAGCATTATCACTGCCCTGCACCATCTGCCGTCGTACACGGTGCAGGACCCCGAAAAAATCGAGGAACGTTACCGGGAAAAGGAGATCATCAAGAGACGGATAAGGGACCTTTATGGTGAGAGCCGGGAGATCAGGAAGTTCATAGAAGAAAACGTCAGGACCTTCAATGGAACAAAAGGAGACGCACGAAGCTTCGACCTGCTTGACCACCTTCTGGGCCTCCAGGGCTACAGGCTCTCGTACTGGAGGGTTGCGACGGAGGAGATCAATTACCGCCGGTTTTTCGACATCAACAGCCTCGCCGCGCTCAGGGTGGAGAATCCCGGCGTTTTTATGCATACCCATAAACTGATCATGAAACTGATACGGGAAGGCAAAGTTACCGGCCTCAGGGTAGACCATCCCGACGGACTCTATAACCCGTCCGAGTATTTCCGGCTGCTTCAGCACAACTGCTTTCGCCAGCTCCGCCTGGGATACCATGAAGACCTGAAGGAAGAGATTCCACTGGAAGCAGATTCCCGTGCGATAGAAGCCGAGATCGAAAAGATGTATGAAGCCGATGACAAGCCTTTCTATATCGTCGGCGAGAAGATCCTGCTGAGGGGAGAAAGGATGCCGGAGGAGTGGCCTATATTCAGTACGACCGGGTATGTGTATCTCAATTCGGTGAACGGCCTTTTCGTGGACACGCGGCATGCAAGGGCCTTTGACGGCATCTACTCCAAGTTTATCAGGGAGAAGATGAACTTCCAGGAGATCGTCTACGAAAAAAAGAAGCTGATCATGGAGGTTGCCATGTCGAGCGAGGTCAATACCCTCGGCCATTACCTCAACCGGATATCGGAAAGAGACCGCCACACCAGGGACTTCACCCTAAACAGTCTGATCCACGCCCTCATCGAGGTGATCGCCTTTTTCCCCGTCTACAGGACCTACACCAACAGTTTCGAGGTTACCGACAGGGACCGGCAGTATATTGATCTCGCAGTATCGAAGGCAAGAAGGAAAAACCCGGCGATCAGCGGCTCCATATTCGAGTTTATCGGGGACGTCCTCCTGATGAGATTCCCCGAAATTATTACGGAGGAAGGGAGGGATGAGCGCCTCACTTTTGTGATGAGGTTCCAGCAGATCACCGGACCTGTAATGGCCAAGGGTCTCGAGGACACGGCCTTCTACGTTTATAACCGTCTTGTTTCGCTTAACGAGGTGGGCGGAATGCCGGACCGCTTCGGCACGCCCGTCGAGACTTTTCACGGCCAGAACATAGAGAGGGCCAAGCATTGGCCCCATGCCCTGATCGCCACAGCGACGCACGATACGAAGAGGGGCGAGGACGTGCGTGCACGGATCAACGTCCTGTCGGAAATGCCCGAAGAGTGGCGGAGGCATCTTGCGCTCTGGCGGCGGCTAAACAGGAAGAAGCATCTTGTCGTTGAAAATCAGATGGTCCCGGACCGCAACGAGGAATATCTTCTCTATCAGACGCTCATAGGGGCATGGCCGGCAGGTCCTCTGGATTCGGCAGGGTACGAATTATTCAAACATCGGATGAAGGATTACATGCTGAAGGCCATAAGAGAGGCGAAGGTCAATACCAGCTGGATCAACCCTAATGCGATTTATGAGGACGCAGTGGGCGTTTTTGTCGATTCGATCATGCGGGATACGCCGGGCAACCATTTCCTCAATGATCTCCGCGCCTTCCAGGGCGCCATAGCCCACTACGGGATGTTCAACTCACTTTCGCAGACGCTCCTGAAGATGACTTCACCCGGCGTCCCTGATTTCTATCAGGGGGCGGAGCTTTGGGACTATAACCTCGTCGACCCCGACAACAGAAGGCCTGTGGATTTCGAAGTTCGGATGGAGATGCTTGAGGAGTTGAGGACTATGGAGTCGGAAAAGGGCCTTCGCGGTCTTCTGACAGAGCTCCTGGCAGAACCGGGTGACGGCAGGATAAAGATGTACATAACCTGGAAGGCGCTCAACCTGAGGAGAGGGCTCTGCGACCTCTTTGAAAGAGGCGAGTACCTGCCTATTGACGTGACGGGTCAACAGCATGAGAACGTCTGCAGTTTCGCCAGAAGGCTGGGCGCGCAATGCGTGATCGTGGCAGTCCCGAGGCTGCTGACGGGCCTCATACGGGAGCCGGGGATTATGCCCCTCGGCAGAGAAGCATGGGGAGATTCGTCCCTGGCGGCGCCGTTTACAGAGGAGGGAACGTCATATCGCAACATCTTTACCGGCGAGAACCTGATAGTCCCAAAAAAAGATAATGCCCTCGTCCTGCCCCTGGCCGAAGTGTTCGCGAGTTCGCCGGTGGCCCTCCTGCAAAAGCTTCAGTAGGCAGGAAGGGAGGCTGCGGACAGCTCCAAACTGCCCTGACTATGAGTCGTTCCCCAAACGGCGGATGCGGCGCCGTGGACTCTTCAACTAGTATTTTGTTCGGGAGGGATCGGGATCGGCTATGGGGATGCATTTCAGCCGCAGCTTAAGAAGCATTTCGA
>Ga0055453_10000022_pt1 | contig 14992 bp, 12 predicted proteins | sample Goodyear_PhragA__FD_57741 | JGI IMG/M metagenome (GOLD analysis project Ga0055453, IMG submission 57741) | Wetland microbial communities from San Francisco Bay, California, USA, that impact long-term carbon sequestration - Goodyear_PhragA_D2 | ecosystem: Environmental > Aquatic > Marine >... | reverse complement strand
ATGAAAGGCGGGGAGATCCCGGCCCCGGTGGATCCCCAGAGTCTTTTCGAGAACGAATCTGCCGAGACGGTTCCGGGCCCCGAAATTCGCAAAGGGTGCGGTCGCCGAACCGAGCTTCCCGAAGGCGTCCGCCGCCCCGAGGACCCGATCCCGGAGCGGCGGCCTTCCCTCCCGACGGACGCGTCCGGCCCGGTCGCGAAGGACGAGACGGGGAATGTCCACTTCCCAGCGGTGCGGCGGGTAATACGGACAATGCGGTATGCACAGCTTGCACTCGTAGCAGAGATCGGTGAAAGCGTCGAGGTCGGCCCGGGGCACGCGGTCGATCTCGCCGTCGACTTCCGCCCGGTCGAGGGCGCGAAAAATGACGTCGAAAGAAGGACAGAGGTTGTAGCAGCGCCGGCACGTGTGGCAGATGTCCATGATCCGCCGGTACTCCTTCTGAATCGCCGCGCTGTCGGCAAAATCCTTCGATGTCGGGTCGAAAACCACGATGACGCTCCTTTCCCTGGCTGCGTCCGAGCCGGATCAGATTCCTCGAGACGGATCGGGCGGGGCTGCGTTATGTGCCGAGAGAATCGAGCCCTTTTTGGAATCGGCCCGCATGCGACTTTTCGGCCCGCGCAAGCGTCTCGAACCATTCGGCGATCTCCGTAAAGCCCTCCTCCCGAGCGGTCTTCGCGAATCCGGGATACATCTGCGTGTACTCGTAAGTCTCGCCTTCGACAGCGGACTTCAGGTTCGAGGACGTGTCTCCAATGGGAAAATTCGTCGCCGGGTCGCCGACCTCTTTGAGGAAGTCGAGATGGCCGAACGCGTGTCCGGTCTCGGCTTCCGACGTGTCGCGGAAGAGTCCTCCAACGTCGGGGTAGCCCTCGATATCCGCCCGGCGAGCGAAATAGAGGTAGCGCCGATTCGCCTGAGACTCTCCTGCGAACGCGTGCTTGAGATTGTCGTGAGTCTTCGTGTTTGCGAGTTTCGCCATGGTCCTGTTCTCCTTTCGATCCGGCCGCGTCAATGAGCCGCCGGGGTAGTCCTGGTTCCTGTTCTTGCGCAATCGGGGCAGAGTCCGTGGAATTCGAGCCGGTGCCCCGTCATGAAAAATCCTCCCTCTCGAAGGAGGGCTTGAACACTTCGATCCCCGTCCTCCGGCTTATCCACGTCGAAGATGGCCCCGCACCCGGCGCAGAGGAAGTGATAGTGGTCCGAGAGATCGGCGTCGTAGCGCGTCGTGCGTCCCCAGGCGTCGTGCGCCCGGATCCGGCCTTCCTGCTCGAGAATCTGAAGATTTCGGTAGACGGTTCCGAGCGACAGGCGCGGCATGCGGCGGCGCGCCTCCTGGTGGATCCATTCGGCCGTCGGATGGGAGGTCGTCGCAGCGACGATCTCGAATATCAGCGCCCGCTGGCGTGTCTGGCGTGTGGGTGCGGTCCGGGTCATTTTCGTCAATATATCAGTAACAATTCCTGATACTAAGTTATTATCCGTTCCGTGTCAAGCTCCGGACTCGAGGAAATCTAGCCGGACTGTTCGCGTCCGGGGCCCGTCGAGCTCCAGCAGGAAAACGCCCTGCCATCGTCCGAGAACGAGTCGCCCTTCGTCGAGCGGAATCATCCGGGACCCGCCCACGACCTCCGAGAGCAGGTGAGCCGGGGAATTACCTTCCGCGTGATCGAATCGCACGTCCGGAAGCCAGGCCGGGAGGGCCTTCTCGATGTCCCGTCCGACGTCGGGATCCCAGTTCTCGCCCACGGTCACCGCGGCGGTCGTGTGGGGCACGGAAACGAGCACCGCACCCCGGGCGACTCCGACGGCCTCGACGACGCGTCGAACTTCTCCGGTGATGTCCACGCGCTCGACCTTCCTCGTCGTCGACACCTGAAAGTTCGTTGCACTCGCCACCCGGGCAGTCTATCCCTCCCCGGCGGCGAAGCTGGCCCGGCGGGCCGCTCCACAATAGAATGGCGGTCGTGCCCGAGAGTCTGGAAAGCGACGTCGCGCCGCAGCCTGCGATTTCCGGCTTCTCTTTCCGTGATCTTTTCGAGCCCGATCGCCTCCGCGATCTCGACGCCGCCTTCCTCCGGGCCCTGCGCGAAGCCGATCCCGTCCTGGCCGGGCGCCTCGAAGACGGGCGGCGCGCGCCGGACGCGGTCTCTCCGACGGAGCTCTCCTGCCTGTTGACCGACGCCGCGCCGCACGTATCGGCCTTTCTCGGCCGGCTCTTCCCGATCGCGGACGGTCTCGCGGCGCTTCGCGCCCGAGCCGAGCGAGACGCCGTTCTTTCCCGGTTCACGCGCGATTTCCTCGTGCGCCGCGTGGCCCGCCTGACTCTTCCGGAAGGTTTCCAGAACGCGGCCTTCGCCGACACGGCCGGCCGACTCGAGGATCTCGAGCACCGCCTGTTTCCCGCCGAGTCCTGGGGCAACGACCCGGAGCTGGCGACCGCACGGATGGGGACGGCTCTGCTCGATGCCCAGTCCGCCTACATCGAGGTGGTTCGCCAGAAGAAGCGACCGACCGTCGATCCAGATCTCGAGGCGGCCGTCGCGGAATGGATGAAACGGACCGGTTCCGAGAAACCAGCCGGCGCGGCGGACGACGCGCTCGCGTTCCTCGAAGAGCTGGTCCATTTTCTCGAAACGGCATTCGCCCTGCGGATGCGCCACCCGAGTTGGAAGGCGAGCGTGGCGTCGTGGTCGTCGTTTCGCCTCCCCGAAAAGCTCGATTACGCGGCGCTCGTCGAAACTCACCGGCCCGAGCGGGAGATCCCCGAGAAGCGGATCGGCCCCGAAGACCGGCGCCGCCGACGCGACGGCTTCGGCCTGACCGACCCGCGGATGGATCCCCGCGAAGTTCTCGCGGAAACGCACTACTGCCTGCTCTGTCACGAACGGGAAAAGGACTCCTGCTCGAAGGGCTTTTTCGACGAAAAGCTCGGACAGTTCCAGCTCAATCCGCTCAACGTTTTGCTCACCGGGTGTCCCCTGGACGAAAAGATCTCGGAGATGCATGAAATGCGCCGCGCCGGCGATTCGGTCGCCGCGCTGGCGATCATCTGCATCGACAACCCGATGTGCCCGGGCACCGGACATCGAATCTGCAACGATTGCATGAAGGGCTGCATCTTCCAGAAGCAGACGCCGGTGAACATTCCTCAGGCCGAAACCGGAATCCTCACGGACGTTCTCGAGCTGCCCTACGGGTTCGAGGTCTATTCCCTGCTGACGCGATGGAATCCCCTCAACTTGCGGCGTCCGTATGCCCTTCCCTACAACGGGAAGAACGTCCTGGTCGTCGGGCTCGGCCCGGCCGGCTACACGCTCGCGCACCATCTGTTGAACGAAGGATTCGGCGTCGTGGGGATCGACGGTCTCAAGATCGAGCCCGTCGTGGATCCCCGCGAGCCGGTTCCCGATTTCGGGCGGTTGCGGCGTCCGCTCGACCGACGTCCGCTGGCCGGCTTCGGCGGGGTTTCCGAATACGGGATTACGGTCCGATGGGACAAGAATTTTCTGACGCTCATCCACCGGAATCTGGCCCGGCGGGCTCACTTCCGCGCCTATGGCGGCATTCGATTCGGCGGGACCGTCACGGCCGAGGACGCGTTTGCAATGGGATTCGATCACGTCGCGATCGCGGCGGGGGCCGGCCGTCCGACCGTCGTCGGTATCAAGAACAACATGATTCGGGGCATCCGCCAGGCCTCGGATTTCTTGATGGCCCTTCAGCTCACCGGGGCGTTCAAGCGCGAGGGGCTCGCGAATCTTCTCGTGGAGCTCCCGGCGGTCGTGATCGGAGGGGGCCTGACCGCGATCGACACCGCGACGGAGATCCTCGCTTACTATCCCGTCCAGGCGGAAAAGGCGCTCGTGCGCTACGAAGAGCTCGTGAGCCGGCAGGGCGAGGAACCGCTCCGGGCCACATTCGACACCGAAGAGCTCGAGATCCTCGACCGGCTTCTCGCCCACGGCACGCAAATCCGTCGCGAACGCCGGCGGGCCGAAGCCGCGGGAGAAGCTCCGGACTTCGCCCGCCTCTGCCGCGAATGGGGAGGCGTCTCGATCGCGTACCGGCGCACCCTGGAGGAGTCGCCCGCCTATCGCCTCAATCACGAGGAGATCATCAAAGCGTTCGAGGAGGGGATCGCGTTCATCGAGAGTCTCGACCCGATGGAGGCCGTGCCGGACGAGTTCGGAAAGCTTCGGGCGATGCGCTTTCGAAGGCCCTCGGGCGGGCTCGTCGAGCTACCGGCCCGAGCCTGCCTCGTGGCCGCCGGCACCACGCCGAACATCACGTACACGAAGGAACATCCGGGCGCCATTCCCCTCGACGACAAGAGGCGCTTCTTCGCGCCGCATCGGCTCCGGAGAAGGGACGCCGGCGGCTTCGAGCTTGAGCCGGCCAAACCTGACGAGCCCGGAGCGTTCTTCTGCGGAAGAGACTACGACGGGCGATTCGTCACGTACTTCGGCGACAATCATCCCCGTTACAACGGAAACGTCGTCAAGGCCATGGCCTCGGCTCGGGACGGATTTCCGTGGATCCGCGCGCTCTTCGAAGACGAGTTGTCCTCGCTCGAGGGCAAGCCTCAGGCGGAGCGCGAGCGGTCGTGGAAGCGCTTCTCCAGCACCCTCGACCGGGAATGGATCGCGACGGTCGTTCGCGTCGAACGGCTCACGCCGACGATCGTCGAAGTCGTCGTCCGCGCCCCGGCCGCGGCGCGGCAATTCCATCCCGGCCAGTTCTACCGTCTGCAGAATTTCGAGGAGAGCGCTCCGGTGATCGACGGGTCTCCGCTTCTGATCGAGCCTTTGGCCCTCACGGGCGCGTGGACCGACGAGCATGAGGGTCTCCTGTCGCTCATCGTTCTCGAGCTCGGCGTCTCGTCGCGGGTCTGCTCCGCGCTCGCCCCGGGCGAACAGGTCCTCGTCATGGGACCGACCGGCGCCCCGACCGAGATTCCGGAAAATTCCACCGTCATGCTGTGCGGGGGAGGACTGGGCAATGCCGTGCTCTTCTCGATCGGCAAGGCATGCCGGCTACGCGGATGCCGCGTCATCTATTTCGCCGGGTACAAGAAGGCGGAAGATTTCTACAAACGGGAGGAGATCGAGTCGGCCGCGGACATCGTCGTCTATTCGGTCGATCGCGGCGATCCGATTCCGGCTCTGCGAGATCAGGACCGGACGTTCGTCGGCAACATCCTTCAAGCGATCCGCGCCTACGCGGACGGCCATCTCGGGCCGATGCCGATCGAGTTGAAGGCCGTCGAGAGGATCATCGCGATCGGGTCCGACCGGATGATGGCCGCCGTGTCCCGGGCGCGCCACGCCGAGCTTGCGGGTTCTCTCTCCCCCGGACATGTCGCGATCGCATCGATCAATTCGCCTATGCAGTGCATGATGAAGGAAGTCTGCGCCCAGTGCCTTCAAAAGCACCGCGACCCCTCGACCGGCGCCACGAGCGAGATCGTGTTCTCCTGCTTCAACCAGGATCAGGCGATGGATGTCGTCGACTGGGGCAACCTGGCCGAACGGCTCCGCCAGAACACGGTCGCGGAAAAGCTTTCTAACCGCTGGCTCGATCGCCTCTTCGCAATCCGGGACCCGCGCCGGATCTGACGCGGGCGAGCAGATTGCTAGGGCTGGACGCCGAAGAGAAAAACGAGGTAGGGATTGACCGCGAGGCCCCGGCGAAAGTCGGGCGTATCGTCGGGCAGCCGCGTCACGGAGAAGTGAAGGTGCGCGCCGTGCGCGTTGCCCGTCGCGCCGACGAACCCGAGAATCTCGCCCTTCTGGACTCTCTGCCCCGCCCGCAGGCCCCGGGCATAGCGCCAGAGGTGGCAATAGTAGAAGAGGTACCGCCCGCGGAGGTCCCGAAGGTAGATCGAGTTCCCTCCGCGGCGTTCACGCCGGATCCGGACGATTTCTCCGTCCGCCACAGCGAGAACCGGTGTCCCGCGGGGAGCTCCGATGTCGATCGCGAGATGCTCCCGGTGATGGCGGCGGCCGCCCCGCAACTCGAGAAACGAATCGCGGAGCTCGTCCGGGGTGACGCCTTGCACCGGGATCTCGAGCCCCATGCCGAGGAGCTCGCTCAAGTTGACGTCGTCGGGCGAGACCTCGGCCTCCGCGGATTTCGGCCGGAAGAGATCGCGGAAACTCAGCAGCGCGTGCGTGAGATTTCCGAGAGCACCCCGGGATTTCGCCGGCAACGCGACCGCCGGCCCGGGCTCCATCTCGCCCTCGTCGCACGCTTCCGCCACGACATCCTGGGCCGGGCATTTCGGGCCGGCGCCCTCGACGACCGCGATTCGCCCGATCTCATCGGCCGGTGCCCTCCGGCGCACGGAGGCCGGCGCCGGCGGGCCGAACGGCTCCAACGTCGTCGCGCCGGCGGTCCGGCTCGCCGGAAGACTCGCTTGCTGGACCCGATGGCGGGAGACTTTCGCCTTCCGCTGGTGCGGGCGGGATTTTCGCGCCCATCCGGCCGCCGGCAGGAAAACGATCAACGCCAAAACACCGGCATGAATTTTCATCGGAAAACGCACTGAGAGATTATCCGGACGGGCATGACGCCCGTCAAGACACAATTCGACTTATTTTAGGACGCGAGCAAGCAGCGTGCCATCAAGCGCGTTCGAGATATGAATTATCCCGCGTATCCACCTTGATCACCGTGCCGGATTCGACGAATTGGGGGACGTTCACGACGAGCCCGGTCTCAAGCGTCGCCGGCTTGTAGGAGGCGGACGCCGTCGCCCCCTTCAGGCCCGGCTGCGTCTCGACGACCTTCAGGGCGACGGTCTGTGGGAGCTCGATCCCGATGGGACTGCCGTCATAAAAATCCACCGTGATGGCGGTATTTGGAAGGAGATATCTCATCGCGTCGCCGATGACCTCGTCGGACATCGCAATCTGGTCGTACGTCTCCTGGTTCATGAAGTGGTGCCCGGAAGCGTCCGAGTAGAGATATTCCATCTCGTGCGTATCGAGCGTCGCTTTCTCGACGCGGTCGCTGGAGGAAAAGCGGTGGTCGATCATGGCGCCGTTGCGGAGGTTCCGCATCTTGACCTGCATGAAGGCGCGGAGGTTTCCCGGGGTCCGATGGGACGCTTCGTGCACGCGATGGAGCTCCCCGTTGTACATCAGGATCATTCCGTTACGGATTTGTGTCGCAGGGATGTTCATTCCAGAAACCTCGCAGACAGTCGGAATTTTCGAACCGGCAATCTAACACACAATGACGGCCCGCCGAAGCGGGCCGTTGAAACCGGACTTCGAACGGGCGCGCGGCTACCGGCCTGCGACCGCCAAGGGAGAGACGGGCGCGGGCGCCGTCGTTCGCCGACCCTGGTTCGTCGACGAGGACCCGGTTCCCGTGAAGGCCGGAACGTCGGGCGCGAACAGGACCGCTGAATAATCCGGTCGCGGGATCCCGCTGCCGGTGGCCGCGTTGATCGCCTGGATGAAAATGTCCGCGAGCACCGTGTATCCGATGTTTGTGGGGTGGACCCCGTCTGCGGAGAAAATGCCGCCGGCCAGAAAATCCGTGGACAGATGAAGCCCGCCGATGTCGATCCCATCCTTTTGAATCTGCTTGAAGATCGAGTTGATATCCACCACGGCCGCACCCCGCGCCGACGCGATCGTCGCGATCGCTGCGTTGTATTCGGCCGTCCGGGAGACGAGGAGCTCGACCTCGTCGGGATAGAGCAGCACGCCGGGAGAAAGGGTCGATGGGGGCGTGAACGACCCGTCGGGCAATGGGAGCCCCGTGCCTCCCAGCGCCTGCGGAATTCCGATCCCCTGGTGAAGAAGCGAGAGGGCCTGGATCGTCACGAGCGTGCCGGGGGGCACGGGACACGGCGCGTTCGGGCACGCGGAAGTCGTTCGGGGCCCGAGCACGAACACCGGAGCGCCGCCGACGATCACCGGCTCGCTCGTCACAGGATTGACGACGACCGGCGGTACGGTCGTGAAGAACGGGATTTCCGTGACGTCCGGGACGTTCGCGACGACGATCGTCCGGCCGTCCTTGACGAGCTGGGCCATGGCGCGGCTGTAAGCGTCCTGAAAGACCGCCGCGGGCGTCACCGTCACGCCGTCGATTGCGGCGGCGGTCGCGGCGCCCAGGAGCGTGTCGTTGTTGCCGATCCAGAGCGTCACGAGGTCGGGATCGAGAAGGTTCGCCTCGTCCACCTGGCTCATCCCCTCGAACGGGCCCCCGATGAAATTGCGGAGCACGCGTGCGGTGGCGCGGTCCTTGTCGGAACGGGCCAGATCGGTCGTCTTCAAGTCCACGAGATCCTTCGTGTTGAAGAAACCGTTGACCCCGAGATCGTCGTACGGGCGGGCAAGCGTCGCGTTGAGCGGCGGACCTTCCTGAGACGTGACGCCGACCGAGATCGCCCCTCCCGAAATCACGGCTCCCAGACACGGCACGCCGGTCAACGGATTCGACGGAGGCAGCTCCCCGACCAGCGGGAGCTCGAAATCGGCGATTCCCAGCTGCCCGGCGATGATCGCCGAATACGACTTCAACTGGTGGCGCTGCACGACGCAGCCCGCCTCTTCGCCTTCGGCGAGACTGTCGCCCATGGAGACGTACTTGTGAAACGTCTGCGCCCCCAGCGGCGCGGCGATCAGCGCGGCCCCGGCGACGATTGCGCGAAATGCGGTGGCTTTCATCTTCCTTCTCCTTTGACTCAGAACGACAGCCGCAGATTCAGGCCGATCAGGTTCCCCACCGTGTCGTAGGTTCCGTTGAAATTGTCCTCGCTGACGCCGTGCGTGCTGCGCTTGGAGAACGGAAGGTAGAGCTCGGCGAAGTCGATCCCGAATTTCTCCGTGTCGATTCCGAACCCAAACGAATATCCTCGGCGGATCGCGTCGGGCAGGATCGGGGACACCTCCCGGTCCGGCTGCGGCGACTCATCGTAGAGGAAGCCCACCCGAGCGGCGAACACCCCGATCTTCTTCTCCGCGCCGAAGCGATACGTCCAGGAGTTCTTCCAGGCGGTGACACGGTGAATATTCGGCGCCTCGCCCCCCGGAAACACGATGTCGAGCTGCTTGTAAGTGGACCACTCCGTCCAGACGGCGTCGGCCGTCACGGTCATCCCCTGGCTCGGCAGTTGGAAGGCGACGCCGAAATTCGCGATCGCCGGAAAGTCGAGTGAAGTCGTCGCGAGCGGTTTGTGCGGGAGGCTCGCCGCGACCGTCGCGTCGAGAGCCGGATTCCCCGTGAACCGCTGGTCGAATTTCACCTTGCCTTCGTAGTTCATCGTCATCTTCGCCCGGTAGGAGCCGCCCGCGGAAAAGCGGGTGTTGGGTTTCCAGAGAAAGCCCGCATTCCAGCCCCAGGCATGCGTATTGTCGGAAACGAGGCGAACATGCGCCACATCCACGAACGACTGCGTGAACGGATTGATGATCCCCTCGTTCTTCTCGAGCTCGGCGTTCGAGAGTCTGTATTCGGCTCCCGCCGCGACTGAAAATGTCGGGGTCAGGCGGAGGGCGATCGCCGGCTCGATACTGAACGTCTTGACCGCCGTGTTCTGCGCGACGAATCGGCCCGAGAACGTCTCCGGGTTTTCCCAGCGGACCGCGAGACCGAACGGCGAAAATAAACCGATCCCGAAATGGATGTTCGGCGTCAGCGGCGCCAAAATATATCCGTTGCTCGGGAAGAACCAGGTCTTATGGTACTTACCGGTTGCCGTCGAGCCCGGATAGGGATTGTCCCCGCGGAACTCGCTTCGCGGAAACGTCGTCGCCGTCGTGCCGGCCATGAGCGCGTAATGGTCCTGAAAAGCGATGCCGGCCGGGTTGTAGAAAATCGCCGAAGGGTCGTCCGCGAGGCCGGCGAACGCGCCGCCCATCGCTGTGGCCTTGGCGCCCTGCTCGTAGAACCCGAACCCGGCCGTCCACGCCGGACCGGCGGCGAGCACGAGCCCGATGAATAGAAAGGCTCCTCTGAAGCGCCGATACATTCGACCTCCTCTCACGATTCCTCCTGTCTCCGTGTGCAAACGATTCGAAAGCCGCCTGAAAATCTATGTTTTGGCCGGACGGCTGTCAAATCGAAACTGATAGAATTTCCCGCGGCAATGCCCCGATACAGCGATCGTCCCACGGGTCCGCTGACGGCGTCCGCGCGGTCCCGGGCGGCCGATAAAGCGCTGTCTCCCGGCGATCTCCTGGGCTCCCGATACGAGATTCTTTCCGTCCTGGGATATGGAGGAATGGGTGTCGTCTACCGCGCGCTCGACCGAAAGCTCGACCTTGAAATCGCGCTCAAACGGCTGCGGCCGGATCGAATTTCGTCGGAAAAACGGGAAGCTCTGCATCGGGAGATCATCCTCTCCAGGAAAGTCACCCACGAGAACGTCTGCCGAATCTACGACCTGGAGGAGATCGACGGGGTCGAGTACGTCTCGATGGAATACATCCGCGGCAGACCCCTCAAGGAGATCGAGGAGAGCGAGGGCGTGCTCCCGATCGGCCGGGGACTCACGGTCGCGAAGGGCATCTGCCGCGGGCTCGCCGCCGCGCATCGGATCGGCGTTTTGCATCGGGACCTGAAACCGGAAAACGTCATCGTGGAAGAAGACGGGCGGCCGCGCCTGATGGATTTCGGAATCGCGATCGATCGGTCCCGAAACTGGGAAGAGAAACGCGGCAGCGTGCCCGGAACCCCCCAATTCTTGTCGCCCGAGCTTCTGAGGGGCGCGGCGGCCGACGTCCGCTCCGATCTCTATGCGCTCGGGGTCCTGCTCTTCGAGATGTTCACCGGCCAGGTCCCGTTCGACGATCCCGAAACTCCTGTTTTGATCCGGAAGATACTCCGCGACGATCCGCCGAACGTTACCAAGCTTCGGCCCGACTTCCCGCCGGACCTCGCCGCCGTGCTGAATCGAGCGATCGCGAAGGATCCCGCAGCGCGATTCGCGAGCGCGGACGATCTCGCGGCGGCGATCGAAGCCTACGAGGGGGCGTTTCTGGACAAGGTCCTCGGGGAAGTTTCGGTCGTCCGCGCGAAGTCGCTCAAGCTCGTCGTCATCCTCGAGGCCAACAAGGCCATCGCGTCCACGTTCGACCCGAGGGAGATCCTGGAGATCATCCTCAGGACCGCGACCGACGAAACCAACGCCGAGCGCGGCACGATTTTCCTCGTCGATCCCGAAACGCGAATGCTCGTCTCGCAGATTCTGGAGGGCGGTGCCGTCGACCCGATACGCCTGCCCTGGGGCCACGGAATCGCCGGGGCGTGCGCCGCGGAGGGACGGCCGATCCTGACGGCCGATGTCGCCGCCGACCCCCGCCACGAGCCCGGCCCGGACTCCACGTCGGGGTTCAAGACCGTGTCCATTCTCGCCGCTCCGATGAAAACGCCTGGAGGAGAAATCGTCGGCGTGATCGAGGTGCTCAACAAGCGCCGGGGGGCCTTCTCGCGCGAGGACGAGGAATTTCTCGTCTCCGTCGCGGACCATGCCGCGATCGCCGTGCTCAACGCCCGCGAGCACCGGCGTGCCGTGGATGAGGCGCGACGCGAGGCGGAAACGCGCGTCCTTCGGTCCCTGCACTCCCTCCTGGCGCCCCCGCGCTGGCCCGACACCCCCGGATTGGAGTCGGCGCCGCTGCGGTGGCGAGGCGAGACCGAGGTGTTTCCGCTCGGATTCGACGTCAACGTCAGCGACGATCGAATTCTCGTCTGCGCCGGGGAAGACGGCCGTGCGCATGGCGCCGGCCTCGTCGATCTGATTCGTGCCCTCGGAATCGCGCGATCCGCGGCCGACCGCGAGGAGCTCGGCCCGCTCCTGGCACGAATCGAATGTCTGCCGGAATCGCTCACGGCCGCGCGCTTTCGAGGCTCGGATCTCGAGATGGCGAGCGCCGGTGCACCGCTGCCCTACCTCTACCGGGACGGCCGGCCGCTGCCCTTCTCCGCCGTCGAGGGAGACCGGATCCACCATGCGCGAGTGCGCCTCGAGCCGCGCGACCTCGTTTTCGTGGCGTCGCGAGCGGCTCGGGAGATGTCGCCGGATGAAATGGCCCGGGCGGCCCGCCTCGCGGAGAAGAGCTCGCTTCCGGAAGCGTTCACCGATCTCGTTTCCAGTTGGAAGTACGAGGGCAAATCTCCCGCGGGGCGCGACGCGCTCGTCCTCGGCTTTCGCCGTCTCTGATTCCCCGGGGCCAGGACCGTAATCCCCGGACGCGATCGCTCGCCCATTCCGGCGACAGGGAGGGCTAATGGAAACATCGTTGCGAACGGGAATTCTGGCCGCCGTCGCGTCGGTGATGCTTGCAGCCGGAGCCGATGCGGCCGGAATCGTGGTCCGAACAGGATCGCCGGCTCCGCGCCGCGAGATCGTCGCCAGACGGCCCGGCCCGAACCACGTGTGGATTGCCGGCCACTGGAACTGGTCGGCCGGGCGGTACGTCCGGGTCGCCGGCCACTGGCGCTGAGACGGAGCGGACGCTGCCGCCGGCTCAGGCCGGCGGCAGCACGGCGACGCCGAGAGCGCCGGGGCCGGCGTGCGCGCCGAGAACGGGCGAGGCCTCCTGGATCATCACGTCGGAGCGTGGATAGCGGTTGCGGATCTGCGCCGCCAGGCGCTCGGCTCCTTCAAGCGCATCGGCGTGGACGATTCCGAAAAGTCGCCCTTCGCCGCTCCCGCCGCCGGCCGCCGCGAAGAGTCGCTTCATCATCGTCCGTATCGCCGCATTGTGCCCGAACGCCGCGCCGGCGGCGGCCGCGCGCCCATCGGGCGCGATCGTCAGGACCGGGAGCAGGCCCAGGATCCGCGCGAGGCGGCCTTTGCCGGCCGAGACGCGCCCTCCGCGCACGAGGTGCGTGATGTTCGGCACCGAAATGAAAAATCGGACGCGGGAAGAGGCGGAACGGGCGGCTTCGGCCGCCTCCGCCGCGCTCGCGCCCCGGCGCAGGGCCTCCGCCGCGACGCGAACGATCAATCCCAGCGCAATCGAGGCCGAACGCGAATCCACGTGAACCACCTCGGTCGCCGGGATCCCCCGCGCGGCCGCGACGGCCGCCTGGTAGGTTCCCGAGAGCGCGCTGGAAACGTGGATCGAGACGATCGTTCCGTGGTGCACGGCGAGCGACTCGTAAATTTGCCGGAAATCGGCGAACGGCGGCTGCGACGTCTTCGGGAATTCCGAGCAAACCGCAAACCGCGCGTAGAACTCCGCCGGCTGGATCGTCACGCGGTCCAGATAATTCTCCAGGCCGAAATGAACGCGGAGCGGCACGACCTGAACCTCGTGCTCGTCGAGCAACGTCTGCGGCAGATCGCAGGCCGAGTCGATCACGAGACCGACCCGCTTTTCGCGGGCCCGGTCGAACGTCTGCGCGTGCTGGAGCCGCATGTCCTCCACCTTCGTCTGGACGACGGTGGCGTCGGCCGCGAGCTCCCGAAAGACCGTTTCGGGCTCGTTCGTGTGGACGTGGACCCGCATACGCTCCGAGCTCCCCGCGACGACGAGCGAATCGCCGAGCAGCGAGATGTTTCGCCGGATCGCGTTCCGGTCGATGCCCGAGCCTTCGATCAGCGCCTCCGTGCAATATCGGAAGAGAAACGTGTCCGACGTCCGATCGAACTTCGCAGCCCGCGTCTCCTCCGGCGGAGCGGGAATGCTTCTCCGCGCCGCGTCCCGGACGTAGGCGACGATGCCCTCGAGCAGATAAACGAACCCCTGCGCTCCCGCATCCACGACGCCGGACTTTTTCAGCACCGCGAGCTTCTCCGGCGTGTGCGCGAGCGATTCCTTCGCGGCGGCCAGTCCGTCCGCGAGAAGTCGCCCAAAATCCCCGACCTGAGAGGCTCGTTCGGACACGTGCTGCGCCCAATCCCGAAGGACCGTCAGAATCGTCCCTTCCTGAGGCCTCGCAATCGCCGAGTGGGCCGATTCGGCGCCCCGGACAACGGCATTGCCGAATTCTTCGGTCCCGATTCGCGGACGGTCGGGCACGGCTTCCGAAAAGCCGGTGAGGAATTGCGCCAGAATCGCACCCGAGTTTCCCCGTGCGCCGGAGACGGCCTCGTCGGCGATCGAAACCGCGGCCTGCCGGGCGTGCCGCTCGGTCGAGCCCACGGCCCCTCGCGCAATCGACGACAGGGTCATCGCCATGTTCGTTCCCGTGTCGCCGTCGGGAACCGGAAAAACGTTGATCCGGTTGAGTGGCTCGGCGCGGTCGGTCACGAACCTCGCGCCGGCGATGAATGCCCGACGGAGCCGCTGCCCGTCGAGGTAGCGGATGCCCGTCGCCGAACGGCTCATGACTTGAGCGGCGTCGTGACGGTGGCCGGTTCGGCGGATTTCATCTTCTTCGCTTCTCGCTCGGCCGCGAGGATCGGCAGCCGCTCGAGATAGAGGAGCACGACTCCGCACGACAGGCAGGCCCAGGGAAACGCGCGATGGCGGTCGCGCAAATCCCAGAGACGGTGCCAGGGTGGATGGAACGAGACGTGCCAGACTTTTTTTGCCTGGATCATCTCCCCCGAGCATTGGGGGCATCGTCGGGTGATTTCCGGCGACATGGCCTCGCGCAACGATATCAGAAGGTCGGGAGCCGCGGCCTCCACCTCAGAATCGGGTTTTTCGCGGCGCGGACCTCATCCACCCGGCGAACGGGCGTCTCATAAGGCGCGTCGTGAAAGATCTCCGGCTTCTCTTCGGCCTCCCTGGCGATCGCCCGCATCGCGTCGATGAACGCGTCGAGCTCGGCTTTGCCCTCCGTCTCGGTCGGCTCGATCATCAACGCTCCGGGAACAATAAGCGGAAAGGAAACCGTCGGGGGCGGAAACCCGAAGTCCATGAGGCGCTTCGCGATGTCCCCGTTCCGGACGCCCCTCTCCGCCTGGCGCCGGTCCGAGAACACCACTTCGTGCATGGACGGAGCGTCGTACTTGAGGTGGTAGAGATCGCAAAGGCGGGCTCGAACGTAGTTCGCGTTGAGGACCGCGTTT
>Ga0055453_10000021_pt1 | contig 15001 bp, 12 predicted proteins | sample Goodyear_PhragA__FD_57741 | JGI IMG/M metagenome (GOLD analysis project Ga0055453, IMG submission 57741) | Wetland microbial communities from San Francisco Bay, California, USA, that impact long-term carbon sequestration - Goodyear_PhragA_D2 | ecosystem: Environmental > Aquatic > Marine >... | reverse complement strand
TACCCAGCGCGTGCTGGATCTCGTCGAGCACGCCACCGTTGGTCTGTTGCGGCACCAACGAGGCGGCTCCAGCGCCCACCCTCGCCGGAGTGGACGCCCCATTCGTCGCGTCGGAACTGCCCGACGACGATCCACCGGGCGTTTTGGACGTCTCGCTCGGCGATGGCGTGGCGGCACCGTCTGGGCCGACCCCGGTCCCCGCACCCACGGCCGAGTCGCACGGCTCCACGTTGGGACCCCACTTGTCGGCGGCGGTCTGCACCACGGTGGGGCAGGCAAGCGCGGCGTTGATCTGCTGCCACCGGAGATTGACCAGATCCAGTTCGCTGTAGTAGTTCAGCACCATGAGGTACGCGGGGGTGCCGGGGCGCAGCTGTGCCTTCAACTGGCCGAGTTGATGCTTCTGCCCCGCGTAGAAGTCCGCGACGCTCTGCAGTGCGGCCTTGTCGTGGCTCGCCAGCGCGGCCGCGAACAGCAGCCGTGCGCCTTGCAGGGTGTCGCTGTCCATCTGGCTGATCAGCTCGCTGAGCCCGTTCGGGTCACCCGTGTCGAATTGCGCCTCCACCAGCCGCTTGCCGGCGAAATCCAGATAGAGCTGGCCCTTGCCCGCCGAGGAACCGGACAGCTGAAGCTGAGCGGTCTCCTGCGAGCGCTTCAAGCCGTAGAGCGCGTCGCCCGGCATAGCGGTTCCGCTGGCGGCGGCGATGCCCGAGATGGCAAGCGTGCCGACCGCGAGGCCGACCAGGATCGCGCCCCGAGCACGTACGCGCCGGGCAAAGGGCCGCCGGCCGCCGGGCGTCTTGGCGATCGAGCCAACCCGCGCCCGACCGATGGCCGGGTCGGCGGTGGTCTTCGCGGTTACGCCGATGCCGTCCCGTTCCGCCTCCGCCATGATCACAGCGCGGATGTCGCGGCGCGCCGATTCGCGCATCTCTACCTGTGGATGAATGTCCATCAGGCGATGACCGACGTCGACAAGGTCGTTCAGGTCGTCGTCGAGCGGTGAGCGCGTGTGGTGACGGCGGGCGCCCTCGGCCTCGTCGAGACGTTGTGCGAGGCGCTCGATGCGACGGCGGTGCAGCAGCGTGGTGTTCACTGCTCAACCCCCTTCGTCGTCATCCGTGGCGCAGCCATCCGGCCCATGGGGCCACTACGGTGCACACCGTTCAACGTTCGGGGGATGCCGGCGGTTACGGCCGCCGGGTGATCAAGATGAATGAGGTGGTCGGCGGGCAATCCCGTCACGCCGGCGGGAGTGGTCACTTCTGGAAGCCCTCCGGCAGCAGGCGGTTCAGAGCGCGTACGGCCCGGTATTGCAGAGCCTTGATCGCGCCCTCGTTCTTGTTCATCGCGTGGGCCGTCTCGGCGACCGAGAACCCTTGCAGGAACCGCAGCACGATGCACTCCTGCTGTTCCGAGTTGAGCTGCTTGACCGCGGTGAGCAACGTGACGTTGGTGATGTGGTCGACGACAACCGACTCCGGGCTGCCCTCGGGTCCGCGGTCCTCCCGGTCGGCGTCCAGGACATCGCCGGTGGTGACCTCGAGCCGGTAGCGGCCGGACTTGAAGTGGTCGGCGACCAGGTTCCGGGCGATCGTGACCAGCCACGCACCCAGGTCACGGCCCTGCCACGTGACACTGCCGATGCGCTTGAGCGCGCGCAGGAACGTGTCGGAGGTGAGGTCTTCGGCCAGTTGCCGGTTCCCGACGCGGAAGTAGATGAAGCGGAACACCGTGCCGACGTACCGGTCGTAGATCAGACCGAACGCCTCGGTATCGCCGTTTTGCGCGCGCTCGACGAGCTTCCAGACCTCGCGTGCCGGATCGGTCGGATCCGGTCGACTCGGATATCCACCGCCGGTCTCAACCTCGGTCTCCGGCTCCGCGGTCGGCGTCGCCGTCGCGACCGAGCCGCCCAGGACGGGGCCGAGGTGGTCCTCGCTGCCCGCCGCGGTCGCCTGCCGAACGGGCGTCGCGGTCCGGGCACTGTTCGGCTTGGCCAGGCCGGATTGGTGCCGCGTCGGTGCTTCGTTGGGATGGGGTCGGTGGATGCGCGTGCCGAACGTGGGCGTCGGCCGCGACGGAGACGTACTCACGCTCGCGACTCGGCTGCCCTTCATGTCACCGAGGTCGAGCGCGCGCATGTCGAGCATCGCGGCGCGCAGCGCACGGAAGCCGAGTCGCAGCGCGCGCCGGGCATCGAACGCGTCCCCAACCGCCGGCACCCATGCATCTCCGTACGGTCCGGCCACGCCCAGTCCACTCACGCGCCCGCTCCCCGGTGCGAGCGGGAAATGGTGCGAATTGTCGCGCCGGCCCGGCGAACAGTGCGGAAAACCGTGAAGCTCGGCTCAGACGACGAAACGCCCATAATGGCCTCCTACGGTTGGGGCTATGCCTTCTTGCGCCAAAACGGGTGAGCTGACCCAAAAGATGATAGGGCCAACGTCACCCGAGTTGCCGAACGTCCGTTATGCAGGCCGACAGTATTGTCACGATCACTCAGCGTGTGTCGCACATGGTGTGCGGACCGATTTCGTCGCGCGACACGTAGGGCAACACGGTCAACACACCGTGTTATCAAGGCTTTTCGTCCGCGTGTTCGTCGCCGACAGAGTCGGACAAACCGCATTTCAAGATCATGTCTAGATGGCTAGGCTGGCGCCGTGGAGACTCGTCACAATCTTGCTGACGCGATTCGTCGAAACGCGCATAGCGCCGATAGGGGAATAAATCGGATCGGACTGGTCTGGGGCGATCATGAACTGTCCTGGACAGAACTGGACGAAAAGGTCGATTCCTATGCCCACGGCCTACGAGAACTTGGACTCAATCGGCTCGATGCTCATCCCGCGCGTGTCGCGATCGCGCTGCCGAACCGACCCGAGTTCGCGCTCGCGTATTTCGCCGCGTTACGCGCCGGTCTGGTCGCCGTGCCGGTCAACCCCGGTTACACCGGCCGGGAGCTCCACCAACTGTTGAGCGACGCCGCCGCCCGTGTCCTGATCGCCGGCGCCGACGTCCACGCCGCAATCGACGAGTTCAGTGCGCCGCTGCCGGACTTGGATCGACGATTCCTGGTTGGCGACGGTGACCGCCCCGGCATCGCACCGATGGCGGATCTCGCTGTCGCCGGCGGACCGGTCGAACCGGTGACCGGCGACGAGGATCTCGCGGTGCTGCTCTATACGTCCGGAAGCGAGGGCCGCCCCAAGGGCGCGATGCTGTCGCACCGAGCGTTGCTCGCCAACCACGAACAACTCGCTCGGATCGAGCCGCCACCGATCGGGCGGGACGATGTCGTGCTGCTCGCCGTGCCGCTGTTCCACGCGTACGGGCTGAACAGCGGGCTCGGCTCGGTGGCGTATCACGGTGCCTGCGGTGTCCTCGTCGACTCCATGGACTCGTTCGACCCCGCAACGATCAACCGGCCGAGCGGGCGGCGGCTGAGCGCGCTTCTCGGCGTACCCGCGATGTTTGCGGCGTGGGCGCAGGTAGCCGACCCGACGGTGCTGGCGTCCGTTCGCATTGCGGTGAGCGGTGCGGCGCCGCTGGAACCGGCGATCGCGCGCCAGTTCGAGGCAGCCTGGGGCCGGCCGCTCGCCGTGGGGTACGGATTGACGGAAACCGCGCCTGCGTTGACCACGACGCTCGCCGAACCCGCGCCGAAGGAAGGCTCAATCGGGCGGGCGTTGCCGGGCGTCGACGTCCGACTGGTCAATGCGGCCGGCGCCGATGTGTGGCGCAGCGACAGGCCGACCGGCGTCGATGAGGTTGACGACTTCGAGGACGACGCGGCCGGCTCGCCCGGCACGGACCCCGGCGAGATCGTGGTGCGCGGCGCGAATCTTTTCTCCGGATACTGGCCCGACGGCCGCGACGGACCTGACGCGGACGGTTGGTGGCCAACCGGCGACGTGGCCTATGCCGACGCCGGCGGGGACCTGTTCGTGGTGGACCGGCTGAGCGAGCTGATCCTGGTCAACGGGTTCAACATTTATCCGGCCGAAGTCGAGCAGGTGTTGATGGCACATCCGGCGGTGGCCGAGGCGGCGGTCATCGGCGTTCCGCACCTGCCGTCCGGCCAGAAGGTGAAGGCGTACGTCGTCCCGCGTATGTCGGCACGCGAGGGTTCACCGGTCACCGCGGCCGACCTCGCCGCCTACTGTGCCCGCAACCTCGCCCGGTTCAAGTGCCCGACCGAGTTCGAGTTCGCCGCCGAGCTGCCGCATTCAGCGACCGGCAAGGTTCGCAAGGCGGCGCTGCGTGCGGAAGGCTTGGCGCATGTCGACGGATGACACGCGGATCACGTTGATCACCCGGCCCGGTTGTCACCTGTGCGAGGTGGCGGCGGAGGCGCTCGACCGGGTGGCCGCGGCGAGCGGCGAGCAGTGGAGCGAATTGTCGGTGGACACCGACATCGAGCTCGAACGCGAATATGGCGAACGGCTGCCGGTCGTGCTGCTCGACGGGAAGGAACACGGCTACTTCCAGGTCGAGGAGGAGCGGCTGCTGCGTGACCTCGCTCGCACGCCGCGCTGAGCCAGGTCCCAGCCGGCGACGGAGTAGATGGCCGAGCGGGTGAAAAGTCACAGCGGTATCGCGGCCGACCGGACGTATCGTGTCCGGGTGACTCACCTCGTCTGGGACTGGAATGGCACGCTGCTGGACGACCTCGCGCTGGTCGTCGCGGCCACCAACGCGTCGCTGGCCTTGGCCGGTGGTCGGCCGATCACCGCCGAGGAGCACCGACGGGATTTCCGGCGACCGGTCGAAGCGTACTACGCCGGCGTGCTGGGGCGGCCGCTGCATGCCGACGAGTTCGCCGGCCTCGACCAGACCTTCCACGACGCGTACGACGCCGGGTTCGCGTCGATTGCCCTGGCCGAGGGGGCACTCGACGCGTTGGGGAGTTGGGCCGGTACGCAGTCGCTGCTGTCCATGTGGTTCCACGACCAGCTCGTGCCGGCCGTGGACCGGCACGGGCTCACCCGCCACTTCCGCCGTGTCGACGGGCTCCGAGCCGAGGTCGGCGGCGGCCACAAGGCGCCTCATCTCGCCGCACACCTCTCCGCGATGAGGGTCGACGGCGTGGACTGCGTGATGATTGGCGACTCGGTCGACGATGCGCTGGCGGCGGCATCGGTGGGCGCGCGCTGCGTGCTCTACAGCGGTGGGTTCACCGCTGCCGTACGCCTGGCCGAGGTCGGCGTCCCGGTCGTCGACTCGCTCATCGAGGCGGTCGCGCTCGCCGCCGCCACCGAATCGGCCTGCGCCTGACGGGCCCGCCAGACCTGGCGGGCTGGGCCGGTCGGGGGCCTGGACAGGCGCAAGCGTCGCGGTCAGCCCCGCAGGTAGGCCAAGACGGCGAGCACCCGGCGATGCTGCTCGTCGTCGGGCGGGAGATCGAGCTTCATGAAGATGTTCTTCACGTGTTTCTCCACGGCGCCGTCGGTCACCACCAGCGCCTTGGCGATTGCCGCATTCGACCCGCCCTCGGCCATCAGCTCGAGGACTTCGCGCTCCCGGACCGTCAACGCGTCGAGGGGCGCGCGACCACGGCGTACGACCAGCTGCGCCACCACCTCCGGATCTAGCACGGTGCCGCCGTCGGCGACCCGCGCCAGACCGTCGAGGAATTCGGACACCTCGGCGACCCGGTCCTTCAGCAGGTAGCCGATCGCGCCGGTGCGGTCGGCCAGCAGATCGTCGGCGTACGACACGTCGACGTACTGCGACAGCATCAAGATCGGGGCCCCCGGAATCTCGCGGCGCACCGCCACGGCGGCTCGCAGGCCCTCGTCGGTGTGCGAGGGAGGCATCCGTACGTCCACGATCGAGGCGTCCGGCCGCAGTTGGCGTACGGCGGTCACGAACGAGGGGCCGTCACCGACCTGGGCGACGACGTCGTGACCGTTCTCGGCCAGAAGGCGTACGAGCCCTTCGCGCAACAGCACGCTGTCGTCGGCGACGATCACCCGCACGGCAGCACCGCCCGCAGTTCGGTCGGGCCGCCGACCGGGCTGCTGACGTCGAATTCGCCGCCGGCCGCTCGTACCCGGTCGGCCAGCCCGGCGAGGCCGTGGCCCTTGGCGACGCTCGCGCCGCCGATGCCATTGTCGGCCGTCCACACCTGGACGGTGCCGCTGTCGAAGATGTCGACACGGACGGCCGCGATCTCGGCCTGGCTGTGCTTGGCGATGTTCGTGAGCGCCTCCGCGACGACGAAGTAGACCGTCGTTTCCATGGTGGGGTGGAGCCGGCCCAGATCCGGCGGCAGGCGGAGATCGACCGGCACCGGACTGCGCGCGGCCAGCGCCGCGAGCGCGGCCGGCAGGCCCCGGTCGGTGAGGATCGGGGGAGCGATGCCCCGGGACAGTGCGCGCAGTTCGTCGAGCGTTTCGCGGGTCTGGCCGAGCACCTCCTCGATCGTGGCGCGCGCCGCTTCCGGGTCGGACTCCATCTGCTGCCGGGCCCGGCCGAGGTCCATTGCCACCCGTACCAGCCGTTGTTGGGGGCCGTCATGGATGTCGCGCTCGATGCGCCGCAGCGCGTTCGTCTCGGCGGCGGCCGCGGCCTGTCGCTGGTCGGTGAGGCCGGCGTTGCGCACCTGCAGGCCGACGATCTGTTCCTTCATCTCCGATACCCCGCAGAGTAGCGCGCGGGCGACGTGTGCGCGGAGCAGGGCCACGAGCCGTACGGCTCCGGGCAGCGTGACCAGCATTATGAGGCCGGCGATCGTGTAGAGGACAACCCGGTCGGCATGGGTGTTCGCGACGCCGAGCGCTCGGAACGGGCCGTAGTTTCCCGGGGCGTACGGGATCGACCAGTCCCAGAAGATCGAGCTGACGCCGGCGAGGCCGATCGTCCACCACACGACGGTCACGACGAACGCGACGAGCGCGAAGGGCAGGTCGACGATCCCGGCGATGAGGTCGAGCCACGACTGCGAGTCGCGGATCGGGGTGAACACCCGGCGCCAGCCGCGACCCGGTTCGGACTTCTGATAGTGCGGGCGTGGCGTCGGGCGGTGCAGGACGTGACCGAGGCTCACCCGGTGCAGGTCGGCCAGGCCGCGAGCCATCAGCAGCGTGCCGGCGAGCACCGGAATGCCGAGCGTGGTGACCATCAATCCGGCCGACAGCACGACACCGACGATCATCAGGCTGAACGAGATGATCGCGAGCGGCAGGCCGATGAGCAGGGTGTATGTGGTGTCGACGAGAAGTTGATGCAGGATGCGACCGATCCAGGTCCGCGCCGGCGGTGGCGGGTCGGGTGCGACCTGGGGCACGCCCGACGGCGACGCCGTGGGCGCTGGTTGGTTCGTCCAGGTTGCCATGTCAACGACCCTAGGTAACGGTGTCCCGGAAAGGGATCCGGAAGCCTGCCGAATCCACGGTACGGCTAGCCCTACCGTGCCGTCGCCGCCGGCGCCCGCGCACGGCGTGCCCAGGCCCAGAATCCGGCGCGCTGGCACGTCGATTCGGGGAACTAGCGTAATTAGTCGCATTTGGGCGATACTGGCCGAACGGACGGCGGGCGACGTTGGGCGGACGTCCGTGCGGGTGTCGACCGGGCGTCCCGTGCGGGTGTCGACCGGACGGCCGTGCGGGTGTCGACCGGACGGCCGTGCCGGCGTCGCCCAGGCGTCGACCGGGCGTCTGCGCAACACGCTCGGCGGTGTTCGTGCCGCACGTCACATGGCATGTGACGGACGGATCGATCGCCGACACGCCTCCAAGATCGCGATTTGTGCACGCCTTCACAAGCGCCTACGCTGTCAATGCGGCGCGCGAGATGGTGGTACTGAACGTGACGAGCGCACTGCTGTTCGGCTGGCCGGCAACGGCCGGGATCAACTCGATATCGAACAGGGCTTACCCGCCCGGCGCGGGTGGTCCGGCAAGCGGCACGGAGTCACATGAGCGAGCGTCAGCGAGCGAATCAGACAGGTCAGCGCCACCATGCCTCGTGGGCGCCCGACGCGTTGCGAGGACGTGCATGAGTGCTCAGCGCACTGGTACGCCTGGCGGCGAGCCTTATCGATCGGGGCGTCTGACCACGCCCGCGACCACCACCGGCCCGGACGCACCGGCGACGCCGCTGCCGGCGGCCGGATTCCCCGACCTGCCCGAAGCCACGGTCGCCCGCCTTCCGGAGTACCTACGCGCACTGCACAACCTGGCCGACAGCGGCCACGACACCGTGTCCAGCGAAGGTCTCGCGACCGTCGCCGGTGTCAACTCGGCCAAGCTGCGCAAAGACCTCTCGCACCTGGGGTCGTACGGCACTCGCGGCGTGGGTTATGACGTCGCGCTCTTGATCGAGCAGATCGAAACTGTGCTGGGGCTGAACCACAGCCGCGCCGTCGCTCTCGTCGGCGTGGGTAATCTCGGTCACGCGCTGGCCGGCTATGCCGGTTTCGTGAGCCGCGGATTCCGCATCGCGGCCCTGTTCGACGCCGATCCCAACCGCGTCGGTGAGTCGATCAACGGTCTGGCCGTGCACCATGTGTCGGAGCTCGCCGACGTGGTGGCGAGCGAGTCGATCTCAATCGCGGTGGTCGCGACGCCCGCCTCCGCCGCACAATTGGTCGTCGACGAACTCGTCAGCTGCGGTGTCACCAGCATCCTGAACTTCGCGCCCTGCGTGCTGTCGGTGCCGGACGGGGTCGACGTACGCAAGGTGGATCTCGCGATCGAGTTGCAGATCCTGTCGTTCCACGAGCACAGAAAGGCGTCGCTGACGGCGCTCCCCTCCCTCGCCGCCGCGGCTCATCCGGATTCTGAGGCGGTAGCCACGTGAACCTGCTGGTCGTCGGTGTGTCGTACCGGACCGCGAACGTCACGCTTCTCGAGCGCCTCGCCGCCGCCCCGTCCGACGTCCCGAATCTCCTGACCGATCTGCTGAGCCAGGCGTACGTCAACGAGGCGATGGTCCTGTCCACCTGCAACCGGGTGGAGGTCTACGCCGGAGTGACGGCGTTTCACGGCGGCCTCGCCGACATCGCCGCCGTCCTCGCCGCGCGCGCCGGCTGCGAGCCGGCCGACCTTGCGCCTCACCTTTACGTTCACTTCGAGGCCGAGGCCGCTAGGCACGCGTTCCGGGTCGCCACCGGTCTCGACTCGATGGTCGTCGGCGAGGCCCAGATCATCGGCCAGCTGCGCGACGCGTACGCCGTCGCGACCGAACGTGACACCGCCGGCCGGCTCCTGCACGACCTGATGCAGCAGGCCCTACGCGTGGGCAAGCGAGCGCACGCGGAAACCGGGATCGATCGCGCCGGGCAGAACGTCGTGACGGCGGCCCTGACGCTCGCCGGCGAGCACCTCGACGGCGTCCGTGGGCGCAGCGTGTTGGTGGTGGGCGCCGGCTCGATGGGTGCGCTTGCGCTGGCCACCTTGCGTCGTGCCGGTGCCGGCCAGCTGTACGTGACGAACCGCGACGGCGGACGTGCGCAACGGCTCGCGGAGCTGCACGGCGCGACCGCGGTGCCATTCGCGTCGCTCGCCGAAACCATCGCCCGCGTCGACCTCATCATCAGCGCGACCGCCTCGACCGGCCATGTGATCACGCCGGCGCATGTGAACGTACCGGTGGTGATTCTCGATCTGGCCGTGCCGCGCGATGTTGACCCGATGGTCGTCGATCTGCCCGGCGTGACCGTCATCGACATGGAGTTGCTGGCCGGCGCGGCCAGCGGTGGCAGCGGCGCCGCCTTCGGCATCGCCGACGACGCCGCCGCGGTCGAGGCGATCGTGGCCAGCGAGATCGACGCGTATCGCATCGTGCGTCGTGGCGTCGACGTGGCGCCGACCGTCGCCGCGCTGCGGGCCCGGGCCGAGGACCTGGTCGCGGCCGAATTGGCGCGGCTGCGCCAGCGGCGGCCGGCGCTGACCGACGAGGAACGGGCCGACGTCGCACTGACCGTGCACCGGGTCGTGCAGCGACTGCTGCACCAGCCGACCGTACGGGTGCGGGAGCTTGCGGCCGAACCGGGCGGTGTTCACTACGCCCAAGTGCTGCGCGAACTGTTCGGCCTAGATGTCGTGCCGGCCGCCGAGACGGTCGCCGATGTGCCCGTCGACGTCTACCCGCCAGACATCGACGACGCCGGTGGTGAGGGCGCATGACACTTCGCCTCGGCACGCGTGCCAGCGCGCTCGCGCTGGCACAGAGTGGGCTCGTCGCCGCGTCCGTACGCCGACTGACCGGTCTCGATGTCGAACTCGTCGAGATCGTCACGTCCGGCGACCGGTCGAAGCAGCCTGTGGCCCGGCTCGGTGTCGGCGTGTTCGTCTCGGCGCTGCGCGATGCGCTGTCCGCCAAGGAGATCGACATCGCGGTCCACTCGTACAAGGACTTGCCGACCGCACCCGCCGACGGCCTGGTCATCGCGGCCATTCCAGAGCGGGAGGATCCGCGCGACGCGCTGGTCGCCCGCGACGGTCTCACGCTGGCCGAGCTACCGCCCGGCGCTCGCATCGGCACCGGCGCGGTGCGCCGGATCGCGCAACTGAACGCGCTCGGTCTGCCGATCGAGGCGGTGCCGATCCGTGGCAACGTCGACACCAGGCTGGCCAAGGTCGCGCGGGGTGAGCTGGACGGTGTCGTGATCGCGCGCGCCGGCCTCACCCGACTCGGTCGGGCCGACGAGATCACCGAGATCATCGACCCGTCGATGATGCTGCCGGCTCCCGCACAAGGCGCGCTCGCTGTGGAATGCCGCGGCGAGGATTATGACTTGCTCGAAGTGCTGGCTAAGCTCGATGATCCGGAGACCAGGGCAGCAGTGGTCGCCGAGCGCGCGCTGCTCGCGACGCTCGAGGCGGGCTGCTCCGCACCGGTCGCCGGACTCGCTGATGTTGTGCCACCCGGTTCGGTTGATGCCGGGAAGATCCACCTGCGCGGTGCGGTCTACAGCCCCGACGGGCGCGTCGCCCTTCGACTGTCCCGCACCGGAACGCACGCCGACGCCGAGGAGGTCGGCCGGCTACTAGCCGTTGACCTGCTCGCTGCCGGTGCCGATACCGTACTGGGAGTGCAAGCATGACCCGCACCCGTAAGTCCACCGGCCGGATCAGTTTCGTGGGCGCCGGTCCCGGCGACCCTGGCCTGCTCACCCGCCGCGCGTACGACGCCCTCGCCGGCGTCGACCATGTCGTGTTCGACCGGACCGTGCCCGAGTCGATGCTCACCTCGATCCGCCTGATCACGCCCGAGCAGACCGAGTTCAGCCCGGCCGAGGGCGCACCGGGCGATGTCGCGAAGGTGCTGCTGTCCGCGGCCCGCTCCGGTCTGCATGCCGTCCACCTCGTCGCCGGCGACCCGTTCGGGCACGAGTCTGTGGTCAAGGAAGTGCAGGCCGTCGCGCGTACCGCCGTGCAGTTCGAGGTCGTACCGGGCGTCTCGCAGGCGACCGGTGTGGCGACGTACGCGGGCGTACCGCTGTTTGGCGTACGCACGTCGGCCGACGTCGACGACGTCACGACGATCGACTTCGACGGGTTGGCCGCGGCATCCGTTCGCGGCTCGGTCGCGCTCGCCGTCGATGCCGGCGATCTCGGCGCCGTTCGCGACGGATTGCTGGCCTCGGGCGTCGAGCCGACCACACCGGTCGCCGTCACCGGCGACGGCACCGGCGAGACGCAATACACCGCGACGTCCACCGTGGACAGCGTCGTCGCGGCGGCGCTCGGATTCGCCGGTCGAGTCGTGCTCACGGTCGGTGCGGGCGTCACCCACCGCGACCGGCTGAGCTGGTGGGAGAACCGTCCACTGTACGGCTGGAAGGTGCTCGTGCCCCGCACGAAGGAGCAGGCCGGCGTGATGAGCGACCTGCTGCGCAGCTACGGCGCGATCCCGTGCGAGGTGCCGACGATCGCGGTCGAGCCGCCCCGGACGCCGGCCCAGATGGAGCGGGCGGTCAAGGGACTCGTCGACGGCCGGTACGCCTGGGTCATCTTCACCTCCGTCAACGCCGTACGCGCGATCTGGGAGAAGTTCGCCGAGCACGGCCTGGACGCCCGCAGTTTCGGCGGCGTGAAGATCGCCTGCATCGGTGAGGCGACCGCGGACGCCGTCCGATCCTTCGGCATCCGGCCCGAACTCGTGCCGGCCGGTCAGTCGTCGGAGGGTCTGCTCGCCGAGTTCGCGCCGCACGACGACATCCTCGATCCGGTCGGCCGCGTGCTGCTGCCGCGGGCCGACATCGCGACCGAGACTCTTGCCGCCGGTCTGATCGAGCGTGGCTGGGAGGTCGACGACGTGACCGCCTACCGTACGGTCCGCGCCGCGCCGCCGGCGGCCGAGATCCGGGACGCCATCAAGACCGGTGGCTTCGACGCGGTGCTGTTCACGTCGTCGTCCACGGTGAAGAACCTGGTGGGCATCGCCGGAAAGCCGCACGCACGTACCGTCGTCGCGGTCATCGGGCCGAAGACCGCGGAGACCGCGGGCGAGGCCGGTCTGCGCGTCGATGCGCAGCCGACGCACGCCGCGGTGCCGGATCTGGTGGAGGCGCTCGCGGCCTATGCGATGGAACTGCGGGAGAAGCTGGCCGCGATGCCGGCGAAGTCGCGCCGAGGCGCCAAGGTGCAGGGCCCGACCGCGCTGCGCTTCCGATAGGCCGTGAGCGGCCGCGCTCCGATGGGAGCCGGCCGGAGGAGGTTGACCATGCCTGGATTCGAATTCGACGCGCCACGCGTACGGCCGCGGCGGCTGCGGACCACGCCGGCCATGCGCCGACTGGTCGAGGAAACGCGCGTCGCACCGGCCGAACTCGTGTTGCCGATGTTCGTGCGGGAAGGGCTGACCGAGCCCCGCGCGATCAGCTCGCTTCCGGGCGTCGTACAGCACTCGCGCGAGTCGCTTCGCAAGGCAGCGGCCGAGGCCGTCGGCGCCGGCGTGGGCGGCATCATGCTCTTCGGTGTGCCGGCCTCCCGCGACGAGATCGGCTCGGGCGGCACCGACCCGGACGGGATCCTCAACGTCGCGATCCGGGACGTGGTCGCGGAGGTGGGTGACTCCACTGTGGTGATGGGCGATCTCTGCCTGGACGAGTTCACCTCGCACGGCCACTGTGGCGTGCTGAGCCCGGATGGCCGCGTCGACAACGACGCGACGCTCGCCCGCTACGCCGAAATGGCGGTCGCGCAGGCCGAGGCCGGCGTCCATGTCGTCGGCCCCTCGGGCATGATGGACGGCCAGGTCGCCGTCGTGCGCCAGGCCCTCGATCAAGCCGGGCACGTCGATGTGACCGTCCTTGCCTACGCCGCGAAATACGCGTCGGCGTTCTTCGGCCCGTTCCGCGAGGCGGTGGAGTCGGCGCTAGACGGCGACCGGTGCACGTACCAGCAGAATCCGGCCAACTTCCGCGAGGCGCTGCGCGAGGTGTCGCTCGACATCGACGAGGGCGCCGACATGGTGATGGTCAAGCCCGCGCTGCCGTACCTCGACGTGCTCGCGGCCGTTGCCGCGTCGGTGGATGTACCGGTGGCGGCCTATCAGGTGTCGGGCGAGTACGCGATGGCCGAGGCGGCCGCGGCCAACGGGTGGCTCGATCGCGAGCGCGTGATGCTGGAGACGCTCACCTCGATCCGGCGCGCCGGCGCGTCGGTGATCCTCACCTACTGGGCCGCGGAGGCCGCCCGCCTGCTCCGTTCGCGCTACTGACCGCCTCGGCCGCGGTGCGCGCCCCAGCGCGCCGAGCTGCGCCGCGCCCGTCAACGTGGCGGTGAGCAACGAGATATCGCCGCCAACCGCCACATTGACCGTGACCGCTACTTGGCCACGCCGAGATGCCGGGCAATGGTTGGTACGTCGACCTGATACTCGCGCCACTCCCGATCGGCGTGGAACCCGAGCTCGGAATTGACCTTGAGCATGCCTTCGGCATCGAACGAGTTCCACGTCTGCACGGACTTGAGCTTCGGCACCGCCGACCGGAGCTCGAACAGCATGCGTGCCTTGATCGCCCGGCCGAGGCCGTAACCGCGATGCTCGGGCACGACGACGGTGTCGAACTGGTCGGCCCGGTCGGGATGCTGTGCCGCCACAACGACTTCGGTGAGGCCGGCGACCTCGCCACTCGCCACGTGTACGCCGAGCACGATGTACGGCTTCATGCCGCGCATGTGCAGTGTGCGCAGACTTGCCCGGAGCCGATCGGCATTGTGTGAACTCGGGCGAAGATCGAGGTCACCCGACTCGACCGTGCTCTGCGCCAGGTATTTGGCCGAGGCGTACGACTCGTAGAGCTCCTCCGGCGGCCCGCCCGGGAAGAACTCGATGCGGTAGCCGGCGCTGACGCCCGACGCCATCTCACCGAGCCGCAGCCAGTCCACCGTGGACAGCTCCAGGACGCTGCGCGTTTCCATGTACGCACACTCGAAGCCCATGGCCTCATAGAACTTGACGGCAGGCGTACCGCCGATGGCTTCGACGCCCAGCGTGGCGAAGCCCTCCGCATGGGCCCGGGCCACGGCGGCGCGCAGCAGCTCCTGGCCGACGCCGAGCCGGCGCCCGTCCGGGTGCACCAGCACCTCAAGCACCGCCATCGTGTCGAACAGCAGGATGTTCGCGGCGCCAAGCAGGTTCGCGCCCCGTGGCCCACTTTGGGCCGCCGCGCCCGGCGTGTCCTCCGCGATCCAGTTGATGCGCTGCTCACCGGGCATCGTCACGGTCAGATATTCGCGGAACGAGTCGGTACGCCAGGGCGGATCGTCCGGCAGATCGACGGCCAGCATCGCGTTCAATGCGTGCACCATGTTTTCGATCTCTGCGGACGGCGCGGTTCGAGGATCCCACTCGCGTACCATCACCCGTCCAGCTTGCCGACATTTGACTCGTCGCGAAAGATGCAACGGCCATCAAATTCTCACGGTGGGACAAACGGCCGTTACGCTTCGTAGCCGCGCCGTTCGTGAACGCTGGTACTGGCGATGCGCGATACGCTTTGCGCCATGCCGAGCTACGACTACCGCTGCCGCCAGTGCGG
>Ga0055453_10000020_pt1 | contig 15158 bp, 14 predicted proteins | sample Goodyear_PhragA__FD_57741 | JGI IMG/M metagenome (GOLD analysis project Ga0055453, IMG submission 57741) | Wetland microbial communities from San Francisco Bay, California, USA, that impact long-term carbon sequestration - Goodyear_PhragA_D2 | ecosystem: Environmental > Aquatic > Marine >... | reverse complement strand
AAACCGGCTGAACGTGATCCTAAGGAGCATGCCCGATGCCATCCTCATCATCGATGCGAAAGGTGTCGTGCTGCTTTCGAGTTCGTCCGCGAAGAAATTTTTCGGTGAGGAGTCCCTCAAGGGGCGGCAGTTCGTTGATGTCATCAGAAACCCTGAATTAGCGGACGTGGTGGAGGAGGTGCGCACGGGCCTCAGACCCAGGATGACTGAGTTCAGAATCGATCATCCGACGGAAAGATTTCTCGCGGTGAGGGTCTCCCCTCTCTTTTACAGGCAGGATGAACTTTCGGGTTTTGTCGCCGTGTTCCATGACATCACCGAGCGGGAGAAGCTCGAACAGATCCGGAAGGACTTCATAGCAAATGTATCCCACGAGATCAAGACGCCCGTAACTGCGATCAAGGGGTTTGCCGATACCCTCCTCGAAGGGGCGATCGATGACCGCGAGAATGCTGAAAAGTTCCTCCGTACGATCAAGTCCAACAGTGAACGCATCAACAGCCTTGTGGATGATCTTATGATGATCTCCAGAATAGAGCTCGGAGTGATCAGGGTCGAGAAGGCCGAAACGGAGGTCTCGGACGTCGCCGAACAGATAGTCGCTACGTTGAGGGATAAGGCGGAAGGCAAGAACCTCTATCTGAAGACATCGATCAGACCGGGACTTGAAATAATCAGCGCCGACAAAAAGAGACTTGCCCAGATCTTTACGAACCTCGTGGATAATGCCATAAAGTTTACCGAATCCGGCGGGGTAACCTTCGGCATCGACGAGGAAGAGGGCAAGCCTTTCTTGTTTGTAGAGGACACCGGGATAGGTGTCGCCTCAAAACATCTTCCGCGGCTGGGTGAACGTTTTTATCGTGTCGATCCGGCGCGTTCCAGGAAAATGGGAGGCACCGGGCTCGGCCTCGCCATCGTCAAGCACCTCGTCAGGGCCCACGGATGGGATATGCGCATCACAAGTGCCGAGGGAAGAGGTACGAAGGTCAGGATTTTTCTCTCTGTGTGAAAGGAAGACACCGGTCTCCCGGAGTTTTGGACCACGCGGAGTTTCTTTGCACCGGGCATTTTCCGCGATAAAATGGGAAAGAGGTGCCCTTTAAGCAAACTTTCACGGATTTGTAACACTGCTGTAACAATAGTGAGGTATCCTTTACACTTGCAAGAAAGGAGATTTTCATGAAGACCATGTTACCCCCCATTCTGTTGATCCTGGCCCTGTCCTTCTCACCGGTGTTTGCAGACAGCATGATAAACGGCGCCGGTGCTTCATTCCCGGCCCCCCTTTATCAGGCGTGGGCGTATGATTACAGCAAGACTTCCGGAATCCGGGTCAACTACCAGTCGATAGGCTCGGGTGGAGGAGTCCGGCAGATAGTCAGCAGGACCGTGGATTTCGGAGCCTCCGACGACCCCATGGACCCTGCGCTCCTTAAGAAGGACGGCCTTCTTCAGTTCCCGGCCGTTGTAGGCGGGATTGTACCCGTTGTTAATATCCCCGGCATCAAGGCGGGACAGCTCAAGCTCGATGCTGATACCATCTGCAGGATTTTCCTGGGAGACATCAAGACCTGGAACGATCCCGGTATACGGAAGCTCAATGGGGATTTGAGACTGCCTCCCGCAGGCGTAACTGTTGTTCACCGGTCGGACGGATCGGGCACGACGGCCGTCTTCACGAACTATCTGAGCGAGACCTGTCCGGCATGGAAAACCAGGGTGGGTGCGGGCAAGGCCGTGGCCTGGCCGACCGGCATCGGGGGCAAGGGCAATGAAGGCGTCGCAAATTACGTGAGGAGGACGCCCAACTCGATCGGGTACGTTGAATTTGCCTATGCAAAGCAGAACAGACTTTTATATGCGAAGTTGAAAAACCGTGCAGGAAACTTTGTGGAGCCCTCTTTCGAATCTTTCGAAGAGGCGGCTTCAACCGGCGACTTCGATGCGAAAAAGGATTTCTATCTCTGGCTTACAAACTCGCAGGGCAAGGGCTCCTGGCCGATAGCCGGAGCGACTTTCATACTGCTGGCCAAGAACAGGAAAGAGGCAGGCATAAAAACGGCGAAGTTTTTCGACTGGGCCTTCAAATACGGTGACAATAAGGCAAAAGAACTCATCTACGTGCCTCTGCCACGGTCCCTAAAGGAGAAAGTCAGGGCCTACTGGAAGGCAAACGGCATCTATTGATGGGAGTCCGACAGCAGTGAGTCTTGGGCCGTCGGTCTTATACGGGCGCCAGTTTGCCTGCAGTCCGGGAGGAAATAATTGCCGATAATTCAAAGGAAAAATGCGGCTGATTTTTCTTTCTCTCTGATCACCGCTGCCGCATCTTTTACGATAGTGCTCATGATCGGCGGGATTCTCGCGGTGCTTGTCCGGGAGTCCGGCCCGGCTATTGAGAAGTTCGGCGTCATAGGGTTTCTAACTTCCACTGACTGGAATCCGGTAACGAAGTCCTTCGGGGCGGCCACGACTATTTTCGGCACCCTCGTGACGACCGCAATAGCCTTGTCGATCGCTGTGCCGACGGCTGTCGGCATCGCGATATTCGTCACCGAGATAGCGCCAAATTTTCTGAAGGGCCCGATAGGGATCGCGATCGAACTCCTCGCAGCCATACCCAGCATCATCTACGGCATGTGGGGGCTCTTTACCCTTGCGCCCATAATGACGAAGTATGTGGAGCCTGCACTGCAGCACAGCATCGGAAAAGTCCCGGTCGTCGGCAGCCTCTTTCAGGGCACACCGATGGGGATAGACCTTCTTACCGCAAGCGTAATACTGAGCATCATGATCATCCCCTTTACGGCGAGCATATCGAGGGACTCTTTTAACCTTACCCCTTCTGTGGTGAAAGAGTCGGCCTATGCGATCGGGGCGACAAAGTGGGAGGTTGTCAAGAACGTTGTCCTGCCGTATTCCAAACTGGGAGTTTTCGGAGGAGTTGCGCTCTCTCTGGGAAGGGCGCTCGGAGAGACCATGGCAGTGGCATTCGTGCTCGGCAACAACCACCAGATAACCAGTTCGCTCCTCGACGCGGCGGCCACGATCACGGTCACCCTTGCGAATGAATTCACGGAGGCGGATTCGGATATCTATCTTTCGTCCCTCTTTTATCTCGCACTCGTCCTTTTCGTGTTGAGTTTCGTTATACTCGCCGTTGCCAAATTCTTCCTCCTGCGCGCAGGAAGGAGGTATTCACGGTGAACGCCGAAAAAAAGAGAAAGGTCGAGAGCTTTCTTGCCCTGTTAATGAGCACCATGGCGGCTGCCTTCGGCCTCTTTTGGCTTGTCTTCATCCTGGGCGACGTACTGGCGCACGGCATCGGCGCGATAACCCCCGGCCTCTTCCTTAATGATCCGACACCGCCGGGGGTCGAGGGGGGAGGGTTAAAGAATGCCTTCGTGGGACAGGTCCTCATAACGCTTATGGCAACATTCATAGGCGTTCCGCTTGGAATCCTCGGGGGCACCTTCCTGGCCGAATATGCGCGGGGCACGAAGACGGCGCATGTCATCAGCATCCTGGCCGATATTATGGTCAGTGTCCCTTCTATTGTAGTCGGCACTTTCATTTATGCGATACTTGTTCGGCCTGTGGGCCATTTTAACGGATGGGCAGGGGCTGTTGCCCTTGCCGTGATTATGATCCCCGTGGTACTGCGGACGACGGAGGACATGCTTTCGCTTGTGCCCTGGACGATACGGGAAGCGGCCTTTGCGTTGGGCGCCCCTTACTACAAAGTCATCATACAGGTGGTTTACCGGGGGGCGGCCACCGGAATACTTACCGGAATTATCCTGTCCATCGCAAGAGTCGCAGGGGAAACAGCTCCGCTTCTGTTTACTTCTTTCAATAATTCATTCTTCTCTGTCAATATGAACGGGCCGATCTCGTCTTTGACCGTGACTATCTTTCAGTATGCCATGGGTCCCTATGATGAATGGCATGCGCAGGCGTGGGCGGCTGCCTTTATTATTACCATTATCGTGCTTGCCCTCACCATTACCGGCAGGATGATAATCAAATGGAGGTATAAGTAGTGCCTGAAGTCGAACTGGAAGCCAGAAGCCTGGATTTTTATTATGGCGGACATGTGCATGCCCTTAAGGCGATCAATCTGACCGTGCATAGGAAGGGCGTGACCGCACTGATCGGGCCTTCCGGATGCGGCAAAACTACACTTCTCCGGTGCTTCAACCGCATGCATGACCTGTATCCGCGAAACCGGTACGGGGGCGAGATAGTCTTCCAGGGAAAGAACATCCTGGGGCAGGACACGGACCTGATTAATCTCAGGAGCCGCATCGGCATGGTATTCCAGAAACCTACGCCTTTCCCGATGAGCATCTTCGATAATATCGCGTACGGCCTGAAATTGAAGGGGATCAAAAAGAGGATGGACCTCTCCGAAATGGTCGAGCAGGCCCTGCAGCACGCGGCCCTCTGGGGTGAGGTAAAGGACAAGCTGAATGCCAGCGCTTATGACCTTTCGGGAGGCCAGCAGCAGAGACTGGTGATTGCGCGCGCCCTGGCCGTAAAGCCCGAGGTGCTCCTCTTCGACGAGCCCACGTCGGCCCTGGACCCGATATCCACGGCCAAGATAGAAGAACTCGCCGTCGCCTTGAAAAAGGAGGTCACAATCATTATAGTTACCCACAATATGCAGCAGGCCGCAAGGATGTCGGACTGGACCGGTTTTCTCATGCTCGGGGAACTGATCGAGTTCGACAGAACGAACAAAATTTTTACAGCCCCCTCCGAAAAACTGACGGAGGACTACATAACCGGGAGGTTCGGATAATGTCTATCCTTGACGAAGAGTTGATGCGGCTGAAGGAAAAAGTGCTCAAGATGGGGGCTATGGTCGAGGAGGCGGTCAAGGACTCGGTGCGTTCTCTTGTGGAGAGGGACAACGATCTGGCCCGGCTGGTCATAGAGCGGGACCATCAGATAAATGCCCTGGACGTGGAAATCGACGAAGAGTCGATACGGCTCATCGCCCTTAGACAGCCGATGGCGACTGACCTCAGGTTTATCACGACGGCCATGAAGATAACCGCCGATATCGAACGCATGGGCGACCTTGCCGTCAATATTGCAGAGAGGGCGCTGGAGCTCAACGAAGAACCTATACTGAAGCCCTACATCGATATACCGAGAATGAGAGAGATTGCACAGGGAATGACCCGGGATGCCCTCGACGCCTTTGTGAGGAGAGATACGAAGCTTGCCATGGACGTAATCATGCGCGACGACGAGGTCGACGACCTGAAGCATTACGTGCTCCAGGAGTTGGTTTTTTTTATGGCCCAGGACCCTGCAACGGTATCGAGGGCGATGAAGATCAGTTTTGTGGCCCAGTACCTCGAACGCATCGCCGACCATGCCACCAATATTGCTGAAATGGTGATATACCTGGTTGGGGGTAAGATTATCCGCCACATGGAATTCCCCCAGGCAGACGCCTAGCCCCAGCCTGTCTCATCCATCGGGCGCCGCTGTCCATATCAGGCCCTTTTGGGATATAATAAACACTTGCTGATGGACGGTATCAAGCCATGAGAAAAGAGGTCAGTCATTAAGAAACTCCCCGACAAGAGAGGATATTTCGGCATTTTCGGAGGGAGGTTTGCCCCTGAGACGCTTATGCCCGCACTTGAGGAGCTTGAGGGCGCCTACCGTGACTCGAGGAGTGACGCCGACTTCCATCGTGAACTGCTTCAGCTTCAAAAGACCTACATCGGGAGACCCACACCGCTTTATTTTGCCGAGAGGCTGACCGAAAAACTCGGGGGCGCCCGGATCTACCTGAAACGCGAAGACCTTGCCCATACCGGCGCCCACAAGATCAACAACGCCATCGGCCAGGCATTACTGGCCAGAAGGATGAACAAAAAGAGGCTTATCGCCGAGACCGGAGCCGGACAGCACGGAGTGGCGACAGCAACGGGGGCTGCCCTCACCGGCCTTGAATGCGATATCTATATGGGCTCCGAAGACATAGCGAGGCAGTCCCTTAATGTCTTCAGAATGCGTCTGCTTGGTGCAAGAGTTATCGAGGTCTCGACAGGCTCACGGACACTCAAGGACGCGATCAACGAGGGGCTTCGCGACTGGACGACAAACGTGAGGACGACCCATTATGTGATGGGGACAGTCTTCGGACCTCATCCTTTCCCCATGATGGTAAGGGATTTTCAGTCCGTGATAGGGCGTGAGGCGAAAAAGCAGATTATCCGGGCAGAGGGAAGGGCGCCCGACTATCTCATTGCCTGTGTGGGCGGAGGCAGCAACGCCATGGGGCTCTTCTATGATTTTCTCGGGCACGAGGAAGTCAAGATGGTCGGCGTCGAGGCCGCCGGAAGGGGCGTATATACGGGAGAGCACGCAGCCAGGTTTGCGGGCGGGTCCATCGGGGTCCTCCAGGGCACCAAGAGTTATCTCCTTCAGGACGACGACGGCAACGTTCTGGGCACCCATTCGGTTTCGGCCGGTCTGGACTATGCGTCCGTGGGGCCCGAGCATGCCTTTTTGAGGGATAAAGGCAGGGTGGAATATACCTTTGCGAATGACGAAGAAGCCCTCGAGGCATTTGAACTCCTCTCCCGCATGGAAGGGATCATTCCGGCCCTCGAGTCGGCTCACGCAATAGCTGAAGCTGCAAAACTGGCGCCGAAACTCGGTAGGGACAAGATAATAATCGTTAACCTTTCGGGGCGCGGTGACAAGGACGTGCAGCAGGTCGCCAGAATCAAGGGTATTGAACTGTGACCCGCATAGGAAAGACTTTGAAGGTGTTGCACGATGACCTCAGGAAGGCTTTCATCCCATATATCATGGCGGGAGATCCGGACCTCCGCCGGACGGCCGAGCTCGTGGACGTTCTGGAGGATTGCGGGGCCGATATCGTGGAACTCGGTGTTCCTTTCTCCGACCCTCTTGCCGACGGGCCGACGATACAGAAAGCCGCCCAGAGGGCGTTACAAAACGGCGTTACCCTTTCTTCCGTAATTGAACTTGTGGCAAAGATCAGGGAGAAAACACAGATCCCGATCATACTCATGACCTATTACAACCCCGTCTTCAAGTACGGTGAAGAACGCTTCGTTTCGGATGCGTCGTCTGCCGGCGCGGACGGAGTCATCGTCCCGGACCTTCCACCTGACGAAGCCGGCGGTCTGATCCGCCACGCACGGAAGGCACATTTCGATACGATTTTTCTCCTCGCCCCTACATCCACAGACAACAGGATCCGGAAGGTGGCAAAGGCATCGGCCGGATTTGTCTATTATGTATCGATGACGGGAATTACGGGTTCGAAGCTCTCAATGGACCTGTCGATCGAATCGCATATCCGTAAAATCCGGGAGGCGAGCGAGAAGCCTGTGGCCGTCGGATTTGGGGTCTCTACCCCTGAAGAAGCCGCGGCGGTGGCGCGTTTCGCTGACGGCGTCATCGTCGGCAGCGCGATCGTCAAGAGGGTGGGAGGAAGCGAATCCGATCTCAGAAAATACCTGCTTTCCCTGAGGAAGGCTATTCCGTAGGACCCGCCGGCGGATAACCACGATGGCATGGTTTAAGAAAAGCAAAGAGGTTAAGGCAGACAAGAAGGTGAAGATCCCCGAGGGTCTCTGGGTCAAGTGCGACAGCTGCCGGGAGATTATATACAAGAAGGAGATCGACAAGAACCTGAAAGTCTGTCCGAAATGCAACTACCATTTCAGGATCAGCGCGCTGGAGAGGATGAGGCTCCTGGTCGACGAAGGCAGTTTTGTCGAACTCGATGCAGGTCTTGTGACGAATGATCTCCTGGGCTTCAAGGACAAGATCCCCTACAAAGACAGGATAGAAGAAAACAGGCGGAGCACCGGTCTCCAGGAGGCTGCGATTTCGGGCGAGGCGACCATGGAGGGACATCCGGTAGTCCTGGTGATCATGGATTTTTCCTTCATGGGCGGAAGCATGGGCTCGGTGGTGGGAGAGAAGGTCCTTAGGGCTGCCGAGGCGGCGCTGGAGGGCAGGAAACCCCTTGTCACCGTCGCCTCATCAGGAGGCGCCAGGATGCAGGAAGGCATTTTTTCACTCATGCAGATGGCGCGGGTATCAGCTGCCGTCGCGAGATTGAGGGATGGGGGAATGCTTTACATCTCAATCCTGGCCGACCCCACCTTCGGAGGGGTCACTGCAAGCTTTGCCACACTCGGAGACGTGATCATCGCGGAACCCCGGAGCCTCATCGGGTTCGCCGGCCCGCGCGTTATTGAACAGACTATTAAACAGCAGCTTCCCGAGGACTTTCAAAGGGCGGAGTTCCTCCTCGAACACGGCCTCATAGACAAGATCGTCGACCGAAAAGAGATCAAAAAGACTGTAGCCAAGATCGTCGAACTTCTTTCATGAGCTATCAGAGGACGATCCAATACCTCTACGGGCTTCAGAAGTACGGAATGAAGTTCGGCCTCGATAACATCGGGAAGCTTCTTTCCGCTGCAGGGAACCCCCAGGACTCTTTCCGGTCTGTTCATGTCGGAGGCACAAACGGCAAGGGCTCGACCTCGGCCATGATTGAATCCATCCTGAGGACGGGCGGCGTCACCACCGGACTTTTCACCTCTCCTCATCTTGTGAGTTTCACGGAGCGGATACGTATCAACGGAGTTGAGATATCCGAGGCGGATGTAATCGGTCTGGCGGATGAGGTGCGGAGTTTCGCTGAGAAGTTCGAAGACTTCTGTCCGACCTTCTTCGAAGTGGTGACCACTATGGCCTTTCTCCATTTCAGGAGGATGAAGGTCGACTGGGCCGTCGTGGAGGTAGGGCTCGGGGGCAGGCTCGATGCCACGAATATCATTATGCCGGAGGTTTCGGTCATCGCCAGTATCGGTTTTGACCACCTGGAGTTTCTCGGAAACAGCCTCTCGGACATTGCCCGTGAGAAGGCCGGAATCATCAAAGAAGGGGTCCCGGTCGTTACGGCGGTGCAGCAACCGGCGGCCCTCGACGTCATTGAGCGCAGAGCTGAGGAGGCCGGGTGCAGACTCTTTCGGTACGGCAGTGATTTCTCGGCCCGCATCGAAGCGCGGCCTGACGGAGGGGTCGACTTCCATTATCGGGGAGTATCGGACCATGAGCGGTTGTCTCTGCCCCTTAAGGGTGATTATCAGATCGTGAATGCATCGCTTGCCCTGAGGACGATGGAGATAATTACCGGTAAATACCCGGAGCTTGGCTGCGACTTCAGGGAAGGGCTTGCGGCGGTCAAGTGGCCGGGAAGGCTCGAAATGGTGAAGTCGTCTCCTGCGGTCCTCATCGACGGCGCTCACAACCCCGACGCGGCCAAAGCGCTTTCGGCCCATCTCGGAAGACTTCAGGAATCGGAGTTCAAGAGGTTCATCCTTGTCCTGGGAATCATGGGAGACAAGGACATCGACGGAATTATGAAACCCCTGCTCCCTCTGGCCTCGGAGATCATTTTCACAGCGGCTGCATACGGGAGGGCGGCGTCCCCTGAACTTCTTGCAAACCGCGCCGCCTCAATGGACCGAGGATCGCGGGCCGTGCCCTCTGTGGCAGAGGCGCTGGCCCTTGCGGAGGAACTGGCTCTGCCCGGCGATCTGATTGTCGTGACCGGTTCTTTTTACACGATCGGGGAGGCGAAGGAGCTGATAATGGGAAAAGGAGTTCTATCGAGGCTTCGGGAATGAGCGGCTTGGCTCGGGCAAAAGACTTATGCCTCCTCGCTTTTTTGGGAGTCTTCTGTTTTATTCTTCTGTCTGCCGCTTCCGCGGCTGAAGAGAGGGTGACGATAACCTCGGACAGCCTCGAGTATTCTTCGGCAACAAGGAAATATGTGGCAAAAGGATCGGTCGTCGTGACACGGGACGGTGAAACGGTTAAGGCGGACGAGATCACATATTATGAAGATACCTCCGTCGCCGATGCGCAAGGGAACGTCCACTATGATGCAGAGGGAGTCTCCATCGACGCCTCGGGCGGAGAGATTAACCTCGAAACAAAAACGGGCGTTCTTTACGATGCGGAGCTTTTTTATAAAAAAACCAATTACCACCTTTCCGGTAAAGTGCTCGAAAAGCGCGGCGAGAGTTACTATTACAGCCCGGATGCTTCATTCACAACGTGCGATGCGCCGGTGCCGGCCTGGTGCTTCCGGGCCAAAGACGTAAACGCCCGCATGGGGAAGAAATTGACTGCCAGGGACGCGACATTCAGCGTGAAGAACGTTCCTGTTTTTTACACTCCCTATATATGGACTTCTCTTCTTACGGAAAGACAGACCGGATTCCTTTCCCCGGTAATAGGAAGCAGCAAGGCAAGGGGAGCAGAGGTCAGTGTCCCTTTTTTCTGGGCCATCTCGGAGAGTATGGATGCCACGGCAGTGGTTGACGCATACACAAAAGGGGGGATCGGGACGGGTCTCGAGTATCGTCTTGTGGCTCCCGGCGGGATCAAAAGCAACTGGTGGGCCTATCATATCGACGACTCGGTTACGGACAAGAGCTTTTGGGAGGTCAATGCCCTCCATGAAAACAGGCACGATGAAAAGACGGGCGGATATCTGAGCATCGACTATGTGAATGAGAAAGATTTCTACCGGGAGTTCGGCAGCCGCTTCCAGGACCGTTCCAAGCGTTTCCTGCAATCAACGGGGGAACTGAATGTGCCGTTTTCGAATTCGAGGCTCTATGTGCTGTCTCAGTACTGGGTTGATCTGAAGAACGAAACGGCCAATGTGGCGCAGCGGCTGCCCGAACTTGGCTATGTCCTGAACTATACACCGGCAGGGAATTTCTTGTTTTCCGCGTCGCTCGATGCGGCGGACTTCTGGAGGGAAGACGGACTTTCGGCAGCCCGTGTTGATGTCTATCCGAGGGTCCTTCATTCGGTGGGCACTGATTATGTGCTGTCACAGGCGGCCGGGCTCAGGGGCACGGCCTATTCTTATTACGGCGGCGACAGCACGGACCCGGATGGGTCCAGTGAGCGGACTGCTTTCGAGTACCAGGCGACAGCCCATACGAGGCTCTACAAACAATACGGGTCCTTAACACATGTGATCGAACCGTCGATAGGGTATCACTTTATTTCATCTTCAAAGAACGACCTGCCCGTCTTCGATTCCGCCGAACTGTTCGGAAAGACATCTCTTATAGAACTTGGCCTCCTTAACAGGGGGATCGTCAACGGATCGGAGCGTTTTGCCGTGAGACTGACGCAGCCGATCGACACAAATAACGGAGACAGACCCTTTCTTCCGATCAGTCTGGATGCTGCGACTGATTTCCCGCTGCCGCTTGTTCTTGGTGCGACATATGATGTGAACACCGGCACCATCGAGACAGTCACTTCGGATGTCGGGCTGCCGTTTCCGGGCGCCAGCATCTTTATAGGAGAACGGTACAGCAGAGAAGAAGATGTCATGATGTATACTGCCAGCGCTGCATTCAACCCGGCTAAGTGGATCGAGCTGAGCGGCCAGGTCTGGTATGATGCCAAGGGTCAGGGCCTGAGGGACCTCACCCTGACTGCAAGGTATGTAAGGCAGTGCTGGGGGCTGAAATTTCAGGCTACGAAAAAGCCCGGCGACTTCAGCATGAAAGTGATGATCGAACTGGCCGGCCTGAATTCTAAACCCGCCCAGAGCGAATCCCCAAGTCCCTTGTCGAGTTTCTGAATCTCTTCCCTGAAAGAAAGATTCCGGAATGACAAAACTCGGAATGTCCATCCTGTTGGTTTCCCGGCTTAACAATGCAGCGGGTAATATTAGGTCATTTTTGGAAATTGACATGGAGACAGTATCATGATAAAAGTGAAGTAAAGGACGCAGCAGAAGAGGTCTTCTGCGGGGCCGTAAATGGAACTTGAAGATATCGTAATACTTGCGAAATCCCTGGGAGTCGCTCCTTGCAAAAAGGAGAAGACCGAACTGGTGAGAGCCATCCAGAAGAAAGAAGGATATTGCACCTGCTACGCAACGGATGCCGCCGCATCCTGTGAGCGGTTAGAGTGCAGTTGGAGGAGCGACTGCTTTGCCCTGTTTTCCTCGGAGCTGCACGATAAGCTGAAGGTCGGTTCCGGGTAATCGCGCCGGGGAACGCATCGAGACCATCCCCTTGATTCATCCCCAAAATACGAGTCATGCGTCTGCTCTAAAGCCGGGGGGTTGATTATCCGCCGGCCCATCGGTGAGAGACGGAGGCCAGGTACTCTTCAATGAGGGCCGCAGCCTCTTCAACGGGCGTATTGTTCGAGTCGATAAAGATTTCGGGCCCGGCCGGCTCTTCGTAGGGGGCATTGACACCCGGCACCGGCCACCCTTTTCTTCCTTTCTCGTATATATCTCTTGGCGCCGCCTTACTGTCCTTCCTGTGCATTTCTCTCTCCCGGCACTCCTCCAGTGAGCATTTCAGATAGACTTCGATGTATCCCGGCATGAGGCTTCGGGCGAGGTCACGCCATATTCTCAGGTTTCCTGTGGCGTCAATGATTACCGGATGTCCGAGGTCTGAGAGGGTCTTTGCGAGATAGACGAGGCAGCGGTAAACAAGATCTCTTTCCTGTTGAGAGTATGAAGGGTGGGGCGTGACGACCTTCCGGAGTTCGTCCATCCGCAGGACGGAAAAATCCGGGTGGTTCTCCGTCAGTGCATCGGCAACAGAACTCTTGCCGCTTCCGGGAAGACCCGTTATCCAGAGCACCGGCACATCCATAAAAAAAGCATAGCCCCGGGAAGCCGGAATATCAAGGAAGGGGCAACCCTTCCCCGAAATGATTCTTTCAGTTATCTGTTCGTGTCATTGCCGCTCACAGCCAAAGCAGTTTATAATGCGCCGTTTAGGGAGGGGGTCTCCGCAGGGTCTCCGGCGAGCACCCTCTTTGCATTGGCCACATCGGAGCGGATCTGGCGCGTCAGTTCTTCGGCATCCCGGAATTTCTTTTCCTCGCGCAGTTTCCCGATGAAATAGAGCGAGATCTCTTCCCCGTAAATATCTTCGTTGAAGTCGAAGACATGGACCTCAATAGTCGGATCTTTCTTGTCGAAGGTCGGCCTAAGGCCGATGTTTGCGATGCCGTCATATAACCTGTCTCTGACAAAGAGCCTGACCGCATACACTCCATGGGCAGGGATGATCGAATGCCGGGGGACGATATTTGCCGTAGGAAATCCGAGGAGTTTCCCCCGTCCGTCCCCCTTTACGACGATACCGGTGATCGCGTAAGGCCTGCCGAGCAGCGCTGCGGCATGCTCTACTTCGCCGTCCTTCAGCAGGTCCCGGATCTTCGAGCTGCTTACCACCTCGCCGTTGATGGATATCTCGCCGACTTCGTTTACGGTGAAACCGTATTTTTCTCCCAACTGTTTCAGCAGCGCAATATTTCCAGCTCTGCCTTTGCCGAACCTGTAATTGTATCCGACAAAGATTTCCTTTGCACCAAGCTTGCCGCAAAGTATATCTTTCACAAAATCTTCCGGCGGCATCGAGGCGAATTCCCTGGTGAAAGGGATCTTGACGAGGACGTCGATCCCGAGCTTCTCCATAAGCCTGATCTTTTCCTCGTAGATGCTTATCAGCGGGGGGCATTTTTCTGGCGCAAGGATCTTCAGGGGATGGGGCCTGAAAGTGACGACGAGACTCATCGCGCCCAGTTCTTTCGCCCGCCCGATTACCATCCGGATGAGTTCCTGGTGGCCCAGATGTATCCCGTCGAAGTTGCCCAGAGTGATTACGCTGGCGGCAAACCGCCCGGATATGCTCCCGAGATCGGTGACCAGCCTCATCTCAGCGGTTCCCCATGATCATATCCATATCGGCATAAATGGCGGAACCTATCTGTATGCCGAGATCGATGAATTCCGGACCGTATTTCTTTCCAGTCGTTGTCCTGAAGGTATTCCTGATCCTTTTGATCCAGCCTATCTTTTCGTCGAAACTGCGGTACAGGGCCTCGGCAGGCGTCCCTGAAGACTCCATAATCAGCCACATGGTCGTCGTGAAATTTTCCGGTCCCCATCTGAACTTGTCGGCGTCATATAGGGCGTTGCTTATCAAGAGGGCAGAGTCATCCTCCGACTCGAGGACGTCTTTGAATGCTTCATGGTTTCTTATCGCAGCGGTGATATATCTCCTGTGGGTTTCGTCCAGACCGGCCTCTTTTAATATCCTGCCCGCCTCTATGCTCCCGGTGACCGGGTGATCCTTTTCCCGCCGCTTGATATCATGCAGAAGGCCTGCCACGTGGGCGCAGAGCATCAGTCCGTCTCCGTAATGCGGAGATTGAGCTTTCCCGCTCTCCCGCGCGAGGATGGCCCCTGCCTCAATGGCCACCTTTTCACCGTGATCCATCCCGTGGGCGGGATGGAGTGTTGATCTGTCGATCGAGGCCAGCAGCCCGCGGACAAGACTATTCCCGGCAAACGAAGACCGGGATAGCTCCAGTTCCATGCTGCAGGAACGATAAAAAGAGGGTAGTCCTATTTCCCGGGCTGTTCTTGCCGCCGTCTCCCGGAGTCTTTCGTAGATGGGGCTTGTCATGAAAGTGCCTTATGCATGGGCGTTCCTGTATAATTATAATCATTCGGCGCACGGATATTAAAGTCTTTTCGGGCTTCCGCACCGGGCCGGGCAGGGGTAATCGATGTTCGACAGGAAACTGAAATTCTACCGTGAGGTCCTTGAAAGCACGGCAGATGGCATCTACGTAGTCAGCCGCGACAGGAAGATCGCGTATTGGAATAAGGGTGCGGAAGAGATTACAGGCTTTTCTTCCGATGAGATGACCGGGCGGGACTGCTACGACGAGCTGCTGGGGCACGGAGACGAACGGGGCCGCGCACTCTGCGACTCGGCCTGCCCACTGGTCGAGAGTTCGGGGAAGGGAACTGCGATCCGCAGAAACCTTTTCATTAACACAAAAGGCGGCGGGAGAATCCTCGTGGAAGAGCATATCTCGCCGTTTTGCCGCCAGGGGGAACCTTGCGGAATAGTCATCGTATTCAGGGACGTCTCACTCTTTGGCGAACTCAGACCCTTTCAACTGAAGGTGCGCAAAATGGACCGGCTCGTCCCCATCTGCGGCTGGTGCAAAATGATACGGAAGGGCACGGATGACTGGGTCCGGATCGAGGCCTTTCT
>Ga0055453_10000019_pt1 | contig 15279 bp, 15 predicted proteins | sample Goodyear_PhragA__FD_57741 | JGI IMG/M metagenome (GOLD analysis project Ga0055453, IMG submission 57741) | Wetland microbial communities from San Francisco Bay, California, USA, that impact long-term carbon sequestration - Goodyear_PhragA_D2 | ecosystem: Environmental > Aquatic > Marine >... | reverse complement strand
GGGGCTGATAGTTCTGCACGCCCCAGGTTCTCTGCCTCTCCCAATGTCTGCTGTTATGCCACCTCTTCCAGTCTTGTCTGAGCCGTCGGTCCGGAATCAGTTCGTAGTTCCACCTGTGTCCGTGCCAATCCCGGTCTCCGTAATACGTTCTCCAGTGGGGATCTACGTCAAAATAGAAGCGCGGAACTCTGCGGTAGTGAGTCCATCCCCGATTATAATAATGTGATCGGTACCAGCGTCCTTCCCACAGACGCCACCACCAGCCGTCCCAGAAAAACAGATCTACATCTATACCGGGAACGACGTACACATCATCCGTATCGGGCAACACAATCACTTCCGGGGGCGCCTCAAGACCAATGGGCGGCGGCAGGGAAATCCCGATATTTATATTTACCTCTGCCATTGTTGTGACAGGGGCTACAAGTGCGAATGCCAGAAAGATTATCCCTAAAAGAATTTTTTTCATTTAGCTGCCTCCTCTAAATAAAGCTTATCGACTTCATGGTAAAAGTCAATATCCCGAATTGCCTTTGCCGCTATCACCTCAGAACGACGGCTTGTCGATCAATGAGGCTACCTCGCAATCGATCCTCGGGCCGAAAATCAGAAAAGGTTCTGCTGCCCTCCGGACCGGTGCATCAAACAACCGCCAGCCAGACAACTATGACGGCGAAGGAGGCCGCGGTTACGGGTATCCCGACCCTGGCATGCTCTTTGAACCCGATCTCAATTCCGTATGCCCTGGCCTGCTCGAAGGTGATGAGGTTGGCAATGCTGCCGATGGTAATCAGGTTTCCCGCAAAGGTGCTCGACAGCGCCAGCACATACCACTGCGCGTGGCGTGAGGGGTCGAGAAATTTGGTGAGGAGCATGGCAGCAGGCACATTGCTCACTAGGTTGCTCAGCGCTCCGGAGAGCATCGTGAGGACGAAGAGGTTCCGGATGTCGAAGCCGCGGGCGCCGAGAGAATCAACGATCATGAGAGGGACCCCTGTCATCTCGAAGGCCTTAATCACGATGAAGAGTCCGCAAAAGAGGGTGAGGAGATGCCAGTCGACAAGCCCCAGGATGGACCGCGTGTGCATGCTTCTGCTGCAAAGGAGAATACCGGCAACGCAGATGGCGCTGATCTCACGCGGCACAGAGGTGAAGAAAAGACCCATCAGGACGGCCGTCGCCACAATTCCCTTGGCGCTCTGACGCCTGTTGAGCTCCGGCCAACCGGAGGTCTCCGGCCTTTCTTTTGGGGCCGGAACCCGGGCCAACTCCTCCTTGTGTATGACCATGACGATGACGTACGCAACTCCGAGAGCGAAAACCGAGGGAGGCCCGCACCAGAGGAAGAAGCGGCCGAAATCTAGCAGCCCGAGCTGGCCGATGAGCATATTCTGAGGGTTGCCGATGATCGTGGCGGCTGACCCGATATTGCTCGCTACGGCCAGTCCTATGAGAAAAGGGACAGGGTTGAGGCCTGCATCCATGACGGCCACGGCAACGACCGGCGTGAAGGCGAGACAGACAATGTCATTCATCAGGAGTGCCGAAAGAAAGGCGCTTGCGGACATCAGCATAAGGAGGAACCTGCGCGGTCTGTTAAGCGAAGAGGTGATCTTAAGCGCTGCCCAGGTGTAGAACCCTCCCAGTCTGAACTGCGACGACAGCACCATCAACCCGTAAAGTAGAAGGATAGTTGGCACGTCTATTGACATGACCGCATCATGGGTGGACATTTCCCCGGTTGCGATCATGGCTATAGCGCCGAGAAGCGCAATACCGGTCCGGTCAAGGGCCAGGCCGGGAATGCCCCCGATAGCTATTGCAGCATAAGTGATGAAAGCCAGAGCCACTACAACGGAGTCCATATATATGCCATTCTTTCCTTCCCTGTGTCGATGGCCTCTATTGTACCCTGACAGCCCTTCCAATTTTGCTGTATCCGCCCCGGAGGACAAACATAAATTGTTAGTAATCTGGGGTAAACAATCCATATCCCCTTATAGATGGGGGGTTTATCCCGGTTGCGTAAGAAATAGGCAGCGGAACTCCCTGAAAATCAAAGAAAGACACCCTCTGTGGTCGAGTCTGGAAAGTCAATCTTTTTCTTCAAAACAAATCCTGTATACTATGTTCCGTGAGCAAGATATTCACAAATCCCAAGCAGCTTGAGGAATGGGTAGGGGCCGCCGAAGGCATACGAGACCGCTTCGGGACCGAGAGGGCTTTGAGTTACGTCATAGGCGAGAAGTTTTATAACCTCGTCGCCATTCTTCATTCTGCCCGAAAGATCGTGAGGACTGTCGACGATGAACGCAAAAAGCCCGGCTACAATCCCATACGGGTGACAAAGTTCAAAGACAGCGAGATCGCAACCAATCTCGATGAGACCTATGAGGATGAAAAAGCGAGGATTACGGAAGCGGAGGAACTGATCGTTAAATTTGTCTGCCTGATCAGGCAGGCATTTTCTCCCGGCGAAATCGGCAGATATTTTGACTCCCACCCGCAGTTGGGAATTCACATCTCCACGAAAGCGGAACATGAGTTTCTCGTCAAATATGGAGCTATGGAACACTCCATTGACACCGAAGTGGAGGATGCGCTGATTTTCGGGGATATGATGAAGTATTTTGGTATTTCTTAGACCCCTTCGGACTCAGGGGCTTATATCTTTTTCCCGGGAAAGGGGCAGACCGGACTTGAACCCGCCCGGTCTGTCCCCTGTCCACACAGCCTGCCTTCGGCCGTTCCTGGAAGATTATCGCCTGGCTTCCTCCTTCTTCGGCATGCCATCCTGAATTTTCTTTATCCCGTCTTCAGCCTTCTTCAGCCTTTCGAAGTTGATCCACTGCTCATTGGCCACCGGGTATTTGAGGTTCGATGCCCACACGATCCAGGAGTCGTCCCAGTTAGCCGGTTCCCTGAAGCCCATAAGCCTGAGTTCAAGATAGGTAAGCGTCGACCTTGTGCCGGTATGGCAATAGGAGATGGCGCGCTTGTTCTTGTCGAAATTCCTGTAAAACCCGGCGACCCGATCAGGAGACAGGTACCCATTATCCACGGGCTTGCCCGTTTTGGGGTCCTTCTCCTGGTCCATCGTGTTTTTATGGGGTATGTTGATGGTCGTATTTGGCACATAACCTCCCCGGAGGGACCTGATGTCTTCACCCTCGTGCTCATGTTCCGTCCTGGCGTCTATGAGCGTTACACCCTTTTCCCTGCCCTGCGCGATCCTCAGTATCTCGTCCGTCGACGCAATCCTGTTTGGAACCACCTTTGCCGTAAACTTCTTCTCCGGCTTCAGGGTCGGCTCATTGGTCAGCTTCTTGCCGGCCTTAAGCCACGCATCGATCCCTCCGTTTAGGACGTGCGCCTTGTTATGACCCAGATACTCCATCAGCCAGAAGGCAACGGTAACGGATTTAAACGTATCGGTAACCTTATGCTCGCCGTAAAAGACCACGTTAGTGTCATTGCCGATGCCGGACTTGCCGAAGATATTTTCGTATTTCCTGGTGTCCTTGAAGACTCTCGATGTCCCGTCCCGCAATGCCTTTTTGCAATCTTTACCAAAACTGATAGCGCCCGGGATATGACCCTTCGCATAGTCCTTCAGGTCCCTGCAGTCAACGACGACCCAGTCAGGCCTGCTTAAATCCCTTTCGACGTCCGCCGGTGTGACCAGCAACTCGGGATGAACCCAGTTTGCCGCTACTGCAGCCCCTGTCGTAACCAACAGAAAGATCCCCAAAATCATCAGTTGAGACACTCTCTTTAACATAACCTCGTTACCTCCCTTTCAGATATACGTTTATACTAAGTCCGCCGAATCAAATCTCATTTTGCCAACAGCACGGGGACGTCGGCGCGGTTGGAGACTTCCCTGCTGACGCTGCCCATGAGAAGGGTATGAAGACGTCGGCCCCGTGAACCAAGGACGATCATGTCAACACCTTCCTGTTTTGCTACGGAAAGGATCTCGTCGGCCGGATGCCCTTCCCTGATTAGCGGCGTCAGCCCTTTGAACCCGCGCAGGGCAAGCGCCTCCGAATACAGGGAGAGGACCTTCTGAGCATGCTTATCCATCTGTGTCTGGTAGTCGGTTTCTTTAAGCATCTCCTTGAGGGTCGACATCTCTGCGTCCCCGAGCATCTCATCCATGAGAGAGCGGCCCTCAATTTTCTGGACGTAAAGCAGCAGTACCCTTTCGGGGTGCTTCGGGGAGAAGACGTCGATAAATATTTTCACCGCGGTCTCGGACCCCTTGCTGTCATCAACTGCTAGAAGGACATGTTCCATGCAACCGCCTCCCAGGCATATGCCCTGATTATTCCGTTTTGTATAGTTGAAAGAAGAAGCATTGTCATTGCTCCTTGTAAAGGTCCTTGAAGTGCTCCTCAAATTCCTTGCCGAGGTCCGAACCGAGGGCCTTTTCCTCCGACACTCCGTAGGCAGGGGCCTCCTGTTTTTCGAAATAGCCGGGCTGAATGCCCGAGGCGTTGGACATCCGGAACCCAAGCAGCAGCCCCAGGCAGAAGAACGCCCCAATAAATGCAAACCATTTTTTTTCCATTAGCTTTCCTCCCTGAATTGCCGGCGCAATAGCGGGCTACTCATCGCTTTTGTACAGGTCTTTATAGTGCTGCTGCAAATTCTTGTCGATCTTGTTTTCCACGCCTTTTTCCTTCCTCGCGCTGAAGACGCCCGCCTTGACAAACGGCGGCACGCTGTAGCCGATAAGAAACCCGCTAAAAAGGGTGACGACGAGGACGACAATAATGAATGTTCTGTCCATGACTAAACCTCCGGGTCCGGCACGCCGTTCATGCCGATTTCCTTATCATGTAAACGTATTTCCCGCCTTCCGCCTTCTTGTCGATGATCTCGTTGCCCTTGGACTCGCACATTGCGGCAATTGACTCTGAAGAAGACGGATTGTCGAAAGTCACTTCGAGGGTATCACCGGTTCTCATCTTTTCGAGCATCTTCTTGGTATATATCTGGGGATGAGGACAGACATATCCAGTGCAGTCCAGAGCATACGCGCCTTCCGAGGTCTTCTCAAATTTTACGGCCATGATATCATTCCTCCTTTTTATATAGAAGTTTCTATTTCCAGACCGGCAAGTTCCTTTGCCATCTTCCGTTCAGTCCACCAGTTGAAGAACCTGACGCCTATGTATGCCCCGCCGATCATGCCCAGGCCAAAGAGCCAGCCGCCGACGTCTCCATTGGAGACTCTGACGAAAAATGCGCCCACATTGCAGCCCAGACCAAGCCGGGAGCCGATGCCCATAAAGAATCCGCCCAGGATGGCCCATACTGCGAGTTCGCGCGTCGGCTTCTTGAATTTAAACTCGTTGTTCAGAAGCGCCATTACCGCAGCACCCCCGATCAGTGCGATAGACATCCAGTCCGCAGGATTAAGCGCGGGGTTCGGAATGCCGTTTATATAGCCGAAGAAGATGTTGTCCATATTATTCCAGCCCAGTTTGTGCATAACCCATCCGACCCACTGCGCCTCCTGCGTGGTCACATACCAGTAGCCCGGATCAAACACTGTCCCGCGCACGGACACGCCGGAGTCCGAACCGAGCCGCGTGAGGATCTCCCCGGCGTTCCTGACGCCGAACTTTATCCTGAGTCCTTCGATGACGAACATCTGAAGCCCGCAGGCGACGCCGAGGATCAAACCGGCGATGGCGGTCCTTTTTGAAGACAGCAGCATGCGCCAAAACCCGGCAAAATGGTCCTTCGCACTAACGCTGCCCTTTTCCTTCATTCTGTCCCTCACAAAGCTCTTCTTCACCCAGACGAGGTACACAACCAGCAAGAGGAGCAGGGCCGGCAGGATCACTCCGACTACAAAGTTGCCACCAAATGCGCCCAGCAAGGTCTCGTTCTTCAAGCCGAGAAGCTTTGCGAAAGTCCTTGTGGGATGGTTCCAGACATACCCGGCAAGGTATTGGTCGAGCCATCCATCGCCGGCATTGATAGTGGCAGGAAGATTTTTCGCCACTGCCGAGGCGTGCCAGGACTCGGGGACGAGCCTGTTAAAAAATCCCCCGAAATCGGCAAGAGAGGATTGCGTTATGCTGATGGAGAGAACAACCATGAGGGCAACTCCGTTGCCTTCACCGGTCTTGTAGAGAGAACCTGATGCGCAGCCCCCGGCAAAGACCATCCCCACCCCGAAAATGAGACCGGCGACCATTGAATAGAAGCCCGACGGAGACGGATGGAATGTGCTGAAGCCCGAGGCCGTTACAAAGGACGACACGAAAGCGAAGAAAAGCGTCGCTATCATGATGCCTACCACCATCCTGGGCACACCCACCGCAAACAGGTCTCTGAAGGCCGATGCGAAGCAGAACCTTCCGTATTGCAGACACATCCCATATATGAGGCCGAACCAGAGATATGCGGAGAGATAAATATAGTAATCGTTGTAAGCATAGGTCAGAACGCTGACGAAAACGAAGAATCCTATTATCGCCAGCGCCCATATCTTTTTCTTTCTTGCTTCGCCTTCCACCTGAATACCTCCTCTTTTTTTATATTCTGCAGGGCCGCATTCGTAACATTAGCAAAGGCTGTACCAAAGCTCCCCCGACCTGTCTCAGAGGAACAATAGTCTTTGACCATGCGGAGTTTGGAAGAATATGAGGCTTATCCGGACGGAAATGCCCTTTTTTGCGGTTGGCCGAATACGGACAGGAATTTCCGGTAATTGTCCCAAACGGGACAATTACTCTTCTTTGTAGATGGTGACAACCGTCTGATATCTAAACAGGGCGGATATTCGAGCGAACCTCGCGATTTCCCTGCCCTCAAGTCCGGCGGGCGGACGGTCTATAACTTCGCTCGATATGACAGCGAAGACATGTCCCTTCTCGTCCCCGGCAGGCATATAAATCGCGGGTCTTCTCATCTCCCAGGTGAACCGCATGGATGAAGTCTGTGAGGGGCCTGCTGACAGACCGGCGGGCCATTCCTGGGGAGAAACCAATTTGCTTCCGGAAGCGAAGTCCAAAAGCGGAATGGCCGCAAAGGTGCTCCCGGACGAACTGGTCTGCGGCAGGGCATAGACCTCAACGGGATTATCGTGAAACCTGGTGAGATACGCGCCTGCGTCTGCAAGGTTCGCCATGCCGGAAGTCCGGAGGAAGGGCAGGTAGGCGGCGTAGGTAAGAACCAGTGAAGATGCGGCGACGCAGAGGACGACAAACCGTCTGACGCGCCGGTCGCCGATTAGTTGAAGACCATACGCCGCCATGAGACTCAGCAAAGGAAGCAGGGGGATAAGATAGCGTATTCTCCTGACTTGCAGGACCAGGACGAAAACGGCAAACCATACGGGCAGCAAAAAACGCAGGTCGCGTTCCCTGAGGGCCCTGAATACGCCGAACAGGGCAAAGAGCGCGACGAACGGGTGCGTCTGAAAGAGGAAGGTCGAAACGAAACTTTCCTGCCAGCGGCCCAGGCCCGCCCACTGATATGTCCTTAGAAGCATGATCTGATCACGAACGAGGTCGTACCGGCAGAGGAGAAGACCGGCTGCCGGCGCGGCGAACAACAGAAGCACCCCTGCTCCTCGTAATGACGCCTTCAACAGGCTGCCTCTCCCGCGAATTACGACAACGACCGGCAGGACAGTCAGCATGAGCCAGGTGGAATACTTTGCCATCACGGCAAGGAGGAGCGTCAGCGAGGCCGCGGCCATCCCGGGCAGGCTGCCGCTGTCAACGGCTGCAATGAACGCATAGATGGCCAGAGTAAGGAACAGCATTGTCGGCACGTCCGTAAGCATCAGAGGCACCTGTGTAAGCAGATAGGGCATTCCAAGGAGAAGGATTCCCGCATGAAGTCCTGTCTCTTCATCCCAGAGTTTCCTGCCTATGAGCATGGTCAGGACTGCTGTCAGGGAAAACAGCACGGTATTGAAAATCTGGACCACAATCCGTGATTCACCCAACCATGAAAACAGGAGCCCATAGAGGAAAGGCACCAGCGGAAGGTCGGTCCAGGCCTGTACGGAGTTGCCCCACTCCCGGAGAAAATATCCTGTCCCGAATTCCTTCATGGATGCGGCCTGGACAAAATACCTGGCCGCATCGATTATGGACTCGGGGGCGCTCCATAACGGCGTCACGGCAACAGCCGGAAGGAGGAAGAGCGCCGCCCCGGCAGCACAGCCGGACAACTCGAGGCCGGACAAAACATATGCGCATAGGACGCCGGGGACCAGGATAAAGAAAACCCGCAGGATGCCGCTGCCTCTGAAGACCCAGAGCCAGCTGGTAAACGTGTTATTGTCCGCGAAACGGCCAATGTACAAAAGAGGAATGAGCAGAAAGACGCAAAATGAAGCAAGCAGGATCTGTTCGTTTTTTCGGATATCCACGTGGCAACTCCAGTGTCCCTGTGACCGGAATCTCCTATGTAACGATGAGTTCATCCGGCTCATGAACTATGGATGTGTCTTCATATAATGCGGCCCTTTTCATGGCAGTCTCCTTGCTCCCAGTGAAATTGTATTGCCTTCCTCCCGCCCCGCCGTCCCCTGCAAAAAAGAAGAGGAGCACGCATGGTCCCCTTAAAAAAGGGGCCCATGCGTGCAGGGGGAGAAAGATGTCGGGGAAGTCATTTCATTATGGTAAAACATATGATACCGCGGTCTTCCTCCATGGATAGCAGCCGGTACCCCATATATTCGCAGAGCAGCGGGATGGACCGTTTTGTTCCCGAGTCGTCCGCGACAACCTGCAGGACCCTCCCCTTTTCCATGGTATTCAAAACCTCCTTCGTCACCTCCAGCGGTCTCTGCATCGAAAGCCCCTTGATGTCGAGAGTCTTATCTGCCCTAATCGCATTTTTCATCGGCATTTTCCATATCTCCCTACCCGGCCGCACCGTGCTCCAGGGACTCCCCGACATCGCCCCGCCGGAGAAGTCTGGAATAATACTTGCAATAAGAGTACCAGTGAAAAACCGATTGAAAAATAAGGAAACCCATTTCAGCCGGACCGGCGGACTGGCCGGAACGGCACAGCCGGAGCGAGTTTCCGACAGCTCTTGGGACATGCTGCTGCGCCTGATGATTATGTTAGGATAAGAGTATGAGGCGCATTACAGTGCTTGTGCTCGTTCTTTCCCTCTCCCTCTTTCAAGCAGCACCCGCCCGGACGGCACAGGGAAATTCTGATGGCAGACCCCATTCTTCTCCGCTGGTCTTTATTCTTCTGCCCGTGGAAAATGTAGCGGTGATGTATGAGAAGTTCCTGCCGTTGAAGGCTTTTCTCGAGAAGGAAATACAAAGGCCGATCGTGCTTAAGGTCGCACGTAATTACGAGGAGGCGATCGAGTCCATCGGAACCGGACGGGCCCAACTGGCATACCTGGACCCCTCTGCGTACTGCGAAGCCAGGAAGCGTTACAAGGTCATTCCCCTTGCGCGAGCGGTCCTTTCCGGTTCGCCGACCTACCGGAGTGTGATCGTCTCCCGGAAGGATTCAGCGGTCAGGAGAATCATCGATGCAAGAGGCAGGAGGGTCGCCCTCGGGAACATCCGCTCCTCCTCTTCGGCCCTTATCCCGTCCGTCATGTTTAAGGAGGTAGGCCTCAGCATGAAGGATTTCGACTCGGTGGACTATCTCGAGCAGGAGGACCGGATAGCCCTTTCTGTCCTGGCGGGAAGACATGATATCGGCGGTTTGAGCGAGGGCGTTGCCCGCAAATACCTCGCTGACGGCCTCCGGATCATCAAGACTTCGGAAGCGATCCCCCAATATTCCCTCTGTGCCTTTGCGGGCCTGGCCCCCGATCTTCAGGAACGGATAAAAGCTGCGCTTCTTTCGATCCGGCAGAAAACTCATTCGGATCTTATACGCAATATGAAGGACATGAACGGCTTTTCGGCCGCGCAGGACAGGGACTTCGATGTTGTCCGGGTCATGATCAAGAACCTCACCGGCAAAAACTATATCGAGTACAGCCCAAACTCGATAAAGGTGGCGATCCTTCCCCTCTATTCGGCTATTACGCTTTTCGACCGCTTCGATCCGCTCATGAGATATCTAAGCAGAAAGACCGGATATGAGTTCAAACTCGTGATCCCCAGGGATTTTGAAGACTTCATGGCAACCGTTCAGAAAGGCATGGTCGAGTTCACTTATTCCAATCCCTACATTTACATACAGCTTGCCGATAAGGGATACCTGAAGGCGTTTGCCACTACCGTCCATCAGGAGTCCGGAGACATCTTCAGGGGCATCATCATCACCCATCGTGACAGTGACATCAGAACGCTGCAGGACCTCAGGGGAAAGAAGGTCATGGTCGTATCGTTCAAGTCGGCCGGCGGCTTCCTGGCGCAGAAATTGTACCTCCGGGAGAAAGGGATCGATGCATATAAGGAACTGCGCCTGGTGGACGGGAAAAGACAGGAAGAGGTGATCTTGAACGTCTATCGGAAAAATGTCGATGCCGGATTTATCCGCGAGTCAGCCCTAGGCGTTCTCCAGGAGGAGATAGACCTGTCGAAGGTCCGAATCCTCGCGAGGACGCCGTACATAGCGAACTGGCCGTTTGCCGCCACCGGCAAGGCTGACGTGAAAACAGCATCGGTGGTCCAAAAGAGCCTCCTCGAACTCAGGGATTCCGTTGTGCTTTCTCCGGCGCATATAACGGCCTTTAAGGCGGCAACGGACGCGGACTTCGATTCACTCCGGAAATGGATAAACAGATATGAGATCCGTTAGGCTCAGTCTCGGACTGAAATTTTCGGTTGCGGTCACCCTGCTCATCATGATCTCGATGCTTGGAATCGCCACACTTATAATCAACTATCAGAAGGAAGCACTCAGACAGAATATGTTCGAGAGCAATCTTGCCATGACCAAAAACCTCGCCCACGACGCCACGGAACCCCTGCTTGTTTTCGACCCCCTGCGTCTCGACGAACTGGTAAAGACCGTGCGTGATGCCACGGCGTGCTCCTATGCGATGATCGTGGACCAAAAGGGACAGATCGTGGCTCATACATCCCGGGCCAGACTCGGATCGCGTGCGCCGGAAGGGGAGGACCCTGCATCGGGGCGGACTCCCGGCCCAAACGCCTTGCTACGGGACTTCAATAGCGGGGCGGAACCGATGAAGGAATTCTCGCACCCCATCTCGATAGGCAGTGAGGTGTTGGGCACAGCTGTGATAGCCTATTCCGTAAACGGCCTGAATGCCGCCATAGAAAAAAGGCTCGGAAAACTGAAGAAATATATCTATCTGATTACCGGCCTGATGCTGTTGGCAGGCATTACCGGCGCCTTTCTGGTTTCGAGTCTTCTTACAAGGCCGCTTAAAAGGCTGAAGGACCGGATGCTTGACGTGCAGTCGGGGAACCTCAATGTGGAGGTCGCAAACCCCAGGGTCGTGAGATGTTGGGAGAGACTAAACTGTGAAAAGGCCGACTGCCCCTCTTTTGGAAAACTCAGGTGCTGGGCGATTGCGGGGACGTTCTGCCACGGGGTTGTTCAGGGCGCCTTTGCGCAGAAGATCGGGGACTGCAGGAACTGCGTCGTATACCAGGAGTCCTGCGGCGACGAAATCAATGAACTGGTGGAGGTCTTCAACCAGATGCTGAAGGACCTGCGGTATAATCTCGACGCGCTCGAGAGGATGAACGCCGAGAAGGCGAGGATGGAGCGCCTGTCGGCACTCGGGGAGATGGCAGCCACGGTAGCGCACGAGACTAAAAATCCGCTCAATGCCATCAGGATAGCCACGGCATACCTCAAAAATAATTTTCAGGGAGACATCCTTGTCGAGTTCCTGGGCATCATAGAACAGGAGGTTACGAGGTTGAACGATATCTCCTCGAATTTCCTCGGATTTTCCAAACCTCCTCCGCTTCTGCTGAAGCCCTGTAACATCAATGCCATAGTGGAATCAACCGTTGATCTCATCCGGCAGGAGGCAACCGCAAGGAATATAGAACTCGTCCTCCTCAAGGACGAAAATATCCCAGTGATATCATGCGACTTCTCGCGGATAAAACAGGCGGTCCTGAACCTGCTGATAAATGCCATGGATGCGTCCCGCGCGGGCGACACGATCAGCATCTCGACCGAGGCTTCGAAGGACGTGCTCCGCATTGTCGTACGGGACACCGGCACAGGGATCAGTGAAGAGGAGGTCGGCCGCATCTTCAAGCCGTTTTACACCACGAAGACGCGCGGTTCGGGGCTCGGCCTGTCCATTGTCGAGCGGATCGTGAAGGAGCATGGAGGTGAAATCGAGGTGGAAAGCCGTGTGGGGGAAGGCACGACATTCAGCATAACCCTGAAGGAATATGAGCATGCCCAAGCATAACATCCTGGTCGTGGACGACGAGAAGAATATCCTTAAGGTGGTTTCACTTACGCTGAAGGAAAACCACTATGAGGTGGATACCGCCAGGTCTTCTGAGGAAGCGATCGAAAAGTTCACCCAAAACACCTTCGACCTGGTGATCACCGACCTCAAACTTCCGGGCAAGACCGGAATCGACCTCCTCTCGTACATCAAGGCTCGGGAGCCCGACGTGCCGGTCATCATGATCACCGCCTTCGGCACGATCGAGACAGCCATACACGCGATGAAAAAAGGCGCCTTCAATTATCTTACCAAACCGGTTAATCCGGACGAACTGCTTACAGTTATCAGGGAGGCCCTCGAAAAACTGGAGCTGAGGAAGGAGAATGTCTCTCTCAGGAGCGTGTTGAAGCAGACCCATATGTTCAGCAATATAATCGGGAAGAGCAGCGCGATGCAGGAGATCTTCGATACTATCCGGACGGTTTCGAAGACCCAGGCCAACATCCTGATCACCGGCGAGAGCGGGACCGGCAAGGAACTGGCTGCGCGCGCAGTGCATTATGCCTCCAACCGGGCCGACAAGCCTTTCGTTACGATAGATTGCGCCTCCATACCGCCGGAGATCATGGAGAGCGAACTCTTCGGTCATGAGAGAGGCTCTTTCACCGGCGCCCATGAACGGAAGACAGGACTCCTCGAACTTGCCCATAACGGCACAGTTTTTCTCGATGAGATAGGGGAACTCGACATGGCTCTCCAGAAGAAGCTTCTCCGGTTCATTCAGGAGAGGGAAATCCTGCGGGTGGGCGGCATGGCCAGAATCAAGCTTGATGTGCGCATCATTGCGGCAACCAACAAGGAACTGGAGCTGGAGGTTCGGGAAAAGAGATTCCGCGAGGACCTGTACTACCGCTTGAATGTTGTCGGCGTGACGATGCCACCGCTTCGGGAGCGGAAAGACGATATTCCTCTGCTTGCCGCGCACTTCATTGAAAAACTGAACAAGATCGAGGGCAAGCTTATCAGGGGGTTCGAGGATAACGTGATGGACGTCTTTATGAAGTATGACTGGCCGGGGAACATCCGTGAACTCGAAAACGTAGTGGAGATGTCCTATGTGCTCTGCCCGAACATATCGATCAATCTCAAGTATCTGCCGGCGCGACTCCAGCAGGCCGCGGGCGACGGACGGGAAACCTTCGATGAGCTCAACCTTATCGAGACGGAGAAGAGGCTTATCATCAAGGCGCTGAACGCCACCTCATGGAATCAAAGCAGGGCGGCGGAACTCCTCGGCATTACGAGGAAACAGCTGAGGACAAAGATGCAGCACCATAACCTCCTGCCGTCCTGAAACGATCCAGTGGGCAACCCTCTTAGCGGGCTACATCGTACCGCAAAACAGCTTGCCTTCCATGTCAATGGTTAAGCCGTCTTTGGATTTGAGTCCCTTCGCCGAAAAGGCGCCCTTAACCGCCAGCAGTCCGAAGTTGTCCTGTCCGGCATACTCGAGGTCCAGAGTTCCTTCTCCATAGAATCGGTGGTCCCCGGCCCTTGCGCTCTTAAGCCGTTCCAGATCGTCCGGTGGGGTGACCATCAATTTCACCGTATGCGCGCCAACCCCGGGGTTGTCCGCCGTGATTGTGATTATCCATTTGCCTGCGGAATGGGACTGAAAGATCTTCGTGGGATTGCTGCACAAAATTGTCTCATCATCACGCTGAGTCGCCTGTATGTCGCCCTTTATGGTGTATTCTATATAGGAACCTGACTTCACCGCCGTCACCGCCTCGCTTCCCGTATATGCAAAGATGACCAAGCCCATGACGGCTACTGCTAACGCCTTGTACATTGACGACCTCCTCAAAAACTTTTCACCAGTATATCATATCCGGATGGGGGCCCGGCCTCTCCTCGTCCCCTTCTGCACCGATCACACCCGGTTCACTCCATCCATGTAATAACCGGCTCCTTCCCGGGCGGCAGCCGGTGGTGTGTATACCTGGGTTTGAGAGAAGTTGAAGCGGTTATTGATCTTCGTCGTAGTCAGGAGGCGGATAGTCGGGAGGGGGCGGGGGATAGTACGACCTTGGGGCAGGCGCTGAGGTAACCGGACGGCGGGCGCGCCGATACCCGGGAATCTGGTTCCCCTTGGCGTACATGCACTGCAGGTAGGCATAGTCGTACCGCCGCTGGGCCTCATAGTAAGATCCCGAAGCATAACTGCTTCCCAAAGCGCTGCCGTAAAGAAGCCCGGCACCCGCTCCTATCGCGGCTCCGGCCCCCATATCACCCGAGGCACTCCCTATAGCCGCACCTGCTGCCGCGCCCAGGGCGGTGCCGACAGCGGCGCTCGATACCTGAGCGTTTTGTGCGGCCTGCTGTCCGCTCATTCCTCCTATCTGCTCATAGGCATACCTGCGGCATACGGCATCATCCACACGGAACTCTTCGAAACTCTTGCCTTCGCCAGGCAGGGACATGACACTGGGTCCTGACGGCATCGTGGCGCACGATACGAGCAATGCCGCCATGCTCAAGGAAAGGAGAAAGAACATCATCCGGCGTCTCATGACTTCACCTCTCCGGTTCCGACCGCGGCCGGGCAGGCGCCTTCTGCCAGCCCTTCGGACAGTCTTTCACATAAGGATAATAGGCCCGTGATTCGGGACAGTAGTACCAGACAGCCGACGGCGAGGATGATTCGTACGACCGCTCCTCTCTGGGCCGCTCGATATATTCCTGCGGCACTGACGGTACGGCTTCGACAGGAGGATAGTGGTAAGAGGGGTAATAATAAGGCGAATAGTAATAAGACGGGTAGTACCACGGGTCACCCCACCATCCCCAATAAGAGGGACCGCCGATAACCACACCGACTCGCGGGCCGCGATAATAACCCCGATAGTGGACATTGCTCCGGTAGAA